>Ga0308159_1000087_pt1 | contig 371541 bp, 326 predicted proteins | sample PhyCR1_FD_201040 | JGI IMG/M metagenome (GOLD analysis project Ga0308159, IMG submission 201040) | Phyllosphere microbial communities from UC Gill Tract Community Farm, Albany, California, United States - DLSLC.R1 | ecosystem: Host-associated > Plants > Phyllosphere > Unclassified | place...
AGGTGCACTAAAGCTGAGGTCGTGTCCAAATGTCAGACCTGACCCCGGCTGTGCTAAAGCTGAGGTCGTGTCCAAATGTCAGACCTGACCCCGGCTGTGCCGGCTGTGGGAGATCAGTGGAAGTGCTCGCTGCCGGTCGGCGTGTCGTCCGGCATTTCGGCGTGTACCAGTTCGCCGGTTGGGTCGGCGAACAGCGGTGAGCCGCAGTCGTCGCAGTACTCGGCCACGTAGCGTTCGTTGATGCGCTTGATGTGGGCGATGCCGGCCTCGTTCAGGTGCGCGACGATTTCGTTGAGCGGGCTGAGCGCATCGTGCGTGATGGCCAGCGGGCCTTCCACTGGCGTGCCGGACTCGTCTTCCTGCCCGTACAGCGGCCAGACGATGCCATACACGACATCGGCGCTCTGGCGCATCGTGAATGCCACGCGGTATTCGTCGATCTGGATGTCCGGTGCTTCTTCGCCAAAGCCGGCGACGACGGCGCGCAGGTCGGACGGTTCCACACCCAGCGTGTTCGTCAGGTAGTGCACGGCGGCGCGGATCGAGATTGGGCGGATCAGCTTATCGGCTTCGCGGCAGGCCACGTAATAGGCTTCCGGCAGCAGCAGCTCGATGCCGCAGCCAGGCATCAGGCGCGCGACGTTGGCGGTGGCTTGCGTGCGCCACTGCTCCAGGCTGCGTTCGCGCTCTTGCACGACGTGCAGCTGGTGTTGCGGCTCTTGCCAGCGGAACAGCGGGTCGCCTGCCGGCGCGACAATCGTGATCAGCATGTAGCGCGTATCCGCCAGGAATGGCGCGGTTTCCTCTAACTGCGGCGCCGGCTTGATCGTGCCGCCCTTGTGTGCGGCAGCGGCCAGCTTGTGCGTCAGCGCGTAGGTTTCGGCGTGGGTGCGCGGCAGCTGGTCGATTGAATACAGGGTCGGGGCGATGGCCATCTTCGTGCCACCTGCGAGCAGGTGCGCCGAGAAATGCGCGCCGAGCGTGGCCAGCAGGTCGGCCGGGATCGTGCCGGTAGCGATCGAGAACCGGGTCCAGGCCAGGATCGGTGCCGCGATCAGGAGCGCCTGCCAGGTGACGTCGACGCCATCCTTCTGCTCGACCATGACGGCCGATTCGCTGACCGCTTCGACGGTGTCCATCAGCACGTCGTACGAGGCCAGATCGCTCTTGAACAACGCGTTCAGCGCACTGTCGATGCTGTCCTGGTGGTTGGTCTTGAGCAGTTTTTGCAGTTGCGTGTCGAGCTGGCGTTCCCATGCCCGTTCTTCGGCACGGCTGGCAGCTTGCATGAGGGCTTGCGAGAGGCTGACGAGGCGCTGGCTTTCTGCGGAAAGTTTGGGTGTTGAATCTTTGGAAGGGCGACGCATGGGGCGAGTGAGTCTCTTGTCAGTTAGTGGATCGAATGTCAGTGGAGCAGACCGGAGCCGGATAATGATGATAATCCCTTATCCCGCGTATTGTAGTTGATTCGGCCACATGCCATGAACAATGGGGGCGGGCGCGCCCGGTACGTACGGATTAGAGAAAGACACTTGCCAAGTCCGCCTACACCGACCATAATGAGAACAATTCTCATTCAAACATTTATGAGAAGTAGCAGGAATGTTCGACCCTGCCGGCGACCGGGAAAGCGCTGGCAGATGCTCTTCACGGAGTACCACCCCCGCCGGGAGACCGGATTCGCCCCTCCTGGCTCGCCAGGGGGGATTTTTTTGTTGGCCGTACCCACCACAATCTCATCATGATGCTGCATATCCCCGGCGTACTGACGCCAGAACAGGTCTCGGCGATCCGCGCCCGGCTCGACCAGGCGCCGGAGTGGATCGACGGGCGCGAGAGCGTCGGCGCGCAGGGTGCGCAGGTCAAGCGCAATCGCCAGCTGGGCGAGGGCACGCCGCTGGCACTCGAGCTCGGTCAGATCGTCAGCGGCGCGCTGATGGCCAATCCGTTGTTCTTCGCTGCCGTGCTGCCGCTGCGGGTCTTGGCGCCGTACTTCAATGCGTATGCGGGCGGGGAGCATTACGGGTTGCATGTGGATGGTGCGATCCGCGCCCAGCGCGGTGGCTTGCCGGCGGTGCGCGCCGATGTGTCGACAACCGTGTTCCTGAGCGAGCCCGACGAATACGACGGCGGCGAGCTGGAAGTGGTGGATCTGTATGGCACGCACGAGGTCAAGCTGGCGGCTGGCGATGCAATCGTGTATCCGTCCGGCAGCGTGCATCAGGTGCGGCCGGTGACGCGCGGTGAGCGGGTGGCGTCGTTCCTGTGGACGCAGAGCATGGTCAGGGATGATGGCAAGCGGGCGATGCTGTTTGACCTGGATACGCATATCCAGGCGTTGCGGGGCGAACATGGCGACTCAGCCACGACGGTCGGGCTGACGGCGCATTATCACAACCTGCTCAGGATGTGGGCCGAGGTGTGATGAATACCGCTGTCGCACCGCGCGATCTCGCTGCGTATCCTTGAACGCGTGGACGGCGAAGCCGTCCACCCTACGTCAATTCACGATTGAACGCATGCCCGGTAGGGTGGACGGCTCCCGCCGTCCACGCGGTGATCGTTGACGCTACGGTTTACCCGACGTCGATGCAATGTCGAATGACCATGTAAAAAGGGCTGGAACCCGCGAGGATTCCAGCCCTTTGTCGTTGGACGCAGCCCGCTTGCGCGGGCCTGGCCAAACAGCTTACGCCAGCAGCTGACGCAGCACGAACGGCAGAATACCGCCATGCTTGTAGTAGTCGACTTCGATTGGCGTATCGATACGCAGCAGCACGCGCACTTCCTGCGACTCGCCGTTTTCACGATGGATCACGAGCGTGGCCAGCTGTTGTGGCTTGATCTCGCCTTCCAGGCCCTTCAGGTCGTACGTCTCTTTGCCGGTGATGCCCAGGCTGTCGACGCTGTCGTTGCCGATGAATTGCAGTGGCAGCACGCCCATGCCCACCAGGTTCGAGCGGTGGATGCGTTCGAACGAGCGCACGATCACGGCCTTCACGCCCAGCAGCTGGGTGCCCTTGGCGGCCCAGTCACGCGACGAGCCGGTGCCGTACTCTTCGCCGCCGAAGATCATGGTCGGGGTGCCGTCGGCCACGTACTTCATGGCGGCGTCATAGATCGACATCTGTTCGCCGGTTGGCTGGAACTGCGTGATGCCGCCTTCGATTGCCGAGCCGTCCGGACCGACCGGGATCATGCGGTTCTTGATACGCACGTTGGCGAAGGTGCCGCGCATCATGATTTCGTGGTTACCGCGACGCGAGCCGTACGAGTTGAAGTCGGCTTTCAGGACGTTGTGTTCCTTGAGCCACTTGCCCGCTGGGCCGTCTTCCTTGATCGAACCGGCCGGGGAGATGTGGTCGGTGGTGATCGAGTCGCCGAACACGCCCAGTGCGCGTGCGCCGGTGATGCCGGTAGCGACCGCTTTCGGGGTCATTTCGAAGTCAGCGAAGAACGGTGGCTCGGCGATGTACGTCGACTCAGGCCAGTTGTAGACCTGGCCTTCGGTCGTCGTGACGCGTTCCCACAGCTCGCCCGGGTTGCCCTTGACGTCGGCGTAATTCGACTTGAACACTTCCGAGTTCATGGCAAAGCGCATCAGCTCACCGATCTCCTGCGAGGTCGGCCAGATGTCGCCCAGGTACACGTCCACGCCGTTGCTGTCCTGGCCGACTGGCTCGGTCATCAGGTCGCGCGTCATGTTGCCGGCGATCGCGTAAGCGACGACCAGCGGTGGCGAGGCCAGGAAGTTCGAACGGATGTTCGGGTGGATCCGCGCTTCGAAGTTACGGTTGCCCGACAGGATGGCCGAAGCGACGATGTCGTTCTGGGTAATCGCGGCGTTCAGTTCCGGGGTCAGGTCACCGGCATTGCCGATGCAGGTCGTGCAGCCGTAGGCGGTCACGCCAAAGCCCAGCTTTTCCAGGTACGGCAGCAGGCCGGCAGCGGTCAGGTAATTGGTGACAACGCGCGAGCCAGGGGCCAGCGACGACTTGATGTGCGGCGCCACGGTCAGGCCGCGCTCGACGGCTTTCTTGGCCAGCAGGCCGGCGGCCAGCAGCACGCTCGGGTTCGACGTGTTGGTGCACGACGTGATGGCGGCGATCAGGATGTCGCCGTTCTTCACGTTCACGCCGTTGGTCGTGGTGTATTGCTTGTTCAGGTCGTCCGGGTTCTTGTTGAAGCCGTTCTGCGTCGTTGGCTTGCTGAACAGTTCGGTGAAGTTGTTCTTCACGTTGCCCAGTTCGATACGGTCTTGCGGACGCTTCGGGCCTGCCAGCGATGGCGTGACGGTCGACAGATCCAGCTCGACGACGCGCGTGAAGTCGATTTCGCCTTCTTGCGGGATGCCGAACATGCCCTGGGCGCGGTAGTAGCCTTCGAACGCAGCCAGTTCTTCTTCGGTACGGCCGGTGCCGCGGAAGTAGTCAACCGTGGCTTCGTCGACTGGGAAGAAGCCCATCGTCGCGCCGTATTCAGGCGCCATATTGCCGATGGTCGCGCGGTCGGTGGTCGACAGCGAGCGGGTACCGGCGCCGAAGAACTCGACGAACTTGCCGACGACTTTCTCTTTGCGCAGCAGTTCGGTAACGGTCAGCACCAGATCGGTCGCGGTGCAGCCTTCGCGCAGCTTGCCTTTCAGGTTGACACCGATGACGTCCGGGGTCAGGAAGTACACCGGCTGGCCCAGCATGCCGGCTTCGGCTTCGATGCCGCCCACGCCCCAGCCGACCACGCCAACGCCGTTGATCATGGTGGTGTGCGAGTCGGTGCCGACCAGCGTGTCAGGGTAGTACACGTCGCCTTGCTTCATGACGCCGCGCGCCAGGTATTCCAGGTTGACCTGGTGGACGATGCCGAAGCCCGGTGGCACGACGCCGAAGGTGTCGAAGGCTTGCATGCCCCACTTCATGAACTGGTAGCGCTCGTTGTTGCGCGAGAATTCCAGCTTCATGTTCAGGTCGAGTGCGTTTGGCTCGCGGAAGTGGTCGATCGTGACCGAGTGGTCGACGACCAGGTCGACCGGCACCAGTGGCTCGATCTTCTTCGGATCGGCGCCCATCTTGGCGGCGACGTTGCGCATCGCGGCCAGGTCGGCCAGCAGCGGCACGCCGGTAAAGTCTTGCAGCACGACGCGGGCCACGACGAACGGGATCTCGTCGGTACGCTCGGCGGTCGCTTTCCAGCCGGCGACCTGCTTGACGTGCTCTTCGGTGACCTTCTTGCCGTCGCAGTTACGCAGCACGGATTCCAGGACGATACGAATCGACACCGGCAGGCGCGACAGGTTCACACCGAGGGATTCCGCCAGCGCTGGCAGCGAGTGAAACTGGCCGCTCTGGCCTGCGCCGATCGGGAATTCCTTCAGTGTGTTCAGGGTGTTGCGAGACATAATCTCTCCTTCAGTGGAATATTGTTATCAACAACGTTGTTATTTCAACAGTATCAAATAACATCAGGCGACAGGACGGTCTGGATCCGGGAAACCCAGGCCGCGGCTCAAGTCTTGCTCGCCTCCGGGGCCGCGGTCGCCACGATCGCGGACTGGGTGGCGTTCTTGCATTCATTGGCCAGCTGGCGGTTGAGCTTCGAGTCGAGCAGGATGCCCTTGGACGGAATGCCGATCCAGATCAGGCCATAGTGCGGATTTTCGAAGCGCAAAGCGCCGGTGGTGGTGCCGATGCGGGCCAGGCGGTGCAGCCGGTTCTTCCAGCGCAGCGCGATGTGGGCCGCATCGTTGTCGTTCGTGTAGATCGTGATCTTGTTGCCCAGCTCGCAGTCGTAATCGGTGGTCTTGTTATCGGTGATGTCCGGCTCGTCGACTTCGAGCGGGTTGGCAGCGACGACGGCTGCAGCGGTAACGGCGGCAGCGGCTTTGGCTTTCTTGCCAGGCTTCTTCGCCGGCTTTTTCGCCGCATCAGCGGCCAGCACGGCGGATGCCTTGGGGTGGGCTACCGGCGTGGCAGCATTGGCCGGCGCACAGGCGACGGCGGCGGCAAGCGCAAGTGCGCAGGCAGCGATGACTGGGGAGAGGAGGGTGGCCATGGTCGGGATTATCGGGAGTCGGAGAGGTTGACGATGGCTGCAGCTGCCTCGGGCAATGCGAGGCCGGCCAGCTTGGCCCGCTGCAACACCGACCAATAGTATCGGTAGCTCGCACGGTCATGCAAGCGCCCGTGTTGCGCAATCGGTCCCCAGCCTGCGGCCATGGCTTCGGTCAGGATATTCGTCGCTTCATTGACTTCGGACAAACGCGGCGTGAACGCCTTCAGGATCGGCTTGATCTGATCAGGGTGGATGCTCCACATGCGGGTAAAGCCGAACTCGGCGCCAGCGCGCTGGGCGTCATTCGCCACGGTCGCGCTGTCCTTGATGTCGGTCGTCACATTGTGCGACGCCACCTTGCCATGGGCATGGCAGGCCGCTACCATCTCGAGCTTCGCGCGCACCACCAGCGGATGCGTGAACTGGCCGGGCGTGCGCATCGCGCTCGCCGGGATCGCGCCGTAGTGGGCCGACACAAAATCCATGATGCCGAACGACAGGCACTCGACCTGCGGCAGCGCGGCGATCGCGTAGGCGTCGCGCAGCGCGCCATGGGTTTCGATCAGCACGTGGACGGGCAGGTCGACACGGCCGGCAGCCAGCGCATATTTATTGATCAGTTCGATGGCGCCGCGCACCTCGTCGACGCTGTCGACTTTCGGCAGCACGACATACGCCAGGCGCGCCGCAGCGCCGCCTACGATGAGGGCGACGTCGTTGGCAAAGTGGATGCTGGCCGGCTCGTGCAGACGCGCGCCGACACGGTTGAAGCGGTTCTCTTCGCTGTTGACCAGGCCCGCCACCAGAACGGCGTGCTCGTGCTCGACGCCGGCCTGGGCGCCGTCTTCGCAGTCGAAGGTGATGTCAAACAAGGGACCAAGCTCTTGTTGCAGGGTCAGCGATTTGCGCATCAGTTTCTCGGCACCGGCGTAGTGATCGCAGGCGGGGAGAAGCAGCGGCTGGCGTTTGCCCTGGAATAAAACCTCGGAAGGATGCATAGATTTCTTGACAACGCTTGGTTGCATAAAACACCGCCGTGCCGGTTGACGGGCACGGCGTGGTTGGCGCATGGCAACTGCCATGCGCCTTGTACTGATTAGCCCAGCAGGTGTGCGACGCCGGCTTTTTCTTCTTCCAGCTCTTTCAGGGTCAGGTTAATGCGCTCCTGAGAGAACGAATCGATGTCCAGACCTTGCACGATCGTGTATTCGCCATTCTCGGTCGTGACCGGGAAGCCGAACATGGTGCCTTCAGGGATGCCGTACGAACCGTCCGACGGGATACCCATCGTGGTCCACTTGCCGTTGGTGCCCAGGACCCAGTCACGGACGTGGTCGATGGCTGCGTTGGCGGCCGAAGCTGCCGACGACAGGCCGCGCGCTTCGATGATCGCAGCGCCGCGCTTGCCGACGGTTGGCAGGAACGTGTTGGCGTTCCATTCCTGGTCGTTGATCAGGTCCTTGACCTGCTCGCTGCCAGCGGTAGCGAAACGGTAGTCGGCGTACATCGTTGGCGAGTGGTTGCCCCAGACGACCATTTTTTCGATGTCCTTGACCGCTTTACCGGTCTTGGCAGCCACTTGCGACAGCGCACGGTTGTGGTCAAGACGCAGCATCGCGGTGAAGTTTTTCGCTGGCAGGTTCGGTGCCGATTTCATGGCGATGTAGGCGTTGGTGTTGGCTGGATTGCCGACCACCAGGACCTTGACGTTACGCGAAGCGACGGCGTCGAGTGCCTTGCCCTGCACGGTGAAGATCTGGGCATTGGCTTCCAGCAGGTCCTTGCGTTCCATGCCTGGGCCACGTGGACGGGCGCCGACCAGCAGGGCAACGTCGACGTCCTTGAACGCGGTCATCGGGTCGGAGTGCGCGGTCATGCCTTCGAGCAGCGGGAATGCGCAGTCGTCGATTTCCATCATGACGCCCTTGAGCGCCTTCTGTGCTTTTTCGTTGTCGATTTCGAGCAGCTGAAGGATGACCGGCTGGTCCTTGCCGAGCATGTCGCCGTTGGCGATGCGGAACAGCAGGGAATAGCCGATCTGGCCGGCAGCGCCGGTCACAGCGACGCGCATTGGGGTTTTAGCCATGATGAATCTCCAAAAGTGGGAATGAAAACGGTTTGCACCGAGGTCGACGCCGAGCATACGCTTGTAGGGCTCAGCTGCAATCAGACTTTAATCAGACTGCAATGATAACAAAAAGCGTCGGCCGGGCTATTCAAAAGTCAATCGCGGGTGTCGCGCGCGTACTCTGGTAAGAGTGCCACCGACTCCCGGTCGGGCATGAGTGTATGCCTGCCTCATGAAGGCTGTCAATTCATATCTTATGTCTTATATAAGACAGATATGTGAATGCCTCAAAAGCTGGACGGTATGTCACTTTTGTGGTGAAATCCCGGTCTATGAATTCCACCTCGTCCAATCCGGCTGCCGACCCTGCCGCCAGCGGCTCGCCGTCCTTCCGGCCGCTGTACCAGCAGATCAAGGCCCTGATCACCAAAAGCCTGCAGGCTGGCGAGTGGAAACCGGGCGAGATGATGCCAAGCGAAGTCGAGCTGGCCGGGCGTTTCAAGGTCAGTCAGGGCACCGTGCGCAAGGCCATCGATGAGCTCGCGGCCGAAAACCTGGTCGTGCGCCGGCAGGGCAAGGGTACGTTCGTTGCCAGCCACGCCGAAGAGCGCGCGCATTTTCGCTTCCTGCGCCTGCGGCCCGACGAAGGCCTGCCGCACCATCCCGAAAACCGCTTCCTCGAGGTCAAACGCATCCGGGCCCCGGCCGAGGTGGCGCGCCTGCTCGACCTGAAAGCGGGCGACGCCGTCGTCTACATCAAGCGCGTGCAGTCGTTCGAGGGCAAGCCGACCATTCTCGAAGAGCTGTGGTTGCCGGGTCAGTTGTTCAAGGGCCTGAGCGCCGAGCGCCTGGTGGAATACAAGGGCCCGATGTATGGCCTGTTCGAAACGGAATTTGGCACCCGCATGATCCGCGCGACGGAAAAGATCCGCGCGGTGACGGCCGATGCCGCCACGGCCGAGTATTTGAAAGTGCCCGAGGGCACGCCGTTGCTGTGCGGCGAGCGGGTCTCGTTCACATATGGCGACAAGGCAGTCGAGCTGCGCCGCGGGATGTACTTGACGGAACAACATCACTATCAGAACGAGCTGTCCTGATAACTAACTCAGCAGTATGGAAATACTTTGCGGCGGTAAATTTTGCCTGCAGCGAAAGTCGGCAAGAGCGACTAAAATAGTTTGGTTTTGGGTGTGCGGCGGACATGACCCGGTCCTACGCCCGCTGTCCCGCCCACCTGGCGTCGCGTGAACGGACCAGGACAGGGAAATCAGCGAAAATCCATAGGGTTCACATAAAAATTGTTGTCATAAGGGAGGTGTACCATCATGTCCGAAGCCGTGAGAGAAGCAAAGCAGAAGGGGCGGCCGGAGTTCCGCAATATCGGCATCACCGATATCACCAGCAAATATCGCATGCCGCCATCGGCGATCGTGTCGATCCTGCACCGCGTCAGCGGCGCCGGCATGTTCCTGGCCTTGCCTTTCCTGTTGTACCTGTTCCAGCAAAGCCTGCTGTCGGAATCGTCGTTCGGCTACTTTGCCGGCATCGTTTCCCACCCGCTGTCCAAGCTGATCCTGCTGGGCCTGTCGTGGGCTTACCTGCACCACTTTACCGCCGGCATCCGTCACCTGTTCATGGACAATCACATTGCCCTGGACAAGGATGCAGCCCAGTCGACCGCGCGTTGGGTCCTGGTCATCAGCCTGGCGCTGACGCTTCTCGTCGGCCTGAAACTGTTCGGAGTGTTCTAAATCATGGCAACCAAGAATAATATTGGCCCGCGCCGCCTTGTTGTTGGCGCACACTACGGCGTCAAGGACTGGCTGGCGCAGCGCGTTACCGCCATCGTCATGGCGGTCTACACGGTCATCCTGCTGGTCACTTTCCTGACCGGGCAGAATTTCACGTACGAAGGCTGGGCAGGCCTGTTCTCCCGCCAATGGTTCAAGCTGTTCTCGCTGGTGACCTTCCTCGCGTTGTACTACCACGCCTGGGTCGGCATCCGCGATATCTGGATGGACTATGTTAAATCGGCAGGCCTGCGTCTGTTCCTGATGCTGGCAACGATCTTCTGGCTGCTCGCTTGCGCCGCCTGGACCGTGCAAATTCTCTGGAGTGTGTAATCGTGGCAGCTATCAAAACTGCAATTCCTACCCGTCGTTTTGACGCGGTCATCGTGGGCGCCGGCGGTTCCGGCATGCGCGCGTCCCTGCAACTGGCCGAAGCCGGCCTGAACGTTGCTGTTCTGTCGAAAGTCTTCCCGACCCGCTCGCACACCGTGGCGGCGCAGGGCGGCATCGGCGCTTCGCTCGGCAATATGAGCGAGGATGACTGGTACTGGCACATGTTCGACACCGTCAAGGGTGGCGACTATCTGGGCGACCAGGATGCGATCGAATTCATGTGCCGCGAAGCACCGAAGGTCGTCTACGAGCTGGAACACTTCGGCATGCCGTTCGACCGTAACCCGGACGGCACGATTTATCAGCGTCCGTTCGGCGGTCACACGGCCAACTTCGGCGAAAAGCCGGTCCAGCGCGCGTGCGCAGCGGCCGACCGTACCGGTCACGCACTGCTGCACACGCTGTATCAGCGTAACGTCCGCGCCCGCACCCATTTCTTCGTGGAATGGATGGCGCTGGACGTGATCCGCGACGCCGAAGGCGACGTGGTCGGCGTGATGGCCCTGGAAATGGAAACGGGCGACGTGATGATCCTGGAAGCGAAGACCACCATCTTCGCTACCGGCGGCGCAGGCCGTATCTTCGCCGCATCGACCAATGCCTTCATCAACACCGGTGACGGCATGGGCATGGCGGCGCGTGCCGGCCTGCCGCTGCAGGACATGGAGTTCTGGCAGTTCCACCCGACCGGTGTGGCGGGCGCTGGCGTCCTGATCACCGAAGGCGTGCGCGGCGAGGGCGGTATCCTGATCAACAGCAACGGCGAACGCTTCATGGAGCGCTATGCGCCGACGCTGAAGGATCTGGCGCCACGCGACTTCGTGTCGCGCTCGATGGACCAAGAGATCAAAGAAGGCCGCGGCTGCGGTCCGAACAAGGACCACGTGCTGCTGGACCTGCGCCACATCGGCGCCGACACCATCAAGAAGCGTCTGCCTTCGATCCTCGAAATCGGCCACAAGTTCGCCAACGTCGATGCGACCAAGGAACCGATTCCTGTCGTGCCGACGATTCACTATCAGATGGGCGGCATCCCGACCAATATCCATGGTCAGGTCGTGGCACCGGATGGTACGGGCGGCCAGAAGATCGTCAACGGTCTGTACGCAATCGGCGAATGCGCCTGCGTCTCGGTCCACGGCGCGAACCGCCTGGGCACGAACTCGCTGCTCGACCTGATCGTGTTCGGCCGCGCTGCTGGTAACCACGTTGTCGCGTCCGACCTGAAGAAGAAAGTCGCCAAGCCGATGCCGGCTGACGCTGCCGACTTCGCGCTGGATCGCCTGAACCGCCTCGAAACGTCGACCGGCACCGAAAAAGTGCAGCACGTCGCCAACGATATCCGCGCCACGATGCAGAAGTACTGCGGCGTGTTCCGCACCGACCAGCTGCTCACGCAGGGCGTCAAAGAGATCATGGTGCTGGACGAGCGTCGCAAGAACGTGTCGTTCAAGGACAAGTCGAAGGTGTTCAACACGGCCCGCGTCGAAGCGCTCGAGCTGGATAACCTGATCGAGACCGCGAAAGCGACCATCGTGTCGGCCCAGGCGCGCAAGGAATCGCGCGGCGCCCACGCCCACAGCGATTACGAAACCCGTGACGACGCGAACTGGATGAAGCACACGCTGTTCTTCTCCGAAGGCAACCGCCTCGAGTACAAGGGCGTTGTGCAAAAGCCGCTGACGGTCGAGACCTTCAAGCCGAAAGCACGCACTTTCTAAATATTTTGTGGCTACCGGGCGATTGTCGCCCGGCGGCCGTGATGAGATAGGTAAAAACATGGCACGCACTGTCCAACTGAAGATTTACCGCTACGATCCGGACAAGGATTCGAAGCCTTACATGCAAGACGTTTCGGTCGAGCTGCAAGACACCGACAAGATGCTGCTGGACGTCCTGCAGCGCATCAAGGCCGATGTCGATGACTCGCTGGCGCTGCGCCGCTCGTGCCGTGAAGGCGTGTGCGGTTCGGACGCAATGAACATCAACGGCAAGAACGGCCTGGCCTGCACGACCAACCTGAACGAACTGACCCAGCCAATCGTGCTGCGTCCTCTGCCAGGCCTGCCGGTGGTGCGCGACCTGATCGTCGACATGACCAACTTCTTCAAGCAGTATCACTCGGTCAAGCCGTACCTGATCAACGAGTCGATCCGCCCTGAAAAAGAGCGTCTGCAGTCGCCTGAAGAGCGCGAAGAGCTGGACGGTCTGTATGAGTGCATCCTGTGCGCCTGCTGCTCGACCTCGTGCCCATCGTTCTGGTGGAACCCGGACAAGTTCGTCGGTCCGGCCGGCCTGCTGCAAGCGTACCGCTTCATCGCCGACTCGCGCGACGAAGCGACCAACGATCGCCTGGACAACCTGGAAGATCCGTACCGCCTGTTCCGCTGCCACTCGATCATGAACTGTACGGATGTGTGCCCGAAGGGCCTCAATCCGAACAAGGCGATTGGCAAGATCAAGGAACTGCTGGTGCGTCGCGCAATTTAAGCGATGCAGGTGCATGCGGCGCCGTGTGGCGTCGCATGCGCCGTGTCGGTGTGCAAGCGTATGCTGAACGCGTGGGCGGGGAAACCCGCCCACCCTACGTAGGGTGGACGGGGGCGCCGAGCCGGCTCTGCCGTCCACGCGTTCAACATACGTGTGCATATCCGCCGTGCCAAACGGCACTGGCGCACTACCGTAAAAGTACCGTACTGCCGAATCACGGCAGCCGGAGTATGATGTCGAACCAACAACGGATTTTAATGTGATTACACATCAAGCCGATCCTGCCAACCGTTCACGCCTGCGCTGGCGTGCACGTCGTGGCCTGCTCGAGAACGATCTGATCCTGACGCGCTTTCTCGACGCGCACGAACAGGACCTGACCGACGACGAGGTCGATGCGCTGACGCGCCTGCTTGATCTGGCTGACAACCCGTTGCTGGACCTGCTGCTGGGGCGCAATGAGCCCTCCGGCGAGCTCGACCTGCCGCACGTGCACGCCTTGCTGGCGAAGCTGCGGCTAGCGTAAGCGAACTATGGGCACCCGATTCGCCTACGCGGCACGTCGCGACGCCCCCCGGTTTCGTTTTATTTTGTAGACCCACTCCCACAAGAAGGAAGTGCCATGAACATCTCTGATACCAAAGCCACCCTGTCGTTCTCGGACGGCAGCCCGTCGATCGACATGCCGATCTACAAAGGCACCATCGGCCCGGACGTCGTCGACATCCGCAAGCTGTACGGCGCGACCGGCAAGTTCACGTACGATCCTGGCTTCATGTCGACCGCCGCCTGTAACTCGAGCATCACCTACATCGACGGTGACAAGGGCGAGCTGCTGTACCGCGGTTACCCGATCGAGCAACTGGCCGTCAACTGCGACTTCCTGGAAACCTGCTACCTGCTGCTGAACGGCGAACTGCCAAACGCAGAGCAAAAAGAAGTGTTCACCGACACCGTGACCAAGCACACGATGATCCATGAGCAGATGAACTTCTTCTTCCGTGGCTTCCGCCGCGACGCGCACCCGATGTCGGTGCTGGTCGGTACGGTCGGCGCGCTGGCGTCGTTCTACCATGACTCGCTGGACATCAACGATGCCAAGCAGCGCGAAATCTCGGCAATCCGTCTGATCGCCAAGCTGCCGACCCTGGTCGCGATGGCCTACAAGTACAACGTCGGCCAGCCGTTCGTGTACCCACGCAACGACCTGTCGTACAGCGCCAACTTCATGTACATGATGTTCGCCAACCCGTGCGAAGAGTACAAGGTCAACGACGTGCTGGTGCGCGCTCTGGACCGCATCCTGATCCTGCACGCAGACCACGAGCAGAACGCATCGACCTCGACCGTCCGTCTGGCCGGTTCGTCGGGCGCCAACCCGTTCGCCTGTATCGCAGCCGGCATCGCCTGCCTGTGGGGCCCTGCCCACGGCGGCGCGAACGAAGCTGCCCTGAACATGCTGAAAGAAATTGGCAGCGTCGAGAACATCCCGGCCTTCATCGAGAAGGTCAAGGACAAGAACTCGGGCGTCAAGCTGATGGGCTTCGGTCACCGCGTGTACAAGAACTTCGACCCGCGTGCCAAGCTGATGCGCGAAACCTGCCACGAAGTGCTGGAAGAACTGGGTCTGCAGGATGACCCACTGTTCAAGCTGGCCATGGAACTGGAACGCATCGCCCTCGAAGACGAATACTTCGTGTCGCGTAAACTCTACCCGAACGTCGACTTCTACTCGGGCATCGTGCAATCGGCACTGGGCATCCCGGTCACCATGTTCACCGGCATCTTCGCGATGGCCCGTACCATCGGCTGGATCGCGCAGTGGAACGAAATGATCGCCGATCCAGAGCAGAAGATCGGCCGTCCACGTCAGCTGTTCGTCGGCTCGCCGGCGCGTGACGTGCCGGACATGGACAAGCGTTAATCCGCTGGTTCGATCGCTAAAAAAGCGGGCTGCGGCCCGCTTTTTTATTTATTATATAGCTGATAAAATCAGTTGGTTCATTACTCGGTTCGTTGAAAATACGTCATATAAATCAGTCGAGCCTCTCACCATTAGTTCGCGAATATCAGTTGAATTTATTTTAGTTCTAGCTAAAAAATTCAAATGCGCGGATCAAGTTACTATATGCGATTAAGGTGCGTAATGCTGGTTTGTTGGCTTGCTGATAATTATTTTTTAGTCGGCTCTGAATTTCCTGTTATAGGCCAAATTTTTTTGAAAACTAGTTTAAGTTTAGTTGAAATCATTAATTGGAAATCTCTTAATAGTCATCTTTGAACGTTAAATTTTCTAAAATAATCAATAAAATTATACTCGCGAATTATGATCGTTCTACCGTTGCTATTTGAAGAAAAACTTAAAAGATCCCCGGAGCTTGAATCGTTCGTAAAACAAACTTTTTTTGCATTTGAGCCATGGCTTCGCGACAGTGGCATGCCTTTTTTCCCGGGATTTACCGATCACAGTCCTGTGCATATAGAGGAAGTTTTAAATACGGCCGCATCACTTGTAGCTGACGATGCTCATAATTTGATTTCTGCTGCAGACGTTGCCGTGCTTTGTATGGCTATACTACTTCATGACTGCGGGATGCACCTGACACCAGATGTGTTTCGAAAAATGGTCTCTTCCGATGACGATGTATTGATCGATGGTTTTGATGATCAACCATGGAAAACTCTGTGGACTGATTTTTTAAGTGAAGCAGGAAGATTTAGCCAAGAAAAGAACCATGCGATTTTTGGTGATAATAACACGGTTAATATTGCGGATTTCGATGTTGAAAATTTAAGCGAGCGTGACATGCTGCTGGTCGGGGAATTTGTACGTCGCCATCATACCCGGATAGCGCACGAAATTGGAATATTCGGAGTGGGAATTGGAGAAGAGGAAAAAATAAAATTACATGGCTTCGATCTGGAAATGCGTGATATGGCCGGTCTAATTGCTCGTAGCCATGGAATGTATATCCGAGAAACATTCCCGTATATCGAGAAAAAATTTGGTTTGGTGCTTAGTTTTCGTGACGTTAAAGTCCCTTTTCTTATGGCGCTTCTTCGAATTGCGGATTATATCCAAGTTCAAAGTGAACGAGCAATCAAAACTCTATTGAGCGTTAAAGAACTTAAAAGCCCAATATCGCGGCAGGAGTGGATGGCACATTTTGCAGTCAGGGATGTTTCAAATAATCACGATGATCCTGAGGCATTGTATGTGCATGCGATGCCTAAGGACGTTAAAGGGTTTTTAAAACTCTCTAATTTATTTAAAGACATTCAACGTGAGTTGGACGTGACTTGGAGTACTCTTGGAGAAGTATATGGTAGGCATAAGGATTATAAGAAACTAGGTTTGTCACTTCGACGAATCCGTTCAAATTTAGACAACGTAGATAATTTTTCTAAAAATGTATCATATATTCCGGTTCGTGCTCGGTTTGATGCCTCCGGTCCAGACTTACTTCGCTTACTCGTGGGGCCACTCTACGACTATGACTTCTCTATCGGTGTCCGAGAACTCGTTCAAAATGCGGTGGACGCATGCCGCGAATCGCTTGATATCTACCAATCGTCCGGACTTGCAGATGAGATAATTTGTCCAAGCGTTCGAGTAGCCATCGAAGAAAATGTGGATGGAGGCGGAACTATCTCGATTACGGACACTGGCGTTGGAATGACTCTAAAAACCGTAACAAATTATTTTCTTATCGCAGGAGCGTCCTTCCGGAATAGCGATATATGGAAGCAACAGCACTTGGATGACGCAGGGTCGTCAAAGGTTACAAGAGGCGGTAGATTTGGAGTCGGTGCACTAGCCGCATTCTTGCTTGGAGATGAATTAAAGGTAAAGACTCGACATATCACTTCATCCGAAGCTGATGGAATTGAATTTACTGCGCGTATTGATGACAGCACCGTAGAACTCCGTCGGTGTAATGCTCCCGTGGGCACAACAATAGTTGTGCGCATTGAAAATGTTGATGTTATAAACTCACTGCGCCCTTTTTTGGCCGAGAGCTTACTAGAAAAAATAATAGAAACTCAAGCTATTGAAAGTTGGAGTGAAATTGACTGGTTTGCTCAAAGGGAGCCATTGGTTGAGTATAACTGGAATGGCTTCGATAGTGATTTTACTGGAGAAAAGGAACCTGTGGAAAGACGTCGAATATCTGCAAAATATTTGAGGCAGGAGAAAAACTTTATTCCAGCTAGAAACGAGGATTTGAGTTCCAATTTGCGTTGGCGTCCGCTTTTAGAATCATTGCAATATAAAGCTATTTTTTGGGAAAAGCCTAAAAATATAAATCCAGATGTGGGTTCGGACTATTGGGTGGATAGAGGGGCGGTATATGTGAATGGTTTATTCGTCGAAAAAGTTGACTATAAACACCAGACTCTGAAATTTCCGGATAACCGAATAGCTTTACGAGCTGGCTATAAGATTGCTCGTCCTTCACTGTCGATAGTCGATGCCAATGCAATTTGCCCAATTAACCTTCAACGAAGCGCTGTTGCTTTTGATAGAATGGGAATTGATGAGCTCTTGGCTGCAGCGATTTTATCCGATCATTTTTCTGAGTGGGACGAAAGTTTTAAAAAGGTAGTAACTGCAGGTGATTTCTTAAAAGCGTGTAAAAATATAGATAGTTCGGGACTTGTTAGGTATATAGGTCAGCTGTATCCTTTGGCCGTTTCAAAGCGTGGTATTTTCCTAGCCCAGCCTGAATTTTTTATCGATCAGAATGTTTCGGTAATTTATTTTTTTGACGAGTCTGTAGATGAATCTGAGCAAATAATTGAGGAAATTCTCGAAGACAGCGAAGTGTTCATGATTCGACGAAAAAGCAGTCGGTCGGGGATTCAAAAGCAGTTGGAATGGTTTAGAGGTATTATGGAAGTCGGTAGGGCCTATCCTCAGTCCTATTCAGCAGGAGCTGGACTACCACAACTAGCAAGGAAGTTTACATGTGACTATATTAGCATCAAAGACTGGGATGTTGCTAATGAGAAAACCAGGGTGCGGCGTGAGTTGTTAAACTCAATTGATGTCGAGAATGTTGACACTGAAAAGTTATGCATATCCCTTGGCTCGTTAGCTGATGGCGAGCGGATTAAAAGACGGGTGGCTGTTTTATCTACTAGTCTGGGTAGGGGAGGGCGGGTTTCTGCTATGGTAATTGATGAAAATATCGAAACCTTGCCGAATGCAAAATTGATCAATGACATCTGGATTTCGAAGTTTGGAAAATAATTAGTTTTTGTAATCTGCGTTGACAGTGAAGTAACCTTGCTCATCAAGGTAAATTGTATATAAGATTTCGATGAAAAAGAAAATTTGGGTTTAAGGTCTAATTTATTGATTATAGGATTGGTGGTTCAGATTGACCATCCACATCAGTTCTTCGTCGGCTCGCCGGCGCGTGACGTGCCGGACATGGACAAGCGTTAATCTGCTGGTTCGATCGCTAAAAAAGCGGGCTGCGGCCCGCTTTTTTCATGGGCGCATGCAGCGAAAATATTTCGTTGGCCGACCCCTGGCATTGCCGCTGAAGAGGTCTATACTGAGCTCATCAGTATAAATTGCCGATATGAAATATTCCATGTCTTCCCGATCAGGCGAATCTCTTGGTGCACGCACGCTGGCGCGGCTGGGATTACTCCGTGCAGCCCATGGCCGAGCGGCGCACGGCATCAGTGTGTAGCGCCGCAGCCAGGCGCCGCCATCGCAGCGGCAAGCCGGCTCTTCCCAAGCTGATCGTGGAGACTGAAATGAGTGATTCAATGGTTGTTTCCTGGCTGGACCTCGAGCGCCTCGAGCGCGTACTCGACCGGCTTTCGCCAGCGCAGGCCAGGGCGCGCGACGCGCTGCTGGGTGAACTCGAACATGCGCAACTGGTCGAGCCGTGGGAGATGCCACCCGACGTCGTGACCATGAATTCACGCGTGCGCTTTCGCGTGGCTGGCGCCAGCGAAGAAGAAACGATGACGCTGAGTTACCCGAACGATATGCAGGACACCGCAGAGCGGCTCTCGGTACTCACGCCGGCCGGTATGGCGCTTCTGGGCGTGCGTGTGGGCGGGCGGATGTCGTGGCAGCAGCCGGACGGCCCGCACGAGGCCACGGTGCTCGGCATCGAGCATCAACCCGAGCCGGCGAAGCGGTAGCGCCCCGGCCCGTCGCGTGCATGTGTAGAATGTTTCCCTCATGACCGTCATCGAGGGAACTACCATGCAACGCTTTTTCACCGCCTGCTTCCTGTGCCTTTCCTTGTCGCTGGGCGTGAACGATGCTGCGCACGCCGCAACCGATGCGACCCTCACGCGCGAAGTCAATGCCTTCGTTGATGGCTGGCACGATGACGCCGCCAACACGCGCATGGCGTACTTCGACAAGATCGCCAAGGACGGCGTGTATATCGGCACCGATCGTACCGAGCTGTGGACGCGCGACGCCTTCAAGGCCTGGTCGAAGAAGTACTTCGACGCCAAGTCTGCCTGGACCTTCAAGGCCACGCGCCGCAATGTCTATGCGTCCGCTGACAAATCGATGATCTGGTTCGACGAGCTGCTCGATACGAAGAACATGGGGCCGGCAATGGCCAGTGGCGTGCTGCGCAAGACCAAGTCAGGCTTCGAGATCGTTCACTATCAGCTGTCGCTGGCGGTGCCCAATGCCGTCAATGACCAGGTCGTCGGCATCATTGCCGACCACGAAAAACAGCCAAAGAAATAAGCCGCCTGCAGTGAACAAGCCCTACATCGGCCGCTTTGCGCCATCGCCTTCCGGGCCGCTGCACGCCGGTTCGCTGGTCGCGGCCATGGCCAGTTACCTCGACGCCCGCTGGCATGGCGGCACCTGGCTGATCCGCATCGAAGACATCGACGAAGGCCGCAGCGTGCCCGGCGCGGCCGAAGGTATCCTGCAATTGCTGGCCGCACTGGGGATGGGGCACGATGGCGAGATCGTCTGGCAGAGCCGGCGCAAGCATTTATATGCGGCCGCTGCCGCGCGCATCGAGCGCGACACGTATCCGTGCGGCTGCAACCGGCGCGAGATCGCCGATTCTCGGATCGGCGTGGCGCCCGACGGCAGCGCCATCTATCCCGGCACCTGCCGCCATGGGCTCGGTCCGGGCCGCACGATGCGCAGCCTGCGCGTGCGCGTGCCGGCGGCGGGCGAGGATGCCATCACCTTTGTTGACCGTTTTGCCGGACCCGTCACGCAGCACCTTGCGCGCGACGCCGGCGACTTTGTACTGAAACGCGCGGACGGTTTCTGGGCCTACCAACTGGCCGTCGTGGTGGACGATATCGAGCAGGGCGTGACCGACATCGTGCGCGGTGCAGATCTGCTCGACTCGACGCCGCGCCAGATCCATCTGCAGCGGCTGCTCGGTGCACCGACGCCGCGCTACCTGCACGTGCCGGTGGTACGCAACAGCAACGGGGAAAAGTTGTCGAAGCAGACGGGGGCGCTCGCGGTCACGGCAGGCGATGCGTCTGCCGCCGTTGCGGTGTTGCTGCAGACAGCATCGTTTCTGGGACTCGCCATGGAGCCCACGACACCAGATTCGATCGACGCATTCTGGCATGCCGCAATTCCCGCCTGGGGCCGCCTGCTGGCGGCGCGCGCCGCGACGAGCTGATCTACTGCGGATTCTGCATGATGCTGATGGAGCCGTTCACTTCGAGGAACGCACACTTCATCTTCGGGCGCGGGCAATCGGCGCCGCGCAGCGCTTCTTCGACATCGTCCTGCGACAGACGGCAGCGCTTCATCACATCCTTGAAAAATACGCCATCGCGCCCGATCAGCACGGGGCTGCCCTCGATGATCGACTCGAACTTGCGGCTGCGCGATGTCAGGAAGGCGACCAGCACGGTCAGTGCCACCAGTGTCGCAGCGATGACCAGCCCGCCAAGCAACGATTCGTCACCACCCGTCATGGAATTGGACACGGATTCGGACAACAGCATCACCACCAGCAGGTCGAACGGCTTGAATTGCCCGACTGTGCGGCGCCCCGACACGCGCATCATCGCGAGCAGGGCGCAGTAGACGATCGCGCCGCGCGCGATCAGCTCCCACAAGGGTAGATCGAAGTCGAACATGGCGCCTCCAGGGCATGAAATAGTGGGCGATTGTAATCAATCTGCCAACCTCATGACGCCCGGCTGCGCCTGTGCCGGATCAGTGACCGGCCAGCATGTCCTCGGCGCCGTCCTTGTCGTGGATGGCAAAGCGGGTCATCAAGGTGGCGCTGGCGTCGTTCAGGCCATGCACGACCACCTGCGCACCGGCGCGGCGCAATTTCAGCACCACCTTGTCGAGCGCGCCGATGGCGGTGATGTCCCAGAAATGCGCGTCGCTCAGGTCGATGTGCACGGTGGCGCGCGTCGGGCTGTAGTCGAATGCATGGACGAGCTGGTCGGACGACACGAAGAACACGTGACCGCTGACCAGGTAGTGGCGGAGTTCGCCGCCATCCGTGCCAGTCTCCACGCGCGACGTCACGCCCAGCATCCGGCTGACTTTCTGCGCAAAGAACACGCCCGACAGCAGCACGCCCGCCAGCACGCCCTTGGCCAGATCGTGCGTGGCCACCGTGACGACGACGGTGGCGAGCATGACGATGCTGGAACTGGTCGGATGCGCGCGCAGGTTGCTGATCGAACTCCAGCTGAACGTGCCGATGGCCACCATGATCATCACGGCGACCAGCGCCGCCATCGGGATCTGGCGCACCCAGTCGCCCAGGAACACGACCATGAGCAGCAGCACGACGCCAGCCATCAGTGTCGACAGGCGGGTGCGTCCGCCAGACTTGATGTTGATCACCGATTGGCCGATCATCGCGCAGCCGGCCATGCCGCCGATGAAGCCGGTGGCGACGTTGGCGATGCCCTGGCCGACGCATTCACGGTTCTTGTCGCTGCGGGTATCGGTCAGGTCGTCGACGATCGTGGCGGTCATCAGGGATTCCAGCAGGCCCACCAGCATCAGCGTGGCCGAGTACGGCAAGATGATCTGCAGGGTCTCGAGACTGAACGGCACGTTCGGGATCAGGAAAGACGGCAGGCTGTCGGGCAGCTGGCCCATGTCGCCGACGGTGCGGATGTCCAGGCCCAGTGCGATCGAGGCGCCGGTCATGACGACAATCGCGACCAGTGGCGACGGTACGGCGCGCGTCAGGTACGGCAAGCCGTAGATGATCGCCAGCGCGGCCGCGGTAACGGCGTACACGTGCCACGTGACATTCGTCAGTTCAGGTAACTGGGCGAGGAAAATCAGGATCGCCAGGGCGTTGACGAAGCCCGTGATCACCGAGCGCGAGACGAAGCGCATCAGGCGGCCCAGCTTGATCCAGCCGGCGACGATCTGCAGCACGCCGGTCAGGATGGTGGCGGCCAGCAGGTAATCGAGGCCGTGCTCCTTGACGAGCGAGACCATGATCAGCGCCATGGCGCCGGTGGCAGCGGAAATCATGCCTGGCCGCCCGCCGAAAAAGGCGATCAGTGTCGCGATCGAGAACGACGCGTAGAGGCCGACCTTCGGGTCGACACCGGCAATGATGGAAAACGCGATGGCCTCAGGGATGAGGGCGAGAGCGACGACGATACCTGCAAGCAGGTCGCCACGGACGTTGGAGAACCAGTCCTGGCGGATTTTTTGAAATACCATGAGGATACCTTCCCGGGCTGTAACAGCCGAGTGCAAGAAATGGGAGCGCCATGCACGAAGCAGGGCGCAGCAAGACGAACGACAACGCTCCGGCGTCGTGATGACGGCAGTGCATGGACGTGCAATGGGGGAAGGGGTATTACGGAGGTGTTACTGAGCAGAAATAACCGCGTGGCAGTCCGCATCCTGGGAAGGATGCCGCAGCCAGCCGCATCACGGCGCGACGCGTGCTGTGAGCACGTTGGGCGCGGCGGAGCTGGGTGGCGGGGAGGGACAATACGGTCATAGCCAGCTATTTTGCACCGCAACATAACATCAGTCAAGTCGCGTACTGCTGCGGTGCGTCCCGATTACCTTGCTAACGGTTTGATGGCTGGCCCATCAGCCGGTGCGGGCGCTGGCGCGTCAGGCATGCCCGCGACTGGCGGTGGTGGTGGCGGCGCGGTGCGCTTGCCATTCGCCGGTGGTGCCGGTGGTGCCGGCGGCGCTGGCCTGTCTTTCAGTGCGTGACCACCCCGTGGTGGCGGCGGCGGCGCGCCGACTGGTGGAGCCGGCGGTGCCGGTGGCGCCAGTTCACCAGCTGGCGGTGCTGGCGGCGCTGGTGGGACTGGTGGTGGCGGTGCGCATTTGCTGCTGGTGCCACGGCAGTCGGGTTGCCCGGCGGCGTGCGCCAGGGTGGCTGACAGTGGCAGGGTGATGGCAAGGCCGATGGCCAGGCTGGATCGGATGATGCGGTTCATGGTGTTCTCCTTGGTGGGCATGAAACACATCCTGCGCCCACATTGTGGAGAAATCATGGAGACGCCCGACAACGTGTGCGCGCCATGAAAAATTCCTGAAGGCAAATTGTGCACTCGTCGTTTACTAAACGGCACTAAACTTCACGCAAACCGCCAAAGTTTGTTGAGGCTTCACACACTACTTGTATAAATTTGCGGTACCGGTTTGCACGACCCCTGCGACATGCAGAGGAGATGCCCACCGTTTAGTAAATCTGCGACAGGCCGGCAGGCGACACCTTGAGAACGTGTCGCGCTGGCGATGACATCGGGACGCTTCACGTTGCGGTGCGCAAAGGCTGCCGGTTCACGGCCGCCCGGACTAGCTGCCGCCATAAAAGATAGCCCATACAGGGCACGACCAGGAGACACACATGCATTCACACACCCACCGCGCTTCACGGCAGCGCTGCAGCGTCACGCCCATCGCCATGGCCGTCAGCCTCGCGCTGCTGTCGCTGTCGACCGTGCACGCCCAGACCATGCCGGCCGACCAGCCGGCCCAGCCGCCAGCCGCCCAGCCAGGCGCCGTGCAGACGGCCCCGGCCGCAACCGCAGTTGCAACTGCGGCCACCGAGGCGCCGTCCGCCGACCAGCCTGCGGCTGCCAGCCCGTCGACGGTGGTGGTGACGGGCTTCCGCTACTCCATCGAGAAAAGCCTCGACCAGAAGCGCGAGGCCAATTCCATCGTCGAGGTGGTGACCGCCGAAGACGTGGGCAAATTCCCGGACAAGAACGTGGCCGATGCGCTCCAGCGCGTGCCGGGCGTGGTCGTTACGCGCAGTGGTGGCGAAGGCAAGAACGTCAGCGTGCGTGGCCTGTCGTCCGACCTGACCCTGACGCAACTGAACGGCAACTACGTCGCCACGGCCGAGTCGAATGGCGATCCATCGCGCTCGTTCAACTACATGCTGATGCCGTCGAACATGCTCGCCAGCGCCGAGCTGTACAAGACGTCCGAAGCGCGCTTCGACGAAGGCGGCATCGGCGGCACGGTGATCCTGCGCACGCGCCGGCCGCTCGACGTCAAGTCGGGTACGGGCTTCGTCAATGCCGAAGGCACCTGGGCCGACACCACCAAGAAGACCGATCCGCAGTTCTCCGGCCAGTACGCGTGGCACGACGAGAGCAACCGCTTCGGCGTGCTGGTCGGCTACACCCAGCAAAAGCGCACCACGCGCACGATGGGCGCGAGTACCGAAAACTGGCAATGGTATGCCGACGACTACAAGGCGCAGCCGCCAGTGGGCGCCGATGGCCAGCCATCCAACCTGAATTCGTTCTGGTGGGGCCAGTCGGGCTTCTACGACCAGTCGGGCAAGTACTACACCAAGTTCGCGATGCCGACCGCCGTCGCGCTGGATGTGCGTACCACCGAGCGTGAGCGCAAGGGCGGGCAGCTCACGCTGCAGTTCAAGCCGCTGCGCAACCTGAACATGACGGCCAACTACTTCCGCTTCGACCTGCAGCAGAATTCGCAGCTGAACCAGCTGAAGGTCCCGGAATGGAATATCGCGCGCTACGATGGCGACGGCAACTGGCCGGGCGGGCGCCTGCTCGACGGCCTCACGTTCGACCCGAGCGGCACCGTCGTCACCGGCGCGCAGTACAGCGCGCGCCCGGGCAAGGCCTACTACTGCAACAGCGCGCAGGCTGGCGCTGCCGGCTTGGCAAACACCGGTGGTTTCGGTCCGGACGATTGCACGATCCCGACCCCGCAGATCGCCGGCGGCTACAGCCGCGAGAAGGCGCTGTCGCAGACGGCCGACTTCGAAGTCGAATGGAAGGGCGAGTCCGTCGACGCCAACTTCAAGGTCGGCCGCACCTGGGCCGAGGGCGGCCCGGAACTGCAATTCGGCATGCCGATCAAGCCGCGCCGGCAAAATGCCGACGGCAGCTGGTCGCTCGGTAACACGGCCACGTCGTGGGATGTGAGCGGCAAGCCGACGATGACGTTCGCACCCGAACTGATGCAGAACCTGCGCAACGGCATCGGCGAAATCGACCTGGGCTCGACCTCGTCGTCCTGGACCCGCAACAGCACCGACCAGAACTACGCGCAGGCCGACCTGACCTGGCACGCCGACAGCAACTGGCTCGACTCGGTCCAGTTCGGCGCCAAGTACCGCGATGGCGGCACCAGCCGCAGCACCGGCAACAACTACTGGGTCTGCAAGGGCGCGAACCCGGCCGACTACGACAGCCGCTACCAGAACGGCTGCGATGCATCGGCCAACCAGTTCCGTCCAGAATTTTTGTACGACGAATCGCTGGGCAACCTGACGGGCGGCCTGAAAGCCAGTGCTTTCCCCGGCATCAATTACCCGGCGTATATCTCGTACCTGAACCAGACGTACGGCGAGATGCAGACCCGCAACGAAGAAAACTTCATCTACAACGTGGATGAAAAGATCACGTCGATGTACTTGCAGGGCAATTTCAAGACCGACCGCCTGCGCGGCAACCTGGGTGTGCGCGTCGTGCGTACCCGCCAGCATGCCGATTCGACCGACAAGGTCGACTACTACAACGACTACTTCTTCGACGGTCCTGACGGCACGCCGGCGCCATGCCTGGCCGGTGGCTTGCCAGCCGCCGGTGCGCCAAGCGGCTCCGGTTGCACGAGTGGCTTCACGGTCGTGCCGGACAGCGAAACCAATCCGGCCACCGGCCACGTGTCGACCTATGTGGTCAGTTCGCTCGACCGCACCTACACCGATGTGCTGCCAAGCCTGAACGTTGCCTACGACCTGACCGACACGCTGCTGCTGCGCGGCGCGGCCTCGAAAGTCGTGGCACGCCCGAGTTACAACGATATCGGCGCGCCGGGCGCCCTGAGCAACTACAGCCAGGAATACGTCAACGATCGCCGCCTGATCGGCGGGGGCGACCGCCAGGGCTGGTTCGGCTCGGGTAGCAACAAGGATCTCGAGCCGTACCAGGCCACGCAGTATGACCTGGGCCTGGAGTGGTACTTCCACCGCGGCTCGGTGCTCGGCGCCGGCATCTTCCGCAAGAACGTCCAGAACTTCGCGGTGCCGGTCGTGCGTGACGTCAACCTGAACCTGGGTGGTGAGGCGATCGCGGTGCAGAACTACGCGACGAGTGCCGGCGGGCGCGATGCGGTGTCGAAAGGCATCGAGTTGTATGGCCAGCACACGTTCGACAATGGCATCGGCTTCCAGGTCAACTACACGTACAACAAGACCAACCAGGCCGCGATCACGCTGGCCGACGGCACCGAGATCGGCACCTCGCCGCTCGTGGGTAGCGCCAAGAACCAGGCCAACGTGACGGTGTTCTACTCGACCGACCGGCTCATGCTGCGCGCGTCGTACAACCGCCGCGGCCTGGTGGTCAACGGCCTGATGAACGGCTTGAACGTGTATGAGGCGCCGTACAGCCAGGTCGACCTGAACGCGTCGTACAACTTCACGCCGCAGTTGAGCCTGACCGCATCGGTCCTGAACGCTACCGAGGAAGAATCGCACTCGTACCTGGGCAACGACACCAAGTCGCGCTTCTACAGCAACAACTACGCCGGCCGTGTGGCGTATATGGGCCTGAACTACAAGTTCTGAGTCCGTATCGACCCTCCCCGCCACTCTGGCGGGGAGGGTGTCTTCTTTCCAGGATCACGCCATGAACGACCGGATCACCACGATCTCGACGGCCGGCGGCGGCTGGCGCGCGCTGTGCGCCGGCCTGCTTCTTTTCTTTTGCGCAGGCCTCGCCCTGGCCAACCCATCCGACAAGCTTGTCATCGACGGCGGCTGGCGCTTCCACCTGTTGCCGGGCGACGCGCGCGAAGCGACGCATCCCGATCTCATGCCATGGCGCGCCGCGACGGTGCCGGGCACCGTGCACACCGACCTGCTGGCCCACGGCCTGATTCCCGATCCGTATGTCGGCGCGCCCGAAGCAGGCCTGCAGTGGATCGGCCTGGCCGACTGGGAATACCGCACTGCCTTCGACGTGCCGCGCGCCGTGCTGCAACGCACGCGCAGCGAGCTGGTGTTCGCCGGACTCGACACGTTTGCCGAAGTCTGGCTTAACGGCGTCAAGCTGCTCGATGCGAACAATGCGTTTCGCACCTGGCGCGTGCCAGTGGCGGGCCGGCTGCGCGAACACGGCAACATCCTGCGCATCGTATTCCGTTCACCGATCAACACGATGCTGCCGCAGGTCGCCGCGATGCCGCACAAGATCGCCGGCAACTACGCGTCGCCGTACGGCGATGAACCAAAGGATGTCCTGAGCGCCAACTTCGTGCGTAAACCTGGCTACCACTATGGCTGGGACTGGGGCCCGCGCTACGTCACGGCCGGCATCGGCAAACCCGTCGTGCTGCACAGCTGGGACGCGGTGCGCATCGACGACCTGCAACTGCGCCAGGACCGCGTCGACGCCGCGCGCGCCGACGTCGCCGCCATTGCGTCGCTCGACGTGGTGCGCGCCGGGCGCTTCACGCTACGCCTGTGGCAAACGGCGCCGGGCGGCCAGCGCACGCTCGCCGCAACGAAGCAGATCGACCTGCGCTCCGGCGTCAACCGCATTGAACTGCCGGTGCGGATCGACGATCCGCAGCGCTGGTTCCCGAACGGCTACGGCAAGCAGCCGCTGTACCGCTATCAGCTCGAGATCAGCGATAGCAACAACACACTTGCGACACACGCTGCCCGCACGGGCCTGCGCAGCGTCGAACTGCGGCGCGACCGCGACGCTGCGGGCCAGGGCTTCTACTTCGTCATCAACGGGATCCCTGTGTTTGCCAAGGGCGCCAACACGATCCCGTTCGACATGTTCCAGCCACGCGTGCGCCGCGAGCAGCTACGGCGCGTACTGCAATCGGCGGCCGACGCCAATATGAACATGCTGAGGAGCTGGGGCGGCGGCTATTACGAGGACGAGGATTTCTACGACCTCGCCGATGAGCTGGGCCTGATGGTCTGGCAGGATTTCATGTTCGGCGGCGGGATGCAGCCGGCGTACGATCCGGCGTTTCGCGCGAATGTCGTCCACGAGGCGCGCGACCAGGTGCGGCGCCTGCGCAACCGCCCGAGCGTCGTGCTCTGGTGCGGTAACAACGAGCAGGAGATCGCCTGGAAAAACTGGGGCCATCGCAAGACGCTCGAGCGCGCCGATCCGGTCTTTGCGAGCCAGGTCTGGGACGGGTATGTCGCGCTGTTCGGCGTCGACCTGCGCCGCGTGGTGGCAGAAGAGGGTGGCGGCATCGGCTACTGGTCGAGCTCACCCGGCAACGATCTGCAGCAAGCGGCCAACACGCCTGGCAGCGGCGACATGCACTACTGGGAAGTGTGGGGCAATCCGGCCCATCCCGTATCGAATTACCTCGACATCACGCCGCGCTTCATGTCCGAGTACGGGCTGCAAGCCTGGCCGGTGCAGCGCACGATCGACGCGTTCGCGACGCGCGCCGAGCAGGGTGTGGCCACGCCGGTCATCGAAGCGCACCAGAAATTCATGGCTGGCAAGGGCAATGAGCGCCTGATGAAATACGTGCAGGCGCAGTTCGGTGAACCGGTCGATTTCCCGGCGTTTGCCTACCTGAGCCAGGTGATGCAGGCTGACGGCATCGAGCTGGCCGCGCTGCACCATCGCCGCAGCCGGCCGCATACGATGGGCTCGTTGTACTGGCAGCTCAATGATGTGTGGCCGGGCGCGTCGTGGTCGAGCATCGACTGGTTCGGCCGGCCAAAAGCGCTGCAGTTTCATGCGCGCCGCTTCTTTGCGCCGATCGCCGTCGCGGCATTGCGCGACGCCCGCGGTGCCACGCGCGTCAGCCTGCTCAATGACCGCACGCATGCCGTGCAGGGGACGTTGCGCACGCGTGTGATGTCGCTGGATGGCGCCGTGCTGCGCAATACGCGCGAGGCCATTATGCTCGCGCCGCTATCGGCCGGTGACGTTGGCGCGTATGCTGACGCCGACTTGCTCGCGGGCGCCGATCCGGCATCGACCGTCGCCGTGTTCACGCTGCAGGTGGATGGCGAGCCGGCATCGACCGGCGTCGTCTACTTCGTGCCGGCGAAGGACGTCGCCTGGCGCGATCCCGGCCTGCACACGACCGTGCAGCGCGATGGTGACGGCTACCGCATCGAGATCACGGCAGCGACACTGGCGCGCGGCGTCTGGCTCGATGCTGGCGACGTCGATGCGCAGTTCCACGACAATGCTTTGACCGTGCTGCCGGGCGAACCCGTCACCGTGCGCGTGACGTCCACCGCCAGCGACAGCGTGCTGCGCGCCGCCCTTCATGTCCGTTCGCTGCGTGATGCCATGCGCGCGACCAACCCAACTTCCTGGAAGATCACCCCATGAACAAGACCCACACCATCGGCGCCGCCGTGGCCATGCTGCTGGCCAGCATGGCCAGTGCCGCCGAACCCCGCACTGCGAACGGCTTTGCCACCTCGTTCGAAGCGAACGAGCCGCTTCCTGCCACCGGCACGGGCGAAGGCATCCGTGTCACGCCGGGCAGTGGCCCCGACAAGCCGTATGCTGCCAAAGCGAAGACCGGCTATACCGGTTTGCGCGCGCTGCAATATCGCGCGGACGCCAAGGGCGGGCGCCTGCCGCTGTTCGCGGTCGATCTGGCGATCACCGCCGACACGGTCCTGTCGTGGAAGGTGCTGCCCGAGATCGTCGATGGCGACATCGCCACCTCGACCGGCGTGGCGCTGGACCTGGTGCTGGACGACGGCCGCCGCATCTCGAGCCTGGACCTGCGCGACAACCACGGCGTGCGTATCGACGCGGCGGCGCAGGCCAGGTCGAACACGCTGTATCCGCAGCAGTGGGCGCACAAGTCGGTGCGCCTGGGCAGCCTGGCGGGGCGCCGCATCAAGTCGATCGAGCTGGCGCTGCAGCCCACCGCGGCCGCCGGTGCCAGCGGCTGGCTGGACGACATCGTCATCGGCGAGCAGGCTCGCGCCGAAGCCAAGCGCCCGACCGACCACGTGCTGACGACGCGCGGCACGCAAGCCAACGGCACCTTCTCGCGCGGGAACAATATCCCGGCCACGGCGATGCCGCATGGCTTCAACTTCTGGACGCCCGCCACCGACGCCAGCACCCTGAGCTGGCTGTACCGCTGGAACGAGCAGAACGACGAAAACACCCGGCCGCGCCTGCAGGCGCTGTCGCTGAGCCACCAGCCGAGTCCCTGGATGGGCGACCGCCAGACCTTCCAGATCATGCCGTCGAACGCGACGGGCCAGCCCGATCCCGACCGCAAGCGCCGCGCGCTGTCGTTCTCGCACGATAATGAAGTGGCGCGCGCACACACCTACCGCGTGGACTTCGACAACGGCATCCGCGCCGAGATTGCGCCAAGCGAGCGGGCGGCGATCTTCCGCTTCCGCTTCCCGCAAGGGGGCGACGCCAACCTGCTGTTCGATAACGTCGACGCACGCGGCGGCCTGCGCCTGGACGCGGCCACGCAGACCCTGCGCGGCTACACCGACACGCGCAGCGGCCTGTCGAACGGCGCGACGCGCATGTTCGTGTTCGCCCGCTTCGACCAGCGCTGGCAAGCCAGCGGCCCTCTGGAGACGGGCCGCCCGACCGGCTACATCAAGTTCAACGCCGACGGCGGCGAAGTGCGCATGCGCATCGCGACCTCGCTGATCTCGGTCGAGCAGGCGCAGAAAAACCTCGCGCTGGAAATCGGCGACGCCGGCTTCGACACCGTGCGCGAACGCGCGCAGGCGGCATGGGACAAGGAACTGGGCCGGGTGAAGGTCGATGGCGCCAGCGACGACCAGCTGACGACGGTCTACTCGAACCTGTACCGCCTGTTCCTGTACCCGAACGTCGGCCACGAAAACGTCGGCAGCGCGCAGCAACCCGACTGGCGCCACGCCGACCAGAGCGGCTGGTCGCAGGCCAAGACCGGGGGCGACGATGACAAGACCTCGGCGCCCGTCGTCGCTGGCAAGGTGTATGTCAATAACGGCTTCTGGGACACCTTCCGCACCACGTGGCCTGCGTACGCGCTGCTGGCGCCGACCCGCGCCGGCGAGATGGTCGACGGCTTCCTGCAGCAGTACCGCGATGGCGGCTGGGTGGCGCGCTGGTCGTCGCCGGGCTACGCTGACCTGATGGTCGGCACCAGTTCCGACGTCGCCTTCGCCGATGCCTGGCTCAAGGGCGTGCGCGGCTTCGATGCGCACCAGGCCTACGAGGCGGCGCTGAAGAACGCGACCGTCGTACCACCCGTGTCGAACGTCGGGCGCAAGGGACTGGGCAAGTCGATGTACCGCGGCTATGCCGATGCATCGGTCCATGAAGGCATGTCGTGGACGCTCGAAGGCGCACTGAACGACTTCGGCCTGGCGCAGATGGCAACCGCGCTGGCCGGCGGGGAGGGTGACACGGCGCGTGGTCGTCGCTACCGCGAGGAAGCCGCATACTTCAGCGCGCGCGCCACCGATTACGTCCACCTGTACGACCCGGCGACAGGCTTCTTCCGCGGCCGCGACGCCAAGGGCGCGTGGCGCGAGCCGGCCAAGGCGTTCGACCCGCGCCGCTGGGGTGGCGACTACACGGAAGCCAATGCCTGGAACTTCGCGTTCACCGTGCCGCACGACGCCGAAGGCTTGGCCAGCCTGATGGGCGGGCGCGCCGCGCTGGGCAAGCGCCTCGACACCTTCTTCGCTACGCCGGAGACGGCGCAGGCGGCGTTCTCGGGCAGCTACCGCCAGGTGATCCACGAAATGACCGAAGCGCGCGACGTGCGCATGGGGATGTACGCCCACAGCAACCAGCCGTCGCACCACATCCCATGGATGTACGCGGCCGCCGGCCAGCCTGCCAAGACACAGAAGATCACGCGCGACATCCTGGCACGCCTGTACCTGGGTAGCGAGATCGGGCAGGGCTATGCGGGCGACGAAGACAATGGCGAGATGTCGGCCTGGTACACGTTCGCGATGATGGGCCTGTATCCGCTGCGGATGGGGTCACCGGAATACGTGATCGGTTCGCCGGCCTTCGCGCGCACCGACGTGCGCCTGGAAAACGGCCGCACGCTGACCGTGATCGCGCATGACAACAGCACGGAGAACGTCTACGTGCAGTCGCTGAAGGTCAATGGCAAGCCGTGGACCAAACCATGGATCCGCCACGGCGACATCGCTGGCGGCGCGACGCTCGAATTCACGATGGGCAGCACGCCGTCGACCTGGGGCACCGGGGCCGGTGACTTGCCGGCATCGCTGACGCCTGCTGGCAAACGCCCTGCAGGCCTGATCGACCGCAGCAAGGGCGCCACGCTCACGCTGGACGGCAAGCGCGCCCCCGCGCCGCTGACCGACGACGACGCGGCCACCGCCATGGAAGTGCCGGCGGCAGCGAACATCGGTATCACGCTGACCAAGAGCGCGCGTATCAGCCACTACACGCTCACCGGCGGCAAGGCGCCGCTGGGCAAGGTGTCGTGGACGCTCGAAGGCCGGGACGCCAAGGGTGGCTGGGTCGCGCTGGACACGCGCGAGAATGAAGTCTTTGCCTGGGAACGTCAGCTGCGCCCATTCGGCATCGCCAAGCCGGGCGTGTACAAGGCGTACCGCTTGCGCTTTGTGCAGGACGCAGCGTTCGAGCTGGCCGAAGTGGAGCTGCTCGAGGCGCGGTAAACACGCGGCACTATGTGACCATGCTTGTTTACTAAAACGCGCTAAAACACGGGCAGTTTAGTCTGCCCGCGTTGACGCTCCGGAGGCGCGGCTGTTATAAAACGCACTGGAACAACGCGCGCCGGATGCCATCCGGACGACGCAAAAAACGCCCACAGAGGCGTTTATTAAACCAACGATTGGAGACCGATCATGTCCATGATCACGATGCCCGGTATGCCGGAGGCGCGCCCGTGAGCCAGGTCACGCTGCGCCACATCGCCAGCGCCACCGGGCTGTCCATTGGCACCGTCTCGCGCGCGCTGAAGAACCAGGGCGGCATGACGGAGGCCACCCGCACGGCCGTGCGTGACGCGGCGCTGCGGCTGGGTTACGACTTTTCGCTGCTCAAGAAAGGCCGGATCCGCCGCATCGCCTTCCTGCTGCACAGCCAGCACAACACCCTCACGTCCAGCCCCTTCTTCACGCCCGTGCTGCACGGCGCCGAAGAAGCGTGCCGGCGCGAGGGGATCGCGCTGTCGCTGATCGTCGTCGGACCGGCCGAACCGGTGCTGGAGCAGATCCGCCTGCATCAGCCTGACGCGATCCTGTGCGCCGGCTTTTTTGAGCCGGAAATCCTCACGGCCCTGCAGCAGACCGGCAAGCCGATGGTACTGGTCGACATGCACCGGCGCGGTTTCACGTCGATCAACCCGGACAATATCAGCGGCGGCTACCTCGCCACGCAGCACCTGCTGCGGGTCGGGCGCAAGCGCATCGCGATGCTGTCGGGGTCCCTGGCCCACTACAGCATCGGGCAGCGCAACCGAGGCTTCCGCCAGGCGCTGTTCGACGCCAAGATGCATGCCGATCCGAACCTTGAAGTGAGCGTGCCCACCATGGGCGAGGGCGACGACGGCGTCATTGAGGCGATGCGCAGCCTGCTGGCGCTGCCGAAGCGGCCCGACGCGCTGTTCTGCTACAACGACAGCACGGCGCTGGTCGCGATGAAGTACTGCCTGGGCGAGGGCCTCAAGATCCCTTACGACCTGGCCATCGTCGGCTTCGACGACATCGCCGCGGCGGCTGCCGCCATCCCGCCACTGAGCACCGTGCGCGTGGACAAGGAAGCGCTGGGCCGCGCCGGCGTCGATGCGCTGCTCGCCAAACCCGAGCTTCAACAAACCAACCTGCAACAGCCCGGCCTCCAGCAGAGCGACGTGGACGCCACCCAGATAACCCTGCCAGTCGAGATGATCGTGCGCGAGAGCAGCTACGACGACTAGCGAACAACCACCAACACCCACCATGACCACGTTCCCGAACTTTCGCAGCCCGGACCTGCTGCTCGACCACGCACGCCACACGATGCGCTTCTACCATCCGCGCGCGATCGATCCCGCCGGCGGCATGTTCCATTATTTCAAGGATGACGGCGCCGTCTACGACCCGCGCCACCGGCACCTGGTGAGCAGCACGCGCTTCGTGTTCACCTACGCGATGGCGTACCGCCAGTTCGGCGATCCGGCCTACCTGGACGGCCTGCAGCACGCGGTACGCTTCCTGCGCGACGCGCACCGCGCACCGGACGGCAGCGGCTACGCGTGGATGCTCGACGGGCGCGAGGTCGAAGACGGCACCCAGCATGCCTACGGCCAGGCCTTCGTGCTGCTGGCGTATTCGCATGCCACGATGGCCGGACTGGAAGAGACGCGCGCCTGGATCGGCGAGACGTTCGACCTGATGGAAGCGCGCTTCTGGAACGCGGCCGATGGCCTGTACGCCGACGAAGCAAGCCACGACTGGAGCACGCTGTCGACGTACCGCGGCCAGAACGCGAACATGCACGCGGTCGAAGCGCTGCTGGCGGCGCATCAGGCCACGGGCGAAGCGCGTTACCTCGAGCGCGCCTATCTGGTGGCCAGCAACATCACGCAGCGCCAGGCCGCGCGCTGCGGTGGCCTGATCTGGGAACACTACGACGAACAGTGGCAGCCGGACTGGAAGTTCAACATCGACGACCCGGAAAACCTGTTCCGCCCGTGGGGCTACCAGCCGGGCCACTTCACCGAATGGGCCAAGCTGCTGGTGCAGCTCGAAGCACGCGCCCCGGGTGTTCTGACCGGTGACCTGAGCTGGCTGCTGCCGACCGCCGAGCGCCTGTTCAAGGTGGCGGTGGAGAAGGGCTGGGACAACGAGTTCGGCGGCGTGGCGTATTCGCTCGCGCCCGACCTGACCGTCTGCGACAGCCACAAGTACTTCTGGGTGCAGGCCGAAAGCGCCGCCGCAGCGGCGCTCCTGGCCACGCGCACCGGCAACGACGCCTACTGGACCTGGTACGAACGACTGTGGCAATACAGCTGGAGCCACTTCGTCGATCACGAGCACGGCGCCTGGTACCGCATCCTCGACCGCGAGAACCGCAAGCTCAGTGACGAGAAAAGCCCGGCCGGCAAGGTCGATTATCACACGATGGGCGCCGTCTACGACATCGTCGGCGCGATGAAAGGACCCCGCCATGGTTGATGCGCCGTTCATGCTGTGCGCCGGTGAGGCGCTGACCGACATGATCCATCAGGGCGACGAACGCTGGGTCAGCCGCGTGGGCGGCTCCACCTGGAACGTGGCGCGCGCGCTGGCCGTGCTGGGCGAGCCGACGGCGTTCGCCGGCGCGATCAGCCGCGACCGTTTTGGCGACGCCCTGTGGGCGGCCAGCGAAGCGGCCGGCCTGGACCTGCGCCTGCTGCAGCGCGTGGACCGCGCGCCGCTGCTGGCCGTGGTCGAGGGCGGCGAGCCGCCACGCTACTTCTTCATCGGCGACGACAGCGCCGACCTGCATTTCGATCCATCGGCACTGCCGGCCGGCGCCTTCGACGGTCTGCGCTGGGCGCACTTCGGCGGCATCAGCCTGGCGCGCGAGCCGCTGGCCGCCACGCTGGTGGCGCTGGCCCGCACGCTGAAGGAACGCGGCGTCTCGATCAGCTTTGATCCGAACTACCGCAACCTGATGGATGCACGCTACACGCCGACCCTCGAAGCGATGGCCACGCTGGCTGACCTGATCAAGGTGTCGGACGACGATCTGCGCGGCCTGTTCCCCGGCCTGGGTCTGGACGATGCACTGGCGCGCCTGCGCGCATTTAACCCCGCCGCCTACTGCCTGCTCACGCGCGGCGGCCAGGGCGCGAGCCTGTTCCATGGCGACGAGCGCTGCCACGCGCTGGCGCCGAAAGTGGCGGTCGTGGACACCGTGGGCGCGGGCGACGCCAGCGCCGCTGGCCTGTTGCACAGCCTTGCACGCCATCCGCAGCGCCCCTTGCAGGCGCACCTGCACGCCGCACTGGCGGCCGGCTCCGCCGCCTGCCTGCAGGCCGGCGCCACCCCACCGCCACCGGCGGCCATGCACCAACTGTTCGAACTGCTCGAAGGAGAAGCATCGTGATGCCGCATTTCCGTACCCGTTTCAGTGTCCCCACGCTGGTGCTGGCCTGCCTGCTGCCCCTGGGCGCACAGGTCGCGCTGGCCGCCGACAGCATGCCGGTCAACACGTTCATCGGCACCCAGGATGAAGGCAATACCTTCCCCGGCGCCTCCGCACCTTTCGGCATGATCCAGGTCAGCCCGATCGCCGACCACTACGCCGGCTACCGCTACAGCGACAAGCGGATCCGGGGTTTTGGCCACTCGTTCCTGTCCGGCGCCGGTTGCTGGGAGCAGGGCGGGCAGTTGTCGGTGCTGCCAGTCACCGGCACCATCGGCCCGGGCGGCGACTTCGACACCGCCAAGAAAGGCACGTTCGACCACAAGCGCTACGCCGCCGACTACACGCATGACGGCGAAGTGGGCCAGGCCGGCTACTACAAGGTCAAGCTGACCAGCTACGGCGGCATCACGGCCGAAGCGACCGCGCTGACCCGCGCCGCCGCCGAACGCTACACCTACGCGCCCGGCACCAAGACCGGCCACGTGCTGCTCAACGTCGCCCAAGCCAATGAGCGCCATGGCGTCATCGGCAGCGAAGTGCAGGTCGTCGGCGAGCGCGCCGTCGAAGGCAAGATCGTCACCCGCAGTTTCTGCGGCGGCGCCAAGTACACGACCTGGTTCCGCATGGAGTTCGACCAGCCCATCGCCGCCAAGGGCGTCTGGGACGACCGTGGCGGCTGGCCCGGCGCTGCCGGTCCAAGCCAGCAGGGCGAAGCCAAGCCGCATGGCGTATGGCTGACTTTTGACCTGAAAAACGGCCAGGCCGTTACTGCTGTGAGCGCGATCTCGCACGTCGACGCCGAAGGCGCGCGCATCAACCTCGCCGCCGACGGCAAGACGGGCGACAAAGCCTTGAGCTTCGACGCAATGAAGACAAAAGCGCAGGCCAACTGGCAGCGTGAACTCAAGAGCGTGCGCATCAAGGGCGGCAGCAAGGACGACCGCACCGTGTTCTACACGGCGCTGTACCACGCGCTGCTGCAACCGCTGACGGGCAACGACGCCGACGGCCGTTATCGCGGCTACGACGATGCGGTCCACACCGCCAGGGACTGGACCTACTACGAATTCTTCTCGCTGTGGGATACCTACCGCGCGCAGAACCAGTTGCTGGCGCTGATCCGCCCCGAGCGCGCGCGCGATATCGCGACCTCGGTGCTGGCGATCCGCGACCAGGGCGGCTGGCTGCCACGCTGGGGCTATGCCAACTTCGAGACCAATATCATGACGGGCGATCCGGTTACGCCGTTCCTGGTCGATCTGTGGCGCTTCGGCGCGCTGAAGGGCCGCGAAGCCCAGGCCTACACCGCACTGCGCGAGAACGCGTTCGGCGTGCCGGCCCACGGCATCCGTCCGCAAGGCCGTTCGGGCAATCCGAACTACATGAAGCAGGGCTTTGTGCAGTACGACCGCAGTTTTGTCTCGAAAGGGATGGACACCGATCCGCACCACGGCGCCTCGGCGACGCTCGAATACGCGCTGGCCGATGGCGCGCTGGCCGAGATGGCCAAGGCGCTGGGCCACGAGGACGATGCCCGTGTGCTGGCGCAGCGCGCGCTGAACTGGAAAACGATCTGGGACGCGAACGCGGTCGACGAACCGACCGGCCAGCGCGGCTTCCCGCGCCCACGCCTGATCGACGGCAGCTGGTTCGCCGATGTCGGCAGCGGGTTCGACCCGCGTGGCGACCATGGCTTCCATGAAGGCACGGCGTGGCAATACCAGTGGCTGGCGCCGCAGGACGTGCCGGGCCTGGCAGCAGCGATGGGTGGCCAGGCGGGAGCGTTGGGCCGGCTTGACCAGTTCTTCGACTATCCGGCCGTGCTGGCCGATCCGAACGCCGTGCGCAAGTCGTGGGTGGTGGGGCCGTACAGCTACTACGCCCAGTTCCGCTACAACCCGAACAACGAGCCGGACCTGCACGCACCGTGGATGTACACGCTGATGGGTCAGCCGTGGAAGACGACCACCGTGCTGCGCGCTGCCGAAACGCTGTTCACGAATGGGCCGGGCGGCGTGACGGGCAACGACGATCTGGGCACGATGTCGGCCTGGTACCTGTTCAGCGCACTGGGCATCTACCCCGACATGCCAGGCAGCGGCCGCTTCCTGCTGCACGCGCCGCGCTTTGCTGGCGCCGAGATCGACCTGGCGCAGGGCCGCACGCTGCGCATCGACGCGGCGGGCGCCAAGCCGGGCCAGCGCGGCTTCGTCAAGTCGGTCAATTACGGCGGCCGCGCGGTGGAACGCGTCTGGCTCGACTGGGAGCAACTGCAGTCGGGCGGCGCGCTGAAGTACCAGCTGGCGCCGCAGCCGGATGCGCAGGGCTGGGGCACGCATGCCCGCGACCTGCCACGTCCGCCCGCCGGCATGGCCCGCTAAGCACCCGACCACAACAATAATCATCAGGAGACAGCATGGCCAATATGGCAACGGGCGCGGCACCAGTCGCGCGGCAGGATGGTCCCCCCGGGACCCAGCAGGGCAGTAACACGGGGGCGCTCGTCATCGTCACCATCCTGTTCTTCATGTGGGGCCTGATCACATCGCTTAACGACGTGCTCATTCCGCACCTGAAGGCGGTGTACACGCTGACGTATGTGCAGGCGATGCTGGTGCAGTTCTGCTTCTTCGGCGCGTATGCGATCGTGTCGCTGCCGGCTGGCGCGCTGATTCGCCGCATCGGTTACCAGAAGGGTGCCGTGACGGGCCTGCTGGTGGCCGCCGGCGGCTGCACACTGTTTTACCCGGCCGCTTCGGGTGGCTATGGCATGTTCCTGCTGGCGCTGTTCGTGCTGGCCTCGGGCATCACGGTGCTGCAGGTTGCGGCCAATCCGTATGTGGCGGTGCTGGGCCCGGCGCGCACGGCGTCGAGCCGCCTGACGCTCACGCAGGCGTTCAATTCACTGGGTACGACGATCGGTCCGGCCGTGGGCGGGGTGCTGATCCTGTCGGCAGCGGGCGCTGCCGCCGTGGCTGGCACCGATGCGGCTGCGGAAGCGGCCAGCGTGCGCGGGCCGTATCTGATGCTGGCTGGCCTGCTGGTGGTGCTGGCCGTGATGTTCCTAATGGCGAAGCTGCCGACGATTGTCGCGGCTGATGACGATGGCGCGCCGGTAGCGGCGGGTGGCTCGGTGCTGGCGCACCGCCACCTGGTGCTGGGTGCGATCGGCATCTTCCTGTACGTGGGCGCTGAAGTGAGCATCGGCAGCTTCCTGATCAACTTCATCGGTGAGCCGCAGATCGCTGGCCTCGCGCACGCTGACGCCGCACATTACGTCAGCATCTACTGGGGCGGCGCGATGGTGGGGCGCTTCATCGGCTTTGCCGTGATGCGCGTGGTCAGCCCCGGCAAGACGCTGGCATTCAATTCGGTGGCGGCAATCGTGCTGGTACTGGTTGGCACGTTCGCGCAGGGCGACATCGCGATGTGGGCGATCCTGGCGGTTGGCCTGTGCAATTCGATCATGTTCCCGACGATCTTCAGCATGGCGCTGCACGGCCTGGGCAAGCACACGGGCCAGGGTTCCGGCATCCTGTGCATGGCCATTGTCGGCGGTGCGCTGGTGCCGTTCGCGCAGGGCGCGCTGGCCGATTCGCTCGGCGTGCAGATCTCGTTCCTGCTGCCGGCCGCATGCTATGCGTTCATCCTGTACTTCGGCGCCCGCTACGCGTCGATGTATGCAACCAAGTAACCTTCACGCGTCGTAGCGGTAGCCGAGGCCGTAGATCGAGCGGATCGGCTCCAGCCCCGGCGCCGCCCCGTCGATCTTGCGCCGCAGGTTCTTGACGTGGCTGTCGATCGCGCGGTCGGTGGCGTCGAGATTGTCGGCGCGGGCCACGTCGAGCAACTGGGCGCGCGACAGCACCTGGCCCGGCCGGCGCGTCAGCGCAGCCAGGATCGCGTACTCGCTTGGCGTCAGGTCGAGCGCGTGGCCGTGGATCCTGACGCTGCGCGCGTCTTCATCGAGCAGCAGGGTCGCCGGCGCGACGTCGGCGCTTCCGGCGCGGCGCAGGATCGCCTTGATGCGCGCCATCAGTTCGCGCGGGCTGAACGGCTTGCACAGGTAATCGTCGGCCCCCAGTTCCAGTCCCAGCAAGCGGTCGATTTCTTCGACCCGCGCCGTCACCATCACGATCGGCACCTCCGAAAACGCGCGCACCGCGCGGCAGAGCGCCAGGCCGTCCAAGCCAGGCAGCATCAGGTCGAGCACGATCAGATCCGGCGGCGCCGTGCGGATCGCGGCCAGGGCCTGCGCACCATCGCCATGCACGGTCGGGACATAACCGGCTGCGCGTGCGTAGTCAGCAACCACGGCGGCCAGTTCCGGCTCGTCCTCGACGATCATGATCGTGCTGCTCATGGCGTCTCCTTTTCAAGCAGCGGCAGCGAGACGGTCACGCGCAGGCCGCCCATTGGTGAATGGGCGAACGTCAGCGCGCCGCCCTGCGCGGCAAGCAGACGCCGGCTCAAGGCCAGCCCCAGGCCGGCACCGCCATGCGCGCGGCTGCGCGATGCATCGACGCGGTAGAAGCGCTCGGCCAGCCGCGCCAACGCGGCATCCGGCACGCCGGGCGCGCTGTCGTCGAGCGTCAGGTGCAACTGGCTGTCGTGCACCTGCGCGCTTAGCCGCACCGCGCCGCCGGGCGCCGTGTAGCGCAGGCTGTTCTCGAACAGGTTGGCCAGTACCTGGCGCAGGCGGTCCGGGTCACCCAGCACCTGTGATTGTGCCGGCGCCCCGCCGGTCTCGAACGTCAGGCCGGCCGCCTGGAAGCGCGCGCTGAAGGCCTGCGCTTCGGCGGTCGCCAGTTGCCACAGGTCGAGCGGCACGCGCTGGCACGCCAGTTCGCCGACGTCGGCCCGTGCCAGCGCATACAGTTCGTCGATCAGCTTCGTCAGCGCATGCACCTGCAGCACCATCGCATCGACAGTGGCTGGTGTGGCCTGGCGCACGCCATCCTGGATCGCTTCGAGCTGCGCGCGCAGCACGGCCAGCGGCGTGCGCAGTTCGTGCGACGTGTCGGCCACCCATTGACGGCGCGCCGCTTCGGCCTGATCGAGCCGCTCGGCCAGTGCATTGAAGTGGCGCGCCAGGTCGCCCAGCTCGTCGCTGCGCTGGACCGGCAGACGCACGGCGTAGTCGCCCGCAGCCAGCGCGCCGGCGCCGCGCGCGAGGCGGTCGATCGGGCGCCGGAAGTGGCGTGCCAGGCCAATTGCCGCCAGCGCGCTGAGTACGAGAGCGAGCCCGCCGATCAGCCACAGGCTGCGCTGCAACTGGTCGAGGAATGCGTACGCCATCGCGTCGCTGGGGCGCGCGCTGCGCGCAACGCCGAGATAGCCGATCGTGCGGTCATCCACGGTGATCGCGCGCCGGGCCAGTGGCAGGTTGCCGGGCGGGCGGCCGGCGAGATACGTGCCATTCGCATCGAGCAGCGTGATGCGCGTGTGCAGGTCGGCGATCACGCCGGGTGGGGCGGGTGGGGGCGGCGGTAGCGGTGGCAGGGGCGGGCCCGCTCGCTTGTGCAGGGGAGCGGCGGGCGACGCCGGCGCGGCAGGGGCGACAGGGTCCACTGGCCTGACTGGTGGCACCGGCTTCCCGCGCACGGACTGCAGGCGCGTCAGCTCGCCGCCAATCCAGTCGCGCCGATCGTCACCAGACGGCAGGAACGTCCAGTCACCATGCTGGCTGTACTGGCGCGCGACGGCGCCGGAGAGTTCGTCGAGGCGATCGAGTTCAATCGCCACCGCATAGTCGCCGAAACTGCCCAGCACATTCTGGCGCAGCAGCAGCACGGCGGCGGCAGCCACCGTCAGCATGGCAAGGAGCACGGAAGCAAAGAGGCGGTGGCCGATGGCGATTTTCACGGGCGGGCAAGAAAGTGGTGACAGTGCATGGTAAGCCATCAGCATCGCGACGCGAAAGATTGAGTGCGCACGAGGTTTGGCGGCGACTGTTCAGCCTTTCTGAACTAGCCCCTGATCGACTGAGCGGCGGGCATCGCCGCGCCCGTGTGATGCGTCGTTGATGTGCCAGCCGGATACCAGCGCGCCCGCAGTTGCATGAACGGCGTCTCGATCACGCGGTACAGTACCCAGCCGCCCAGGATGCCGGCCGCCATGACCGCTGCAATGGTCATGGGTGCGCCGGGATCGATGCCCCTGCTGACCAATTCCGGCCGCAAGGCCATGAACACCGGCTTGTGCACCAGGTAGATGGCGTAGGACCACAGGGCCAGGCTGGCCGCGCCGGGAATGCGCGCCCGGTTCAGGATCGAGCCGGGGCTGAGCGCCGAACAGGTCAGCAGCGCGAAGCTGGCGGCGACCAGTGAAAACCCGAACGTGGATGCCACGAAAGCGGTCGGCGCCTCGTTCATCACTCCGTACAGCACAGCTGCCGACATCGCCAGGCCCGCTACCAGCAGCGCATTCCCGTGGCGCAGGATGCGTGCAAAGGCCGCCGGATGGAAATTCTTCAGCATCGCGATGGCGACACCGGGCAGCAATTCGTCGAAGCGGGAAAAGCTCGAGTAGTACACCGGCGCCGCAAAGGCATCCATCCCATCCAGGAACGCCATGCCGCGCACCGTCATGCCGGCGCCGATGGCGGCAAAGAGGGCGCACCAGAGCAGGCGCGGCGAGCGCTTGCTACCGACCAGTACCAGCACCGCCAGCGGGAACACCAGGTAGAACTGCTCTTCGATGCACAGTGACCACGAGTGCGTGAAAGTTTCCCCGTAGTTCAAACCGAAGTTCTGGGTGAAAGTGAGGAACTGCCAGACCGGCGCCATGCTCTTGCCGGCGATGGGACTATCCGGCAGCAGCAGGTACACGGCCAGCACCGCGTAGTAATTCGGCAGCGTGCGCAGCAAGCGGCGTGCGAAGAAGGTTTTCAGGTCCAGGTTGTCGCCACGCGCGGCGGGCGCCAGCAGCTGATTGCCGATCAGGTAACCGCTGAGCACGAAAAACAGGTCGACGCCGGCCCAGCCGATTGTTCCCATGATGCCGAAGGTCGGCGCGTGGCTGACGAAGCCTTGGTAGTGCGACATCAGGACCAGCGCGATGGCAAGCGCGCGCAGGGTGTCCAGCCCGGCGAGCCAGGCGGAAGGGGATTGAAGCTGCATCATGCGGATGTCTTGTCGAGGTGTTGTAGTGCTTCCGCCAGGGCGGGCATATAGGTGCGGCTGGCGCGCAGCACGCTGCCGTCATGCAGGCGCAGCAGGGCGTCGCGATTGGTCAGCGAGCGCAGCTCGGCGATCATGTCCAGCCGCACGATGGTCGAGCGGTGCACACGGTGGAACTGGCGCGCATCGAGCTGCATGGCCAGGTTGTGCAGGCGCTCGCGAACCAGCCAGGTCTTGCCGTTCGCATGCAGGGTGGCGTAGTCGCCGTCGGCTTCGATGCGCTCGACCTGCGCCACCGGCACCAGCACCGTGCGCGCGCCGACACGCACGCTGAAGCTGCGCAGCGCCGGCGTGGCTGGTGGCAACGTACGGCCGTGGGCGCGGTAAGGAAAGGCCTGCTGCGCGCGGTCCAGGGCTTCGTCCAGGCGTTCGTCATCGACCGGCTTGAGCAGGTAATCCAGGGCGGCCAGATCGAACGCCTGCAGGGCGAAGCTGTCGTAGGCGGTCAGCAGGATCGCCATCGGCCGCTGCGCCGGCGGCAGCGCGGCCAGCACCTCGAGCCCGGTCTTGCCCGGCATCTCGACATCGATGAATACCAGGTCGGGCCGCAGCGCCAGGATGCCCGCATGCGCGCTGTCGCCGTCACCGAACTCGCCGACCAGAGCGAAGCCGCTGCGCCGCGCCAGCCTGAGCTTGACCGCCAGCCGGGCCAGCGGTTCGTCGTCGACAATGACGACCCGTATGTTCATGCCGCCGCCGCCATGCTGCGTAGCGGCAGGGCGATACGCACGCCAAAGCGGCCGTCCTGTCCCCATCCCGTTTCGACTTCCTGATCGTCGCCGTACAGGTGGCGCAAGCGTTCCCTCACGTTGGCCAGGCCGATACCGCAACCCGGTTGCGCCGGCTGCTGACCGTCGTTGCGCACCTCGACCAGCAGGCGTCCGCCGACCTGCTCGAGACGAATGTCGAGCCGCCCGGGAACGGACAGCGGCGCGATGCCGTGACGGATCGCGTTTTCGACCAGGGGCTGCAGCATCAGGTAGGGCATGACGTTGTCGAGCAGGTCCGGACCGGCTTTCATATTCAAGCACAGGCGTTCGCCCAGACGTGCCTGTTCGATCTTGAGGTAGGCGTCGAGCAGGGCCAGTTCTTCCGCAAGCGAATGCTCGTGGCGGCCGTCGTGCGCAAGCGTGGCGCGCAGGAAGTCGGCCACGTAGCCAAGCATGCGGTTGGCTTCGCGGTTGGACTGGGCCGACACGAGCGCGGAAATCGCGTTCAGGGAGTTGAAAAGAAAGTGCGGGTTGACCTGCAGGCGCAGCGCGCGCAGCTGGGCGTCGCGCGCTGCGGCCTGCGCCTCTGCCAGATGCAGGCGCACCTGCTGCAGCGACAGGTAGTAGGCCGCTACTGCATGCACGGCGCAGAACGCGATCAGGGCCAGCCAGCAGCCATCCAGACCCTCGGCCAGTTCATTCCAGCGGTAGTGCTTTTGCAGCCCGAGCCAGATGCCCAGGCCCTGTCCCAGCACGGCGTTCAGGATGGACATGGCATAGCTCGCGGCCAGCAGCACCAGCGCCATGCGCAGCCAGGGCCAGTCACGGCGCCACATGGCGCGCTGCAGCAGCGCCAGCGGAATCAACCATACCAGGCAGGCAACGAAGTACAAGCTGCGAAAGGCCGCAGCATACTCGTAGCCAAAGACAGGCAGCCCGAGGATGGCCATGCAGGCGGCGACCGGCAGGGCGGCCAGCACGGGGACGAACAGTGGCGTTTCGACTTTCATGCCGGCTTTTCGAATTGTAATGTTGCTATTCTATCGTCTCAGTCACCCATGGAAAACAGCATCGAGCTGATCTTCCAGCCGTCTTCCGCGCGCACCATTTGCCAGCTCTCGCTGCCGCGGTTGGTCACCTTGCCGTCGTCGAGAAAATCGAAATCGAACCACACCGAGGCGACGGCGCCATTGGTGTCGACCCGCACGTTGTAGAAACGTTCTTCGATCGGCTTGTCGGCGGTCTGGACGAACTCGGCGAACTTCTTCCAGCTCGAAGGAACCACTTTGCGTGCCTTCGGATTGCGCGCCTTGACTTTGGCCCAGACCGCCTCGTCGGCCACCGACAGCCAGCTGTCATGGTCTTGCAGGAACAGGCTGCCGAGGGTCTTGCCGTCACGGGCGATGATCGCCGCCTTGAATTGATCGACGACCGCGTGGATCGCCGCCACGTCGGCCGCCCGGGCGCCTGGGGCGGCGCCTTCGGCGGCATGTGCGGCACTCGCCAGGCAAAGTGCGAAAAGAAGGGAAGACAGTAGAACGCGCATGGAAACTCCCGGGGTTTGGAAAGTTCCACCTTAGGCAGCAGCCGCAGAGCGGTCCAGCGGAATGCGCCGACCCGTGCATACCCTGCGATGAAAGGGTGGAGCCTGAATTGGGAGTGTCAAAGAAACCACTGGCTTTCAAGATGGGTTCGAAAGATCAACGAGCCAGATCATCGCAGAGCCCGTGTCTGAATGTCAGACGTGACCCCGCTGTGCGCCCCCATTTTGCGCGCACTCGTCGCACAAACATCTGCATCAACTTTCTTGCGCAACCGGTGTAGACTGGTCCGCGCTTCAGATCCGAAGCGCTACCGGAGTGCATATGAAAGCAATATGGAATGGTGAAGTGCTGGCGCAGTCGAACGATACGGTCGTCGTCGAAGGGAACCATTATTTTCCCCCCACTTCTTTAAACCGCCAGTTTTTCAGCGACTCGAGCACAACAACCAACTGTCCCTGGAAGGGGACCGCGAGCTACTACAATGTCGAGGTGAACGGCAAGGTCAACAAGGATGCGGCGTGGGTGTATGTCACACCAAAATCCGCCGCGTCAAATATTACTGGCCACATCGCTTTCTGGAAGGGGGTGGATGTAAAGCCCTGACGCGGTGCATGCATTGCATTGTTCTGCAAGGTGTTTGAGGTATGGGGCGTCGGGTGTCTGGTCAATCTGCTTTTGGCCGAACCCGACCGTTCGCGTCAGATTATCAGGTTGCCGGGCTGAAAAGGTCACAGTCTGTTTCGACAGGCAACTGTCGACTCGAATGGCGTACCAACGACGTTCTCTCTATCGAGCGCGTGGCTGTAGAGGCTGCAGTCATCCGCACGCCTTTCCTTTGGCGTTAGTCGCCATCAGGCTTTCTGACTCGGCGGCATCTGTTCAAATTCGACCGAATTGGCGATGGCAAGAATCCGCTCGCGCTCTTGCGCCGCCAACGCGAGAACCGGCGACTGAATGCGTGTGGTACGCCCATCCGGCGCACCTCGCTCTGCCCCCGTTATGCTGACATCGTGGGAAACGGTCAGATGCACATACGTCCATCGCATTATGGGAGCCTGTTGACTGGTTTGCTTACTCGGGCCAGGAGCCCAGCTGGCTGAACTGTCCGGCCTGATCGACAAGCACCGATACCAGCATCGTCTCGTTGGCGTGCCTGAAGCGGTAGCGCAGGCTGTGGCCCCCTTCCTTGGGTTCGCTGGACAACAGTTCGACCGTTTGAAGCGGCCCCTTTTCATCGGAGCGTTCCTTCAGGTAGGCCAGGTGGGCAGGCGTGAACCTGGCGCCCAATTCAGGGGTCAGACCGGTTGGCGGCTTGCCCGCTCCAATGCTGGTCATCAAGGCGCGCACTTGCGCCGTCAGACCAGGATTTGCGTCCGCAATTGCTTTTGGTGGGGCGTCGAACAACGCGGGCACGTAGTGCGCTGCGATCATGTCGGCAAACCTGGCCGGGAGCGCAGTCGTCGAATTGGCCAGCACGACCACCGTCAGCTTGTCATCGACATAGCGACACAGCTGCGTGCGAAACCCTTGCCAGGCACCGCCATGGGAGATGTGCCGGCGACCTTTGACCGTATCGACGAACCAGCCCAATCCATAGGGAGCGTCCGAGCCATCGTTCAGCCTGGCTGGCGTGAAGCTGGCAGTGCGCAAGCGCGCATCGAGGATCTTGTCGCCGTACAGGGCCTGGTCCCAGGCCGCCAGGTCGCGCGCGGTCAGGTAGAGACTGCCGTCCGCCGTCGTATTCAGCCTTGGCGCCACCCAGGACTGGTTCTTGTAGGCGTCTTTTTTCCACTCGTAGCCGGCAGCGCGATGGGGAACGATATCGGCTTCGCTGATCACGCGCGTGCCCATGCCGAGAGGCGCAAAAATACGTTCGCGCAGCTGGTCGCCGTAGAATTTGCCGCCGGCCCGGTTGGCGATGAAGCCCAGCAGATGAAAGCCCATATTGCTGTAAGCCCATTTCTCGCCCGGCGCGGAGCGCACCGGGACTGTCGCTTCGAGCGCGATCAGTTCTTCGTCGGTGTAGTCCTTGCGAAAGTCAATGACATCGTAGGGGTCGCCCAGCCCGGAAGTGTGACTGAGCAGGTGACGAATCGTTATCGATGACCAAGCCGCCGGGGTGTCGGGCAGGTGGCGCGAGATCGGATCGTCGAGCCTCAGCTTGCCATCCTGTTCGAGCAACAGGATCAGCGCCGCAGTGAACGTCTTGCCGATCGAGCCAGACTGGAACACCGTCTGCGGTGTGACCGGAACGCCATGCTCGAGGTTGGCCGTGCCATAGCCTTTTTCCTTGATGACTTTGCCATCCTTGAGCACCAATACACTCAAGCCGGGCACGTGGCGCCGTTTCATTTCGGCCATCACAGCATCGTCAAGGTTATCTGCGCGGACGGGACTGGCCAGTATCAATGAAAAGAGGGCGAGGTGAATGAGACGCATGAAACTCCGGTCTGGTGAGGGTGAGTATCGGTAGCGACACGATGCAATTCTGGTCTCAACATGATGGCTGATCGCCGCGTTGCTCGAATGAATAGCGACGCGCCAAGGGCAGAAGGCTAACCTTCCTGTGAACGGTATAGGGTGTCGAGTCCGAGCAGATACCATCCTGCTGTACCACCATGGGCATTTGTTTTACGAACGATGGCAACTCGACAGCAATCTTCGAGGCTTTTAAAAGACCGTTCACGATCCTCAGCGGTCACTCACGAAAAATGCCCTAACGATCTTCAGCGTTTGGACCCTCGATTTTTATAAGCAACTACGCCCCAAATTGAAGCGGCGCCGAGCACTACTAGCGCCGTCACATGTTGTTTGTTGGAGAGCATGAGACCGGCACAGCATAGGAAGCATAAACATGCAAGGAACGCAGCGCGTGCGTTGATATTCGTGTTTTTCATAGCTGACGCATCGAATTTAGTGGTTAGCGGAATTGACAATGTCTGCTTCTGCCCAAAGCTGAATGTTGAAATTAGCATAGCAGGTAGTCATGGTTGAATAATCGCAGAATGTCACGAAGGACGGGAACCGACCGGGGACCCATGTGATGAATAATCTCAGGCATAACGTGGATTGTATGACTGCTTCTCGGCCAACTCAGCGGTTCGCGTTCGCTTCGCAGGTTGCCCGGCTTGAAAAAGGCACTGACTGTTTCGACAGACAGCCATCGGCCCTTAGCCGACGGCGGTAAACAGTTCGGCTGTCCGATCGGCAAACGCATGCGTCGCCGGAGAGAGAAAGCGGCGGTGGGGGTACAGTAGTGAAACAGGAACGGGTGCTGGCCGCCAGTCGGCTAGCACTTCGACTAACTCTCCGCTCCGCAATTGGTCCGCCACTAGTATCTCTGCCAATTGAATCAGGCCGCGTCCCTCGATTCCAAGCTTGATGTAAAGCCCAGTCTCGTTCACTGCTACCTTGCCGGACACCGGGACGGCGACGCAGTGCCCGTCTTCGACAAAATGCAGCTCACTTCCCCGCCGCGTCGTGCTGGAAAAGTAGTGGACAGCCTGGTGTGCTTGCAGATCCTGCAGCCTGTTGGTAGTCCCCATTTCTTCTACATAGGACGGCGCTGCGCATGTGACCCAGCGCAACGCCCCCAAACGGCGCGAGACCAGCGTCGAGTCATTGAGGTTGCCGGTACGGATCACACAATCAACGCCATCCTGGAATCCATCCATTGCGAAACTTGGACTTCAGTTTGCCAGGTAGAATCCAAGAGCAAGGGCAATCTCAACGGTCACTGCCAGCAGAATGCCTGGACCAGCATGGCCAATAACGAGTTCAATGATGCCCATCAGGGCAAGCATGAGACAGGTGACCATGAGGCCCGACGATACGGCTGTGCGAGCGGGGCATGGTCCGACGTGCCTCAACTTGAACAACATTAGGCCGATGCCAGCGAACAGGGGCGAAGCGCGTCTGCTGACGAGCCCAACTGGCTCAGAAAACTCCACCGCCCATAGAGACAGTAAAAACTTTGGCGTGAGCAGCCAGATGAATGCAAGTGCAATGCAGATAGATGCCGACAATAGAGCGATATGTTTGAATTCGATTTTCACGCAGTCCTATCGTCCTGTGCATCAAAGCCGGCATTGACTAAACCCGGCAGCAGTAATCGTACCGAACACCCGCACTCATCCGCGCTCATCAACCAGAGCTCTTGGCCGAATCCGGTCGTTCACGTCAGATGAGCAGGTTCTTGCATCGGGAAATTCATCGAGCATTCATTGGTGGTATCAGGTTTAATATCCGGACACATTCTCTATGAAGCTTCGGGGAATTTCAAAAAAGCCGCCTTCATTTTTTTCCAAAACAGCCAATATGCAGGCGCGTTAAGCTGGCTTAGCACTGGTTCAGAGCCTCCTTGAGATAATCAATTAGGGCTCGTACCTTGGGCGTGAGCGACGTATGGTCAGTTACGCAGGCAAATATCTGCATTGGCTCGGGCATGGCTTGTCCGGCGGTTTGGTGGAGCTGGTCAAATAATGTTACAAGCAGCCCGCGTTCTATCAGTGGTTGCGCGACAAAGTCTGCCAAGCGCGTGATGCCTCCCCCGTTGACCGCCATCTGCGCCAGCATATCGATATCGTCACTGATCATGGATGGATTAACTGGCGCATCAAAGTGCACTCCATCGCGTACGAATTCCCACGGAAGGAAGCGGCCATTGGTAGCGTAGCGCAGTACGAGGCATGAGTGAGATCGCAGCTCTTCAGGCGAAGTCGGTGTTCCGGCATCTTTCAGATAGTCAGGCGAAGCACAGATTAGAAACGGGCGCGACGCAATAACTCGTGCCACAAGTCGGTCGTCGAGTTGCGCAGCAATACGTATACTGACGTCGATTTTTTCTCGTAAGTGGTCGGCACGGTGATTGGCGCTTACCAGCTCGATTGCCAGGCGTGGATAGCGGCGGCCGAATGGCGGTAGCAAGGGCGCAAGGAGATGGCGGCCAACTGAGGACAAGGTTGCGATAGTCAGATGCTCCTGCAAGTCCAGCCCTTTGTCTACAGCCTGTTTTGCCAGATCGAGTTCGCGCGGAATATGGCGAACTTTGTCGTAATAGACGCGACCGGCCTCGGTCAGCGCCATCTGCCGAGTGGTACGCGCCAGTAAACGGACACCGAGATGCTCTTCAAGGCGTGCGATGTTCTGGCTAACGGATGCCGCGCTGACGCCTAGAGAACGGGCGGCTGAGGCAAGAGTTCCGGATTCGACGACACAAGTGAAGTTGGTGATTGCGCCCACAATGTTCACGGCATTCCCTAAAAGCATTCATAAATTTTTCTTGGTAAAGACTCAAGCTGCCGGCCTCTTCTGTTGGCCAGTGCTGAATGATAACCTGAATTATCTCTTGCATCTTGGATAGGTCAATACCAATGAATCCTTCAAATCGGTGGATCACACAACGCAGGTTGCCAAAATTTCTTGCGCCCTATGTATTTGCACTATATATGGCAATAGTGATGTCATTTCTGATGTCCATGGTAATTACATTCACGGAATTCGGATACGACAGCAACTACTTGAGGAACGTGATGTCCGCCTACCGCGTTGCAATGCCGGCAGCCTTCATTTGCATCTTGATAGTGCGTCCGCTCGTTGCGCGACTTGTAGCGCTGAGCGTAAGTTGCGATGTTTGAATCTCAGCTGATAGTAAAGCTTCTTCAAGCAATCCGTGGCTCGGTGGCGTGGGCTATTTCTATTATGAGAGCGATCACGTCGGTAAAGCCAAAAAAATTCCGACGAGCTTTCGACATGAATCGTCGCCGTTATAGACAGCGATGCGAACCATAACAATGTTGGGAGTAGCATTCCCGGCCCAAAAGTGCGTGTGCGACTCCAGCAAGAGCATGGTCAGGTCTGACATTCAGACACGAGCTTAACAAAAAGAGTGTTGATGGATGCTTTGGTGAAGGTGCTAAGGAAGAGTTCGTGTCCAAATGTCAGACCTGACCCTGGCTACGCTATCAAGGAAGAGTTCGTGTCCAAATGTCAGACCTGACCCTGGCTACGCTGGCTACGCTATCAGGTGACCGGGCTGAAAAGGTCACAGGCTGTTTTGACAGGCAGCTGTCGACCCATTCCGGACGTTAGCAAAGGTCGCCGCACGCTATCGCCAAGGGTTCAACAGCTGGACTGACTTCGACCCAACATCGACTTTGCAGTACCAATCTGGCCAGCCGTTGCGCGTATGTCCTGGCTCGAACGACACGACTGGGCAGTTCCCATGGATCGCGTGCTCTGCGAAGGTATAAAAGGCACTGAACTCTGGCGGCGGAGCTGAAAATGCCGGTGTGCCTGCTGGGGTATAAACCCGCAGCAGCGCGCCATCGTCATCAAATTCTGCGATGTGACCGTCTTCCAAGGTAATACGCATTTTCGGGGAACTCAGGGACTTAGTTGAGACTGTCGGATGTCCGCTCTTGGCCGAATCCGGCCGGTCGAGGCAGCATAGCAGGTTGCCACGTTGAAAATTCAGTGGTAGCCGCGACAGGCCGGTACCGACCCAAAGCAGACGCTTCAGCTTCTGACATCAAGCCGAGAGATTTCGAAATCGACATATCCGTCGCTTTCCGCCTCCATTTCGATAATGAATCCTTGTACTTCGACCAGACCTTCCATCTGATTGATGACGCGACCTCGTCCTCGATACGCATAGTGCCCAATGCGTTCGATCCACTCCGTAGACAACGCCATTTTTTCGTCTTCGGGCCAATCGGAAAAGTAGGTGGCGAGCACATCTGCATCCATGACCGACAATCGATTTTCGATAACGTCGCCGATTTTCAAGTTGCAAGGCCAGCAAAACGCCACGAGTTCACCTTTATCGCTACGAAGCGTTACTGACGCGTCTTCATCGTCTGGCGGGTCAACCAAAGTTACAGTGAGCATGTCCATTTATTTATAGCACGCAGTACATTTCAAGGTCGTTGTGACTGTTCGCTCTTGGCCGAAAGCGGAACTTCCCAAGAGCATGTCCGCCTCGGTCTTTTGTGTCAAACATTATTGTTGTGGGTCGAACTTTATTGTCTTGTGTATGACTTTATTGCTCGTTCATACTCATGCTCGGGCACCATATGCTCAGTGAGTTTTAACAGAAATGAAGTCGGCTGAAAACAGAAATGAAGTCGGCTGAAAAAAGTTAGAACTCGATAAGGACATTAGTACACGTCCCGCCGGTAACGCCCATCGGCCATCATGGTTTCGACCGTGTCCACTCCCAGCACGGCGATCAGTGCATCATGCACGCCGCCAGCCATCCCCTGCAGGCTGCCGCAGACGTAAATCGCCGCGCCATCCCGCACCCACTGGCGCAAGAGGTCAGCCTGCGCGGTAACCAAGTGCTGGACATAACGGGCCGTGCTCCCGTCACGCGAAAACGCCAGGTCGAGGCGGGCGAGGGCGCCGCTGTCGCGCCACCCTTCGAGCTCGCCCCGGCACAGGAAATCGTGGGCCGCATTGCGCTCGCCAAACAGCAGCCAGTTGCTTTGGGTGCCAGAGTCGATGCGTGCCTTGAGCAGCGCGCGCAGGCCAGCCAGCCCGCTGCCGTTGCCGATCGCAATCAGTGGCCGCAGCGCATTCTCGCCCAGCCGGAAACGTGCATGCGCGCGCACCCGCAGCCGGATCGTGTCTGTCGCAAGCGCATCCGTGCAGAGCCAGCCCGACGCCGCGCCCGGCGTTCCGTCGGCACGCTGCTGCAATCGCACCAGCAGCGCGAGCTGGCCTTCTGCGGGTACCGAGGCAATCGAATATTCACGCGGATGCGCCGGGTCGGTCGGCGCGCTGACCTGCGCCAGGTCGCCCGCTTCCCACGCCGGCAGCGCGCCATCCTGCGGCGTCAACGCGAGGCGGTACAGCGGCGCGCCGGCGCTGCCGGGATTGAGCAGCGTGCGTTCGGCGATGCGCCAGGCGCCGTAGGCGGGCGCTTCCCAGTCCGGTGCATCGCTCGTGCCGGCCAGGTGGCTCAGATGATGCTGCCATGCGGCCAGTGCTTCCGGTGCGCCGCGGTCGACGTCGATCCGCTCGAACAGGCGCGTTGCGCCGCGCTCATGGAGCCAGGCATCGAGCGCGCGGCCGAAGCCGCAGTAGTTGGTGTACGTGATGTCGCCCAGGGCCAGCATGCCGAAGTGCAGCTGCGACAGGTCCGGCGTCGCGTCCATCGTCTGCGTGGCAAAGCGCGCGGCGGGATCGGGCGCGTCGCCTTCGCCGTAGGTGCTGCAGATGAACAGGATGCGGCTGGCGCTGGACAAAGTAGCCAGGTCGAGCGTCGAGATGCAGGCCGCCCGCGCGTCCAGGCCTCCGAGCGCCAGCGTGGCGGCCGTCCGTTCGGCCAGAAATTCTGCGCTGCCAGTTTGGCTCGCGTACACCACGAGCCAGTCGGCTGCAACGCTGGTGGGACGCGCCTTGGCCAGGTGCATGCGCCACAGGCCCAGGCACATCGCGAGATAGGCGCCGGACAGCGCCAAGGCGCTGCCCCAGCGCAGCGGTTCGATTGTCAACATCATTGCATCATCATTGAAGCATCAAGCGCCAGGCGCCCGTCGTGATTTCGTTCAAGCCGGATCCGGCGCGCACCAGAAAGCGCGCCGCAATCCCGCGTTGTTCCGCGAACGCCAGCCCGTCATCCGGCCCCAGCACCGTCAGCGTAGTGGACAGCGCGTCGGCCGCCATGCAGGTCGACGCCAGCACAGTGACCGAGGCCAGGTCGTGATCGACCGGGTAGCCGCTGCGCGGGTCGAGCGTGTGCGCCATGCGCCGCATGCCATATTGAAAGCTGCGCCGGTAGTCGCCCGAGGTGGCAATCGCCAGCCCGTGCAGCGCAACGACCATCTGCCCGACAGCCTCGCAATCCGGCACGCCCTCGACCTCGACCCACCACGGCTGGCCATCCGGCTTGACCCCGGCACCGCGCAATTCACCGCCCGCTTCGACGACGAAATGGCGCACACTGCGATCCTCGAGGCAGGCGGCCATGCGATCGACCGCATACCCCTTGGCGACCGACGAGAAATCCAGGATCGCGCCGCCCGGTTGCAGCAGGCGCCGCCCGGCATGGTCAAGCACCGGCTGGCGCGCGCCCCGGTGCGCGATAACGTCGGCAACCAGCTCCGCCTGCGGCGCCTGGAACCCCGGCTGATCGTAGCGCCCGCGGGCGCCGAAGCCCCACAGATCGACCAGCGCGCCAGCGGCCGGATCGTAGGCGCCGCCGCTGTCGGCCGCCACCTGCAGCGCATACTCGGCAACCGCAAAAAACTGCGGCGGCAGCGCGTGCCAGCTGCCGGCCGGCGCACGGTTGTAGCGCGACAGCAGGGAGTCTTCGTCCCAATGACTCATTTGCGCAACGATCTCGTCCAGCTCGCCTTGCAGCGCGGCGGTGAGAACGGCGCCATCGGCGCCCGGCGGCAGCATCAGCCGCGCTGACCAGGTCGTGCCCATCGACGTACCGGATGTGGTAAACAGCGTGCTGCCGCCGGGCGGCATGGCCGCGTCGACGGTCAGGGGAACAAGAATGGTGCGCATCGAGCCCGTGCGCCCTTACTGCGGCAGGACGTCGAGCGTTGCCGTGTAGCTGTAGCGCTTCGCGCCCGACGTTGGCGGACCTTTTGGCGACTCCAGCGGGAACTTGGCCGAGAGCCAGTACATATTCGCTTCCGGCACCGTGAACTTGACCTCGCCCTTGGCATCGGTGGTAAAGCGCAGTTCGCCCAGCGTGCCGCGGTACTTGACGGCGCCCGGCACCATGCTGAACGGGAAGTTTGGCAGCGGCTTGCCGTCGAGCTGGAAGCGGAACATGATCGGCTCGCCCGCACGCAGGTCGGACGGATTGGTGACCGGAATCATTTCGAGGCCGACGCCGCTCGGTTTGAGCGCCGTGTCGTTCATGTCGTTGGCCGAGACGAAGGTTTCCAGACGCGTGTGCGTGGTGCTGGTGGTCACGTCGGTGGCGCCGGCCGGCACTTGCGCGCCCGGTGTGCCTTCGACGCCGCGGAAGCGCTTGACCTCGCCGCCGAGCTTGTAGCTGCCCATCACGTTATTGCTGACGATGGCCAGGCGGTAGGTGCCGTCCTTTGGCAGGCGGATGTCGATCGTGCTGCGGAATTTGCCGAGCACGGCGCCTTCGGCCTTGGTGGTCACTCCATCCGGCCCCGTGATCGTCAGGTTATCCAGGCGCAGCGGCACGTGGTGGAATTCGAACAGGCCTTCCGAGATCGCGCCGTCGAGCGTGACCCACGGTTCCTTCGCTTCGACCATGGCCGTGCTGGGCAACAGCCAGCCACGGTGCGCTTGCGCGCTCATCGACATGCCGGCCAGGGCCAGGCTGAGCAGGGCGCCCTTGAGGATACGGTTGTGCATGGGATTCTCTCTTGATTGTTGTTATTGGAGCTCGAGGGCGACGGCGCCCAGTTCTTCCTTGCCGGCCGCATTGGCGGCGACCTTGCCCTTGCCGGTCCACGTGAACGGCACTTTCACCAGTTCACGCCCGCCCGCTTCGCGTGATGCTTCCACGACCAGCTTGTAGTCGCCGGCCGGCAGTTTGTCGAAGCCGTGCTTGGCGCCGTCGAACTTCATCGTCTGGCTGCCGGCAGGACGGGTCGCGCCGCTGACGCCATCGAGCGGGAACTTGGCATCGCGCCCGGCCTTGCGCCACCACGTGCGCAGATCCTTGACCCACTTCTCGCCGGCGGCGTCCTTCTTCAAGTCGTACAGCACGGCAAGATTGGCCGCGACGCTCTGGTCGGCGCGTTCGAGCCAGATCGCCACATACGGCTTGTGGTATTCGGCCACGTTCAGTTGCGGCAGGTCGAATTTGACCGACAGGTCGGCGGCCACGGCCCAGCCGGAAACGAGCGGCAGGGTCAGGACGAGCGAGTGGGACAGTTTCATTCTTGGTCTTCTCTCAGGTTGGAAATAGATGAATAGCGCAGTTGGACAAACTTCAGTGGACAAATAACAACGCCAGCACGGCCGGCAGCACGATGCCGAAGCCGATCACCGGCCAGGTCGACGGCCGGTTGGCGGCGTGGTATTTCATGATCAAAAAGCCCGTGATGCAGAACACGATGCAGGCGACCGAAAAAATATCGATGAACCAGCTCCAGACAGCGCCCGTGTTGCGGCCCTTGTGCATGTCGTTGAGCCACGAAATCCAGCCACGGTCGGTGCGCTCGAATTCGGCGCTGCCGTCGACGGCGATGCGCAGCCAGGCGTCGCCGCCGGGGCGGGGCAGGGCAATGTAGGCGTCTTCCTCGGTCCATTCGGCGCGCTGGCCGCGCACATCGACAGGGAATGCGCTGTTGGTCCAGTCGGCGATGCTGCTGGGCAGCGGCACCTTGGCGTCGGCATGCTCTTCGGCCCATTGCCTGAATTGCGGAAGCAGCGGTGCCGGCAACGTGGCTTTCAGGCGCGTGACCTCGGGCGTGGCCTTGATCAGCGCCGCGTTATTCAGCGTCAGCCCCGTAAAGCTGAACAGCAGCATCGCCATCAGGCAGATCGCCGAGCTGATCCAGTGCCATTGGTGCAACTGCTTGAGAAACATGGCGCGGCCCGCGCCGGGAAGGCGCTGGGGCATGCCGCCAGTAGCGGGAGCAGGGGCGGTCGCGCTGGTTGCTTTGGTCGATGCCGGCAACACGGGCTGGACAACATCAGGGGACGGGGCAGAGGTAGACATGCGATAAATGATAACGATTATCATTTACATGGTCAATGTGGTATTGACGACAACCGCACATTTGCCGGTGTGGTGTGAGTGTTCAAAAACACATTTGGTAATAAATTATTCTAGGAATGTAATCTGCCCTGCGGGAGATCATGCGTTACAATCATGAGCGCAAACAGGCAGGATTTTGCACATGTATCGGTACTGAAACAGTCCTTCCCCCACAACTTGATGTCTTGAAGTGCAATCCGCTAAACGGTCAGGCCGTGTCGCGGAAGGTTAAATAACCCGCCCAACCCTCGCGAAGCGCGAAAAGAAAGGTGAGCAAGAATGATGCAACAACAAAACGCCAACTCATACCTGTTCGGCGGCAATGCCCCGTACGTGGAAGAGTTGTACGAGGCCTATCTGGACAATCCGACGTCGGTGCCAGAAAACTGGCGCGCCTACTTCGACCAGATGCAGCACGTGCCGGCCGTCGATGGCTCGAACCGTCCTGACGTCGTCCATTCATCGGTCATTGCGTCGTTCGCCGAACGCGCCAAGCAAGGCCCGATCCGCACCGTGGTCGCTTCGGCTGACTCCGAACTGGGCCGCAAGCGCGTCGCCGTGACCCAGATCACCGCCGCCTACCGTTACCTCGGTTCGCGCTGGGCCAACCTGGATCCGCTGCAGCGCCAGGAACGTCCACTGCTGCCAGAACTCGATCCTGCGTTCTACGGCTTCACCGAGTCCGACATGGACACGGTCTTCAACATCACCAATACGTATTTCGGTCAAGACACCGCGCCCCTGCGCGATATCCTGAACATGCTGCGTGACACGTACACCCGCTCGATCGGTGCCGAGTTCATGTACATCAGCGACCCGACCGAAAAGCGCTGGCTGCAAGAGCGTCTGGAATCGATCCGTTCGACCCCGACCTTCTCGGCTGAAAAGAAAAAACACATCCTCGAGCGCCTGACCGCGGCCGAAGGCCTCGAGCGCTACCTGCACACCAAGTACGTCGGCGCCAAGCGCTTCTCGCTCGAAGGTGGCGAATCGTTCATCGCGTCGATGGACGAAGTCATCCAGCGCGCCGGTGAAAAGGGCGTCCAGGAAATCGTCATCGGCATGGCTCACCGCGGCCGCCTGAACGTCCTGGTCAACACCCTGGGCAAGAGCCCGGCCGACCTGTTCGAAGAATTCGAAGGCAAGCACGCCGACGACCTGCCAGCCGGTGACGTCAAGTACCACCAGGGCTTCTCGAGCGACATCACCACGCCGGGCGGTCCGGTCCACCTGTCGCTGGCCTTCAATCCGTCCCACCTCGAGATCGTCAACCCGGTGGTCGAAGGTTCGGTCAAGGCGCGTATGGAACGCCGTGGCGACCGCAAGGGCAAAGAAGTCTTGCCGATCCTGGTGCACGGCGATGCTGCATTCGCCGGCCAGGGCGTGGTCATGGAAACCCTGAACCTGGCGCAGACCCGCGGCTACGGTACGGGCGGTACGGTCCACATCGTCATCAACAACCAGATTGGCTTCACCACGTCGGATCCGCGCGATGCGCGCTCGACGCTGTACTGCTCGGACGTCGTCAAGATGATCGAAGCGCCGGTGCTGCACGTGAACGCCGACGATCCTGAAGCCGTCGTGCTGGCCAGCCAGATCGCACTCGACTACCGCGCCGAATTCGGCAAGGACGTCGTCGTCGACATCATCTGCTACCGCAAGCTGGGCCACAACGAGCAGGATACGCCAGCGCTGACCCAGCCGCTGATGTACAAGAAGATCGCCAAGCACCCGGGCACCCGCAAGCTGTACGCCGAGAAACTGGCAGCGCAGGGCACCATCGAAGCCGACGGCGGCGACAAGCTCGTCGCTGCGTTCCGCGATGCGATGGACGCCGGCAAGCACACGGTCGATCCAGTGCTGACCAACTTCAAGAACAAGTACGCCGTCGACTGGGCGCCGTTCCTGAACAAGAAGTGGACCGATGCGGCCGATACCGCCGTGCCGCTGACCGAACTGAAGCGCCTGGCGCAACGCATCACCACGACGCCAGAGAACTTCAAGCCGCACTCGCTGGTCGACAAGGTGCTGGCTGACCGCGCCAATATGGGCCGCGGCGACGTCAACCTCGACTGGGGTATGGGCGAACACCTGGCCTACGCGTCGCTGTTGTCGTCGGGTTACGCCATCCGCCTGTCGGGCCAGGATGCCGGCCGCGGCACGTTCGTGCACCGCCACGCCGTGCTGCACGACCAGAATCGCGAACGTTGGGACCAGGGTATCTACCTGCCACTGGCCAATGTGTCCGAGAACCAGGCCAACTTCACCGTGATCGACTCGGTGCTGTCTGAAGAAGCCGTTCTCGCATTCGAATATGGTTTCTCGACCGCAGAGCCAAACACGCTGACGATCTGGGAAGCCCAGTTCGGCGACTTCGTCAACGGCGCGCAAGTCGTGATCGACCAGTTCATCGCCTCGGGCGAAGTGAAGTGGGGCCGCGCGTCGGGCCTGGTCATGATGCTGCCACACGGCTACGAAGGCCAGGGTCCGGAGCACTCGTCGGCACGTATCGAGCGTTTCCTGCAACTGTGCGCAGACAACAATATGCAAGTGGTCCAGCCAACGACCGCCGCCCAGATCTTCCACCTGCTGCGTCGTCAGATGGTGCGTCAGTTCCGCAAGCCTCTGGTGATCTTCACGCCGAAGTCGCTGCTGCGTAACAAGGATGCCGGTTCGCCGCTGACCGATCTGGCCAAGGGCGGTTTCCAGACCGTGATCGGCGAATGCGACGAGAAGATCGACGCAACCAAGGTCAAGCGCGTGCTGGTCTGCTCGGGCAAGGTCTACTTCGACCTGGTCAATGCACGCAAGGCGCGCGCTGTCACCGACACCGCGATCATCCGCATGGAACAGATGTACCCGTTCCCGCACAAATCGTTTGGCGCCGAACTGAAAAAGTTCCCGAACGCCGGCGAAGTTGTGTGGGTGCAGGACGAGCCGCAAAACCAGGGCCCGTGGTTCCAGATCCAGCACAACATCTTCGAAGGCATGGAAGATGGCCAGCGCCTGGCGTATGCCGGCCGCGCCGCCTCGGCGTCGCCTGCGGTCGGTTATGCCGACAAGCACATCGCGCAGCAGAAAGAACTGCTGGAGACGGCGTTCTCGAAGCTCAAGGGCTTCATCCTGACGAAGTAAGCACAAGCATAAGTAAGACCACGACCCCGGCGCAGCGCGTCGGGGTTTCTTGCAAAGAATAATTACTGGAGTTTTAAATGGCACAAATCGAAGTCAAGGTCCCTGTATTGTCGGAATCGGTTGCTGAAGCGACCCTGCTGTCCTGGCACAAGAAAGTCGGCGAGTCCGTCGAGCGCGACGAGAACATGATCGACATCGAGACCGACAAGGTGGTCCTGGAACTGCCAGCGCCAAGCGCCGGCGTGATCGTGCAACTGCTCAAGGCCGACGGCGCAACCGTCGTCGCCGGTGAAGTCATTGCCGTCATCGACACCGAAGCATCGGCGCAGACCAGCCCGCTGCCAGTGAAAGCCATCCCATCGGCCGCGCCAAACGCACCGATCGCTGCCGCGCCATCGCAAGCAGCCCCTGAAGCTGCATCGAACCAGTCGAAGGCTGGCGTGGCGATGCCTGCCGCTGCCAAGATCCTGGCTGACAACAACATGAACGCCGCCGGCGTCGATGGTTCGGGCCGTGACGGTCGCGTGACCAAGGGCGACGCCCTGGCCGCTGTCGCCAACAAGCCAGCCGCTGCAGCAGCACCTGCACCAGCCGCCGCACCTGCCAAAGCGCCACTGCAGCAAGTCGCTGCCGCCGCCCCTGCCAGCCAGGGCGACCGTCCGGAAGAGCGCGTGCCGATGAGCCGCCTGCGCGCCCGTATCGCCGAGCGCCTGCTGCAATCGCAGTCGACCAACGCCATCCTGACCACGTTCAACGAAGTGAACATGGCGCCAGTCATGGACCTGCGTAACAAGTACAAGGACAAGTTCGAGAAAGAACACGGCGTCAAGCTGGGCTTCATGTCGTTCTTCGTCAAGGCTGCTGTTGCCGCACTGAAGAAGTACCCAGTGCTGAACGCATCGGTCGACGGCAACGACATCGTCTATCACGGCTACTTCGACATCGGTATCGCTGTCGGTTCGCCACGTGGCCTGGTGGTGCCGATCCTGCGCAACGCCGACCAGATGTCGATCGCCGATATCGAAAAGAAAATCGGTGAATTCGGCCAGAAAGCCAAAGAAGGCAAGCTGACCCTGGACGATCTGAACGGCGGTACGTTCTCGATCTCGAACGGCGGCGTGTTCGGTTCGATGATGTCGACCCCGATCATCAACCCACCACAGTCGGCCATCCTGGGCGTGCACGCGACCAAGGACCGCGCGGTTGTTGAAAACGGTCAGATCGTGATCCGTCCGATGAACTACCTGGCCATGTCGTACGACCACCGCATCATCGACGGCCGCGAAGCCGTCCTGGGCCTGGTCGCGATGAAGGATGCGCTGGAAGATCCGGCCCGCCTGCTGCTGGACCTGTAAGTCTCAACCTGACCGGCGCCCCGTGGCGCCGGTCATAGTTTGCCGGAGAACGACATGCTGTCAGACGAAATCAAGCGGCTGCACGAGCTGCACCAGGCCGGCGCGCTGACCGACGCCGAATTCGAGCAGGCCAAGGCGCGCATTCTCTCTGGCGCGTCCACTGTCAGCCTGACGAAGGAGAGCGTGTTCAAGAGCGGCTCGTCGTTCGACACGCACCGCGACGATCTGCTCAGTGGCCTGCGCCGCACGCGGCTCGATCGCTGGCTCGGCGGCGTGTGTGGGGGCCTGGCGCGCACCTATGGCCTCGAGTCATGGGTCTGGCGCCTGATCTTCGTGCTGTTCGTCCTGACGTTCGGCTTCGGCATCCTGATCTACCTGCTGCTGTGGGTATTTGTTCCGGAAGAATAAAAAAGGAATCATGTAATGAGCGATAAACAATTTGACGTCGTCGTCATCGGCGGCGGTCCTGGTGGCTACATTGCCGCCATCCGCGCGGCCCAGCTGGGCTTCAAGGTTGCCTGTATCGACGAATGGAGCAACGCCGCCGGCAAGCCTGCCCCGGGCGGCACCTGCACCAACGTCGGCTGCATCCCGTCAAAAGCACTGCTGCAGTCGTCGGAGCACTTCGAGCACGCCGGTCACGCGTTTGCCGACCACGGCATCAACGTCTCGGGCCTCGAACTCGACCTGGGCAAGATGCTCGGTCGCAAGGACACGATCGTCAAGCAGAACAACGACGGCATCCTGTTCCTGTTCAAGAAGAACAAGGTCACCTTCTTCCATGGCCGCGGCGCGTTCGCCGGCACTGCCGAAGGCGGTTACACCATCAATGTCAGCGGCCCGACCACCGACACGCTGACCGCCAAGAACGTGGTCATCGCGACCGGTTCGAACGCACGCCAGCTGCCGGGCGCCGAATTCGACGAGAAACTGATCCTGTCGAACGTGGGTGCACTGGCCATCGACGCAGTTCCGGGCAAGCTGGGCGTGATCGGCGCCGGCGTCATTGGCCTCGAAATGGGCAGCGTCTGGCGCCGTGTCGGTGCTGACGTCACCGTGCTCGAAGGTCTGCCTACTTTTCTCGGCGCCGTCGATGAGCAGATCGCCAAAGAAGCGCACAAGCTGTTCGTCAAGCAGGGCCTCAAAATCAACCTCGGTTGCAAGATCGGCGCGATCACCAAAGGCGAGAACAACGTCACCGTGGCGTATGCCGACAGTACCGGCGCCGAGCAGAGCACCACGTTCGACCGCCTGATCATCTCGATCGGCCGCGTGCCGAACACGATCGGCCTGAACGCCGAAGCCGTGGGCGTGCAGCTCGACGAGCGCGGCTTTGTCGTCGTCGACGACGAGTGCCGCACCAATCTGCCGGGCGTGTGGGCAGTGGGCGACGTCGTGCGCGGCCCGATGCTGGCGCACAAGGCCGAAGAAGAAGGCGTTGCCGTGGCCGAGCGTATCGCCGGTCAGCACGGTCACGTCAACTTCAACACGATTCCTTGGGTCATCTACACGTCGCCAGAGATCTCGTGGGTCGGCAAGACCGAGCAGCAGCTCAAGGCCGAAGGCATCGCCTACAAGGCTGGCACTTTCCCGTTCATGGCCAACGGCCGTGCGCGCGCACTGGGCGACACGTCGGGCATGGTCAAGTTCCTGGCCGATGCCACGACCGACGAAATCCTGGGCGTGCACATCGTGGGCCCAATGGCGTCCGAGCTGATTTCGGAAGCCGTCGTGGCGATGGAATTCAAGGCCTCGGCCGAAGACATCGCCCGCATCTGCCACGCGCACCCGTCGCTGTCGGAAGCCACCAAAGAAGCCGCTCTGGCGGTGGACAAGCGTTCGCTGAACTTCTAAGCAGCAGAAACTTCGCCGGCATGCTTGCCGGCGCGTGAATTCCATGGGGTGGACGGCGTCGCCGTCCACCCCATGTTTTTATCGGTATCCCATGAACGTTCAAGAATATTATGTGCACGAGCTTAACGCGCGTGGTTTCACGTCCGACCCCGCGCAGCAAATGGCGGTGGACCGCCTGCAGCAGGCGTACGACGACTGGGTCGCCTACAAGGCCCAGCGGTCGTCCGCTTTCAAGCGCCTGATCAACCGCCCCACGGTGCCCAAGGGCGTCTACATGTGGGGCGGGGTGGGGCGCGGCAAATCGTTCCTGATGGACTCGTTCTATTCGGTCGTGCCAGTGGTGCGCAAGACGCGCCTGCACTTCCACGAATTCATGCGCGCCGTCCACGGGCAACTCGATGAACTGAAAGGCGTGGCCGATCCGCTCGACGAAGTGGCCAAGCGCATCGCCAAGAAATACCGGCTGATCTGCTTCGACGAATTCCACGTCTCGGACATCGCCGACGCGATGATCCTGTACAACCTGCTCAAGGCGCTGTTCGACAATGGCGTGAGCTTCGTGATGACGTCGAACTACGAGCCGTCGACGCTGTACCCGGACGGCCTGCACCGCGACCGCATGCTGCCGACCATTGCGCTGCTGCAGACCAAGCTGGACGTGCTGAACGTCGATGCCGGCAACGATTACCGCAAGCGCGCGCTCGAGCAGGTGGAGGCGTATTACACGCCACTGAATGCCGCGTCCGACCGCGCCTTGCGCGATGCCTATGCCAAGGTGGCTGACATCGCCGACGAAGCGCCGGTCGTGCACATCGAGAACCGCGAGATCCGCGCGCTGCGCCGTGCCGGCGGCGTGATCTGGTTCGATTTTGCCACGCTGTGCGGCGGCCCGCGCTCGCAGAACGATTACCTGGAACTGGCCAGCCAGTTCCATACGGTGGTGCTGTCCGGAATCCCGGCGATGTCGGCGGCGCAGTCGTCCGAAGCGCGCCGTTTTACCTGGCTGATCGACGTGTTCTACGACCACAAGGTCAAGCTGATCATGTCCGCGGCCGTCGAGCCCGAAGAGCTCTACACGCAGGGCCAGCTGGCCAATGAATTTCACCGGACCGTATCGCGTATCATCGAGATGCAGTCGCGCGAATACATGCTCTCCGAGCGGCGCGGCGCGGCCGACAAGATCGCCTGATACGGCCAGGCACGACAACAAGGATCCACATGACACGCATTACCACGCTGCGCGCAGGCGCGCTGCTGGCCCTGGCAAGCCTGCTGGCGGCCTGCTCGACAACAAAGCCGGCGGCGCCGGATGTGCCGCCCCCGGCATCGACCTCGACCGCGCAGGCCCAGGAGCGGCTGACAGCCGTGGCCGCCGAGCGCCGCGCCATCGAAACCCGTTACGCCGAACGCGAAGTGGTCTGCTACGAGAAATTCTTCGTCACCCGTTGCCTGGACGAGGCAAGCGAGCAGCAGCGCGTGGCGCTGCTGGAACAGCGCGCCATCGAGATCGAAGCATCGCGCTACCTGCGCCAGGCCAAGGTCGACGAGCGCGATCGCGCGCTGGCCGTGTCCGAGGCCGAGTTCCAGAAAGAAGAAGCTGAACTGGCGGCCAATCCACCGGCCGTCAAGGCGCCGCCAAGCGCTGCCTTGCCGGCCGCGCGCACGACGCCGACTGAATCGCGCGCAGCCCGCACCAAACGCCTGCAGGAGAATGCCGCCCGTACCCAGAGCGCCCAGGCGAGGGCGGCGCAGAATGTGGCCGCGGCCGAAGCGCGGCGTGTGGAATCGATCGAGCGCCAGAAGCAGGTCGCACGCCGTGTCGCCGATCGTGAAGCAAAGGCTGCCAAGCGCGCGGCGGATGACGCCGCGAAGAAGGCGGGTCAGCCGCCGGCAGCGAGCAACTAGGCGCCGGGCGGTTTGACCAGCTTGACGATCGCCATCGTGCAGTTGCCGCCTTTGCCCTGAGAACGCTCACCGGCTTTGCTGATGAGCTTTTCAGCCGCCTGGCGCGGTGTGGACTTGGCGGTCACGGCGGCCAGTTCGGCGTCGGTGAAGAAATGCCACAGGCCATCGGAACCGAGCAAAAAGCTGTCGCCGGCGACCAGGCCCGTATGGCTGCCGGTCGTGACGAACGGTTCCTTGCGGCTGTTTCCCAGTACATTCAGGAGCAGCTTGGAGCGGCGGTGGTTGCGCGCCGCATCGGCCGGCAGGCGGTCGCTCGAAATCAGGTGCTCGACATAGGCGACGTCGCTGGTGCGCATTGCGCACTTGTCGTGCTCGAAGCGGTACAGGCGCGAGTCGCCCACATGGGCCCAGACTGCTTCGCCATGCGGACTGATGACCAGGCCGACGAAGCTGGCGTGCAGTTCGGTCTTGCCGGCGATGGCGTTCATCTTGATCACCGTGTGCGTTTCGCTGATGATCTCGTGCAGCAGTTGGGCGAGGCGCTCGATGTCCGGGTGGTCGCCCGGCTTGAATTCGTCGAACACCTGGCGCGCCGTGTGCAGTACCTGTTCGGCCCCGGCAGGGCTGGCGATGCCGTCGGACAGCACCGCGAGCACGTAGCCGGGCGCGCGCGCGCCCGTGAACAGGGCGGCGCGATCGTTCTGTTGGGGGCGGTTACCGATGTGTTGCGCGGTGCCCGCTTCAATCCTGTAGGAAGTCATAAATGCTTGGTTTCTTTAGCCTAACGCCAATCTTTGTTGGCGGCAATGACCGCGTGGATTAAACTATGCACCGAGAACCAAGCAACAAGCAAGAAGATTTGCTTACAGCAATACTGGAAGGCCCGCTGCGCCAGCGCCGACCGGCTCCCATTTCCGCAATCCCATCTGTAAACACTGTTTGGAACAGACCATCATGATCGATGTCCAGGACATCCAGCGCCGTATTATTGAACTCGACGTGGAACACCGCGACCTTGACGCCGTCATTGCCCTGTTGACGGCGGACGGCCACGCGGACGGGTTACAACTGCGCCGCCTCAAAAAGCGTAAACTGCAGCTCAAAGATCATATTACGCTGCTGAAGATGCAGCTGGTCCCCGATATCCCGGCCTGAGCCATTGCTTCAAGCCACGTCTTACAAGCAAAGTTACGACACATACATTGACCGACCATCTCCCTGTTCCCGGCCCTGCCGCAGAGCCGGTCGGGACGGCTGGGTCGGCCACTGGCGCCGTGGAAGCACATTCCGCCGCGTCGACCGACTCCGTCATCCCCGCCGGCAAGTACGACGCCGACCTCGACCGCCTGTTCGGTGCGGGCGGCCCGCTCGCGCCCGCCGTCGGCACCTTCAAGCCACGCCAGGCCCAGACCGAGATGGCCAAGGCCGTCGCCCACGCCATCGACAACCAGCAAGTGCTCATGGCCGAGGCCGGTACGGGCACGGGCAAAACCTTCGCCTACCTGGTCCCGGCGCTGCTGTGGGGCGGCAAGACGATCGTCTCGACCGGCACCAAGAACCTGCAGGACCAGTTGTTCATGCGCGATATCCCGACCATTCGCGCCGCGCTGCGCGCGCCGGTCTCGGTGGCGCTGCTCAAGGGTCGCTCGAACTACGTCTGCCATTTCCATCTGGAGCGCACGCTGCAGAATGGCCGCCTGACGTCGCGCGACGACGTTGGCCACCTGCGCGAAATCTCGCGCTTCATCAAAATGACGAACTCGGGCGACAAGGCCGAGCTGGCCAAGGTGCCGGAAACCGCCACGGTCTGGAACCTCGTCACGTCCACGCGCGACACCTGCATGGGCGCCGAGTGCCAGTACTACCAGGACTGTTTCGTCATGAAGGCGCGGCGCGAAGCGCAGCAGGCCGATATCGTCGTCGTCAACCACCACCTGTTCTTTGCCGACGTGGCGCTGAAGGACACCGGCGTGGCCGAGCTGCTGCCGTCGGCCAACACCATCATCTTCGATGAGGCGCACCAGCTGCCCGACACGGCGACGCTGTTCTTCGGCCAGTCGGTGTCGACGTCGCAGGTGCTCGAACTGTGCCGCGACGTGCTGGCCGAAGGCCTGGCCCATGCACGGGGCGGCCCGGACTGGGCCAAGGTCGTCACCGTCGTCGAGAAAGCGGCGCGCGACTTGCGCCTGGCGTTTGGCGAAGGCAATCTGCGCCTGTCGCTGCCGCAGATCATGCCGACATCGCAATTCTTCCCGGCGCTCGACAAGCTCAAGGCCGAGCTGGCGGGGATGATCACCGTGCTCGAAGAAAACGCCGCGCGCGCCGAAACGATCGAAGCCTGCCGCGTGCGGGCGCACGACCTGGCCGCGGCCATCGACGGCTGGAAGCCCGACGCCAAGGCGCCAGCAGCCGAGCAGGCGGTACTGTGGGCCGAAGCATTCGCGTCGTCGCTGCAGTTGCACAAGACGCCGCTGTCGATCGCGCCGATCTTTTCCAACCAGCGCGAAGGCACGCCGCGCAGCTGGATCTTCACGTCGGCAACCCTGGCCGTTAAAAACGACTTCAAGCATTTCTCCGATCAGCTGGGCCTGACGGGCGAGCCGGCCAAGACCTGGCCAAGCCCGTTCGACTACGTGAACCAGGGCTTGCTGTACGTGCCAACCGGCTTGCCGGAGCCGCAGGCAGCGGTCTACACCGATGCCGTCGTCGACGCCGCACTGCCGGTGATCAAGGCCGCTGGCGGACGCACGTTCTTCCTGTGCACGACGATTCGCGCCGTCAACAAGGTGGCAGAACGCCTGCGGGTCGAGTTTGCCGAGCGCGGCTGGGATTTCCCGCTGTTCGTGCAGGGCGAGCGGGGCCGTACCGAATTGCTCGACTCGTTCCGCACGGCCGGCAATGCCGTGCTGGTGGGTAGCCAGAGTTTCTGGGAAGGTGTCGACGTGCGCGGCGATGCACTGTCGCTCGTGATCATCGACAAGCTGCCATTCGCGCCGCCGGACGATCCGGTGCTGGCCGCGCGCATCGAGGTCATGGAAAAGCAGGGCCTCAACGGCTTCATGCACCACCAGTTGCCCGAGGCGATCATCACGCTCAAGCAGGGCGCCGGACGCCTGATCCGCGACGTCGACGACCGGGGTGTGTTGATGATCTGCGATCCGCGCATCATCACCAAGCCGTACGGCCGCCGAATCTGGCAGAGCCTGCCGTCGTTCAAGCGCACGCGGGTGCAGGAAGAGGTGCTGCGCTTCTTCGATCCGGCGGCGGCAGAGGCCGGTGACAGCGACGCCGGCGTGGCGTGATCACGCTCAGGGCTGGTCTTCTCCTGTCCGACCGCAATCGATGGTCCCGGCGGGGACGCTAGGATCGACAGGATCGCGCCGTTCTTACTGCCTGGCACGCCATCCTTCCATTCACGAGGCGCCGCATGGACCAATCCAGCCTGTCATTCGCGTCGCCTGCGGCGCTCGATGCCCACGAAGCCTTCGCGCAGACGCTCGCGCGGCAGCACGCGCTCGCACATGCGCTGACGGTGCTGGAAAGCGTCGTCGCGGCGCGCCGGTGTCAGCAGGGCAGCGAGCATCGCGATACGTTGCGCTGCAGTTACCGGCTGGCGCTGCTGTTGGTCCAGGCCGGCGAACTCGGTAGCGCACGCCGCTTGCTCGAAGCGGTACTGCGCGCCTGCGCACGGCAAGCCACCTGTGATGTCGCTGCCCGCCTTGCGGCGCGCCGGGCGCTGGCCGACATCTTCGCCACGCAAGGGGACATGGCGGGGTTGGGTCAGTTGAACGACAGCTAGTAGGCGTGGTTTTTTGGCCGTTGCCGCTCTTGCCATCCTGATTGTTAATTCAATAAGATCTCCCCGTCAGCGGCGTGTCAAACTGGCATTCAACGTTCCGGATCATGAAATCCGGGTGCATTTTTCCGCCACCAAGTGTCGATACAAGCGTTGCTTCAGGTAAAATCGCCTCCATGCGGATACTGATTAGCAACGACGATGGCTATCTCGCGCCCGGCATCCAGGCGCTGGCGGACGCGCTCGCGCCGATCGCCGAGATCGTCGTGGTCGCGCCTGACAGCAACCGTTCCGGTGCCTCCAATTCGCTGACGCTCGATCGCCCGCTGTCTGTCCACAAGGCCGCCAACGGCTTTTACTTTGCCAATGGCACGCCGACCGATTGCGTGCACATCGCGCTGACCGGGATGTCCGACGCGCTGCCCGACCTCGTCGTTTCCGGCATCAACAATGGCCAGAACATGGGGGACGACACGCTGTATTCGGGCACCGTGGCCGCTGCCACCGAAGCGTACCTGTTCGGCGTGCCGGCCATTGCGTTCTCGCAGGTCAACAGCGGTTGGGCCCACATCGACGATGCAGCGCGCGTGGCACGCGACATCGTCGAGCGCTTCGCGGCGGGCGGGTTTGCCGCCTTGCCGTCGCCGTTCCTGCTCAACGTGAATATCCCGAACCTGCCGTACGACCAGGTCGGGCCGTTGACGCCGGCCCGTCTCGGCCGTCGCCACCAGGCCGAGCCCGTGATCCGCGCGCAGGATCCGCGCGGGCGCGAAATCTTCTGGATCGGCGCGCCCGGCGCTTGCCTCGATGCAGGCGAGGGCACCGATTTCCACGCGACGTCACAGGGGCGCGTCTCGATCACGCCGCTGCAGATCGACCTCACCCACAAGACCCAGCTCGATTTGCTGGCTGGAGCCTTGCCATGAAGGACGCGCGTCCGAACTTCCCGTTGCCCCTGTCGTCGACGACGGGCGCGGCGCGTAAACCCGGGGCGCCGTCGCCCGTATTCACGCCGCAGACCGCCACCCGCAATGCCGCCAGCGGTAACATGGCGCCGCCAGCACCCGGACCGGGCGCACGTGCCCCCGGTTACGTGCCGGCCGCTACCGGCGCGCCGACTGCCCAGCGTTCGGACCTGGCTGCCACCGAAGCGGTGCGCCGCGCGATGGTGGCCCGCATCGTGCGCCAGGGCGTGAACGACCCGCAAGTGCTGCGCGCCATGGAAATCGTGCCGCGCCACCTGTTCCTGGAGCCCGCCATGTCGGGCCAGGCGTATGTCGATGCGTCGCTGCCGATCGGCCATCAGCAGACGATCTCGCAGCCGTACATCGTGGCGCGCATGATCGACATCCTGTGCGCGGGCCGCAAGCTCGATCGCGTGCTCGAGATCGGCACGGGCTGCGGCTACCAGGCCGCGGTGCTGTCGTTTGTCGCGAAAGACGTGTATTCGATCGAGCGCATCAAGCCCTTGCACGAGCTCGCCAAAACCAATCTGCGCCCGATGCGCATATCGAACCTGCGTTTGCAGTATGGCGATGGTATGTTAGGCTTGCCGCAGGTGGCGCCGTTCGACGGTATCATTCTCGCGGCCGCCGGCCTCGAAGTGCCGCGCGCGCTGCTCGAGCAGTTGGCCATTGGTGCGCATCTCGTGGCGCCCATTGGCGCCGAGGTGCAGCATCTGCACCGCATAACCCGCACCGGCAAGGCCGAGTGGACCAGCGAAACGCTGGAAGCGTGCCACTTCGTGCCACTGCGTCCGGGCACCATCTAATTTCAATCCGGGCCGCCAGGCCCGCAGCATGCCGACAAGACTAAAGAATGCCAATGACACAAGCACCGCGTATCGCTCTCCTGACGATTTTCATCGGCCTCGTGGCCGGCTGTTCCACCACTTCCCGCCAGGCGCCCGTCGTCGAACGCGGTACCCCGCCTGTCCAGACCCGTCCGGCCCCGGTGCGTGTCGACGAGACGCCCAAGCATGACGAGCGCGGCATGTACACCGTGCGCAAGGGCGATACGCTGCTGCGCATCGCCTTCGACTTCGGCCAGAACTACCGCGACCTGGTCGAGTGGAACAAGCTGGCCAATCCGGACGACATCAAGGTCGGTCAGGTGCTGCGCGTGAGCGCGCCGGGCGGCGAACGCACCGCCAACGTCCAGACCCAGCCGATTCCAATGCCGCCGGCCGCCACCACGCCGCGCAAAACCGAGCCGCGCGTCGACAAGAAGCCATTCACCGAGAGCGCCGCAGCCGACACGCGCCCGAGCGTTCCGGCCGTCACGCCGGTCGTGCCGGCGGCGCCGGCAGCCCCGGCTGCCGCTGCCAGCGACGAAGCACGCCTGAGCTGGATGTGGCCATCGGACGGGCGCGTGATCGCCACCTTCGACGACGGCCGCAACAAGGGTCTGGATATCGCCGGCAAGGCCGGTCAGCCAGTGGTCGCCGCCGGTTCCGGCAAGGTCATGTACGCGGGCAGCGGAATTCGCGGTTATGGTAACCTCGTCATCGTCAAGCATAGCAACAGCCTGTTGTCGGCCTACGCGCACAATCGCAAGATTGTCGTGAAGGAAGGCGACAACGTGGCCAAGGGCCAGCTGATCGCCGAAATGGGCGATTCCGATGCCGATCTGGTCAAGCTTCACTTCGAGATCCGCCAGCAGGGCAAGCCGGTCGACCCGACGAGGTTCCTGCCCGTTCGATAGGATGGTATGACGCAGCCGCCGCACTCGCTCGATTCGCAGGATACCGACGAGTTTCCGGATGATCCGGAAAGCGAAGCGGCGCCTGCTGCGGACGACGGCGAACCGGCGGCGGTTGCCGTGGTCGTCGACACGGTCGACGAGCTGCGCAAGGTCTTGCAGGCCGAGCTCGCGACCGACACCACGCAGCACTACCTGAACCAGATCGGCACCCGCGCGCTGCTCACGCACGCCGAAGAAGTCCATTTCTCCACGCTGGCCAAGGCCGGGGATTTTGGTGCGCGCCAGACGATGATCGAGCACAATCTGCGTCTGGTCGTCTCGATCGCCAAGCACTACATCAACCGCGGCGTGGTGCTGCTGGATCTGATCGAGGAAGGCAATATCGGCCTGATGCGCGCGATCGACAAGTTCGAGCCCGAGCGGGGCTTCCGCTTCTCGACCTATGCGACCTGGTGGATTCGCCAGAGCATCGAGCGCGCAATCATGAACCAGGCGCGCACGGTGCGCCTGCCGGTGCACATGGTGCGCGAACTCAATGGCGTGCTGCGCGCCAAATACCACCTCGAAGCGCAAACCCGCAACGGCAAGGACGCCTCGAGCGAAGACATCGCCAGCCTGATCGGCCGCCCGGTCGAAGAAGTGCAGGATATTTTGATGCTGTCCGAACACCCCACCTCGCTCGACGCGCCGCTCGACAATGACCCGCAGTCGAGCCTCATGGACGTGCTGCCCGACGATGGCGAGAGCAGTCCCGACGCCCACGCCGAGCAGCAGGAAGCCGCGCTGCTGGTGCGCGACTGGCTGGCGCGGCTGCCGGACAAGCAGCGCCTGGTCGTCACGCGGCGCTTTGGCCTGGACAACGACGAGCCGGCCACGCTCGAGACGCTGGCCGACGAGCTGGGCGTCACGCGCGAGCGGGTGCGCCAGATCCAGCAGGAAGCGCTCATCAAGCTCAAGCGTGCGATGGCCGCCCGCGGCGTCCACCGCGATTCTCTGCTGTAACGGGCTCGGCCCGCTGGTAGCGCCTCATCCGTTTCCTTGCTATCATGCGCCGCCTGTACGGCCGCGCCGCCAGCCCATCCTCCTCCCGACGTTCACTCCTTTCTGATCGCCCATGCACGACATTTTCATCGACATCAAATCCCTCGACATGGACGGGCGCGGCGTTGGCCACCTCGAGAACGCCGACGGCTCCCCGGGTAAAGTCGTCTTCGTCGAAGGCGCGCTGCCGGGCGAGCGCGTCAGCTACGAGACCCTGAAGAAAAAGAAGAACTGGGAAGCGGGCCGCATGGTCACGCTGCAGCGCGCGTCATCGATGCGGGTGGAGCCGAAATGCATCCATTTCGGCGACTGCGGCGGCTGCTCGATGCAGCACCTGGAGCCGGGTGCGCAGGTGGCGATGAAGCAGCGCGTGCTTGAGGATAACCTCAAGCACATCGCCAAGGTGAGGGCCGACACGATCCTGCGGCCGATGTACGGGCCGACCTGGGATTACCGCTACCGCGCGCGCCTGTCGGTGCGTAACGTGCCCAAGAAAAACACGGTGATGGTGGGCTTTCACGAGAAATCCTCGGCGCTGGTGGCCGACATCGTCACCTGCGAAATCCTGCCCGACCATGTTGCGCGCCTGATCGTGCCGCTGCGCGAACTGATCGCGGCGCTGTCGGTGATCGATCACGTGCCGCAGATCGAGCTGGCGATCGGCGAAGAATCCACTGTACTGGTGCTGCGCATCATGGCGCCGCTCAGCCGCCAGGACGAAACGCTGCTCAAGGCGTTTGCCGATACCTGGAAGATCCACTGGTGGCTGCAGCCGAAGGGCCCCGATTCAGCGCATCCGTACTATCCGCTGGGTACCGACTTGTATTACACGCTGCCCGAGTTCGGCATCCGCATGCCCTTCAAGCCAACCGACTTCACCCAGGTCAACCACCAGATCAACCGCGTGCTGGTCTCGAAAGCACTGCGCCTGCTGGAGGTGCAACCGACCGACCGCGTGGCCGACCTGTTCTGCGGCCTGGGCAACTTCACGCTGCCGCTGGCCACCCAGGCGCGCGAAGTCGTCGGCATCGAGGGCAGCACCGCGCTGACCGAGCGCGCGCTGGAAAACGCTCGCGCCAATGGCCTGGCCGCCAAAACGTCATTCTCGACCCGCAACCTGTTCGACGTGACGAAAGAAGACCTGGTGGCGCTGGGCCGCTTCGACCGCATGCTGATCGACCCGCCGCGCGATGGCGCGATGGCGCTGGCGCAGGCGCTGGCCGATCTGCGCGTCACCCACGAGCACCTGATGCCGCAGCGGATCGTGTACGTCTCGTGCAGCCCGTCGACACTGGCACGCGACGCCGGCATCCTCGTACACGAAGCGGGTTACGTGATGACCAAAGCGGGCGTCGTCAACATGTTCCCGCACACATCGCACGTGGAATCGATCGGCGTGTTCGAGCTGGGCGACAAGCCAGCCCCGGCAGAAGAGTGGACCTGAAAAGCCGGGGTCAGGTCTGACATTCGGACACAAGCTCGACTGCAAAGCCGGGGTCAGGTCTGACATTCGGACACGTGCTCGACAGTTGGACAGTGGAAGCTAGCCGGCATCGGACCATGCTAATTTTGAGCGAGACACCGTTGAAGATGGCTAAGGCTGAGGTCGTGTCTGAATGTCAGACCTGACCCCGGCTGTGGAGGTGGTCACGGCTGAGGCCGTGTCCGAATGTCAGACCTGACCCCGGCTGTGGGTGAAGAATTGGATGATGAAAAAAAACCGGCCAGTGGCCGGTTTTTTTATCAGGGCAGGGGACGATCAGTCGTCGCCACCCACGATGCCCAGCAGGCGCAGCAGGCTGGAGAAGATGTTGAAGACGTTCAGGTAGATCGACAGCGTGGCGGTGACGTAGTTGGTTTCGCCGCCGTTGACGATGCGCTGCACGTCATACAGGATGAAGGCCGAGAAGATACCGATCGCCAGGATCGAGATCACGATCGACAGCACCGACATCTGCAGGAAGATGTTGGCGACGACCGCCAGCAGCAGTACGACAACGCCGGCCATCAGCCAGCTGCCCATGCCCGAGAAATCGCGCTTGGTCGTGGTGGCGATGCTCGCCATCACAGCGAACACGATCGCGGTGCCGCCGAAGGCGGTCATGATCAGGCTGCCGCCGTTCGAATAGTTCAGCGTGTGCGTCAGCAGCGGGGCCAGCATCAGGCCCATGAAGAACGTGAAACCCAGCAGCAGGGCAACGCCCAGACCGGAGTCCTTGTTCTTTTCAATCGCCCACATGAAGCCGAATGCGACGGCCATGAAGATCACGAAGCCGAGGATGCCGCTGAACAGCGCGACACCCATGGACACGCCAAGGAAGGCGCCTGCCACGGTCGGGATCATCGACAGCGCCAGCAACCAGTAAGTATTGCGTAGCACTTTGTTACGCGAGGCCTGGCCACCTTTGGTCAGGTCGATGGTACTTTGGGTACTAGGATACATAGTGCCTCCGGAGAAATGAATAACTGCAGGTACTGTACAGCAACTACCTATCATCCTATAACACGTGACTTAAACGAGCATGAAGTTTGATCAAGAAGCTGGACGTAGATTTGCCGCCACTGTACCACCTTGCCGACCGCCACCGCAATATGAGCTTTTCGGGTCGGATATGGTAAAATTGAAGGTTAATTGAGTCCCAAAGTTTGTTTACATCGCTCAGTTCTAAACCTTTCATTTTATTGGAGTTTTCTCATGGCAATCGAACGCACCCTGTCCATCATCAAGCCTGACGCAGTCGCAAAAAACGTGATCGGCAAAATCTACAGCCGTTTCGAAGAAGCTGGCCTGAAGATCGTCGCTGCTCGCATGGTGCAACTGTCGCGCGCTGAAGCCGAAGGCTTCTACGCTGTGCACGCTGCACGTCCATTCTTCAAGGACCTGGTCGAGTTCATGATCTCGGGTCCAGTCATGGTCACCGCCCTCGAAGGCGAAGGCGCGATCCTGAAAAACCGCGACCTGATGGGTGCAACCGATCCAAAGAAAGCTGACGCCGGCACCATCCGCGCTGACTTCGCTGATTCGATCGATGCCAACGCTGTTCACGGTTCGGACGCTGCCGAAACCGCTGCTGTGGAAATCGCTTACTACTTCCCGGCACTGAACGTCTACTCGCGTTAATTAGTAAGGGGGAGCGCAGTCCGGGCGCGCCCCGGAGCATTCTCCCCGGACTAATGCAATGAGTAACCCGCTCGCCTGCGGCCAAGGGCCGATGCGAGCGGGTGCTGAAACTGAGGAATTTTTGCCATGACGACGCTCACCAACCTGCTGGACCTCGATCCCGCGCAACTCGTCGCTTATTGCGCCGACTTGGGTGAGAAGCCGTTTCGCGCCAAGCAACTCCAACGCTGGATCCACCAGTTTGGCGCCGCGGACTTCGACAGCATGACCGACCTGGCCAAATCGCTGCGTGAAAAGCTGAGCACGCGCGCCGAAGTGCGCGCACCAGCCATCGTCAGCGACAACACGTCCACCGACGGCACGCGCAAGTGGCTGGTCGATGTCGGCAATGGCAATGCGGTCGAAACCGTGTTCATCCCGGAAGAAAACCGCGGCACGCTGTGCATCTCCACGCAAGCCGGCTGCGCCGTCAACTGCCGCTTCTGCTCGACGGGCAAGCAGGGCTTCAACCGTAACCTCACAGTCGCCGAAATCATCGGCCAGCTGTGGATGGCCGAGTTCGAGCTGCGCCGCACCAAAGGCATCGAGCCAGGCCCGAAAGGCGAACGCCAGATCACCAATGTGGTGATGATGGGCATGGGCGAGCCGCTGCTGAACTACGAACCCACCGTTACCGCGCTCAAGCTGATGCTCGACGATAACGCCTACGGCCTGTCGCGCCGCCGCGTTACCCTGTCGACCTCGGGCGTGGTGCCCAACATCGACAAGCTGTCGCAGGACGTGCCGGTGGCCATGGCAGTGTCGCTGCACGCGTCGAACGATGCGCTGCGCGATATCCTGGTGCCGCTGAACAAGAAATACCCGCTGCGCGAATTGATGGCTGCCTGCAAGCGCTATCTTGAATTCGCGCCGCGCGACTTCATCACCTTCGAATACTGCATGCTCGACGGCTTCAACGACAGCGACGAGCACGCACGCGAGCTGATCGCACTGGTCAACGACCCCGTGGTCGGCGTGAACTGCAAGTTCAACCTGATTCCGTTCAATCCGTTCCCCGAGTCCGGCCTGTTCCGCTCCAAGAATCCCCGCATCAAGGCGTTTGCCCAGGTGCTGATGGATGCCGGCATCGTCACCACCGTGCGCAAGACGCGCGGCGACGATATCGACGCCGCCTGCGGCCAGCTGGCCGGTGAGGTCAAGGACCGCACCCGGGTGGTCGAGCGCATGGAAAAAATGGCCGAGTACCAGAAAAAGTTTGGCGCCGACTTCGGGCGCATCGTGGAGATCCCGACCTGATGAAGCTTGCCGCCGCCGCGCTTGCACTCGCCTCGACCCTGACCCTGCTGGCCGGATGCGCCAGCAACGCGGGCAGCGGATTGGGTACTACCGGCGAGCTCAAGACGGCGTCGGACCAGACGGCGGGCGAGAAGCGTGCGTCGATCCGCATTCAACTGGCGGTCGGTTATTACCAGCAGGGCAAGTACGAAATCGCGCTCGACGAGATCAAAAAGGCACTGGCGGCCGATGCCGCCTATGCCGATGCGTACGGCTTGCGCGCGCTGGTCTACACTTCGATGGGCCAGTATCCGCTGGCTGAAGAGAATTACCAGCAGGCGCTGCGCCTGCGCCCGAACGATCCGGAGTTTTCCAACAACTTCGGTTCGTTTTTGTGCCAGTCGGTCAACCGCCCGGCCGAGGCAATGCGTTATTTCGATGCTGCACTGAAGAACCCCACTTACCAGACGCCGCTCAGCGCGCTGGTGAATGCGGGCGTGTGCAGCATCAAGAACCGGAACAACGATGCGGCCGAGCGTTATCTGCTCGAAGCCTTGCGTCTGAACCCCGGTCTGCCGACGGTCAATACCGGATTGGCGCGGGTGTATTACGAGCGGCGCGACCTTGAGCGCGCCGGTTTTTTCATCAACCGTCTGCTCGAGACAGCCAAGCTCGAGACGCTGTCGGCCGATGCGCTGTGGCTTGCCATGCGCATCGGCCGCAAGGCGGGTGACCGGACCCATGAAGCGTCGCTGGCAGCCCAGCTGCGGCGCCGCTTCCCCGGTTCGCCCGAGTACGCAGCGTACGAGCGCGGGGCGTTTGGTGAGTAAAGAAGAACAAGGACAAGGACAAGGACAATGAACGAGCAAGCAGACCAGCCAGCCGCACCGGGCAACGCGTCCGGCATCCCTGGCAAGACCCTGCAATCCCAACGCGAGACCATGGGCTGGAGCGTCGAGCAGGTTGCCGACCAGCTCAAGCTGGCGCCGCGCCAGGTGCTGGCGCTGGAAGCGGGCGATTACGCCTCGCTGCCCAGCCCGGCCGTCACGCGCGGCTTCGTGCGCGCCTACGCCAAGCTGCTGCGCATCGATGCGGCGCCACTGGTGTCGATGATCGAGCTGAACATGCCGCCGGAAGCCCGCGCGGGCGCCCAGTCGGCGATGGCTGCTGCGCGCCGTGAACAAAAACCGGCGGCATTCTCGGAAACCCGGTTCCCGATCAATGGCAAGCGCCGCAGCCTGCCGCTAGGCTGGATCGCCGCCGTGGTCGTCGTGGCCGGCGCCGCCGTTGCGGCCTGGCAGTTCAACCTGATTCCAAGTCTGAACCGCGATGTCGAATCGGGCGATACGATGGTGCTCGAGAATCCCGCCGCCGGCGTCGTGGCGCCGGGTACTGCTGCGCCGGTCCAGCAGGGCCTGATCAATCCATCGGTGCCGCTCATCTCGGTGCCGTCGCCGTCGAGCCAGGGCACGGCCCCGGCGGGCGCACCGACGACGGCGCCAGCGACGCCGACCGCACCTGCAGCGGCGCCTGCAGCGGCGCCGGTCACAGCGCCGGCTACCGCCACGCCGGCGCCAGTTGCAGCGGCGCCGACTGCCGTAGCGCCGGCCACTGCGGGCGCCAACACCCTGGTGCTGAACGTGCGCGCCGATTCGTGGATCGAAGTGCGCCCGAGCGGCGGCGGTCGTCCGCTGATCTCGCGCCTGGTCAAGGCCGGCAGTACCGAGTCGGTCGAAGTCGCCGGTCCCGTGAATCTGACCGTCGGCGTGCCGGGCGCCGTGACCGCGACACTGCGCGGCGCCAACGTCCCGCTGCCACAGCAGCCAGGCAAGACCATCGCACGCGTGGCCCTGAAATAAGCTGATCACTCGCTGGAACCAACATGAATTCCTTGAACGAAGCTCCAATCCCCGAGTACGCATCGGCCGCCGCCATTCCGTCGGGTCCGATGGCCCGCCGCGCCAGCCGCAAGGTCCTGGTCGCGCACGGCGCGCGCCAGGTGTGGGTCGGTGGCGATGCGCCCGTCGTCATCCAGTCGATGACCAATACCGATACCGCCGATGCGATCGGCACCGCGATCCAGATCAAGGAGCTGGCACGTGCCGGCTCCGAGATCGTGCGCATCACCGTGAACACGCCTGAAGCCGCAGCCGCCGTACCGGCGATCCGCGCCCAGCTCGACCGCATGGAAGTCGATGTGCCACTGGTCGGCGACTTCCACTACAACGGCCACCTGCTGCTGCGCGACTATCCCGAGTGCGCGCAGGCGCTGTCGAAATACCGCATCAATCCGGGCAACGTGGGGCAGGGCGCCAAGCGCGACACCCAGTTCGCCCAGATGATCGAGATCGCCGCCAAGTACGACAAGCCGGTGCGCATCGGCGTGAACTGGGGCAGCCTGGACCAGTCGCTGCTGGCGCGCATCATGGACGAGAACGCATTGCGCGCCAATCCATGGTCGGCCCAGGCCGTCATGTATGAAGCGTTGATCACGTCGGCCATCGAAAACGCGATCCGCGCCGAAGAAGTGGGCCTGGCGCGCGACAAGATCATCCTGTCGTGCAAGGTCTCGGGCGTGCAGGACCTGATCGCCGTGTACCGCGAACTGGCCCGCCGCTGCGACTACCCGCTGCACCTGGGCCTGACCGAAGCGGGCATGGGCAGCAAAGGCATCGTCGCCTCGACCGCCGCGCTGTCGGTGCTGCTGCAAGAAGGCATCGGCGACACGATCCGTATTTCGCTGACACCTGAGCCGGGCGGCGACCGTACGCGCGAAGTCATCGTCGGTCAGGAAATCCTGCAGACGATGGGCCTGCGCAAGTTCACGCCGATGGTCATTGCGTGCCCGGGTTGCGGCCGCACGACGTCGACCGTGTTCCAGGAGCTCGCAGACAATATTCAGACCTTCCTGCGCGACCAGATGCCGGAATGGAAAAAGACCTATCCGGGCGTGGAAGGCATGAACGTCGCCGTGATGGGTTGCATCGTCAACGGCCCCGGCGAATCGAAGCACGCGAACATCGGCATCAGCTTGCCGGGCACGGGCGAATCGACGGCAGCGCCGGTGTTTGTCGATGGCCAGAAGTTTGCCACGCTGCGCGGCGAACGGATCGTCGAAGAGTTCCAGACGATCGTGCTCGATTACGTGAAGAAGAATTACAGCCGCGAGTCGGTCGCACAATAAAATCCGCCGCGGCGCCAGCACGCGGTGATCGAAGAGTTTACTTACCATGTCCAAACCAGAAAAAATCGTCGCCATCAAAGGCATGAACGACATCCTGCCCAGCGATGCACCGCTGTGGGAATTGTTCGAGAACACCACCGAAACGATCCTGAAAAGCTACGGCTACCAGAAGATCGTCACGCCGATCGTCGAGCAGACGAGCCTGTTCTCGCGCGCCATCGGCGCCGTGACCGACATCGTCGAAAAAGAGATGTATTCGTTCGAGGATTCGATGAACGGCGACCAACTGACGCTGCGTCCGGAAGGCACCGCCAGCGTCGTGCGCGCCGTGCTCGAACACAATCTGGTCTACGACGGCCCGCGCCGCCTGTGGTACAAGGGCCCGATGTTCCGCCACGAGCGTCCGCAGCGCGGCCGCTATCGCCAGTTCTTCCAGTTCGGCGCCGAAGCCATCGGTTTTTCGGGCCCGGACATCGATGCCGAGCTGATCATGATGTGCCGTCGCCTGTGGGATGACCTGGGCATCGAGAACGTGCGCCTGGAACTGAACTCGATCGGCAATGCCGAAGAGCGCCAGCGTCACCGCGCCGACCTGATCGCTTATCTCGAGCAGCACGAAAGCATTCTGGATGCCGAAGCCAAGCGTCGCCTGCACAGCAATCCGCTGCGCATCCTCGACACCAAGAACCCGGCGATGCAAGAGATGGTCAACGCGGCCCCGCGCCTGCTCGACTACCTGGGCGAAGAATCGCTGGCGCACTTCAACGGCGTGAAGTTCCTGCTGGACCAGAACGCGGTGCAGTACACCGTGAACCCACGCCTCGTGCGCGGCCTGGACTATTACAACCGCACCGTGTTCGAGTGGGTCACCGATGCACTCGGCTCCCAAGGCACGATCTGCGCTGGCGGCCGCTACGATCCGCTGGTGGAAACCTTTGGCGGCAAGGCCACGCCAGCCGTCGGTTTCGCGATGGGCATGGAGCGCATCATCGAGCTGATGAAGGCGATGGGCGAGCCGGCCGAGCCGAACCAATGCGACGTCTACATGGTCCATCAGGGCGAGAAGGCGCAGCTGCAAGCCTTCATCCTGGCCGAGCGCATTCGGGATGCCGGGCTGGATGTTGTGTTACATTGCGCAACGCCAGCCGGTGCCGGCAGCTTCAAGAGCCAGATGAAGAAGGCCGACGGGTCCGGCGCAGCGTTTGCCGTGATCATTGGCGAGGACGAAGTCGCCAACGAAACCGCGGCCGTGAAGACGATGCGCGGCGAGATCGGCGAGCAGCAGCAGAGCACCGTGCCGTTCCTGGAAGTGGTCGATTACCTGGTCGACCAGATCACCGGCGCGCACGTGCATGACGAACACTGCGGTCACGACCACGATCACGTGCACAAGCATTAACATCCGTCGTACCTCGCAAACCATTCAACCACTACAAGAACACGCACATGGCATACGATCACCAAGAGCAGGAACAGCTTGATTCCTTCAAGGCGTTCTGGTCGAAATACGGCAACATCATCGTCTGGGTCCTGATCCTGGCGCTCGGTTCCTTCGCCGGCTGGAATTTCTGGAAGACCCACCAGGCCAACAAGTCGATCGAAGCTTCGGCGCTGTACGACGAACTGCAGACGTCGCTGCTGGCCAACGACAACGCCAAGGTGCAACGTATCGCCGGCGACATCCGCGCCAAGTACGAAAGCTCGCCGTACACGCAGATGGCAGCCCTGGCCGCGGCCAAGACGGCGTTCGAAGCGAACGACCTGAAAACCGCCAAGGCCCAGCTGCAATGGGCGGCCGACAACGGCAACGACGAATACAAGTCGATCGCCAAGCTGCGTCTGGCTGGTGTGTTGCTCGATGAAAAAGCCTTCGACGAAGCCCTGAAAGTCTTGAACGGCACCTTCCTGCCGCAGTTCACCGCTGAAGTGAACGACCGCAAGGGCGATGTGCTGGTAGGCCAGAACAAGCTGAACGAAGCGCGCGCCGCGTATGTCGCCGCACTGGCCGCGATGGATGCCGCCAGCCCGGCCCGTCAACTGGTGCAGGTCAAGCTTGAAGCCATCGGCGGTACCGTGCCGGCAGACAAGAACACGGCACCATCGCCAGCCGCAGACCAGAAAGCGGCTGCGTAAATTTTTCGCATGAGATGGCCCGCGTCCGCCTTCGAGCGGCCGCGGGCTTTGCGTCCTTTATAGTCCAGGAACAAGGTAGAACATAATGCGTATTAGCAGCAAGCTTGTTGGCGTCGGCGTACTGGCCCTGATGACGGGTTGCTCGACCCTCAATTCGCTCAATCCATTTGCATCCGACAAGAAGGGCGATCAACCCGCCAAGCTCGTCGAACTCAAGGGCAGCATGGCCGTGCGCACCGCATGGAAACTCGACATCGGCAAAGCCAAGGGCTATCAGTTCACGCCTGCGCTGAGCGGCAACACGCTCGTCGTGGCCGCAGCTGACGGCGCCATCGCGCGTGTCGACGCCGCCACCGGCAAGCAGTTGTGGCGCGTCAAGGCTGACAGTGACCTGTCGGCGGGCGTGGGCACGGATGGCAACCTGATCGTCGTCGGTGGCGAGAAGGGCATCCTGATGGGCTACGATATGGATGGCAAGCTGCTCTGGAAAACGCAGCTCTCGAGCGAGATCCTGTCGGCGCCGGTCGTGTCGCAAGGCATCGTCGTCGCCCGTTCGATCGACAACCGCATCGTCGGTGTCGACGCGACGGATGGCAGCAAGAAATGGACTGTGCAGAAGGTCGCGCCACCGCTGACGCTGCGCAACGCGCCGGGCATGATCGTGGCCGGCACCGACGTCATCGTCGCGCAGCCGGGCGGCAAGCTGTCCGCACTGATCATCGCCACCGGCGCACCGCGCTGGGACGTCGAGGTCGGCATCTCGCGCGGCGCGACCGAACTGGAGCGCGTCACCGATATCGGCGGCGCCCCGGTGCTGTTCGAGAACGAGGTGTGCGCCGCTTCCTACCAAGGGCGCGTAGGCTGCTTTGACCTGGTGACCGGTTCGGCGCGCTGGACGCGCGACCTGTCCTCCAGCGTCGGCGTGGCCGTCGACCAATTGTTCGTGTTCGCACCGGACGACAAGGGAGCACTCAATGCATTCACCCGCGACACGGGCGCCAGCAGCTGGAAGAACGACAAACTGTCGTTCCGCCGCCTGTCGACCCCGCTGTCGTATGGCCGCGCCGTCGCGGTCGGCGACTACGAAGGCTATGTGCACTTCCTGTCGCGCGAAGATGGCTCTTTCCTGGCGCGCGCCGCAACCGACGGGAGCCCAATCGTGGGCACGCCGCTGGTGGCCGGCACAAACCTGATTTTTCAAACACAAAACGGAACTGTGACCGCCATCGCGGTCGAATAAGAAAACATGAAGCCGGTAATCGCACTCGTAGGTCGTCCCAACGTCGGGAAATCGACCTTATTTAACCGCATGACCCGTTCGCGCGACGCGTTGGTGGCCGACATGCCAGGCCTGACGCGCGACCGCCACTACGGCGAAGGCCGCATTGGCGAACGACCATTCCTGGTCATTGACACGGGCGGTTTCGAGCCGGTCGCCAAAGAAGGCATCATGCACGAAATGGCGCTGCAAACGCGCCAGGCCGTCGCCGAAGCCGACGTGGTCGTGTTCATCGTTGACGGCCGTCAGGGCCTGACCCCGCACGACAAGACCATCACCGATTTCCTGCGCAAGAGCGGCCGCAAGGTCATGCTTGTTGTGAACAAATCCGAAGGCATGAAGTACACGGCCGTCACGGCCGACTTCTATGAGCTCGGCATGGGCGACCCGTACGTCATTTCGGCCGCCCACGGCGACGGCGTGACCGACCTCGTGGTCGAGGCGCTCGACGCCGCGTTCGCCGCACGTCCGGACGAACCGGCTGAACTCGAGCACGTCGACCATGGCATCAAGATCGCCATCGTCGGCCGCCCGAACGTGGGCAAGTCGACCCTGATCAACACGCTGGTCGGCGAGCAGCGCGTGATTGCGTTCGACATGCCGGGCACCACACGCGACTCGATCGAGGTTCCGTTCGAACGCGACGGTAAAAAGTTCACGCTGATCGACACCGCGGGTATCCGCCGTCGCGGCAAGATTTTTGAAGCCATCGAGAAGTTCTCGGTCGTCAAGACGATGCAGTCGATCGCCGACGCCAACGTCGTCGTGCTGCTGCTCGACGCCCAGCAAGACATCTCGGAGCAAGACGCGCACATCGCCGGCTTCATCCTGGAGTCGGGAAGGGCGCTGGTCGTGGCCGTGAACAAATGGGATGGCCTGAAGACCGACGAGCGCGACGAAGTCAAAATCGATCTCGACCGCAAACTCGATTTCCTGAGCTTCGCGAACACGCACTTCGTGTCGGCACTGCGCGGCACCGGCATCACGCAACTGATGAAATCAGTCGAGGCGGCCTACGCTGCAGCCACCGCCAACCTGTCGACGCCGCGCCTGACGCGCGCTCTGCAAGAGGCGGTAGAGAAGCAAGAGCCGAAACGCAAGGGCTCGGGCCGTCCAAAGATGCGCTACGCCCACCAGGGTGGCCAGAACCCGCCGATCATCGTCATCCACGGCAATGCCCTGGACGGGATCAGCGAGCCGTACAAGCGCTATCTCGAGAAGCATTTCCGCGAGACGTTCAGCCTGGTCGGCACCCCGCTGCGGATCGAGCTGCGCAGTGGCAAGAACCCGTTCGCGAAGCCGTAGCAGTACGACAAAAAGTGGCGAAACAGGTTACAGTAGTTCAGGGCCGCATTCGCTTTGGCAGAATATGGCCTCACCCATGTGGCATGACTACTTGAAAATCGGCAAATCGCCTCAAACTTTTAACTACAACAACATCACGGAGCTGTTATGAGCAACAAAGGGCAACTGTTACAAGACCCATTCCTCAACGCCTTGCGCAAGGAACACGTCCCTGTCTCGATCTACCTAGTCAACGGTATCAAGCTGCAGGGTCATATCGAATCCTTCGACCAATACGTCGTTTTGCTTCGCAACACCGTGACCCAGATGGTCTATAAACACGCCATCTCTACCGTCGTGCCGGCCCGCGCCGTCAACCTCAATCTTGACTCCAGCGAAGCCGAGTAAGGCCGATGGCTGACGCCCCCGGCACGCCGCTCATGCGCGCAGCCCTGGTCGGCATCGACTTCGGGACTGGCGACTTCAACGCCAGTCTCGAAGAGTTGTCCCTGCTTGCGCAGTCCGCTGGCGCCGAACCGATCACCACGATCACGGCCAAGCGCTCGAGCCCCGATCCCGCACTCTTCATCGGCAGCGGCAAGGCCGATGAAATCGCCCTCGACGCCAAGGCACTCGGCGTCGACATCGTCATCTTCAATCACGCACTCTCGCCTGCCCAGCAGCGTAACCTCGAGCGTCGTCTCGAATTGCGCGTCGTCGACCGTACCAGCCTGATCCTCGATATCTTTGCGCAGCGCGCCAAGAGTCACGAGGGCAAGCTGCAGGTCGAGCTGGCGCAGTTGCAGCACCTGGCTACGCGCCTGATTCGCGGCTGGACCCACCTCGAACGGCAAAAGGGCGGTATTGGCCTGCGCGGTCCGGGTGAAACCCAGCTCGAGACCGACCGCCGGCTGATCGGCGAGCGGGTCAAGGCACTGCGCTCGCGCCTGACCAAGCTGCGCAAGCAGCACGAAACGCAGCGCCGCCAGCGCGGCCGCAACAACACGTTCTCCGTCTCGCTGGTTGGCTACACCAACGCCGGCAAATCGACGCTGTTCAATGCGCTGACCAAGGCCGGCGTGTATGTTGCGAATCAATTGTTCGCGACACTCGATACCACCAGCCGCCGCATGTACCTGGGCGACGACGTCGGCAGTATCGTGATTTCCGATACCGTCGGCTTCGTGCGCGACTTGCCGCACCAGCTGGTGGCGGCGTTCCGCGCCACGCTTGAAGAGACGATCCACGCCGACCTGCTGCTGCACGTGGTCGACAGTGCGTCGCCGACGCGCATGGAGCAGGTCGAACAGGTCAACGAGGTATTGCGCGAGATCGGCGCCGATCATGTTCCCCAAATTTTGGTCTGGAACAAGATCGATGCGGCGGGCCTGGAGCCTGAAATCGAGCGTGATCAGTATGATAAGATCAACCGGGTGTTTATCAGTGCCCATAGCGGCGCCGGCCTGGATCTGCTGCGTTCGGCGATCGCCGAAACAGCCCGATCCGCGCCTGGTCAAAGCTACCGGACGCCCCCGGAAAACGAAGAACAGGACGAAGCTTTCGAGCTCGCCGAGGACGATGCGTCGGTGGACGCACTGCCTGGCGCGCTACCCGAAAGTCCTGCCGACCATCTGCCAACTTCCACCCTTGTCGGGCCACGCTAAGCCTATGTTTGTTTCCATACTAAAAAGATTCGGCGTCAAACTGTCGCTGAACGACCCACGCTGGGGCCGCAACCCAGAAGATGACCGCAAGGCCCAGGACGGTCGCCGTCCGGGCGACGGTCCGCCCGACCTCGACCAGATGTGGCGCGACTTCAATGCGCGCCTCAACAAGATGTTCGGCAACCGTGGCAACAATAACGGTGGTGGCGACAGCGGTGGTCCGAACCGCGAAATGCGCGGCGCGGGCATTGGCGCCGGCGTTATCGCGATCATTGTCGGTTTCATCTGGCTGGCCTCTGGTGCGTTCATCGTGCAAGAGGGTAAAACCGCCGTGGTCACGACATTCGGCCAGCTGAGCCACACGACGACGCCGGGCTTCAACTGGCGTTGGCCGTACCCGATCCAGGCCCACGAAATCGTCGATGTCTCGACGATCCGTACCGCCGAGATCGGCTACCGTGGCACCGCGACCAACAAGCAATCGCAAGAATCGCTGATGCTGACTGACGACGAAAACATCGTCGACATCCAGTTTGCCGTCCAGTACACGCTGAAAGACCCGGTCGCCTGGGTGTTCAACAACCGTGACCAGGACGACACCGTGCGCCAGGCCGCCGAGACGGCCATCCGCGAAGTGGTCGGTCGCAGCAAAATGGACTTCGTCCTGTACGAAGGCCGCGAGAAAGTCGCAGCCGATGTGCAGACGCTGATCCAGACGATCACCGACCGCTACAAGCTGGGCGCCCTGATCAGCAACGTGACGATGCAGGGTGTGCAACCGCCGGAGCAGGTGCAGAACGCGTTCGACGACGCCGTGCGCGCCAGCCAGGACCGTGCCCGCGCCCGCAACGAAGGTGAAGCGTATGCCAATCAGGTGATCCCGGCCGCGCGCGGCCAGGCGTTCCGCCTGCAGCAGGATGCCGAAGCGTATCGCTCGATGGTGGTTGAAAACGCGACGGGTAATGCGTCGCGCTTCGATCAGGTCGTGGCTGCCTACGCCAAGGCCCCGGGCGTGACCCGTGACCGCATGTATGTCGACACGATGCAGCAGATCTTCTCCAGCACCACCAAGGTGATGATCGACTCGCGTGCCAACAACAATATGCTGTACCTGCCGCTCGACAAGCTGATGCAGCAGGTTGCGGCCAACGATGCCCAGGTCGGCAGCAAGTCGGGTCCGGTGCAGGTGCCAAGCACTGCCCAGCCGGCCGAAGTGACCCAGGCCCTGGAAGCGGTGCGCCAGCGTGATGAGCGCAGCCGTGATTCCTCACGTGATCGGGAGACCCGTTAATGAACCGCCTCGTTACCATCTTCGTGGCCGGCTTCATCGCACTGATGCTGCTGTCGTCCACCATTTTCGTCGTCGACCAGCGCCGCTTCGCGATCGTGTTCGCGCTTGGCCAGGTCAAGGAAGTGATCGACACGCCGGGCCTGCACTTCAAGTTGCCGCCACCGTTCCAGAACGTGGTCTATATGGACAAGCGCATTCTGACGCTCGACACGCCTGACGTGAATCGCTTCATCACGTCCGAAAAGAGCAACGTGCTGGTCGACTCGTTCATCAAGTGGCGCATCAGCGATCCGCGCCTGTACTACGTCAGCTTTGCGGGCGACGAAACGCGCGCGCAGAACCGGCTGTCGCAGGTCATCAAGGCAGCGCTCAGCGACGAGATCACCAAGCGCACCGTGCGCGAAGTGATTTCGGGTCAGCGCGCAGCCGTGATGGCAGCCGTGCAGGCCAAGCTCGTATCTGAAGCAAAGGAAGTCGGCATCGGCATCGTTGACGTGCGCCTCAAGCGCGTCGAGTACACCGAGCAGAACATCAACTCGGTGTACGAACGCATGCGCGCCGAACGTGTCCGCGTCGCCAACGAATCGCGTTCGACCGGTGCTGCCGAATCCGAGCAGATCCGCGCCGACGCTGACCGTCAGCGCACCGTGATCATCGCCGAAGCGTTCCGCGACGCTGAAAAAGTCAAGGGTGACGGCGATGCCAAAGCATCGGCGATCTATGCCGATGCCTTCGGCAAGAACCCGGAATTCGCGCGCTATTACCGTTCGCTCGAAGCATATCGTGCGAGCTTCAAGGATCGCAGCGACGTTCTCGTCGTCGATCCGAACTCGGAGTTCTTCAAGTACTTCAAGGCGCCTGCAGGCGGCGGCAAATAACGCCGTTCCCGCTTCGTTGCGGGAGTAATTGAACAAGCTGGGGGAGCAGGGCCATTGGTCTTGCTCCCCCAGTGTCGTCTGCGGCAGGCATTGCCCGTACTGTCCGGCATCGTGGCAGATTATCAACCTTGACCCCCGCCGGTCCCGCTTTCGCTGCCTCATTCGGGTGGTTTTCGGTTAAAATCACCGATTCGGCGTTCGCGTCGTGCGCTGGCACGCCTGTCGTACGAAGCTTGCCATTGACTATCCCAAACCCATAACGTCGTTGCCCATGCCGAATTGGCTATTGCCTGAAAATATCGCCGATGTCTTGCCGTCCGAAGCGCGCAAGATCGAAGAGTTGCGCCGACTGATGCTCGACAACTTCCGGCTCTACGGTTACGAACTGGTGATGCCGCCGCTGCTCGAATATCTCGACTCGCTGCTGGCTGGCGCCGGTGCCGACACCGACCTGAAAACCTTCAAGGTCGTCGATCCGCTGTCGGGCCGTCTTCTTGGCCTGCGCGCCGACATGACGACGCAGGTGGCGCGCATCGATGCGCACCTGCTCAACCGCGACTCGATCACCCGCCTGTGCTACGCCGGCAGCGTGCTGCATACCCGCCCGTCGGGCCTGCACGCCACGCGCGAGCCGATGCAGATCGGCGCCGAGATCTATGGCCACGCGGGCCTTGAAGCCGATGCCGAGATCCAGGAACTGGCGCTGGGTTCGCTGGCCCTGGCCGGTTTCACGAATGTGCGCCTGGACCTGGCCCACGTCGGCGTGCTGCGTGCACTGCTCGATGACGACCCGGCCGCCAAGCGCGACGAGAACCAGCTCTACAGCCTGCTGCGCGCCAAGGATGCGCCGGGCCTGGACGCCATCTCGCAGAATTACTACCCGCAGACCCGCAAGGCGCTGCTGGCCTTGCCGCGCCTGTACGGCAATATCGACGTGCTGGCCGAAGCCCGCGAAGCACTCCCGCCGCTGCCGGGCGTGCAGCGCGCGCTGGCCGAACTGGCATCGCTGGCCGCCGGCGCGCTGGGCCGCGCCGAGATCGCGATCGATCTGGCCGACCTGCGCGGTTACCAGTACGAAAGCGGCGCCATGTTCGCACTGTACGTGACGGGCTTGCCGAATGCAGTTGCGCGCGGTGGTCGCTACGACCATGTGGGCGAAGCATTCGGCCGTGCGCGGCCCGCAACGGGCTTCTCGCTCGACCTGCGCGAACTGGCCCGGCTGTTGCCGATGGCCGAGCGCAAGCATTCCATTCGCGCGCCGTGGGGCAATGCCCCCGAGCTGAAGGAAAAAATCGCTGACCTGCGCAAGGCAGGCGAAGTCGTGATCCAGAGCATGCCGGGTCACGACAATGTTCAGGACGAGTTCGAGTGCGACCGCGTACTCGTCCTCGAAAGTGGAAATTGGATTCTCAAAAACTTAGGTTAAGTGATGTCAAATACTAACGTGGCAAAGAACGTCGTTGTCATCGGCACCCAGTGGGGCGATGAAGGCAAGGGCAAGATCGTCGACTGGCTCACCGACCACGCCGCTGGCGTGGTGCGTTTCCAGGGCGGCCATAACGCTGGTCATACCCTGGTGATCAAGGGCCAGAAAACCGCGCTGCAACTGATCCCGTCGGGCATCATGCGCGAAGGCGTCGCCTGCTACATCGGCAACGGTGTCGTGGTCTCGGTGCCGGACGTCATGCGCGAAATCGACAAGCTGGCCGCGGCCGGCGTTGAAGTCGTCTCGCGCCTGATGATCTCGGAAGCCTGCCCGATCATCCTGCCGTACCACGTCGCCATCGACAAGGCACGCGAACTCAAGCGTGGCGAGAACAAGATCGGCACCACGGGCAAGGGCATCGGCCCGGCCTACGAAGACAAGGTCGCCCGCCGCGCCATCCGCATCGCCGACCTGCTCAACGCAGAGCGCTTTGCCGAGAAGCTCAAAGAGAACCTCGACTACCACAACCACGTGCTGGTGAACTATCTGGGCGCCGAAGCGATCGACTTCCAGACCACGTTCGACGACGCGATGGCCCTGGTGCCACGCCTGCGTCCAATGGTCGGCGACGTGTCGTCTGCCCTGTACGCGGCGCACAAAGCCGGCGGCAAGCTGCTGTTCGAAGGCGCACAGGGCTCGCTGCTGGACGTCGACCACGGCACCTATCCGTTCGTCACCTCGTCGAACTGCGTGGCCGGCAATGCCGCCGCCGGCGCCGGCGTCGGTCCGAACATGCTGCACTACATCCTGGGCATCACCAAGGCCTACACCACCCGCGTCGGTTCGGGCCCGTTCCCGGCCGAACTGCCAACCGACGCTGGCGTCGGCGAGCACCTGTCGCGCGTGGGCCATGAGTTCGGCACCGTCACGGGCCGCGCCCGTCGCTGCGGCTGGTTCGACGCCGCACTGCTGCGCCGCTCGGTCCAGATCAACGGCGTGTCGGGCATGTGCCTGACCAAGCTCGACGTGCTGGACGGCATCGAGTCGCTCAAGCTGTGCACCGGCTACAAGATCGACGGCCGCGCGGTCGACATCTTCCCGGTCGGCGCTGAAGACGCAGCCCGCTGCGAGCCAGTGTACGAAGAGATGCCAGGCTGGACCGAAAGCACCGTCGGCGCCAAGTCGATGGAAGAGCTGCCGGCCAACGCCCGCGCCTACATCCAGCGCATCGAAGAACTGGTCGGCGTGCCGATCGACATGGTCTCGACCGGTCCTGACCGCGAAGAAACGATCGTGCTGCGCCACCCGTTCGCGGCATAACGACAAAATCTGGAGTCAAAAAAGATGAATTCCCCTGTATCGACCGAAAAAGACCTGTGGGTCTCGTGGGACGAATACCACCGCCTGATCGAGCGCCTGGCGCTGCAAGTGTATGAATCGGGCTGGAAGTTCGACCAGGTGCTGTGCCTGGCGCGCGGCGGTGTGCGTCCGGGCGACGTGTTCTCGCGTATCTTCGATGTGCCACTGGCGATCCTGTCGACCAGCTCGTACCGCGAAGAAGCCGGCACCAAGCAAGGCGACCTGGATATCTCGAAGTACATGACGATGACCAAGGGCCCGCTCGCCGGCCGCGTGCTGCTGGTCGACGATCTGGCCGACTCGGGCGTGACGCTGCGTAAAGTCAGCCAGCACCTGACCGAAAACTACCCGCAGGTCACCGAAGTCAAATCGGCGGTCATCTGGGTCAAGGGCACGTCGTCGATTCGTCCGGACTATTTCCTGGACGACCTGCCGCACAACCCGTGGATTCACCAGCCGTTCGAAGAGTACGACGGCCTGCGCCCGCACCAGCTGTCGGCCTGGCTGAAGAAGTTCGAGAAGTAATTCACCCGGGCAAACGGGCGACGAGCGGGGGAGGGCAGATGCCTTTCCCCGCTTTTTTATTGGCGCTTCACTGTGTCAACCGAGCTAACCAATAGATAACGGTTACAGCGCCTTCTTTTTCTTCTTGGGCAGCGGCAGCTCCTGTGCGGTAATCCGCACCAGCTGGCTCAGCCATTCCCGGTCTTCGCACAGGTCGCCGTCAATCTGGAAACAGGGTTTCGCACCCGGGTAGGGTGGCGCCTCGACAGGCGTCCCGATATGGGATCGGCCGCCCCCCGTCGGCTTGATGAACAGGACATCGTCGCACACCAATGCGACCATCTTCTCATCGAGATAGACACCGTATTCGCCGAACATCTTCTTGGCGCTGACCGCCCCGGCAGCGCTCATCTGGTCAAGGACGAAGTCGATCGTGCTTTGTTGTGATCCCATGTCTGCTTTCGATGGTGAGGTGGTCGGCCTTGGTGCCAGATCGTCCGGCACGTTGATGCACTCTGGTAAGATTACGCCTTTACTGTAGTCGCGTATTCAAAAGAATAATAGGCCATGACCCAAAGCTTTTTCTCCACCTTCATTCTGCTTATCCTCGTGACCGACCCGTTCGGTAACGTCCCGCTGTTCGCGGCTGCCCTGAGAGACACGCCAATCGAGCGCCGCAACCGCATCGTGATTCGCGAATGCACCATTGCCTTCGTGCTGCTGCTGGTGTTCATGTTCTTCGGCAAGCACTTTCTGGAAGCGTTGCACCTCAGCCCGATCGCGCTGCGCATCGGCGGCGCCGTGATCCTGTTGATGATCGCGATCCGCATGATCTTCCCGCACCCGGACGGCGTGCTGGGCAAGAGCGAGGGCGGCGAGCCGTTCATCGTGCCGCTGGCGATTCCTGCGCTGGCCGGCCCATCGGCGCTGGCCACCGTGCTGCTGTTGTCGGCCACCAGCTTTACCGAAACGATGGTGCACGTGGCCGCGCTGGCGGCGGTCGGCATCGTCTGGCTGGCCGTGTTTCTCAGCGCCGAGAAGCTGCAGCAAAAGCTCGGTCCACAGGTCATGACGGCCTTCGAACGCCTGATGGGCCTGATCCTGACGGCAATGGCGGTCGAGATGCTGCTGGGCGGTATCCGCGAGTTTGTCCGGACGCTGTAACGTTCGTGTCACGCTGGCGTGCGTGAGCGGCGCTCCAAATCTGGCACACTTCGCTTGCGCGATGTGCGCGGATCAACACGAAGCATCATGGGTATGAATCAGGTAGTGGGAGCGCCGACGGACGTGCGGCAAGAACCGTTGTTATTCCTCGGCGACGGCACGGTGCGTGCGCTGATGCGCGAACACGACTGGACTACCTCGCCGCTCGGTCATCCGCGCGACTGGCCGCAGGCCTTGTGCACGACCGTTGCGTTGATGCTCGACGCCAAATTCCCGATGTTCGTCGCCTGGGGCGACGAGCTGGGCTTCCTGTACAACGACGCCTACAGCGTGATCCTGGGCGCCAAACATCCTGCCTCGCTCGGCCTGCGTTTTCGCGATGTGTGGCCGGACATCTGGGATGACATCGCGCCACTGGTCGAACGTACGATGGGCGGCGAGTCCATTTACCTGGATCGCTTTCCACTGACCGTGCGCCGCCATGGGTACGATGAGGAAACCTGGTTCCGCTTTTCGTATTCGCCCGTGCGGTACGAAGATGGCCTGATCGCCGGCATGTTCTGCACCTGTGTCGAGACCACCAACGAAGTGCTGGCGCAGCGTTACCGCGACGAAGAACACAGCCGCCTCATCAACCTGTTTGAAGAAGCGCCCGGTATCATCGCCGTATTGCGTGGCCCCGACCATGTATTTGAACTGACCAACCGCTCCTACCTGACGCTGGTCGGCCATCGCGATCTGATCGGCAAGCCGGTGCGCGACGCATTGCCCGAGGTGCAGGGGCAGGGCTATTTCGAACTGCTCGACCAGGTCTATACCAGTGGCCACCCGTTTGTCGGTCATGCCGTGCCGCTGCGCGTGCAGCGCGAGCCGGGCGGCCCGCTCGAAGAATGCTTTCTCGATTTTGTCTACCAGCCGATCCGCGACCAGTACGGCAAGGTGACGGGGATTTTCCTGGAAGGCAGCGACGTCACGGTGCGCAAGCGCATCGAAGATGAACTGCGCGAAGCCAACCGTCAGAAGGATGACTTCCTGGCAATGCTTGCGCACGAACTGCGCAATCCGCTGGCGCCCATCACCACTGCCGCGCAACTGCTGCAGCGCGGCCAGATGGACGCGCCCGGCATCGCGCGCGCCAGTGCGATCATCGCGCGCCAGGCAGAGCACATGACGGCGCTCGTCAACGATTTGCTGGACGTCTCGCGCGTCACGCGCGGGCAGGTCACGATGGCGCAGGAAACCGTGGCCGTCGAGCCGCTCGTGCACGAAGCGGTGGAGCAGGTGCGGCCGATGCTCGACAGCTGCCACCATGAACTGTTCCTCGACGTCGAGCCGGGCCTGTACGTGCTGGGCGATCGCACGCGCCTGATCCAGGTGCTGTCCAACATCCTGAACAATGCCGCCAAGTACACGCCGGCCAGAGGCCGCATCGTGCTGAGTGTGCGTACGGACGGCGGCGATGTACGCATTGCCGTGCGTGACAATGGCCAGGGCATCGAACTGCCGGTGCTGCCGTATATCTTCGACCTGTTCACACAGGCCGAACGCACGCCGGACCGCTCGCAAGGCGGGCTGGGCCTGGGGCTGGCGCTCGTCAAGAGCCTGGTCCTGCTGCATGGCGGCCGGGTCGATGCGCTCAGCGACGGGCTGGGCGAGGGCAGTGAATTTGTCGTGTACCTGCCGCTGCTCGAGCCGGTCGCGCCCGTAGCGGCTGCCGAGTCGGCCGCGCCCGTGACGCAAGCGCCCGGTTTACGCGTGCTGGTGGTGGATGACAACGTCGATGCGGCCGAAATGCTGGCCACGCTGCTGGAGATGAATGGGTACGAAGTCCGTGTCGAGTTCGATGGCGCAAGCGCGCTCGCGACGGCATTGCGCGAGCCGCCCACCGTGGCGCTGCTCGATATCGGCTTGCCCGATATGGATGGCCACGAACTGGCGCGCCGGCTGCGCGCGCAGCCCGCGACGGCGGGGGCCGTGCTGGTGGCGCTGACCGGGTACGGCCAGGCCGAAGACCAGCAGCGTGCGCACGACGCCGGCTTCGACCATCACATGGTCAAGCCGGCCGACCTGGACCGATTGCTGACGTTGCTGGCCAGCATAGAGCGCTAAGCCGGCAACGCACTGCTGGCCTTATTTGCCCAGCATCGAGACGACGTTGTCGGCGCCCGGCGCGCCGAACGCCTGCTGCTTGAGCACATGCAGCTGGTCGCGCACCTGCGCGGCTTTCTCGAACTCCAGGTTCTTGGCGTGATCGACCATGAGCTTTTCGAGGCGCTTGATCTCTTTGCTGATCTGCTTCTCGCTCATCGACTCGATCTTCGCCGTTTCCTTGGCGTCTTGCTGCACCTCGCGCTCCGTATTCGGGTTGTACACGCCGTCGATCATCTCCTTGATCTTCTTGTGCACGCCTTTCGGGATGATGCCGTTCTCGAGGTTGAACGCGATCTGCTTGGCACGCCGGCGTTCGGTCTCGTCGATGGCGCGCCGCATCGAATCGGTGACGCGGTCCGCGTACAGGATCGCCACGCCGTTCAGGTTACGCGCCGCGCGGCCGATCGTCTGGATCAGCGAACGCTCGGAGCGCAGGAAGCCTTCCTTGTCGGCGTCGAGCACCGCCACCAGCGACACTTCCGGCAAATCGAGGCCCTCGCGCAGCAGGTTGATACCGACCAGCACGTCAAAGGTGCCCAGGCGCAGGTCGCGCAGGATCTCCACGCGCTCGACCGTGTCGATATCGCTGTGCAGGTAGCGCACCTTGATGCCGTGGTCGCCCAGGTATTCGGTGAGCTGCTCGGACATGCGCTTGGTCAGCGTCGTCACCAGCACGCGTTCGTCCTTGGCGATGCGGTCATTGATCTCGCCCATCAGGTCGTCGACCTGCGACAGGGCAGGGCGCACGATGATCATCGGGTCGACCAGGCCGGTCGGGCGCACCACTTGTTCAACGACATTGTCGGCGCGGCCCTGTTCGTACTCGGCCGGCGTGGCCGAGACGAAAATCGTCTGGCGCATCTTGCCTTCGAACTCGACGAATTTCAGTGGCCGGTTATCCAGCGCCGATGGCAGGCGGAAGCCGTACTCGACCAGGTTTTCCTTGCGCGAACGGTCGCCGTTGTACATCGCGTTGAGCTGGCCGATCATCACGTGCGACTCGTCCATGAACATCAGCGCGTCTTTCGGCAGGTAGTCGATCAGCGTCGGCGGCGGCTCGCCCGGCATCGCGCCGGACAGGTGGCGCGAATAGTTCTCGATGCCCTTGGTGAAACCGATCTCGGCCATCATCTCGAGATCGAAGCGGGTACGCTGCTCGAGGCGCTGCTCTTCGATCAGCTTGTTTTGCTGACGGAATTCTTCGAGGCGGTCGCGCAGCTCAGCCTTGATCGACTCGACCGCACGCAGCACGGTCGAGCGCGGCGTGACGTAGTGCGAACCCGGATATACGGTAAAGCGCGGGATTTTCTGGCGCACACGGCCCGTGAGTGGATCGAACAACTGCAGCGATTCGATTTCGTCGTCGAACATCTCGACGCGGATCGCCAGCTCGGCGTGCTCGGCCGGGAAGATGTCGATCGTGTCGCCGCGCACGCGGAACGAGCCGCGTGAGAAATCCATTTCGTTGCGCGTGTACTGCATCTGGATCAGGCGCGCAATGATGTCGCGCTGGGCCACCTTGTCCTTGTGGCGCAGCGTCAGAATCATCTTGTGGTATTCGTTGGGATTACCGATACCGTAGATCGCCGAGACGGTGGCCACGATAACCACGTCGCGCCGCTCCATCAGTGACTTGGTGCACGACAGGCGCATCTGCTCGATGTGCTCGTTGATCGACGAGTCCTTTTCGATGAACAGGTCGCGCTGCGGCACGTAGGCTTCAGGCTGGTAGTAATCGTAGTACGAGACGAAATACTCGACCGCGTTTTGCGGGAAGAATTCGCGGAACTCCGAATACAACTGCGCCGCCAGCGTTTTATTGGGCGCAAAAATGATCGCGGGCCGGCCGGCCTGCGCGATCACATTGGCCATCGTGTAGGTCTTGCCGGAGCCCGTGACGCCCAGCAGGGTCTGGTACATCAGGCCGTCGTCGATGCCTTCCATCAGCCCCTTGATCGCGGTGGGCTGGTCGCCCGCCGGCTCGAACGGCTGGTGCAGTTTGAACGGCGAATCCGGGAACGTGATGACGGTCGGTTCGGGAGAAGTTGCGATGGATAATTCAGCCATGCTTACAGACCTTTGTTAGAATGAGAATCCGCTCGCGGCCCCGCAGGTTCAAGGGCCGCTGTCTATACAATTGCAAACCCCGCCGCTGTCAATCCAGCCAACAAAACCGAGTTTATCAGATGACTTCCACTGCCTCCGCCAGCTTGTTCAGTGCCATTGAAATGGCCCCACGCGACCCGATCCTGGGCATCACCGAAGCCTTCAACGCCGACACGAACACCGCGAAAATCAACCTCGGCGTGGGTGTCTATTATGACGACAAGGGCAAAGTGCCGCTGCTCGAGTGCGTGCAGAAAGCGGAAGCGAAACTGATGGAGCAGCCGACGCCGCGAACCTACCTGCCGATCGAAGGCCTGGCAGCGTACGACAAGGCGGTGCAAGAGCTGGTATTTGGTGCCGACAGCCCGGTAATTCAAGAGAAACGCGCGCTGACCGTGCAGGCCATCGGCGGCACCGGCGCCCTCAAGATCGGTGCCGACTTCCTCAAGCGCTTCCTGCCAGCGTCTGACGTGTATATCAGCGATCCGAGCTGGGAAAACCACCGCGCGCTGTTCGAAAGCGCCGGTTTCACGGTCCACAACTACGCGTATTACGATGCGGCCACCCGCGGCGTGAATTTCGACGGCATGCTGGCCGCTTTGACGTCGATGCCGGCAGGTTCCATCGTCGTCCTGCACGCGTGCTGCCACAACCCGACCGGCGCCGACCTGACGCAAGACCAGTGGGATCAGGTGATTGCTGCTGTTCAGGCCGGCAATCTGGTGCCATTCCTCGACATGGCCTACCAGGGCTTTGCCAACGGCATCGATGAAGATGGCGCCGTTGTGCGTCGCTTCGCTGCGACCGGCATGGCGATGCTGGTGTCGAACTCGTTCTCCAAATCGTTCTCGTTGTACGGCGAGCGCGTGGGCGCGCTGTCGATCGTGGCCACCACGAGCGAAGAAGCCACGCGTGTGCTGTCGCAACTCAAGCGCGTCGTGCGCACCAACTACTCGAACCCGCCAACCCATGGCGGCAAGGTCGTCGCCACCGTGCTGGCAACCCCTGAGCTGCGCAAGCTGTGGGAAGAAGAACTGGCCGGCATGCGCGTGCGCATCCGCGAAATGCGCGGCGCGATGGTCGAAAAGCTCAAGGCCAAGGCGCCGGGCCACGACTTCGAATTCGTGCGCGAGCAGGTCGGCATGTTCTCGTACTCGGGCTTGACCAAGGAGCAAGTGGGCAAGCTGCGCGACGAATCGATCTACGCCGTGGACACGGGCCGCATCTGCGTCGCGGCGCTCAATTCCACGAACATCGATCGCGTCGTTGACGCCATCGCCAAAGTTCTCTAAAATCCTGGCTCTCTTGATCGCTGCAAGCGGGCAAGAGGGCAGCAGTAGATGGAAAACGAAACGCCTGTGCTGATTTGACAGAAACGTTTCATGAACCATATAATGCCAGCTTCAATTCCCTGATAGCTCAGTTGGTAGAGCGACGGACTGTTAATCCGCAGGTCCCTGGTTCGAGTCCAGGTCGGGGAGCCAGAATATAGAGAAGGCCGCATCGAAGGATGCGGCCTTTTTCGTTGTGCGGCGCCATGTCAGCTCACAGGAGATATCGCTTGAAGCAACCACTCAAGAGCCATGCCACCCTGATCGAAGGGCAGATGTTCCGCTTTGCGCGAGCCGGGCAGGGCAGTCCTTCGATCGTGCTGATCGGCGGCGCCGGTGGCCCACTCGATGGCTGGTTCAAGCTGTATCCCGAGATTGAGGCGCTGGGCACCGTGTTCAGCTACGACCGGCCGGGTACGGGCGGCAGTCCGAAGCCGACGGAAGCGCAGTATGGCGAGACCGTCGTCGCGCAATTGCGCCTGTTGCTGCAGTTCGCCAAGGTGCCGCCGCCGTTCGTGCTGGTGGCGCATTCGTTTGGCGGCCTGCACGCCAACCTGTTCGCGCGCGAGTTCGCCAACGAGGTGGCGGGCGTGCTGTTCATCGAGGCGACGGCGCCGCAGGACGTGGACAATCTCAAGCAATACCAGTCGGCGCTGCAGCGGGGCTTCGTCAAGCTGCTCGACCGCGTGTCGCCGCGCGATGCGTTCGACGAGCTCCGCAACGAGCGCGAGACCGTCAGGGATATCCTCGAGGCGCCGGCGTTCCCGCCCGTGCCGGTGACGGTGCTGTCCGGCACGAAGCGCCTGCCGCGCTGGCTGGTGCCGGCGGCGCTGGAGCGTGAACGGGAGCGTTCGCAGCTGGCGCTGGCGGCCTTGTCGCCGTTGGGCGAGCGGGTCGTGGCCGAGCGCAGCGCGCATTTCCCGCAGTTGTCCGAGCCGGAGCTGGTGATCGATACGCTCAAACGCTTGCTGGCGCGGATCCCTCGCTAGATTTTCTTTTCGAAAAATTTGCGAAATCGACACCAGCAGGTATAATGCGGCCTCAATTCCCTGATAGCTCAGTTGGTAGAGCGACGGACTGTTAATCCGCAGGTCCCTGGTTCGAGTCCAGGTCGGGGAGCCAGAATACGAAGGGCCGCATGCAAATGCGGCCCTTTTTGTATTAGGGCCTGTAGATGCTTACTTGCCCGACACCGGCTTGACCTTCGCCGCTGCCGCCAACGCACGTTCACGCGCCGTGGCGATGTCGTCCGCCGTTGCCAGCGCTACGCCCATGCGCCGCCGCGCAAACGACTCCGGCTTGCCAAACAGGCGCACATCCGCGCCCGGCACCTGCAGCGCCTCGGCCACGCCCTCGAACGCAATCCCGACTTCATCGAGCTGACCGTAGATCACGGCCGATGCGCCTGGCGCGCGCAGGGCCACGTTCACCGGCAGGCCGAGGATCGCCTTCGCATGCAGTTCGAACTCGCTCTGCACCTGGCTGGCCATCGTCACCATACCCGTATCGTGCGGGCGCGGGCTCACTTCCGAGAACCACACCATGTCGCCCTTGACGAACAGTTCGACGCCGAACACGCCCAGCCCGCCCAGATTGCCCGTGACCTTGGCGGCGATCTCGCGCGAGCGCTCCAGTGCCAACGGCTGCATCGGATGCGGCTGCCACGATTCGACGTAGTCGCCCTGAACCTGCTTGTGCCCGATCGGATCGCAGAAGCTCGTTACGACCTCGCCATCTGCGCCCAGCGAGCGCACCGTCAGTAGCGTGATTTCGTAATCGAAGTCGATGAAGCCTTCGGCAATCACGCGCCCGGCGTCGACACGCCCGCCGCTGGCAGCGTATGCCCAGGCAGCGGCCACGTCGCTCGCGCTATCGAGCTTCGACTGGCCCTTGCCCGACGACGACATCACCGGCTTGACCACGCACGGAAAGCCCACGGCGTCGCAGGCAGCCCGCAGTTCGTCCAGGCTGCTGGCAAACTGGTAGGGCGACGTGGCCAGGCCCAGTTCTTCGGCGGCCAGGCGGCGGATGCCTTCGCGGTTCATTGTCAGTTGCGCCGCGCGTGCGGTCGGGATGCAGGTGATGACGCCCGCCGCTTCCAGTTCGGCCAGCTTGTCCGTGGCGATCGCTTCGATTTCCGGCACCACGAGGTGAGGGCGCTCCTGCGCGATCAGCGCTTCGAGCGCCGCGCCGTCGGTCATGTCGATCACGTGCGCGCGGTGCGCGACCTGGTGGCCCGGGGCATTCGGGTAGCGGTCGACGGCGATCACCTCGACGCCCAGGCGTTGCAGCGAGATGATCACTTCCTTGCCCAGTTCGCCCGAGCCGAGCAGCATGACGCGGGTTGCGGAAGGAGAAAGCGGGGTGCCGAGGGTGCGTGAAATGGTCATGGTCGTTCAGGGTCAAAGAGGGTGATGGGAAGCTGCGACTATAGCAAAATGGCTCTTTCGAAGCTGGCGACCAGCCAATGCACACACTGCACTGGTCAAACCGCAAATGCCCGGCTATAATATTGCCTCAATTCCCTGATAGCTCAGTTGGTAGAGCGACGGACTGTTAATCCGCAGGTCCCTGGTTCGAGTCCAGGTCGGGGAGCCAGAACAAGAGAAGGGCCGCATGCGAATGCGGCCCTTTTTGCATTTCCGGCGTCATTCACTCCGTCAGCGCCCCTTCTTCTTGTTCGCGGTGTAGGTGCGCGTATAGAACCCCGCCGGCTTCTTCGCTACCCACACGATGAACGCCGCGATATCTGCATGCCCGCGCAGCGCTTCCCACGTGTGATAGGTCTGCAGCAATTCGCGCTCGGTGAATGCCGAGTGGATCTTGCGGTGGCAGATCTTGTGGATCGGGTACTGATCGCGCCCCTTGAACGTCTTCGGGATCAGGTGATGGCGGTCGACGTGCTCCGTTCCCAGCGGCCGTCCGCACAGCGGGCAGGGGTCCTCGGGCGTGGTGGTGGCATGGTGATGTGGCATGCGCGCCATATGCAGGGCGATTTTTTACCGCACAAGTCTTGACCCGTGTTTGCCGGAATGATACCAATCGTGACGAACCCTTGTTAAATGGTATTAGTGTAGAATTAACCCTGAATTCTCGCGCAGCACGCAACCCCTTCAGCCTAGAAAGCGACGTAGTTTGCAATGATCGAAGACAACTCCACCGTTTGTTCCGTGCTGTTGATCGACGACGAGTCGTTTGCCCAGGACATCATCGCCCATGGCCTCAAGAGCTGTGTCGGCCACCAGCTCCGCTATGAATCCAGCGCTTCACGCGCGGTCGAGGTCGCGCGCGATGTCGATGCAACGGTCGTGATCGTCGACCTGCGCATGCCGGGTGGCGTCGACGGCTTTGACGTGATCGCGATGTTGCGCGCGCATCCGGACACGCATGACGTGCCGGTTATCCTGCTCTCCTCCGAAGACGACCCTGACACCAAAGCCAAGGCTTTCGCCGTCGGCGCCAACGACTATATGGTCAAGTGGCCCGACCCGCGCGAACTTGTCGCGCGCGTCCGCTATCACAGCGGCGCCTGCATCGCACGGCGCGAGCGCGACGAAGCGTTTGCATCGCTGCGCCTGAGCCAGGAGCAGCTCGCTGCCAGCCAGCTGGCGCTGCACCAGGCGCAAAAGATGGAAGCGATCGGCCAGCTTACCGGCGGCGTGGCCCACGATTTCAACAACGTCCTGCAAATCATCGGCGGCAATCTGCAATTGCTGAAAATGGTCGGCAATCTGAGCGACGCCGCGCGCACCCGCGTCGAGATGGCGCTGTCGGGTGTCGAACGCGGTGCCAAGCTGGCCGCGCACCTGCTGGCCTTCGCACGCCGCCAGCCACTGCAGTCGGTCGTGATCGATCCGACCCACCTCGTGCGTGAACTCGACGACATGGCCCGCCGGGTTCTTGGCGCCGGCACCCGTGTCGAGACCGAGGTCGCCCCTGAGCTGGGTAGCACCATGGTCGATCCCAATCAGCTCAACAACGTGCTGCTGAACCTGGTCATCAATGCGCGCGACGCGATGCCCGATGGCGGTACGCTGACCATCCGCGCCGTCAACGCTGCGGCCGACGACGATTTGCCGGCCGACGTCCCGCACAACGATTACGTGATGCTCGAGATCGCCGATACGGGCAAGGGTATGCCGCCGGACGTGCTGCGCCGGGCGTTCGAGCCGTTTTTCACCACCAAGCCCACTGGCCAGGGCACGGGCCTGGGGCTGTCGATGGCGTATGGTTTCGTCAAACAGTCGGGCGGCGAAATCGTGCTGCGCAGCGAGCCGGGCAAGGGCAGCAGCGTGCGCATCTATCTGCCACGCAGCACTGCGATCCCGGCCGAGCAAGCGGAGAGCGTTGTGCATTCATCGCTCGCTGGCGGCCTGGAAACGATCCTGGTGGTCGAAGACGAAGACGACGTGCGCTCGTCGACCTGTGGCATCCTGTCGGCACTGGGCTACGACGTGCTGGAAGCGCGCGATGCGGCCAGTGCCGCGGCGCTGGTCGAAGAGGGTCGGCATATCGACCTGGTATTTACCGATGTGATCATGCCTGGGCCGCTGTCGAGCCTGCAACTGGGCGAGATCGTGCGGCGCCATCTGCCAGAATGCGAAGTGCTGTATACGTCGGGGTATGCCGAGGGCGTGCTGACCCATGAAGGAAAGCTGGACGCCTCGGTCCACCTGCTGCAGAAACCCTACCATCCGGACGCGCTCAGTGCGCGCATCCGTCATTTGCTGCGTCGTTCGCGGCGCGTGTCAGGCAAGCCGCAAACAGCCAGTCACTTCGGCTTGATGTAGCGGTGCGAGCCTGGTGGCGGCTCGTTGAGCACCGCCCAGAAGATCCCCAGGTCGGCAATCGCGCGCACGAACTCGTTGAAATCGACCGGCTTGACCACATACGCATTCACACCCAGCTCATAGCTGCGGATCACGTCCTGTTCTTCTTTGGACGACGTCAGCATCACCACCGGCACCGACCGCAGTTCGGCCGTGTTGCGGATTTCCTTGAGCACTTCGAGTCCATCGACCTTCGGCAATTTCAGGTCGAGCAGGATCACGGCCGGATTGCCGAGCTGGCGGCCGTCGAATTCGCCGCGCCGGTGCAGATAGTCGAGCGCCTCGGCGCCGTCGCGCGCGACCACGACTTCGTTGGCCAGCTGGCTCTTCGACAGGGCGATGAGGGTGAGCTCCAGGTCGTGGGGATTGTCTTCTACCAGGAGGATGGGCTTAAGCATGCGTGCCTTGTTCTGTGATGGCTTGTTTGGGGAGAGTAAAGGAGAAGGTCGCGCCTTCGCCCTGGATCGAGTCGGCCCAGACGCGGCCGTTGTGGCGTTCGATGATGCGGCGCACGTTGGCCAGGCCGATGCCGGTGCCCTGGAAATCTTCCATGCGGTGCAGGCGCTGGAACACGCCGAACAGCTTGTGCACATAATCGCGGTTGAAGCCGGCGCCGTTGTCGGCCACGTGGAAGGCGATGTCGTCGCCGGCGTCCTCGGCCCAGATCCGGATCACGGCCGGGTCGCGCCCGTTCGTGAACTTGACGGCGTTGGACAGCAGGTTGAACATCGCCAGGTGCAGGAAGCTCGGATCGCCCTGCACGACGGGCATGCGGTCGATGTGCCAATCGACGCGGCGCTGGCCGATCTCGATGCCCAGCTTGTCGATGCAGCCCGACACCAGGTCGGTCATGTCGATACTGGTGGGGCGCAGCGCGGCGCGGCCCATCTGCGAGAACGACAGCAGATCGTCGACCAGCTTGCCGGCCAGGCGCGCTGACTCCTTGATGTTCTTCAAAAAGCGCTGGCGCAGGGCCACGTCTTCGCTGCCGGCCGATTCGAGCAGCAGGTCGGAAAAGCCCGCGATGTGACGCAGCGGCGCGCGCAGGTCGTGCGAGACCGAATACGAAAAAGCTTCGAGCTCCTTGTTGGCGCGGCCCAGCTCTTCGGCCAGTTCGGCCATCTGCTCGGCGCGCTCGAGCGCGATGCCCAGCAGCGCCGTGCGGAACTCGGTGGTCAGTTCGATTTCGGCCACGTGCCATGGCAGGCTGTGGCCGTGGATGGTTTCGCGCCAGGTGGCAAAGCTCTGGCGCGGCGACAGCTGGCTCGGTGCACCGGGGGCGGCTTCCTTTTCGTACGGATTGCCGGCCCATTCGACGGTCTGGATCATTTCGGGGCGGAACCACAGCAGATAGTGCTGGTGGATGCGCGAGATCGGCAGCGCCAGCAAACCGCTGGCATTGCGGAGAAATGCGCTGGCAGGCGGGTACACGGTGGCCAGCTCGTCGGTGTGGAATACCTCGGTGTGGCCATGCACGGCAAGCCAGGTCGATAGGTCGCGAATGGCGGCGTCGTCCGGCGTGTCGCCGTAAGTGAAGATACGTTCTTCTGCCACGATCGCCACGCCGCCGGCGCGGGCAAAGCGCAGCAGCTCGCCGGACACGCCGCGCAGATTGTCGATGAAGTCAGCGCCTTTGGTCAGGCGGCCAAGGATTTCGACCATGATGCGGCGCACGTCGAGGCGGAACTGCAGCTCCGCGCTGTCTTCGCGGCTCTCGACGCACAACGCGAGGATCTGACCGAGTTGTTCGCAGGCCGTGCGTTTCTCGACCGACACCGCGCGCGGGACGGCGTTGTGGCACGCAATCAGGCCCCACAGCTTGCCACGCACGATCAACGAGACCGACATCGAGGCCTGCGTGCCCATATTGCGCATGTATTGCAGGTGCACGGGCGAGACGCTGCGCAGCGCCGCATACGTCAGGTCGTTAAGTGCACCCGTGGCTGGATTAACCTCTGGGACCAGCGGCGAGGCATGGTAATCGGCATCCTGGATGACGCGGATTGGCGAACTCACATACAGTTCGCGCGCCTGGGATGGGATGTCGCTGGCCGGAAACGACTGGTTCAGATACGAATCGTAGTCGGGCGCTTTTGCTTCGGCCACCACGCGGCCGTGGCCATCGGGATCGAACCGGTACACCATGACGCGCCCATAGCCGGTGACCGAACGAATGTGGTGGGCAGCCAGGTCGGTCAGCGCAGGGATCGATGCCTGCTCGCCGACCTTGGCGAGAAAGTCGGTAATGAGCGGATACAGGTGCCGAAAATCGGCCGGCTCGGCGCGCTCGACTGCTTCGAATTCGGCGATCACCAGGCCATCCCAGACGTGGCCCATCACATCGAAATGGCGGTCGTTGCCAAGCGTGACGGTGCCCAGATACATCGGGCGCTGGCCAAGCGTGTCGGTGGCCAGTTCGCGCGCCATGCGCTCGCCGCATGCCTTGCCGATGACGGCTGCCAACGGCTGGCCGATCGCTGCTTCTGCCGCCAGGCCGGCCAGCGGGAGCAGGTTGGCGCTGGCCTGCAACACGTCGAGTGCAGGCGATAGCGTCAGCATGAAGCCGTGCGGCTGGATACCGCCTGGCGTGCGGATGGGCTCGCTGGCGCAGCTGGAAAAGTCGAGTTGGTCGGGAGATGCCTGGGTCATGGGCCGTCGGGTTAACGCACAGGTGAGCAGGGCCATATTGTATCGTGAAAGTTTGTTCTCACGTCACGATGTGTCGATTTGTCCCTGCTTCGACGCGCCCTTGAAATGAGAATCGTTCTCATCTAAGATGGGGCCTGGTTCAGGAACAGGAGGTGCAGATGGCCGCATACCGGGAAGCCGATGGTCTGGCTGGCGAGCACGTGACCTTGCTACGGGCGCATGCGCAGGCGCAGGAACGCTGCAGCGCATTGCTGCAGGCGCAGGCCACGCGCATTGCCGCCATGGAAGCGCAGCTGATCCGCGCGCGAGGCGCAACAATCCGCACGACGACAGCGCTGGCCTGGGAACGCGAAGACCGCGCCGCCCTCGACGCGGCGCTGCCGGGCCTGGGCCGGCGCGTCGCGCTGGGCCGCCAGGTCGCCGCGCTGCAGGCGCGCGTGCACGACTTGATGCGCACGCTGCAGCGTCATGAGCTGGCCGGGCAGACGGGCAGTGCGGGCGATCCGGGGCACACGCCCGCTGGCGTCGCGGCGGATCTGGAAGCGAGCCTGCAAGCAGCCGATCTGGTGATCTGCCAGACCGGGTGCATGAGCCACGGCGACTACTGGCGTGTGCAAGACCACTGCAAACGCACCGGCAAGCTGTGCATGCTGGTGGACCAGCCCGATGGCTTGCAGATCGTGCGCATCCACCGGCCTGCCGAGGTGTTGTCACCCTGAGCTACAGTGCGAAGATGATGTCGCTGATCTGTTCGTAGAGCCGATCCGCCGACGGCCCCTGGTTGGGCCAGTTCAGGATGTCGAAATGGTCGTACCCTTTATAGTTGCCCAGAAAATTCCACGTTCCCCGCAGCGCCGTCCCGTCGTAGTCGCGTGCCGGGTGCCCGCCGGGCGCACGCATGCTGACGGTGTTGACGACGCCATCGCTCGGGAACCAGTCGCTGTCGATGCGCACCCGTCGTGGCGCATTGACGGTGTAGCTGCCCATGCCGCGCTGCGCGGCGGAGGGCACGATCCACTCGCCTGCGAACGATTTAAAGTAAGGCATCATGTCGGCGCGCGCGTACTGGAACGCCGTCGTCTGGATCGGCGCGATCGCGCGGTCGGTGCCGTTGCAGCACCAGCTGCCGCTGGCAGTGGCAAGGGTGCCCACTGAAAAATAGTAGACGTTGGGCGACGTCAGCGCCCACCGGTTGAATTCGCGCGCGCCGTCCGGCGCAAGCTCCCAGCTGGCAGCCCGGTGGCGCAGGATGTCGCGCAGCACGATGGGTACATTGGGCAGGATAGTCAAGACCGCGTCACTGAGCGTGGTGCCATCGTGCGGCGCCGAGATGGTTGTCGCGCTGCGGATCCACCCCGTCTTGCCGCCCTTGAACAGCGCGCCATCGCCTTCGTCCGTCATTGCGCCATGCTCCAGCAGCTGGATCAGGGCGCGGATGGTCGTGCCACCCTGGCTGTGGCCGATCATGTGGATCGGATGGTCACGGCCCCATTGCGGGTACAGTGCGAGCGGATAGGCTTGCGGGTTGTCGCGTGGATCGGCGGCCCAGCATTTGCCGGGCGGCTTTTGCACCTGACCGGGCATGCCCTGCGCGGCAACGTGCGCCTTGCCATAGTCGACACAGCCACCCTTGATCTGCGCATACAGCTCGGCGGCGCGGTCCCAGTTGGACGCGATCGGGCTGACGGCGGCGGCAACCACCGTGTGCGGGCCGCGGTAGACCTGCATGTGCGCCGCGATGTCGCCGTAGCCGCCCCAGTAATTGAAGCCGCTCCCCTGGAACTCGTCGGGGCCGAAACCCAGAAAACCGTGCACCAGCACGACAGGATCGTTGTTCGCAGCCGGCGCGACAGGGGCTGCCAGCAGGCCGAGAACAAGAAGCGCGGCAGCGCAGACGTGGGCGAGGCGAACCATCGGTATGCTCCTGACAATGCGACAGCCACATTGTCTGATGCATCACCAAGCGGTGGTTTGCGCTGGATCGACCCGACGCACAGTAAAGCGAACTCATGCAGGAAGAACTGCGCAGGCCGCTTGACAAGACCGCGCGATCAGCGCGCGGTCGTGCTGCCCATCGAGGTCGTCGGATCGGATTCGGCCATCGGGTTCGGCACCGGCATCAGCGCCGCCGTGGCTGCAGCTTTCCCGGCCGCGTCGATGCGCTCGTCATGCCAGACCACATAGTCGTCGACCGAATACAGCCGGCACGGCTCCTTGCTTTTTGCCGAACAGGTCGCCAGTGCGCGCCCGTCCGGATCTTCGCCTTCCTCGGCCCAGGTCCAGCCGCCGCTGGCCGACACGGCAAATGCGCGTGGCGTCAGCTTGGTCAGGTAGTCGCGGTAGGCGCGGCGGCCGGTCTCGGACAGGAACGGCACGGCGGCGATATCGTCGACCTGCGCGTAATCGGTGCGTGCCGGGCTGGGCGGGGCAGGGACGTCCACCACGACGGCGGTCGGCATGCCGATCTCGCGCAGAAACTGTTCAGTATCTTGCAGCCACACTTTCTCGCCGTCGCGGCTGGCCAGCATGCCGTGGGCATCGCGTTTGAAAGCGGGGAACTCGACCAGCCGGCCACGGCCACCGGCCCCGACATAGGCGGCGTGCATGCGCGCGGCCAGTTCCGGGCCGAACAGCGAATCGTTCTGGCCATACAGCCACAGGCTCGGGACCTTCGCTTTGGCGCCATAGTCGGCAAAGGCCGCCACCAGTTGCGAGCGCCAGGCGCAGCGGTTGCTGTCGTCGCGCAAGCCGCCCGCGACATTGATCAGGCCGCGCACACCGGGCAGCGCCTCGGTGCCCAGCGCGATGGCCGCCAGCCCGCCGTACGACTGCCCGGCCACAATCATGCGCGCGCCGTCGATCCAAGGCTGCTGGCGTGCATAGTCGAGGGTGGCGCGGATGTCTTCGGCCTGCGTGTAGCCATTGGCCGCCATGTCGCAGCCGCGATCACGGTAGCGTCCCCCCGACTTCGAAAAACCCTGGCGCATCGGCACCATGACCGCGTAGCCGCGCTTCACGAACACCGACGCCATATGATAGAAGCGGTCGCGTGTCTGCAGGCTCGGGCGGCCCGGGTCCTTGCCATGGTTGATGACGATCAGCGGAAACGGGCCGGCGCCATCGGGCTGGAACACCGTGGTCTCGAGCAGCACATCGTCAGGGCCGGCCGGCACTTGGATGACGTGCTCGTTCATCCGGTAGTCAAGCGTGCTGGCGACGGGCGTCGATGCCGGCAGGTCCTGCGACTGGGCCAACGCGGGCAGCATGGCCAGCGCGGCAATCGAAGCGGAGATCAGGGTGCGAATGGAGTGGATTCTCGACATGGCTGACTCTGGAAGTGCTGCTTCACGGAACAATTTCCGCAAAGAACAAATCTGAGTCTAGAGCCAATAAATCCGTACGGCAATATCTGGTTGGCCAACTTTCGTAGAAAGTGTCCGGGGTGTGGCGAAAGCGCCATCCGACGCGATGTCGAGCAAAGGCGTAAGATAGCGAGCCTGACAATTATGGTGAAATAGCAGGATGAGCAAGTACGCGCCACGCGAATGGGCACCCGACGAAAAGCCGATGCTTCCCGGCTCCCCGTCCACGCCGGCGCACACGACAAAGCTGCGATTGGCCTATCTGGCGGTCGGCATCCTCGTCACGATCACGGGCGGCCTTGGCAATGCACTGGTTGCCGTCAATCTCATCAATCTGCAAGGCGTGCTGGGCGCGTACCAGACCGAAACGGCCTGGCTACCGGCCGCGTACGTGATGGCCAACGCGTCGATGAACCTGCTGCTGGTGAAATTTCGGCAACAATTCGGCCTGCGTCTGTTCACCGAGTGCTTCCTGGTGCTGTACGCACTGGTCACGCTGGCCCACCTGTTCGTCAATGACCTCGGCTCGGCCATCGCCGTGCGCGCCGCCCACGGCATGCTGGCCGCCGCCGTCAGTCCGCTTGGCCTGTATTACACGTTGCAGGGGTTCAAGAAGGAGTGGCGCCTGAAAGGCATCGCGATTTCGCTCGGTACGGCCCAGCTGGCGCTGCCGCTGGCCTATATTTTCTCGGGTGACCTGCTGCGCATTGCCGAGTGGCGCGGCCTGTACATGTTCGAGCTGGGCCTGGCACTGGTGTCACTGGGCGCCGTGCTGCTGCTCAAGTTGCCGCCCGGCGACCGCATCAAGGCGTTCCGGCCCACCGACTTCGTCACGTTCTCGCTGTTTGCGCCGGGGATGGCGCTGCTGTGCATGGTGCTCACGTTCGGACGCATCTTCTGGTGGACCGAGCAGGCGTGGATCGGCGTGGCGCTGGCGGTGTCGATCTTCCTGCTCGCTGCCGCGATGTGCGTCGAGCACAACCGGGCCAATCCGCTGTTGAACCTGCGCTGGCTGACCAACCGCAAGATTCTGCGCGTCGCACTGTCGCTGCTGCTGGTGCGCATCGTGCTGTCCGAGCAGAGCGTGGGCGCGGTCGGTTTCCTGCGCGCCGTGGGGCTGGATAACAACCAGATGCAGTCGCTGTTCCTGTGCGTGCTCGCGGCCACCGTCGCAGGGATCGTCGTGTCAGCCCTGACGGTCGACGTGAAGCACCTGATGGCGCCGCAGGTCATTGCGCTGCTGCTGATGGCGCTGGGCGCCTGGATGGATGCGCATGCCAACAACCAGACCCGCGCCGAGCAGATGTACCTGAGCCAGAGTCTGCTCGCGTTTGGCGGCACGCTGTTCATCGGGCCGTCCTTGATTTCAATGATCGTCACCGTGATCGGCAATCCGGGCGCCCTGATCAGTTTCTCGGTGCTGTTCGGCCTGACCCAGAACCTGGGCGGCCTGATCGGCTCGGCGCTGGTCGGCACGTTCCAGATCGCGCGCGAGAAATTCCATTCGTCGACGATTGTCGAGGGCTTGAGCTTGCTCGATCCGCTGGTGGCCAGTCGTATCCAGTCCGGGGCGGCAGCGGCAGGGCAATTGCTGGCAGACCCGGCCGCGCGCACGCGCCAGAGCCTGGCGTCGCTGGCCGCCAGCGCCACGCGCGAAGCGAACATCCTGGCCTATAACGACGTGTTTTTGATGATCGCCCTGATTGCCGCCACGAGCGCGACCTGGATCTTCCTGCACGCTGTCTGGCAGCATTACAACCCACCGGAAGCGGCAGCGGCGCCGGCGCCAGCACCCGCAGTTCCTGTCAATAATATTCCCGCACCCATTACTGTCACCGATTGATATGTCAGAACCTGTTCCTACCCCCGCGCGCCCGACGCGCAAGATCATCCTCAGTGCGCTGGGCTTTGCCGCCATCGCACTCGTCGGCATCCTGATCGTGCTGTATGCCTGGAACCTGCCACCGTTTCGCAGCGCGCTGCAGGCGACCGAGAACGCGCTGGTGCGCGGCCAGGTCACGATCATCAGCCCGCAGCTGAGCGGCTACGTGACCGAGGTGCGCGTGCAGGATTTCCAGACCGTCAAGAAGGGCGAGCTGCTCTTGCGCATCGATGACCGGATCCCGATCCAGCGCCTGGCGCAGGCACGGGCCGAACTGGCCAACCGCAAGGCGGCGCTGGCCAATTTCGCACAGACCAACGCCAGCGCCCGCGCCACCATCGCCCAGAACCAGGCGCTGCTGGCCTCGAACGAAGCGCAAGCCCGGCGCAGCAGCGCTGACCTGCGCCGCGTGGAAGAGCTGGCGGCCGACGGTTCACTGTCGGCGCGCGAACTCGACGCCGCGCGTGCCACCCGCGCCCAGTCCGCGGCCAGTCGCGACCAGGCACGCGCTTCGGTCGAGATCGCCCGCCAGAACCTGGCGTCGGTCGGCGTCAACCGCGCCGCCCTCGAAGCAGCGGTTGCCAGCGCCGAAGCGGCCGTCAAGCTGGCCGAGATCGATCTGGCCAACACCAACATCGTCGCGCCGCGCGATGGCCAGCTGGGGCAGGTGACCGTGCGCCAGGGCGCCTTCGTCAATGCGGGCGCGCAGCTGACCGCGCTGGTGCCGAACCAGATGTGGATCATCGCGAACATGAAGGAAACGCAGATGGCGGGGGTCGCCGTCGGCCAGCCGGTCAGTTTTAGTGTCGATGCGCTGGGCGGCGCCAAGCTGCGCGGGCACGTCGAGCGCATCGCGCCGGCCACCGGTTCGGAGTTTTCGGTGATCGCGCCGGACAACGCCACCGGCAACTACGTCAAGATCGCCCAGCGGATTCCGGTGCGCATCAGCATCGACCCGAACCAGTCGCTGGCCAATCGCCTGCGGCCCGGGATGTCGGTGGTGACGACCATCGACACGGCTGCTGCCACGACGGCGAACGCGGGGCAGCGATGAAGCGGCGTTTAGTAGTTCTGGCGGCGCCGTTGCTGCTGGCCGCCTGCGCGATGGCGCCGCAGCCGGCGCCGCCGTCTTCGGTGACGGTGCCGGTGGCGTGGCGCACGACCTTGCCCGGCGCGAATGCCAGCGTCGAGCGTGACTGGTGGCGCGCGTTCGGCGATCCGGCGCTGGACGCGCTGGTGCGACAGGCCCAGGCGAACAATGGCGACCTCAAGATCGCTCGCGCGCGGCTGCAGGAATACCAGGCACGCATTCGCGTGGCCGACAGCGCGCGTCTGCCGGCACTGAATCTGTCGCTGGCGCCGACCCGGGCGCGCGCCATCGGCCCGCAAGGCACGCCGGTCGAGTCGACGTCGCTCGTAGGCGCGGTGCAGGCCAGCTACGAGCTGGACCTGTTCGGCCGCGTGGCCAACACCGTCGAGGCAGCGCGGTTCGAGGCGCTGTCGCAGGAGGCAGCGCTGGAAGCAGCGGCGCTGGCGGTGGCGGCCAATACGGCGTCGGGCTACCTGAATTTGCTGGGCCTGGACGCCCAGCTGGCACTGGCCAAGGCCACGCTGGCCTCACGCGAGCGCTCGTACAACCTGGCGCGGCACCAGTTCGAGGTAGGCTACAGCTCGCGCCTGGAAATGTCGCAGGCCGAGGCCGAATTGCACGCGACGGCCGGCACCGTGCCACAGCTGGAGCGGCAGGTGGCGCAGCAGGAGCAGGCGCTCAATCTGCTGCTGGGCGCGAGTCCGGGCGCAATTGCGCGCGGTACCGATCTGCTGTCGCTGCGTGAGCCGACCCCCGGCGCCGGCTTGCCGTCCGAACTGCTGCGGCGCCGGCCCGACATTGCCCAGGCCGAGCAGGCCGTTGCGGCGGCCGATGCCAGCCTGGCCGTGGCGCGCGATGCGCTGTTGCCGTCGATCCGGCTGACGGCGTCGCTCGGGGCAGGAGCGGGCGGGATCTCGCAATTGCTGCGCTCACCGACGGAACTGTGGAGCATCGGCGGCAGTGTGCTTGCGCCCTTGTTCGATGCGGGCAGGCTGCGTGCGCAGGCGGAGATCGCCGGCACGGTGCGCGATCGCGCCATCTACGGTTATGAGACCGTGGTGCGCACCGCGTTTGCCGAGACCGAGAATGCGCTGGCGTCGATCGATGGCCTGCAGCGGCAACTGGTGGAAGCCGAGGCGCGCCGCGCGGCGGCTGGTGAAGTGCTGCGCGTGGCCCACAACCGCTACACGAACGGCTACGCGTCGTACCTGGAAGAGCTCGACGCGCAGCGTACGGCGTTCAGTGCCGATCTCGCCGCGCTGCAGCTGCGTACGAGTTTGCTGGCGGCGCATGTCGACCTGTACCGGGCGCTGGGCGGTGGCTGGACGCCGGCGCCGTGAACAATGCGTCTGGCTTGAAGCGCGCTGTCTGTGAGAGGTGCTTGCGGGCGCAGTCGGCCTGTATCTGTCGCTGGATCACACCGGTGCAGGCGCAGGCCCACTTGCTCATCCTGCACCATCCGCTGGAAGTGGGCAATGCCAAGAACAGCGCGCGCTTGCTGCATCTGTGCGTGAGCGGCAGCGCGATGGCGACCGGCGAAGCCTTCGAGGCCGGGGAGCTCGACAGCCTGTTGCATGCGGATGGGCGCACGCCCGTGCTGCTGTATCCGGCCACACCAGATGATGTTGGCCTGCCCGTACCGCCGCCGATACCGGCGCTGCCCGCTGAGGGCCTGCGGCTGGTGCTGCTCGACGCCACCTGGCGCAAGAGCCGCAAGATGTTGTACCTCAACCCGGCGCTGCAACGGCTGCCACGCTTGGGCCTGACGGACGTAGCGCCGTCGAATTACCGCATCCGCAAGGCGCACGCGCCGCATCAGCTGTCGAGCCTGGAAGCGGCGGCGCTGGCGCTGGGGCAGCTGGAAGGCGCGCCCGGGCGCTTCGGGCCGCTGCTTGATGCCTTCGACGGGTTTGTCGCACAACAAGCGGCCTATTTACGCGCCTGAGCTACCGGATTACGCGCATACAACGCAAATCGATCTGATGAACAGGGCGTGAACCGTTTAGTGGGGCGTTAAACCGAAACGCCCGCGACGGTGAACCGCATTTTGACCTGATTCCTGTATGATCAAATCCATGCAAGAACAATCCTCTACCTCCCCCATGGTGTACTACCACGGCGGCTGCCCGGTATGCACCCGCGAGATCGCCCTCTATCAGCGTCAGGATGGCGCAGACCAGGTTTGCTGGGTCGACGTCGCCCACTGCGCGCCCGAAGCGCTTGGCCCGGGACTGAACCGCGAGGCTGCCATGGCGCGCCTGCACATGCGTCGTCCCGATGGGACCCTGGCCAGCGGTGCGGAGGCATTCACCCTGCTGTGGCGGTCCTTGCCGCGCTGGGCCTGGCTTGGACGGCTACTGGGGTCCAGGCTCGCATTGGCGTTGCTGGAGCCGGCCTACCGCCTGTTCCTCGTCATGCGGCCGCTGTGGCGCGGCCGCAGCAGCAAGCGATGAGTGGCACGAGCCTACGGGTGGCGGTGGTCGGGGCCGGCATTGCCGGGGCCGCCTGCGCGTGCGCGCTGGCCGATGCCGGGCATGCGGTGCAGGTGTTCGACAAGTCGCGCGGGGTTGGCGGGCGCATGTCCACCAGGCGTGTGACGTCGGTTGCTGGCGCCGATGCCATACTGGGTCTGGATCACGGGACGCCGGCCTTTGCTGCCCTGGGCGCCGACTTCCTGGGTTTCGTCGAGCAGGGGCAGCGCGCCGGGCTGCTCGCGCGCTGGACGCCGCGCCTGGCCCCACACGGCGCAGCCCTGCCTGGCGGCGCGATGTGGGTTGCCACGCCCGACATGCCGGCCCTGTGCCGCGCCTTGTTGAAGGACCTGCCGTTGCATACCCTGTGCACGGTCGATGGCGTGCGTCGCAGCGGCGCAACGTGGTCTCTGGAGAGCGCCGGTGTGTCCGTGGCCGATGGCTTCGATGCCGTGGTGTTGGCGATTCCGCCGCAACAGGCGGCCGCGCTGCTGGGCGCGCTTCGTCCGGAATGGGCCGCGCGCGCGAAGGCCGTGCCGATGTTGCCTGTCTGGGTCTTGATGGGCATGACCGACGCGCCCGCAAGCGGCAGCGACTGGGAGCTGGCACTGCCCGCATCCGGCCCATTGGCGCTGGTGCTGCGCAACGATGCGAAGCCGGCGCGCGCAGTGCTGGCGGGGCAGGCCCAATGGGTTGCGCATGCAACGCCCGACTGGACTGGCGCACATTTGGACACGCCGCCCGATCAGGTGCAGGGAATGCTGCAGGATGCGCTTGCGAATTGTGTCGGCAGCGCTCTGGCCTGGCGTTTCGCGGCCGTGCATCGCTGGCTGTATGCAACGCTGGCAGCGGCGCCCGCTGACGAGCCGGGCGCTGACACCGGGGCCTGGTGGGACGCGGGCATGGGGCTTGGCGTGTGCGGCGATGCCCTTGCCGGTGGCGGTGTGGAAGGGGCCTGGCGCTCCGGCCGCGCATTGGCAGCGCTGGTGACTGCTGCTGCGAGCGGGGACCAACCATGAGCGCGCTTGCAGACGAAATCGCCCGCTTCGACCGCCTCGGCGCCACCTGGTGGGACCCGAACGGACCAATGCGGCCGCTGCATGTCACGAACGCGCTGCGCCAGGCCTATCTGCTGGCGTGCATGGCGTCGCATTTCGGTCGCGCCGATACTTCGCTGGCGGGTCTGCGCATCCTCGACGTCGGCTGCGGCGGCGGGTTGCTGTCCGAACCGCTGGCGCTGCGCGGCGCGCAGGTGGTCGGCATCGACGCCTCGCCCGGCAACCTAGCGGCGGCGCAACGCCACGCCGACGCCAGCGGCGCGGTAGTCGATTATCGCCTGGGCGAACTGGAAACCGTCCTGCGGCCCGATGAATGCTTCGACGTCGTATTGGCGCTCGAAGTGGCCGAGCATGTGGCCGACCCCGACGCCTTCATCGAAGAGGTGGCCCGGCGCGTTGCGCCCGGTGGTCTGCTGCTGGCGTCGACGATCGATCGCAGCTGGAAGAGCTATCTGTTGGCCGTCGTGGCGGCGGAGTACGTGTTGCGCGTGCTGCCGCGTGGCACGCACCAGTGGCGCCGCTTCGTCAAACCCGCCGAGATGCTGGCTGCAGCCACCGGGGCCGGGCTGCAGCGGATCGACTTGCGCGGCATGCGTTACCTGCCGGTGTTGCATCGCGCCTCATGGTGCAGCGATACGAGCGTGAACTACTTGGCGACCTTTTCCCGTCCGCATAACTAGCGGCTTGAATTTGATGGGGGAGCGGCGTAATATACTGTATAAACATACAGTATGGAGCAGCGGCCATGATCGACACCGATGAGCCCGTCCGCCGCGAGCGGGTAGAAGAACACATCATGCTGGCGCCACCGCGCGTTGCACGCAAGGGGCGTGGTGCGGTGTCGAATATGCAGGGGCGCTACGAGGTCAATGGGCGCGAGCGTTTTGACGACGGCTGGTTTGATGCCGATTCTGAATCGGCTGTTGATTCGACCGGTGAATCGGCTGCTTTCAAGACCGTAGTCACCGACGAGTTCGCCAAGACTATCCTGTCGCGCAACACGTCGCCCGATATTCCGTTCAGCGTGTCGCTCAATCCCTACCGGGGTTGCGAGCACGGCTGCATTTATTGCTTCGCGCGGCCCACGCACAGCTATCTCGGCCTGTCGCCGGGCCTTGATTTTGAATCCCGGCTCTTCGCCAAGGTGAATGCTCCCGAACTGCTGCGGCGCGAACTCGCCAAGCCCGGCTACGTCCCCGAACACATCGCCATTGGCGTGAATACCGACGCCTACCAGCCTTGTGAGCGTGAGCGTCAGATCACGCGCCAGGTATTGGAGGTCTTGTCCGAATGCCGCCACCCGCTTGGCCTGATCACCAAGTCGTCGCTGATCGAGCGCGACATCGACCTGCTTGCGCCGATGGCGGCCAACAATCTGGCGTGCGCGGCAGTGACGCTCACGACGCTCGATGCGCAGATATCACGCACGCTCGAGCCGCGTGCGGCCGCGCCAATGCGCCGTCTGCGCACAATCCGCACGCTGACCGACGCCGGCATTCCCGTCAGCGTGAGCGTGGCGCCGATCATCCCGTTCGTGACCGAGCCCGAAATCGAACGCATCCTCGAAGCGGCGCGCGACGCCGGCGCGGTCGGCGCTCACTACACGGTGCTGCGCCTGCCGCACGAAGTCAATCCGCTGTTTCAAGAGTGGTTGCAGGCGCATTTCCCGGATCGCGCGCAGCGGGTGATGAACCGCATCCGCGAAATGCGCGGCGGCAAGGATTACGATGCCGATTTTGCACAACGCATGCATGGTGACGGCGTGTGGGCCGACCTGATCCGTCAGCGCTTTGAAAAAGCGGTCGAGCGCCTTGGCTTCAAGTCATTGCGCGGGCGCTTCGGGCGGCTCGATCGCTCGCAATTCCGGCGACCGGTGGTGGTGCCCGCGACCACACGCCGCGGCAGTGCTCAGGGGGCAGGGCAGCTGGACCTGTTCTGAGAATGCAGCTGATGCGCCAGCGCTGAACGCAGATCTGCACAGCCCTTACTTACACCTGCTTACAAGCGCTTAACCGCACACAACACGCGATCAGCAGAGAATCGGTCGATCATCAAGGACACCGACTCATGAAACGACGCCACGCCGCCATTCTTTGCCTTCTCTTTCCCCTTGTCGCCGCAAACACCTGCCGGGCAGGCGAGCCGGTCGTGGTTCCCGCTGCCGAATTCCAGGCTTTGCTCTCGGCCTATGCGCTGGTAAAAACCCGGTACGTCGACGCGCCGGACGACAAGAAGCTGCTCGAAGGAGCGATTGCCGGCATGCTCGCCTCGCTCGACCCGCACTCGGGCTTTCTGGACAAGGACGAGCTCGATGAAGTCCGCAAGGACGAGGCTGGCGAGTACACCGGCATCGGCATCAGTGTTGACTTCGCTGCCGCCGACATGGTGGTGACGGCGGTGACCGCAAACTCGCCGGCGTACCTGGCCGGCATGGAGCCGGGCGATACGGTCGCGTCGATCGATGGTGTGACGCTCTCTGGCATGCGCTTGCCTGAGATTGCGCGCCGCATGCGCGGCGTGCCCGGCAGCGTGCTGGACATCGGGTACCGGCGGGGTGGCAGCGGCGCCGTTCGTACTGCCAGGCTGCACCGGGCCGCGTTGCTGGCGCAGACCGTCACGACACGTGCAATGCCAAACGGCGTCGTGTGGATCCAGGTGTCAGCGTTCGAAGGGCGCACCGCGCAGGATCTGGTTGCGGCCTTGAAAACGCTCGATGCAAGCGGGGCGCCGCGCGGCATCGTGCTCGACGTGCGTAACGATCCGGGCGGTCTGGTATCGGCTGCGGTCGGTGTGGCGGGCGCGTTCCTGCCGACGGGGACGCCGTTGTTTTCGGCGCGCGGGCGTGCCACTGCTACTGATATGGCCGATGCCACCGTCACGGTCGATCCGCGTTTCTATCAGCGGCCAGGCGAGCCGGACGTGCTGGCCGACCTGCCCGCATGGGCGCGAACGGTCCCGCTGGCGGTGCTGGTCAACGGTGCGTCAGCGTCGTCGGCCGAATTGCTGGCCGGTGCATTGCAGGACCATCGCCGCGCCACCGTGCTTGGCTCGCGCACGTTCGGCAAGGGCTCGATCCAGAGCATCTTTCCGCTGACCGGCGACAGTGCCGTCAAGCTCACGGTGGCGCGCTACTTCACGCCCAATGGCCACGAAATCCAGGCGCGCGGGATCACGCCGGACGTGGTCGTGGCGCCGGCTCCCGCTCGTAACGATGCGTTGGGATTGGCATTGCGCGAGGAAGATCTGGCGCAGCATCTCGCCGCGATCCTGCCTGCACAAGATGACGCATTTTCCCCGACACGCGCCGGGGTGGAAAGCACGCGCATGTTCGGCACGCGCGACGACAAGGCGCTGGCGGCTGCGGTCAGCTTGCTGGGGCCGGAGTTGGAGAAGGTTAGCCGTGTCGGCAGTGTGCTGGGCGCACTGGCTCCCGGCTTGAAGCAACTCGGCGCTGCGCTGAAACGGCAGTAACGCGCCGGGTAAGTTTCGGTAAAGCAGCACGACAGCCGCCTGCCGCGCGCTTATATTCGTGATCGTCCTTCTCTGACCATATGGGTGTCGTATGCCAGTTCGAACCACTTTCTCACGCTTGCCTTGCCGGCTGCGCGCCTGCCTGCTGGCACTCGCCATGGCCGGCGCCGGAGCGGCGCATGCGGTACCACTGACCGATCTGCGCGCCGAAGACCTGTTGCCGATGGCGGGCGACCTGAAACAGTCACTCGGCCTGAGTTCCAACCAGCAAACCCTGTGGAACAAGGCCGAAGCCGCATCGCGCACGATCCTGCGCGATCGCACCCGGCGCCGCACCGCGCTGCAGGAATGGGCCAGCACCTTGCTGGCCAGCCCGGACGCTGACCTGCGCAAGCTCGATGCAGCCACCGACACCGAAAGCGCGACCGCAAACGCCGAGGATCGGCAACTGCGCGGGCTGTGGCTCGACGTGAACGATGGCCTCGACGACAACCAGCGCCGCCGGGTCGCGGGTCGGCTGGGCGAGCAGTTACTGCGCGTGGTGCCCGACGGCGGCGGGCGCGGCGCCGCGCCGGCTGGACAGCGCGACGAGCAGAACCGGCGCGGCGGGCCTGGCAAAGGGCGCGGCCCGGGGGGCGGTTCGGGTCCGGGTGGGCCGGGTGGCGCCTCGCTGAACTTCGGCGGCTGATCACGCACCGGCAATGGGTAAAACGTTACTGACGAGCTCGTTTTATTCTAAGATGCGGCATTGACAGGCGCGCCGATCCGCGCGCCGTCCAGTCGCCTCGATAAGAATCCATGACCACACCAGTGACACCAGGGCAGGCCGGCCTTTCCGGTAGCGGCCCGAACGAGGCCGGCGCTGCCGCCATGACGATGGAGCAGGGCTTGCAGGCCGCCGGCGTCGGCCGGTTCCAGTACCGGATCTTCCTGATCTTCGGCCTGGTCTGGCTGGCCGACGCGATGCAGGTGCTGTCGATCGGCTTTTCTGCGCCGTCGATCGCGAAAACCTTCGGGCTGTCGATGCCGCAGGCCTTGCAGACGGGGACCGTGTTCTTTGTCGGCATGCTGATCGGCGCCTTTGTCTTCGGGCGCCTGGCGGACCGCATCGGTCGCCGCCCCGTGCTGCTGATGGCAGTGGTGATTGACGCCTGCTTCGGCGTGGCGTCCGCGTTTGCGCCCGATTTTACGTGGCTGCTGGCGCTGCGCCTGATGACGGGCATCGGCGTGGGCGCGACGCTGCCGGTCGATTACACGATGATGGCCGAGTTCCTGCCCAGCGACCGGCGCGGTCGCTGGCTGGTACTGCTCGAATCGTTCTGGGCGCTGGGCACGATTGCTCTGGCCGTACTGGCCTTGTGGGCGGTCGGTTGGGGCGACGATGCGTGGCGCGTGATCTTCTTTGTCACCGGGATTCCGGCGCTGATCGGCATCGTACTGCGCTGGTATATCCCCGAGTCGCCCATGTACCTGCATCGCAGCGGCAAACCGGAGCAGGCGCGCGCCGTGCTGGAACGCGTGGCCAGGACCAATGGCCGCATGCTGACGATGCCCCCGTTGCTGCCCGAAGCGCGCGTCAGGACGACACTGCTGTCGCTGTTCTCGGATGGACTGCGCCGTCGCAGCCTCGCACTGTTTGTCGCCTGGGGCCTGATCTCGATTGCCTATTACGGCGTGTTCGTCTACCTGCCGATCCGGCTGAGCGCGGAAGGCTTCGGCTTCATGCGCGGCCAGGAGTTTTTGATCGTGCTGGCGCTGGTCCAGTTGCCCGGCTTCGCGCTGGCGGCGTATGGCGTCGAACGCTGGGGCCGCAAGCCGACACTGGTCGGTTTTCTGCTGCTGAGCAGTGTCGGATGCCTCGGCTACAGCCTGGGCAGCTCGACCGCGCTGGTCGTCGGTTCGACGCTGCTGATAAGCTTTGCACTGCTGGGCACGTGGGGCGCGCTGTATGCGTTCACACCCGAGGTGTACCCGACCCGCCTGCGCGCCAGCGGCATGGGCATGGCCGGCGCAGTTGCCCGTTTCGGCGGCCTGTTCGCGCCGGCGATCGTCGCCCCGGTGATGGCGACGCATTTCACGCTGGCGCTGATCATGCTCTCCGGCTTCCTGCTCATGGGCGCGATCGCCATCCTGTGCGTGGACACCGAGTCGCGCCAGCGCGCGCTCGACTGAACCGTTGAGTTGTCACGGCGGCTCGGCTAGGATGTCGCATCGATCGTTACAGGATGCAGGCATGGGTGAGCAGGGGGCAGGTAGTCGGCTGGTGGTGTTCGTCGGCGCCGAGTCGACGGGGAAATCGACATTGGCCAGCATGCTGGCGCGCGAGCACGGCGCGCAGTTCGTGCCCGAAATCGGTCGCGTCATCTGGGAAGAAAAGCAGGGCCAGCTGGTGGCCGCGGATTATGTCGAGATCGCCGAACGGCACCGCGCTGCCGAAGACGCCGCTGTTGCCATCGCGGGCGGCGACTACATCTTCGTCGACACCAATGCACTGACCACGCTGCTGCTCGGCCTGCGCTTCGGCCAGGTCACCGAGCCGGTGCCACCGGCCTTGCTGCGCTACGCGCTCGAATGCCGCACGCGCTACCTGCACCATTTCGTGTGCGCCGACGACATCCCGTATGAAGAAGAGCCGGGCGTGCGCGAAAACGTGGCATGGCGCGCGCAGATCCAGCAACTGGTCCTGGAAGACCTTGACCGACGCGGCATCGGCTACACGATCCTGACGGGCTCGCTCGAGCAGCGTGCTGCGCGCGTGCTGGCCACGCTTGCAGCCAACGCGCAGCAGACCGACTCAAACGCTGACACCATCAAGCGTACTGCTGCGTAACCCCCATCGCCGCCAAATGCCGCTCGATCTCGAACACGTGCGGATCGGGTTTGCCCAGCGCACGCAGTGACTGGGCCAGGCGGAGGAGGTAATCGCTGTTCGGGCCGCTCGGACCACGCGCCGTGGCAATCTGGCGCGCAATGGCGTGCTCGTCAGCCGGGCCCAGGTACGCCTCATTGTCGTGCGTGGCGATATACACGATGCCTTCGTCGCTGCTGCCGTCGTCAAAACGCATTTGTGTGGCCAGGCGCAGGTAGCCGTTCTTTTCGCGATGGTCGAGATGCGTGAATTCTTCGGGCGTGACGAGAAACGCCATGCCGTGGCAGACGGCGTCCGGGTCCGGCACCAGCGTCACCACGCGCCCCGGCGCCGTCTCGGTGCCGCGGTGGTCGTGCGAGCCTTGCCAGAAGCGGCGCGTCCAGCCGCTGATCGAAGCGGCGCGCTGTTGAAGAAACGGGAAATCGGGTTTGAAGATCAGGGAGCCGTAGCCAAACAGCCAGACGCTGGCATGGCCATCGAACTTGTTCATTTGCCGGTTGATCGCAATGGTATCGAGGGACATCGTGGGTCCGATAAAAAAAGACACAGTGCATTGTAGCGTGCCTTTTTGTGAGAATCAGCCTTCCCCTTGCGACCGTTTGACATATGCAAACAGGAATTCCAGATAACTCTCGACGGCCGGGGACAGCGACCGGCCGGGTCGCGTGTAGACGAAAAAGCGGCGCTGCACGGTCGGCGCATCGAGCGGGCGCATCGTCAGTCCGTACAACGTGGCCAGCGGCTCGGCGTAGGGCAGGCACACCGTCACGCCCAGGCCCGCGCTGACCATGGCCAGCGCCGTTGTCATGAACGTCACCTCGTGCGCGGGCGTGAGCGCGATGCCCGTGCGCGCGTCCTGCACCGCGTCGAGCAGCAATTCGGTGAACTGGCCCTGCAGCGAGATGAACGGGTAGTCTGCAGCATCCTGCCACGTCACGCGCTCGAGCGCGGCCAGGGGGTGCTGGTGCGGGAACACCAGCGCGAACGGCATCGTAAACAGTTCACGCGCCAGCAGGGGCGGGGCGGGCGTGCGTTCCGGGCCGATGCCCACATCGGCTTCGCCCGACAGCACGCGCGTGATGACGCCCTCGACTTCGGTGTCGGCCAGGCGCACGACGATCTCCGGGTGCTGCGCGCGGTAGGCGGCGATGCTGGGCGGCAGCAGCGTGCAGGCCATCAGCTGTGGCGCGGCGATGCGCACGACGCCTTTCTTCAGGCGCGTGTGGTCGGCCACGTTAGCCAGCGCACCGTCCAGGTCATCGATGATCTGGCTAAATAAGGGCAGCAACTCGCGGCCGATGTCGGTGAGGCCAATCCGGCGCGTGCTGCGGTCGACCACCCGGGCGTCCAGCGTCAGCTCGAGTTCCTTGATCAGGCCAGACAAGGCCGACTGCGTCACGTGCAAGGTCTGCGCGGCCAGCGTGAACGTGCCGGTCCTGGCCAGCGCAACGAAGGCGCGCATTTGTCGCAAGGTTGGATTCATCGGATGGATTGATTAGATAAGCTGATATATCTAGCTGAAAAATATCGTTTGTATGATAGTGCGTTTTACCTTGTAATGGCGGCTACTCAGCAATAACAAAAGGACAATCCATGAAACTCGCCACCCTCAAAGCCGGCGGCCGCGACGGCACCCTGGTCGTCGTCAGCCGCGACCTGGTCACGTGCCAGCAAGTCCCGACCATTGCGCGCACGCTGCAGGCCGCGCTCGACAACTGGGATGCCTGCAAGCCGCAGCTCGACGACGTCTACGCCCAGCTCAACGACGGCAACGCCGACAGCGCCGAGTCGTTCATCGAGGCTGCCTGCCACTCGCCGCTGCCGCGCGCCTACCAGTGGGCCGACGGCTCGGCCTACATCAACCACGTCGAGCTGGTGCGCAAGGCGCGCGGCGCCGAGGTGCCGGCGTCGTTCTACACCGATCCGCTGATGTACCAGGGCGGTGGCGATTCATTCGTCGGTCCGACCGACCCGATTGCAGCCCTGTCCGAAGACTGGGGCATCGATCTCGAAGCCGAGGTCGCGGTGGTCACGGGCGACGTGCCGATGGGCGCCGATGCGGCCGAGGCTGCCAGTGCCATCCGCCTCGTCATGCTCGTCAACGACGTGTCGCTGCGCAACCTGATCCCGAACGAACTGGCCAAGGGGTTCGGGTTCTACCAGTCCAAGCCGGCCAGTGCGTTCTCGCCGGTGGCGGTCACGCCGGACGAGCTGGGCGACGCGTGGCAGGGCAACAAGCTGCATCTGCCGATCCTGGTCACGCTCAATGGTGATGCATTTGGCAAGCCGAATGCCGGCGAAGACATGACCTTCAGCTTCGCCCAGCTGGTCGCACACGCGGCGACCACGCGCGAGCTGTGCGCGGGCAGCATCATCGGCTCGGGCACCGTGTCGAACAAACAGGGTGGGCTGTATGGATCGAGCGTCGAGCATGGCGGCGTGGGCTATTGCTGCCTGGCCGAAGTGCGCATGTACGAAACGATCGAAGGCGGCGCCCCGAAGACGCCGTACCTGTCATTCGGCGACACGGTGCGCATCGAGATGCTGGATGCGAGCGGGGCCAGCATCTTTGGCGCCATCGATCAGGAAGTCGTCCGTTACCACGAGAGACAACCATGAAACTGTATACCTACTTTCGCAGCTCGGCCGCCTACCGGGTGCGCATCGCGCTGAACCTGAAAGGGCTGGCGTATGACGCGGTGACGGTGCACCTTCTCAAGGATGGCGGCCAGCACCTGCAGGACGCTTATCGCCAGATCAACCCGAGCGGCCTGGTGCCGTCGTTCCAGGATGACCGCATCACGCTGTCGCAGTCGCTGGCCATCATCGAGTATCTCGAAGATGTGTTTCCGGACGTGCCGCTGCTGCCCAAGGATGCGCCGGGCCGGGCGCGCGTGCGCGAGCTGGCCCAGATCATCGGCTGCGACATCCACCCGATCACCAATCTGCGCGTGCTCAATTACCTGGCGCGCGAAATCGGTGTACCCGACCAGGCCAAGACCGAGTGGTACCGTCACTGGGTCATCGAGGGGCTGCAATCGCTCGAAGCCCACCTGGCGCGCGATCCGGGTGCGGGGCCGTTCTGCCATGGCGCCCAGCCGACCATTGCCGATTGTTACCTGGTGCCCCAGGTATTCAATGCGCAGCGCTTCAATATCGACGTTTCGGCCTATCCGAATATCGACCGCATCAATGCGTTGTGCATCGCATTGCCTGCGTTCCAGGCCGCGCACCCATCGCGCCAGCCCGATTCCGAATAGCGCGCGGGTGGCAGGACATGAGGGCGGCGCGCTACAATCGCCGCCTCTTTCCATTGCCATTTCGCCATGACCGATACCGCTTTTTCCGCTGCGATCCCTGCACCGATCCTCCAGGCCCTTGACCTGGCCGATGCCTCGTGGCGTCCGATCCTCGAAGCGGGGCTACAGGCAGTGGCCCGCGCTGATCCTGATTATTTGCCTGCGCTGGCGCAGGACGATTACGTCCCCACCGAACACCGCATGTTCGCCGCCTTTGCCCAGCCGCTGGACAAGGTGCGCTACGTGCTGGTGGGGGAGGGGCCGTACCCGCGCGCTGCAAGCGCCACGGGCGTGAGCTTCATGGACGGCGCCGTCGGCGATCTGTGGAGCGATGCTGGCCTGTCCAAGCCCGTGAACCGGGCCACGTCACTGCGCAACTTCATGAAAATGCTGCTGGTGGCAAGCGGCCAGTTGCAGGCCGATGCGACGAGCGGGGAAGCGCTGGCGCCGGTCGCCCAGGCGGCGCGCGCTGACGGCTCGATCCAGACCTTGGCGCAGTTGCAGGACAATCTCGTGCAAGAAGGCTTTTTGCTGCTGAATGCCGCGCTGGTGTTTCGCAAGCATGTCAAGCCGATCATCGATGCACGCGCCTGGTTGCCGTTCCTGCAGACGGTGCTGGCAGCGCTGGGTGCGCAAAAGCATGTGCCAACGCTGGTCCTGTGGGGCAAAATCGCCGAGCAACTGCAGAAGTTGCCAGAGACGGCTGCTTTCCCGCAGGAGGTGGCCGAGCATCCCTATAACCTCAGCTTCATCGGGCATCCGGGCATGCAGGCGCTGTTCGGGCCGATGGCATTGTTACGGGCCCGTTGATAGTCGTGCGGACGACTTATTTAGTAAGAACGTGACCCGCCGTTTTTGGGGTGGTCCAAGACAAGATCATTGCGATTTGCTATACTTGACTAAATCGTTCAACTAATCAGGTCTTTCCCCAGCTTCACAGGGAAACATGCCGCAAGAGGCGGTGCCGACTTGGTACTTGAACAAGAGAAATATTTTATCATTAACCGGGGTTGAAATGCGTCTGACCACCAAAGGCCGTTTTGCTGTCACTGCGATGATCGACCTTGCCATGCGTCAAGGCAATGGCCCGGTCACGCTGTCGGGCATCAGCCAGCGCCAGGCCATTTCGCTGTCGTACCTCGAGCAGCTGTTTGGCAAGCTGCGCCGCCACGAGATCGTCGAATCGATCCGTGGTCCGGGCGGCGGTTATAGCCTGGCGCGCGCGGCGGGCAAGGTGACGGTGGCGGATATCATCATCGCCGTTGACGAGCCTCTCGATGCAACCCAGTGCGGCGGTAAAGAGAACTGCCATGGCGCCCACACCGACGGCGCCCGCTGCATGACCCACGAACTGTGGACCACGCTGAACGAAAAAATGGTCGACTACCTCGATTCGGTATCGTTGCAAGACCTCGTCGACCAGCAGCGCCAGAAAGAACAGAACGTCGTGCACGTGCACCGCGGCGCCCCCGCCGCAGTCGGACAAAACTAAGTTACCGGAGTAAATCAGATGAACGCGCCTATGGACAAGACCACCGAGCAGAGCTTCGCGCCAGCTCCACATTTCCCGATCTACATGGATTACTCGGCCACGACGCCGGTCGATCCACGCGTCGCCGACAAGATGATCCCGTTCCTGCGCGAGCAGTTCGGTAATCCTGCGTCGCGCAGCCACGCCTACGGCTGGAACGCTGAAGCGGCCGTCGAAGAGGCACGCGGCCACGTCGCCGCGATCATCGGCGCCGACCCGCGCGAAATCGTCTGGACCTCCGGCGCGACCGAAAGCAACAACCTGGCGATCAAAGGCGCGGCCCAGTTCTACAAGACCAAGGGCAAGCACATCATCACGGTGAAAACCGAGCACAAGGCCGTGCTGGATACCGTGCGTGAACTCGAGCGCGTCGGCTTCGAAGCGACTTACCTCGAGCCGCAAGCCAACGGCCTGATCACCGTCGAGCAGCTGGCAGCGGCGATCCGCCCTGACACGATCCTCGTCTCGGTCATGTTCGTGAACAATGAAATCGGCGTCGTGCAACCGATCGCCGAAATCGGCGAACTGCTGCGCTCGAAGGGCATCATCTTCCACTGCGACGCGGCCCAGGCTGTCGGCAAGGTCGAGATCAACCTTGAAGTGCTGAAGGTCGACCTGATGACCTTCACCGCGCACAAGGCCTATGGCCCGAAAGGCATCGGCGCCCTGTACGTGCGCCGCAAGCCGCGCGTGCGCCTCGAAGCGCAGATGCACGGTGGCGGTCACGAGCGCGGCATGCGTTCGGGCACGCTGCCGACGCACCAGATCGTCGGCATGGGCGAAGCATTCCGCCTGGCCAAGGTCGAGATGGACAGCGAGCTGGCGCGCGTGCGCGCACTGCGCGATCGCCTGGCCCGTGGCCTGATGGAGATCGAAGAAGTCTATATCAACGGCGACATGGACCACCGCGTGCCGCATAACCTGAACGTCTCGTTCAACTATGTCGAAGGCGAGTCCCTGATCATGGCGATCAAGGACCTGGCCGTGTCGTCCGGTTCGGCCTGCACCTCGGCCAGCCTGGAACCATCGTACGTGCTGCGCGCCCTGGGCCGCAGCGACGAGCTGGCGCACAGCTCGATCCGCTTCTCGATTGGCCGCTTCACGACCGAAGAAGAAATTGATTTTGCCGTCAACCTGCTCAAGAGCAAAGTTGGCAAGCTGCGTGAACTGTCGCCGCTGTGGGACATGTTCAAGGACGGGATCGACATCAGCTCGATCCAGTGGGCTGCACACTGATCTGCTCATACCGAGCGCGCATTTTCTAAACATACTGGAGCATCACCATGGCATATTCGGACAAAGTACTGGACCACTACGAAAACCCACGCAACGTCGGCGCCTTCGACAAGGGCGACGATGACATCGGCACCGGCATGGTCGGCGCGCCGGCCTGCGGCGACGTCATGAAGCTGCAGATCAAGGTCAACGACCAGGGCCTGATCGAAGACGCAAAGTTCAAGACGTACGGCTGCGGTTCGGCCATCGCATCGAGCTCGCTGATCACTGAGTGGGTCAAGGGCAAGAGCCTGGACGAAGCACTGGCGATCAAGAACACGCAGATCGCCGAAGAGTTGGCACTGCCGCCGGTCAAGATCCACTGCTCGATCCTGGCAGAAGACGCGATCAAGGCCGCTGTGGCCGACTACAAGGCAAAGCACGCCGATAAAGCAGTTGCAGCAGTCGCAGCGGCGTAATTCCTGGTAATAGAACTGAGCTGGAGAAGCACAACATGGCAATCACCCTGACCGAAAAAGCTGCAAAGCACGTCAACCGTTACCTCGAACGCCGGGGCAAGGGCATTGGCTTGCGTTTCGGTGTGCGCACCACCGGCTGCTCCGGCCTGGCCTACAAGCTTGAGTACGTCGATGAAAGCGCCAACGAAGACAGCGTCTTCGAATCGCATGGCGTGCAGGTATTCGTTGACCCGAAAAGCCTGCCGTACATCGACGGCACCGAGCTCGATTTCGCCCGTGAAGGCCTCAACGAGGGCTTCCGCTTCAATAATCCGAACGTCAAGGACAATTGCGGCTGCGGCGAGAGCTTCCGCATCTGATCGCGCATGCAGAATCATTTCGAACTGTTTCAACTGCCGGCCCGTTTCGAGGTCGACCAGAGCGCCCTGGATACCGCCTACCGCGAAATCCAGGGCCGCGTCCATCCTGACCGGTTCGTCGGCAGCAGCGATGGCGAAAAACGTGTCGCCATGCAATGGGCGACGCGCGCCAACGACGCCTACCAGACCCTGCGCAATCCGCAAAAGCGCGCGCAGTATCTGTGCGAACTCAATGGCGTCGATCTGCAGACCGAATCGAACACCGCGATGCCCACTGCGTTCCTGATGCAGCAGATGGAATGGCGCGAAGAACTTGGCGATGCGCGCGCTGGCAAGGATGCTGGCGCGCTCGACGCACTCGATGCGCAGGTGCGCGCCGAACGCAAGCAGATGCTGGTCACCGTTGGCCAGCAGCTCGATGCGGGCGACTACGCCGCTGCCGCGCAGGGCGTGCGCTCGCTGATGTTCCTCGACAAGTTCGGCGACGAAGTGCAGTACGCCTTCGAAGCGATCGAGGCATAACCTTCCTGCTCTCCATCGTGGACGGCGGTGTCGTCCACGCCCCGCTATGCCGGTCGTACGCGTAAAATAGCGTCCGCACCGTCCCTGCACGCAAAAATAACACTGGTATCACGACTATGGCACTCCTCCAAATCGCCGAACCCGGCATGTCCACCGCCCCGCACCAGCACCGCCTGGCCGTGGGCATCGACCTGGGCACCACCAATTCGCTCGTCGCCACCGTTCGCAGCGGCAGCCCTGAAGTGCTCAGCGACGAGGAGGGCCGCTCGCTGCTGCCGTCGATCGTGCGCTACCTGGACAACGGCCACGCCCACATTGGCCACAAGGCGCGCGCGCACCAGACCACCGACCCAAAGAACACGATTGTTTCGGTCAAGCGCTTCATGGGCCGCGGTCTGAAAGACATCGCGCACGCGGAAAACCTGCCGTACGACTTCGTCGAGGGCGAGGGCATGGTCCAGTTGAACACCGTCGCCGGCGTGAAAAGCCCCGTCGAAATCTCGGCCCAGATCCTGGCCACGCTGCGCCAGCGCGCCGAGGATTCGCTCGGCGACGACCTGGTTGGCGCCGTGATCACGGTGCCGGCGTACTTCGACGATGCACAGCGTCAGGCGACCAAGGATGCGGCCCAGCTGGCCGGCCTGAACGTCCTGCGCCTGCTGTCGGAACCGACCGCGGCTGCCATCGCATATGGCCTCGACCAAGGCAAGGAAGGCGTGTACGCCGTCTACGATCTGGGCGGCGGCACCTTCGACATTTCGATCCTCAAGTTGTCGAAAGGCGTGTTCGAAGTGCTGTCGACCGGCGGCGACTCGGCCCTGGGTGGCGACGATTTCGACCATCGCCTGTTCTGCTGGATCATGGAAAAGGCGCGCCTGGCGCCATTGTCCGACCAGGACACCGCGACGCTGATGGTCAAGGCCCGCCAGGCCAAGGAACTGCTGTCGACGAACGAAGAAACGACGATCGAGGCGATCCTGAAATCGGGTGAGCTGGTGCAGGTGACGATCACGGCGCGCGAATTCGTCGAAATCACCAAGCACCTGGTCGGCAAGACGATGAATGCGATCCGCAAGGCGATGCGCGATGCCGACGCCAGCGTGGAAGACGTCGATGGCGTGGTCATGGTCGGCGGCGCGACGCGCATGCCGCATGTGCGCCTGGCCGTATCGGACTTCTTCCAGACCATTCCGCACGCCAATATCGACCCGGACCGCGTCGTGGCGCTGGGCGCGGCGATCCAGGCCAATCTGCTGGCCGGTAACCGCGCCGACGGCGAAGACTGGTTGCTGCTGGACGTGACCCCGCTGTCGCTCGGCATCGAGACGATGGGCGGCCTGGTCGAAAAAATCATTCCGCGCAACTCGACGATTCCGGTCGCGCGCGCGCAGGAATTCACGACCTTCAAGGATGGCCAGACGGCGCTGGCGGTGCACGTGGTGCAGGGTGAGCGCGAGCTGGTGTCGGATTGCCGCTCGCTGGCGCGCTTCGAGCTGCGCGGCATCCCGCCGATGGCGGCCGGCGCCGCGCGCATCCGCGTGACTTACCAGGTCGACGCCGATGGCTTGCTGGCAGTGGCCGCGCGCGAAATGCGCTCGGGCGTGGAAGCATCGATCACGGTCAAGCCGTCGTACGGCCTGGCGGACGATCAGGTGGCGCGCATGCTGCAGGAGTCGTACACGTCGGCCTCGAGCGACATGCAGATGCGCGCACTGCGCGAAGAGCAGGTCGAGGCCGAGCGCATCCTGCTGGCGACGCAGTCGGCGCTGGACAGCGATACCGATCTGCTGTCGCCTGATGAGAAGGCCACCATTGCTGCGCAATTGCAAATGGTGCGCGACGCGGTGGCGATGTCGAACGACACGACGCTCGAACCGGGCCTGCGCCAGAACGTGGTGCACGATGCAGTCCAGGCGCTGGCGCATGGCACCGAAGAATTCGCGGCGCGCCGCATGGACAAGAGCGTGCGCAAGGCATTGTCGGGCAAGTCGCTGGACGAAATCTGATCTGCACACCCGCACAAATACAACAATCAACCGAGGTAATCCAAGTGCCACAAATCGTCATCCTTCCCCATCCCGTGCTGTGCCCAGAAGGCGCCGTGCTTGACGCACCAAGCGGCAAATCGGTCTGCGACGTCCTGCTCGAAAACGACATCGACATCGAACACGCCTGCGACCGCGTCTGCGCCTGCACCACCTGCCACGTGATCGTGCGCGAGGGCTTCAATTCGCTGAACGAACAGCAAGAGCAGGAAGAAGACATGCTCGACAAGGCCTGGGGCCTGGAGCCCAATTCGCGCCTGTCGTGCCAGGCGATCGTCGCTGACGAAGACCTCGTCGTCGAGATTCCGAAGTACACGATCAACCACGCCGCCGAAAAGAACCACTGATCTTCATGAAGCGTGTCGAGAACGTCAAGAAAGCCCAGGCTGCGCCGGAGCTGCCACCCGAGGTTCGCCCGGGCCAGTCGATCGAGCTGCTCAAAGAGCTGCACATCCTGACCCGCGACGGCAAGTTGAATCAGGACAGCCGCCGCAAGCTCAAGCAGGTCTACCACCTGTATAACTTCATCGAGCCGCTGCTGCGCGATGTGCAGGGGGCGAAGGGCAGCGTGTCGCTGGTCGACCATGGCGCCGGCAAATCGTACCTTGGCTTCATCCTGTATGACCTGTTTGTGAAAGCCCAAACCGAGGGTTCGCACATCTACGGCATCGAGACGCGCGAAGAACTGGTCACCAAATCGACCGAGCTGGCCGCGCGCCTGGGTTTTAAAGGCATGTCGTTCCTGCCGCTGTCGGTGGCCGAATCGACCACCTCGAGCGCGCTCCCTGAATCGATCGACATCGTCACCGCGCTGCACGCCTGCAATACCGCCACCGATGACGCCATCGACTTCGCGCTCAAGAAGAACGCGAAGCACATGGTGCTGGTGCCGTGCTGCCAGGCCGAAGTCGCTACCGTCCTGCGCAAGAACAAGGGCAAGGACGTGAAACGCAGCGCGCTCACCGAAATCTGGCGCCATCCGATCCATACGCGCGAATTCGGCAGCCAGATCACCAATGTGCTGCGCTGCCTGCAGCTCGAGGCGCATGGCTACCAGGTCACCGTGACCGAACTGGTGGGCTGGGAGCACTCGATGAAAAATGAACTGATCATCGCCACCTACAAGAACCTGCCGCGCCGCCGCCCGACCGAACGTCTGCACGAGGTGCTCGGCGAACTGGGCCTGGCAGAGATGACCGAACGTTTCTACGCCCCACAAGCCGCCACCACGGAGTGACAACAAGCATGAGCGACAACACGCAAGGCTGGATCGACCTGCGCAGCGATACGGTGACGCAGCCAAGCGCCGCGATGCGCGCCACGATGGTGGCCGCCCACGTCGGCGACGATGTGTATGGCGATGACCCTACCGTCAACCGCCTGCAGGATTACGCGGCGGAGCTGTTTGGTTACGAGGCCGGCATGTTCGCCCCGAGCGGCACGCAAACGAACCTGATCGCCCTGATGACGCACTGCGGTCGCGGCGACGAATACCTGGTCGGCCAAGAAGCGCACACCTACAAGTACGAAGGCGGCGGCGCTGCAGTGCTGGGCAGTATCCAGCCGCAGCCGATCATCAATCAGCCGGACGGCTCGATCCTGCTTGCCGATATCGAGGCCTACATCAAGCCCGACGACATGCACTTCGCGCGCACGCGCCTGCTGGCGCTGGAAAACACGATCGGCGGGCGTGTGCTGAGCCAGGAGTACGTGGTTGCGGCAACGACGCTGGCGCACGAGAAGGGCCTGGCGACGCACCTGGACGGCGCGCGCATCTGCAACGCAGCCGTCAAGCAGGGCATCAGCCTGGCGGACGCCGTCAAGGGCTTCGACACCGTGTCGGTGTGTCTGTCCAAGGGCCTGGGCGCACCGGTTGGCTCGGTGCTGCTTGGCCCGAAGGCCTTCATCGAGCAGGGCAAGCGCTGGCGCAAGATGCTGGGCGGCGGCATGCGCCAGGCCGGCGTGATCGCCGCTGCCGCGCACTACGCGCTCGAACACAATGTCGCGCTGCTGGCGCAGGACCATGACAATGCCGCCGAACTGGCGCGCGGCCTGGCCCTGATCCCGGCGCTCATCGTCAGCACCCCGCAAACGAATATCTTCTGGATCGACGTGCCGGCTGCTGCCTGCGCACCGCTGCGCGCGGCGCTCGAACGGGCGCAGATCCGCGCCACGGTCGGCCCCAGAATGCGTCTCGTGACGCACCTCGATGTCTCCGCGCGCGATGTCCAGCGCACGGTCGACGTCTTCACCACATTTTTTACTGATTGGCGTGCATGACAACTGAAGAAGCAATCCGCCTGGCCAAACGTGTGGCCGACGTGGCAGGGTGCTCGCGCGCCGATGCCGAGCGTTATATCGCTGGCGGCTGGGTCAGCGTCGACGGCGCCGTGGCCGAAGATCCCGCCACCCGCGTCACGCCGGAGCAAAAGGTCGAGCTGCTGCCGGGCGCGACGCCCGTCGAACCGGACCCGGTGACGATCCTGATGCACAAGCCGGCCGGTATCGAAATCGAAGCGGCGCTCGCGAGCATCACCGCCGAGAACCAGGTACTGGAACACGGGCGCGGGAAGCCGTTCCTGCGCCGACACTTGTTCAAGACCACGGCTGCCACGCCGCTGGAAACCATGGCCTCGGGCCTGATCGTGTTCAGCCAGGATTTCCGCGTGATCCGCAAGCTGGTCGACGATGCATCGCGCAACGAGTCCGAATACGTCGTCGAGGTCGACGGCCAGATCGCCGACAATGGCATGGACAAGCTTGGCCGCATGTTCAAGGCCAGCTGGCAAAGCGAGCAGCGCCTGCGCATCGCCGGCAAGAACATCCAGCGCGGCCAGATCGAGCGCCTGTGCGGCGACGTGGGCCTGCGCGTGACCGCACTGCGCCGCCTGCGTATCGGCCGCATCTCGATGGGTCCGATGCCGGCCGGCGGCTGGCGCTTCCTGCGCGACACCGACCAGTTCTGATCCGGTGACGGGGAACGTGTTGATGACATGTCATGCTGGTGTCATCGGCGCGTCCTATGCTGGCGGTTTTTCTTCCTTGGAAAACCGACCATCATGCTGCATCGCTCCCGTGCTACCACCCGCTACCTTCCGATGATTGCCACGATTGCGCTGGCCTGCACGCTCGCTGCCTGCGGCGGCGACCATGACGACGAACCGACGCCCACCACGCTGACGCTGGAAAAAATCGGCAGCTACAACGGCGGCGCCGTCGGCGCGGCCGAGATTACCGCCTACGATGCGGCCAGCAAGCGCCTGTTCGTCGTCAACGGCGCGAATGGCACCGTCGACGTGCTGGACCTGAGCGCACCGAATACGCCCAAGCTGCTGGGCACGATCAGCGTGGCGGGCCTTGGCAAGGCCGTCAACAGCGTCGCCCTGTACGACGGCCTGGTGGCACTCGCCGTCGAAGCAGCGGTCAAGACCGATCCGGGCACCGTGGCGTTCTACAACGCCGCCGACCTCAAGCTGATCAACAGCGTGAAGGTAGGCGCGTTGCCCGACATGCTGGTGTTCACGCCGGACGGCAGCAAGGTGCTGGTCGCCAATGAAGGCGAGCCAAGTGGCTATGGCGTGGCCGGGACGAGCGACCCCGAAGGCGCGGTCAGCATCATCACCGTGAATCGCGGCGGCGCCCCAAGCGTTGCCACCGCCGACTTCCGCAGCTTCAATGGCCAGGAAACGGCGCTGCGCGCGCAGGGCATCCGCATCTTTGGCCCCAAGGCCACGGCTGCGCAGGACTTCGAGCCGGAATACATCACCGTCAGCGAAGACGGCAAGACGGCCTGGGTCACGCTGCAGGAAAACAATGCGATCGCCATCGTTGACGTGGCCAGCGCAAAGGTCACATCGATCAAGCCGCTCGGCTTCAAGGACCACAATGTCGCCGGTTTCGGTCTGGACGCGTCGGACGAAGATGGCGGCACCAATACCAACAGCGGCACGCCGGCCACGAAGATCGGTCCGCAGCCTGTGAAAGGCATGTACCTGCCGGACGCGATTGCCGGCTACACGGTCGATGGCAAGCATTACCTGCTGACCGCGAATGAGGGCGATGCCCGCGCCGACTGGCCGGGCTTCAATGAAGAGACGCGCATCCGCGCCCATTGCACGGCAGGGCTGGACCCGAGCGTGTTCCCGAACGCCGGTAGCGCGACGTTCGACTCGAACCTGGGCCGGCTGCGCGTGACGACGACGCCCAACGGTGGTGGCATGACCGGCAAGAACGCCGCCGGCCAATGCACCGAGCTGTACACGTTTGGCGGCCGTTCATTCTCGATCTGGGACACGGACATCAAGCGCGTCTACGACTCGGGCGACGAATTCGAGCGCCGCACCAGCACGCTGCCGAATGCGCGCTTCAACGCCAGCAACGACAACAACAATCTGGAAGACCGCAGCGCCTCGAAAGGCCCGGAGCCGGAAGGCGTCGTGGTCGGCAAATTCGGCGACAAGCAGTATGCGTTTGTCGGCCTGGAGCGCATCGGCGGCGTGATGGTCTACGACATCACGAAACCGGCGTCAGCGTCGTTCGTGACTTACCTGAACACGCGCGATGGCGACAAGGGCGACCTGGGACCGGAAGGCTTGACGTTCATCCCGGCGCACAAGTCGCCCAACGGCAAGCCGTTGCTGATCGTCGGTAACGAAGTCAGCGGAACGACTGCCGTCATGCAGGTCAATCTGACGTATTAATTGTCAGAGCGCTTGCCCAGCAAGGAGAGGCCGACGGCGGCCGCGATCAGCACGGCGCCCACGGCGAGCGTGTTGTCATTCGATGGCACGCGAGGCTGCACGTCGCGCCGCGGTCGAGCAGGGGCAGAGGCAGGGCGCTTCACCATGCCGCTGTGCACGCCGCTGGCGCCCTGCTGCGGCTCGTACAGCGCGCCCACCGTGTCTTCGGTCGGGTCAGCGCGTTTGGCCCAGGTTTCCATGAAGCGGTTCATGCCGGACGCCAGCAGGTCGGGCGCCAGTTGCGTGAGCTTCTTGGTCACGTCGGGCGCGCCCAGCAGCGTGACGGCGCGCGGCTTGCGCACCAGGGCCACGACGGCGTTGGCCACTTTCTCGGGAGCCAGCACGCCCGGTGGATACGACAGCTTGGCGCCCGTGTAGTTGGCAGCGTGCTTGAAGCCCGGCGTATCGACGAAGGATGGGTAGATGTCGCACACGTGGATGTCGCGCTTCTTGCCCAGTTCGGCGCGCAGCGCCTCACTGAAGCCGCGCAGGCCGAATTTGCTGGCGCCGTAGGCCGCCGCATACGGCGTGGCGACGAAGCCGCCCGACGAAATCATGTTGACCCAGATGCCGTAATCCTGTTCCAGGAAAATCGGGATCACGGCGTGCGCGTCGTTCATGTGCGTGATCAGATTGGTCTCGATGACCTGGCGATGGTGCGCGATCGGCACGTCGGCGAACTTGCCGACCACGCCACTGCCCACGTTGCTGAACCAGAGGTCGATCTGGCCGAGAAGATCGCGTGCATCCTGCGCAAACGCGGCGACGGCGTCGGCATCGGTGGCGTCAACAACGAGCACGTCGGCATGGCCGCCGGCCTGGCGGCAGCGCCGGGCGACGTCGTCGAGGCCTTCCTTGCCACGCGCGCCGAGCACGAGGTGAGCGCCCTGGCGGGCGAAGGCGATGGCAGTGGCGGCGCCGATACCGCTGGAGCCGCCCATGATGACGACGCGAAGATGTGATTGCTTCATGAAATCCCTTTCGGATTGATTGACAAGATTGTCTGGTAATCAATTATTAAGGGATTCGGTCAGCTACGTATTTCGTATTCCGCGAGACAAGTTTTGTGTTCGCAACATGGGTGGCGCAGTCTGGAAAAATATCCACACTGACGGCCTCCGCGCGACACGACCAAGTGCTCGGCCTCCGATCACTCACGGTTGAGTACGCGCAACTGCATAGAACGTGGAATAACTTGTATTTCTCCATCCAACAAAGTTTCTTGCTTTACATGGATAGATGGGATCGACGAACGTATTTTGCGTGATGGAGCGATCGGCGACGACCGCCCATGCACATGCCGAAGTGATTTCGATCAGATTCGGCGTCTCTGCCTTTGTTATATAGGGTCCTTCAACTCGCCAGGCTTTTGTTTTATCTGCTGATCTGTAGAGCCATGCCCTGAACGTCGTTCCATCTTTAAAGCCGTCGACTATTTTCTCCGTCCCACGTTCAGTAGTGCCTAATGAGAATTTGCCAGTGATTTTCGCTTTTTTGTTTTGACTAATCTGCATTTGCCCTTGTTTTCCGTCGATTTCGATGATCCACTCACCGGATAAATCGTATTGCTTGTTGCCTGTGCTATCCAGAAAGGGTGTCACGTAACCGGGTTCACTTGGTAATATCGTGACAATAACCTTATTCGAACGATGTTCGCCGTACTTCGTTTTAAGGGTGATCGACATCGTGCTCTGGTATTCTTTTTCCGGGATCTGTTTTGGATAGAGAACGAAGCGTCCTTCGTTGAGCATTCGACTCTCCGCTATTTCCGCCGTATTGAATCCACTGGGCGTATCTTTGGACAGAACAAAAACGGAGCGATCGTAATCAAGCTTCAGGAAACCTTTTTCAACAGGAGTGGATGCATCAGGCGTCGCATGGATGAGGATTGATATCGGTTGCGACAGCGACATGATACAAGTGCCGCAATCGAGTGTGATATCGACCTTCTCCGGGTAGATCCAATGCAAAAAATCGTTTTTTAGTGGTTCAAAAAATGGCATGAACCAGACAAGCAGGCTAGCTCCGGTAATGCCGAACATGTAGGAGATTTTTTTGATGCTCGAACTCAGCCACCCGGCGATATTCGCCATAGTGGATTGGACTGACGGCGCTTTGCCGCCAGAATTGATTTGCCGTAGTCGTCCGGGGCGGGATCGATAGGGCATGATTTCTTCTACCGGGAGATGACCACTAAGTTGGGAACGTAGTTTTTTCCTGGGTCGCCATAGTGTAGCTTGAGTTGCGGTATGTAAATTTGCGAGCCTGGACCGCCATCCATCGCAATCGCAGTAACAGGTCGCTCACCTTGGGCGGACTCGATCGACGTCACCAGTTGCGCGAATTCGTACAGCGAAACTGCTCGCCCGAAACTCTCGAATGCACCAGCAACAAAAATTCTCCCTGATGGAAAGACACCGAAAGCTGTCCGGTTGAAGCGCTCTTTGTCATCCGAGTAGATGGCGACTTGAGAATCTTCGACGATGAGCGGTTTGCTCTGCACTGCCTGCAGAATGCCGGAGCTTACCTTGAATTTTCTTGCCTTCGTGATTTTTGCGTGCTCGCCCTTTTTTTGTAGAAGAATACCTCCCCCTGACCAGGCAATCTTTCGGTTCACGATTGTTCCGTCAGAAATCACCAGGCCCAAGGGAATGTAGCGCTTGTTGGCGTCGTAGCCAAAAAATCCACCATTAATTGAAAGCAAGGCATTGGCTGGGGTTTCTGATTTGTAAATCGCATAACTATCATCAAAGCGAAGCACCTCTTTTACCAGAATGTTTTTCTTTACGTTGTCGAATTCGACCCACGCAAATGTTAGTCCGGCACGGCTGCCGAGTGGGCTGGACGTCATTTCATGCACGGTGATTGTATGATCGCGCGTCTGCACGATACGCTCGGGCGCGGTCTTTAAACCTAGTTTCTGCCAGGCTGAATTTGTTGCGGCGAAACTGATAGCACTGATCAAAAACAGGCTGTTAAGGATGAAAAAGCATTCCAGATAGTTTTTTTTAGTAAAAAGTTTCATGCGTCTTCCCTGGAAAGGTCTGAAAGCAGGCTATCTGGATGACGTACCTGTAGCCTCGGCGCATGGTGTGGCCGTTTCAGATTGGACAGCCTGTCGACTGTCAGGTTCCGAAAACGCACGAATTTTCAGCAGTGGTGAGCGACGACGTCGGATGGCGGATCGATTAACTGCTCACCAGATCGGAATCAGTGGCACGACTTGAGGCGATGACCTGATTGGCAGAGACCAGGCTATGACGTCGGTGCGGATTTGCTGGAACGTCTTTTCGGCAAGGAAATCAAACGCGTCCCCGTGAGCCGGTCATGCAGGAATTGCCGGTCGCTGTCGAACCACGCGGTCAACGCCCAGGCAACGATACCCATCGCGAGCGCGAGCGCGATCTGACCGCGGGCATGCAGCCCGAACACCGCGCACACAATCAGCGCCGGCGCAAACCAGCCCCATGCCAGCAGATAGCGCACGATCGCCGTACGCCACGGCAGGCGTGCGTGCCCGGGCTGCACGACCTTGACGCGCCATGTCTTCATGGCCAGCGTGTGGCCGCTGTCGCGCCAGCACCAGGTGAAGTACAGCCCCGTGATCACGAACAGGTACACCTTCAGGCCGTGCTGGAAGAGGGGGGGCTGGCGGTTGCCGGTAACGAGCAGATACAGCAGGACGGCCAGCATCTCGACCGCGAACAGGAGAAGGAATTCATAGACCATCACGGCAAGGCGCCGCTTGACTGTGGGCGTGGCGGCGATCGCCGGCGTGGCCCCGGGAGATACAACAGGCGGCTCAGTTGCCTGCATTGGCGGCCTGGGCATCGCGCGCTTGGCCACCCGGTGTGGCGACAGCGCCGCCGTTGGTGGCGGCTGGTGACACCGCTGAATTCGGTGACGATGGCGCTGCCGGCGTCGTCACTGCAGGCGCGACCGGCCCTGGCATGACGGCAATGGCCGACGGCGGCGGCGTATCGGGCGTGCCGATCAGCACGCACTCGGCGCCCCGGCGCGTCGTGTTCGCCGCGCACGGCATCGGCACGACCAGCAGCGGCGTATCGGGCAGCGCGATCGGCGCGCTCTTTTGCAGCGTGGCCGGCTTGCTGGCCAGCTTGCGCTTTTCCTCGGCCGACAGCTGCTTGTAGTTTTCCCAGTTGGCGGCTTTGTCGCCCTGCGCCAGCTTGTTGGTCTTGCTGAAGTTTTCGCGCGCCAGGTCACGCTGCTTCGGCGTGAGCTTCATCCACTGGCGCATGCGCTCGTGCACGCGTTGCTGCTCGGCCGCGTCCAGCGAGCCGAAGCGGGCCGATACCTCGATCCAGCGGCGCTTGCGCGGGCCTTCCATGCGGTCCCATTCAGATTCGAGTGGTGCCAGCGCCACGCGTTGTGCATTGCTCAGGTCGCGCCACAGCGGCTTGTCGGGGGCCTTGCGCAGCGGGCGCGCGCTGGCAATGGTCTCGGTTGCCACAGGCAGGATGGACGGCTTCTCGAACCGATCGACGATGATCCAGGTCAGCGCAGCAGCGGCCACGACGCCGATGACGATCTTCAGCACGGGAAAGCGCGATGTCGAGACGTTCTTCTTGGTCATTGCTGGCGCTGCTGCGACTCCAGATAGGCGTTGAAACCCGGATCGAGGTAGGCGGTCAGCGGCAATTCGTCGGCCAGCACGGCGGCGTCAATGTCGGCCAGTGCTGCCAGTTGCTGCTGTTGTTCATGCTGGTAAAAGCCGCCCATGCCAATCACCAGCGCCAACAGTGGCACGGCAATGGCCAGGCGCGACACGGTCGGCCCGGCAAGGAATGCGCCGACCCCGTGCCAGCCGAAGCCGGCCCGGGCGTCGGGCTTCTTGCGCGCCATGGCGGCAGCGCGTGCAACGGCCAGCCGGTCAACGGTCGAAGCCGGCAAGTGGTCGAGCTGTTCGTCCAGCGCGTGGCGTATCTTGTACGCCAGATTGATGTCGTCGATGTTCATAGTGTGATTCCCTTGGCCTGGAGCGCTGCCGCGAGGGCGTGGGTGGCGCGCGAGCAATGCGTTTTGACGCTGCCCTCGGAGCATCCCATTGCTGCCGCCGTTTCGGCGACGTCCATATCTTGCCAGTAACGCATGAGGAAGGCTTCCCGTTGACGCGTGGGGAGTTTTTGTACTTCGTCATCGATCAGGCGCAAGGTCTGGGCACGCTCGACCTGGTCCGCGCTCGACTCTGCGGCCGCTGAACCCTGCTCGGCTTCGAGTGAGGCAAGTATGTCGAAGTCATCATCGTCGTTTCCCTCGCCCCGCCCGAAGCCCGAGAACAGGCTGACCCAGGTATTGCGCACTTTTTCGCGGCGGAAGTAGTCGAGGATCGTGGTCTGGAGGATGCGCTGGAACAGCATCGGCAGCTCGGCCGCCGGCTTGTCGCCGTATTTCTCGGCGAGCTTGATCATCGCGTCCTGCACGATGTCCAGCGCCGATTCGTCCTTGCGGACTGCATAGACTGCCTGCTTGAACGCGCGCCGTTCGACATTCTGCAGAAAGTCGTTAAGTTCTTTGTCTGTGGCCATGCAGGTTCAGGGGGAGGCGCGCAAGTGGGTCATGCTTTAGGGAAAACTGTCGCATCCTAGCAAAAAACCACCCGGCCTGCATCGGAATCGCTCAGGGCGGGTTCCCGCCATGCCCGGTGCATGGGACGCGAAAACCGCATGACGATAGCTGAAATCATTCGTTGTTGGGGCCGGTGGGCGTGGCTATCGTAACAACACGATCATTCAGCCACGCCATCGCCATGCCACTCGATTCTGCCCGCCAGTCCTTTGCCATCCATCCGTTTCCCGGTGCGCCGCTGGGCGCCGAAGTCATCGGCCTCGACCTGTCGCTGGCGCTGGCCACGGCCGATCTTGCGCGGCTGCACCGCGCGCACCTCGATTATCACGTGCTCGTGTTTCGCGACCAGCACATCACGCCCGCGCAGCAGGTGGACTTCAGCCGCCACTTCGGCGCCCTGCAGATCCACGTGCTGCGCAATTTCCAGTTGCCCGAGCAACCCGAGGTGCTGGTGATTTCGAATATCCAGCAGGACGGCAAGCCGGTCGGGCTGGGCGATGCCGGTCATTTCTGGCATTCCGACCTGTCGTATAAAGAGACGCCCAGCCTGGGTTCGATGCTGCATGCGCAGGAGTTGCCGGCCGAAGGCGGCGACACGCTGTTTGCCAACCAGCATGCGGCGTGGGATGGCTTGCCCGATGACCTCAAACGTGAGGTCGAAGGCCTGCAGGCCGAGCACTGGTACCTGGCGCGCTATGACGAACTGCGCCAGCGCAACCCGTATCGCCCGCAGCTGACGCAGGCGCAGATCGACGAAGTCAGGCCGGTCAGCCACCCGGTCGTGCGCACGCATCCCGAGACGGGCCGCCGCGCGCTGTTCGTCAGCGAGCATTTCACGACCCGCATCCTGGGCGTGTCCGAACAGCGCAGCCGTGAGCTGCTCGATTTACTGTTCGATTACGGCACCCGCGCCGAGCATGTCTATCGCCACCAGTGGCAGCCGCACGACATGGTGTTCTGGGACAACCGCTCGCTGATGCACCTGGCCGCCGGCTGCCCGGACCACCTGCGCCGCAAGCTGTACCGCACGACGATCGAAGGCGACGTGCCTTTCTGACCTCATTCCAGGACACCCATGAATCTCAATAAAAAATTGTTGGCACTGGCTGCAGCGCTGACGTTGGCGCTGCCGTCAACGGCGCAGGCCGAAGGCAAGATCCGCGTGGCCGAGCAGTTCGGTGTTGTGTATCTGCTGCTGAACGTGGCGCAAGACCAGAAGCTCATCGAAAAGCATGGCAGGAAGCAGGGGATCGATGTCGACGTGGACTGGGTCAAGCTGTCGGGCGGCGCGGTCGTCAACGACGCGCTGCTGTCCGGTTCCATCGACGTGGCCGGCGCCGGCGTCGGCCCGCTGATGACGATCTGGGATCGCACCAGGGGCCGCCAGAACGTACGCGGCATCGCGTCACTGGGGAGCTTTCCGTATTACCTCGTCAGCACGAATCCTGCCGTGAAGACGATTGCCGACTTCAGCGCGAAAGACCGGATTGCGTTGCCGGCCGTGACGGTATCGGTGCAGGCGCGCATCCTGCAGATGGCGGCGGCAAAACAGTGGGGCGTGGCCGGGTTCAAGAAGCTTGATCCGCTCACGCAGACGGTGCCGCATCCGGATGCGGCCGCCGCCCTCATCGCCGGCAAGACCGAGCTCAACGGACACTTCGCCGCGCCGCCGTTCCAGCAACTCGAGCTGGCGGGCAACCCTAACGCGCACGTCGTGCTCGACTCGTACCAGGTGCTGGGCGGACCGTCGTCGGCCACGGTGCTGTATGCCACCGAGAAGTACGTGAAAGACAATCCGAAGACCTACCGCGCCTTCATCGATGCGCTGGCCGAAGCGGCCCAGTATATTGCGGCCAATCCGGAAGGCGCGGCCGATGCCTATCTGCGCGTGAACAAGGGCAGCGTCGACCGGGCGCTGCTGCTCAAGGTCATCAAGGACCCGAAGACGCAGTTCAGCGTGGCACCGCAAAACACGCTGGGACTGGCGCAGTTTCTGCACCAGGTCGGCGCCATCAGGAACAAGCCGGCGTCGTGGCGCGATTACTTCTTCGCGCATCCGGCCATCGCCAACGGAAGCTGATATGCGCGCCATTGCCCCTTTTAATCTGGTGCCGCCGGAACCGCTGCTGCGCGCTCAACATGTGACGCTGGAATACGCCAGCGAGCGCGGCGTCGTGCGCGCGACCGACGATATGAGCTTCGACGTCTACCGGGGCGACCGCTTCGTGCTGCTGGGGCCATCGGGCTGCGGCAAGTCGACGCTGCTCAAAGCCATCGGCGGCTTCATCGCGCCGCGCGCGGGCAGCCTGCACCTTGGCGGCAAGCGGGTCACGGGGCCGGGCCCGGACCGCATCGTCGTGTTCCAGGAATTCGACCAGCTGCCGCCGTGGAAGACGGTGAAGCAGAACGTCCTGTTCCCGATGCTGGCCGGCGGTGTTGCGCGGGCCGAGGCCGAGGTGCGTGCCCGCCACTGGCTCGGCAAGGTCGGGCTGGCGCGGTTTGCCGATGCCTATCCGCACACGCTGTCGGGCGGCATGAAGGCGCGGGTGGCGATTGCCCGCGCACTGGCGATGCAGCCGGCCGTGCTGCTGATGGACGAGCCGTTTGCCGCGCTCGATGCGCTGACCCGGCGCAGCATGCAGGAAGAACTGCAGGCGCTGTGGGACGAGATCGGCTTCACGATGCTGTTCGTGACCCACTCGATCGAAGAGGCGCTGGTGGTGGGCAACCGCATCCTGCTACTGTCGCCGCACCCGGGCCGCGTGCGCGCCGAACTCAACAGTCATCAGTTCAGCCTGGCCAGTGCGGGCAGCCACGAGTTTCAGGCCGCCACGCAGCGCATCCATGCGCTGCTGTTCGGTGCTGACGCCGATGCGCCTGCCGTGCAACCGCAACCGGCGCAGGTGCAACCATGAGCGCTGTGCATGAACCACCGATCCGGCCCGAATACGTCGCGCCGCAGCGTGCAGCGCCCGCGCCCGCCCTCGTCAGCACCGGGCCGGTCAATCGCTGGGGCTGGTTGAGCAAGCCTGCGATTCTGCTGGCGCTGGTCATCCTGTGGGAGTTGCTGGCGCGCTGGGTCGACAACGATTTATTGTTGCCGGGCGCGCTGCAGACGGCTCGCGCATTCATCGACGGCATCGCGTCGGGCGAACTGATCGGTTATGTGACGGTGTCGCTGGCCATCCTCGTGCAGGGATTCCTGTTGGGGGTGGCGATCGCGTTCCTGCTGACCTGGCTGGCCGTGTCGAACCGCTTCGGGCGCGAGCTGATCGACACGCTGACGTCGATGTTCAATCCGCTGCCGGCCATTGCGCTGCTGCCGCTGGCGCTGCTGTGGTTCGGCCTGGGCAAGGGCAGCCTGCTGATGGTGCTGGTCCATTCGGTCGTGTGGCCGCTGACGCTCAATGCCAGCGCGGGCTTTCGCGCGGTGCCCGAGACGCTGCGCATGGCCGGGCGTAACTATGGCCTGGGCGGCTTGCGCATGGTCCTGCAAATCCTGGTGCCGGCGGCGCTGCCGTCGATCCTGTCGGGCCTGAAGATCGGCTGGGCCTTCGCCTGGCGCACGCTGATCGCGGCGGAGCTGGTTTTTGGCAGCACGTCGGGGCAGGGCGGCCTGGGCTGGTACATCTTCCAGAACCGCAACGAGCTGTTCACCGATAAGGTGTTCGCGGGCCTGGCCACGGTGATCCTGATTGGCCTGGCGATCGAGCGTTGCGTGTTTCAGACCCTGGAGCGCGTGACGGTGCGGCGCTGGGGCATGCAGCGCTGAAGCGCAAGGCTGCCGGGGTTAGTTCGTCGCTTGCAGCGCGCTTAGAGTCGCAATGCGATACGTGGCTTCCTGTCCGCCATCGTCGGTCGTGATGAACTCAGTGCCGTTGGCGCCCATGTTGAACATGCGGCCGGCCCCGGCCGGGATCAGCGACTGCACGCGGCGCACGACGTGACCGGCCAGCCCGTGCGCACCCTGCGCCACCAGCACCGTGCCATCCGCGCCATCCGCGCCGGGTGCCTCCCCACGCAGGTCGATCAGCGGGATCGCCGCGCCCTGCCAGGCCATGGTGGCGCTGAGCGGTACATCCAGCGGTACGATCTGCTCGATCGCGGCGAGCGGCAGCGCCTGCAGACCGGCGGCATCGAACACGACATAGGCTTCGGCATTGCTGGTGCCGGTGCTGGTGCTAGTGCTGGCGGAAGCGGCGGCCGTGACGCTGTCGCCACGCGCCAGGGCCGCCTCGGGATGCCGCGCCAGCAGACGCGTGACGTCGACCAGCAGCACCGTGGCGCCGCAGGCGTCGATGACGTTTTCGCCAACCCCGTCCGTGCTGGGCACGCCGGGACCGAATTCCTCGAGCCGCAGCACGGCCTGCACCGGCACACCCAGCGCCAGGTCGGCATGCTGCAGCACGGCGAGCAGTGGCGCAGCAGCGACGCGCATGTCGACGCCAGGCGCCTGGAACAGCGCTGTGCTGGCAATCAGCGCGAGCTGGCTGTCGTGCCAGCGGCACCAGGCGCTGCTGCCGATATGCGTCAGCGCCGGCAAGGCAAGCACTTCGGCCAGTGCGGCCGGTGGCACGCCGATCAGGCCGTGGCCGGTGTCGAGCAGCGCATAACAGGTGCGTGGCAGCGTGTCGGCCACGGGCGGGGCAGCAAACTCAGCAGACGCAGCGGCCGTGGCGGCCGTCGGCGCCGTGCTCCAGCACTGTGCCAGATCGGCCAGCCGGGTCACCTCCAGCAGGCTCAGAAGCACGCCGTCCCCGCTTGGTGCGGCGCTGTGGAACACGTCGTCCGGGTCGTCGCCATGATGCAGGCGCTGTAGCGCCGCTGCCTCGACCTCGACCAGCTCCTCGAGCGCATCCACACGCAGGCCGACGGTGCGGTCGCCATCGCGCAGCAACAGCAGTTGCGGGACGGCGCCCGCCGGCGCTGCGCCGACGTCGAGCCAGCGCGCCAGGTCGACCACCGGCACGGCCATGCCGTCGTGCTCGACCATGCCGAGCAGGGCGTGGGTGCGCAGGGGCAGGCGACCGAAGGTCTCTGGCAATGGCAGCGCCTGGAGCACGGCCTCAATTCGTACGCCGATCCCGACTTCGCCGATCCGGATGCGCGCCAGCGTCAGCCGCGCGCTGGAAGTGGCCGGCATGGCCTAGCGCTCGCGCGCCACTGCCTCGAGCTCGGCCAGCAGGCGCGAAGCGTCGCGGGTGGAGTCGGCCTGATGGTGGGTGGCGCTGCCGATGCCGGCGATCGAACTGCTGGTGGCGGCGACCGATTCGAGGATGCGCTCGAATGCATCTTCCACATCCCCGGCCAGGCGGGTGCCTTCGTCGACGCGGCTGACCGTCTCGTTGATCAGCTTGGAAATCTCGCGCGCTGCCAGTGCCGATTTCTCGGCCAGCTTGCGCACCTCGTTGGCCACCACCGAAAAGCCGCGCCCATGCTCGCCGGCGCGCGCCGCCTCGATCGCAGCATTGAAGGCGAGTAGATGGGTCTGGCCGGCGATGCTGGTGATGGTGTCGATGATCTCGCGCACGTCGCCGGACGAGGTCTGGATGGCTTGCATGGCGCCCTTGGAGCGTTCCAGCAGGCGGCTGCCGTTGGCCGCACCGTCCTGGGTGCGCGCCGCCATCGCGGCCGAATCACGCGCGCCGTCGGCGATCGTGGTGATCGAGCGGCCCAGGCCGTCGAGTGCGGTACCGATCGCGTCGATCTTGGCGCTCACCAGTTCTTCGCGCCGTACCTGGGCCGTCACGTCCATCGCGAACTTGACGACCTTGTACGGTTTGCCGGTGGCATCGAGGATCGGATTGTAGGTGGCCTGGATCCAGATGTCGGCGTCGTGCTTGCCACGGCGCTGGAAGCGTCCAGCCTGGAACCGGCCCTGGCCCAGGTCGGCCCAGAAGTGCCGGTATTCGGCGCTTTTGGCCAGTTCCGGGTCGCAGAACAGCGTGTGGTGGGAGCCGACAATTTCGTCTTCGGTATAGCCCATGGTGCGCAAGAAGTTTTCGTTAGCGGACAAGACATTGCCGCGCATATCGAATTCGATGACTGCCTGCGAGCGTCCGATCGCGTCGAGCTTGCCGCGCGATTCGGCGGCCAGCAGCTTCTGCTCGGTGATGTCGGTGGCGAACTTGACCACCTTGACCGGCTTCCCATCGGCGTCGAAGATCGGGCTGTAGGTGGCCTGGATCCAGACCGGTGCGCCGTCGCTGCGGATGCGCTTGAATTCGCCGGTATGGAACTCGCCCTTGGCCAGGCTGTGCCAGAACATCTTGTATTCGGGCGAGCGCTGGTAGGCGGGTTCGCAGAACATCGCATGCTGGCGCCCGATGACCTGATCCTGCTCGTAACCGAGAGTGAGCAGGAAATTGCGGTTGGCATGCAGGATGCGGCCTTCGAGATCGAACTCGATCACCGCCTGTGCGCGGTCGATGGCCGTCATGGCGGCCATGGCCATTTCCTGAAGAGTTTCGTTGGGCGCTTGCATAGCTGAATCCGGAACAGAAGGTGAGCAAAAAAACCGTATCTTCAAAGAAATTATCTTAAGCGGTTTTTTCTTTGCAGGTTGATTTCCATGTTGCAATAAGCTGGATTCTACTGCGGTGCGCCGGATTTACAACACACGTACCGTACGCGCACCAAAAACGAGCGGGTCAGAGCCTGCGCGCTACGCCGCAGTGCAGTGCGTTGCCCCCGGTGACGACCCGGCAGGCGCACCGTGCCAGCTATGTGCGCCAATCGAGGTCGCATCTTGTCGAAGAACAAAGCTTGACCAGAATGGTGCGGCGCGGTATGGTGTTCCTCACGCTTTGCACCCTCAAAGCATCAACGTCATGCGGGAGTCGCCCACAACGCCCCGCCCGCCATGGCACGCTTTCATTTGTAGGCAGTTTGCTCCGACCCGTGCCACAAGCGCGAGAGATGCGTCCAACCGCTACAAACACTCAAGCCTAACGAGTTGCGCCCAGCGTCAATGCGTACGGTCCCTACGGCGACCCGAACCATCGACGTGCACGCAGAAAGAAGTGGAGCCTGAGGGTTGTAAGCGCAGCACGCATATCGCCAGGAACGAGCATCCGATCAATCAACCCTATGGGTTTTGAAAGGAATGGTTATGAGTTTCGATCCAACAGTCCCTATCACGGGCGCTGAAATCGTTGTCCGTTGTCTGGCAGAAGAGGGCGTCAAGCACGTTTTCGGTTATCCGGGCGGCGCGGTTCTGTATATCTACGACGCGATCTTCCAGCAAGATAAATTCCAGCACGTTCTCGTTCGCCACGAACAAGCCGCGGTGCATGCCGCCGACGCCTATTCGCGCAGCTCGAACACCGTGGGCGTTGCCCTCGTCACGTCCGGTCCGGGCGTCACCAATGCCGTCACCGGCTTGTCGACCGCCTATATGGACTCGGTACCGATGGTCGTGATTTCCGGCCAGGTGCCGAGCCACGCGATCGGCCAGGATGCGTTCCAGGAATGCGACACGGTCGGCATTACCCGCCCGGTGGTCAAGCACAACTTCCTGGTCAAGGACGTGCGCGATCTGGCCTCGACGATCAAGAAAGCCTTCTTCATCGCCCGCACCGGCCGGCCTGGTCCGGTGCTGGTCGATATCCCGAAGGACATTACGGTCAACAAATGCCTGTTCGAGTACCCGCGCGAAGTCGACATGCGCTCGTACCGTCCGGTCGACAAGGGCCATGCCGGCCAGATCCGCAAAGCGGTCGCGCTGCTGCAGAATGCCGAGCGGCCGATGATCTATGCGGGCGGCGGCGTCATCCTGGCCAATGCCTCGAACGAGCTCAACCGCATGGTCGAGACGACCGGCTTTCCGATCACGAACACGCTGATGGGCCTGGGCGGATCGCGTTCGTCCGATCCGCACTTCGTCGGCATGCCGGGCATGCACGGCACCTATGAAGCGAACATGGCGATGCAGCACTGCGACGTGCTGATCGCCATCGGCGCGCGCTTCGACGACCGCGTGATCGGTAACCCGAAGCATTTCGCCTCGCATCCGCGCAAGATCATCCATATCGATATCGATCCGTCGTCGATTTCCAAGCGTGTGAAAGTGGATATCCCGATCGTCGGCAACGTCAAGGACGTGCTGATCGAACTGCTCTCGCAGCTCGACGCCGGCAATGGCCACGCGAATGCGCCTGCGCTGCAAAGCTGGTGGAAGCAGATCGCCGAATGGCGTGGCCGCGACTGCCTGGCGTATGCAAGCTCGGATACGCTGATCAAGCCGCAGTCCGTGATCCAGCAGCTGCACAAGGTCACCGGTGGCGACGCGTTCATCACGTCCGACGTCGGCCAGCACCAGATGTGGGCCGCGCAGTATTACCCGTTCGACAAGCCGCGCCGCTGGATCAACTCCGGTGGCCTGGGCACGATGGGTGTGGGCCTGCCGTTCGCGATGGGCGTGCAGATGGCCAATCCGGATGCCACCGTGGCCTGTGTCACCGGCGAAGGCTCGATCCAGATGTGCATCCAGGAGCTTGCCACCTGCAAGCAATACCACCTGACGCCGAAGATCATCCTGCTCAACAACCGCTTCCTGGGCATGGTCCGCCAGTGGCAGCAGATCGATTACGGTTCGCGCTATTCCGAGTCATACATGGATTCGCTGCCCGACTTCGAAAAGCTGGCCGAGGCCTATGGCCACGTCGGCATGAAGATCGAGAAACCGGGTGATGTCGACGGCGCGCTGCGCGACGCATTCGCCATGAAAGACCGGCTGGTGTTCATGAACTTCATTACCGACCAGAGTGAAAACGTGTGGCCGATGGTCAAGGCGGGCCGCGGCCTGAACGAAATGCTGCTTGGCTCGGAGGACCTGTAAATGCGCCATATTATTTCTGTCCTGCTGGAGAACGAAGCCGGTGCGCTGTCGCGCGTGGTTGGCCTGTTCTCGGCGCGCGGCTACAACATCGAAACGCTGACCGTGGCGCCGACCGAAGACGCGACGCTGTCGCGCATGACGATCGTCACGTCCGGCTCGGATGACATCATCGAGCAGATCACGAAGCACCTGAACCGCCTGATCGAGGTGGTGAAGGTGGTCGACCTGACCGAAGGCCAGCATATCGAGCGCGAGCTCATGCTGATCAAGGTGCGGGCAGTCGGCAAGGAGCGCGAAGAAATGAAGCGTACCGCCGATATCTTCCGTGGCCGCGTCATCGACGTCACCGAAAAGACCTACACGATCGAGCTGACCGGCGCCAAATCGAAGCTGGACGCCTTCATCGACGCCATCGACCGCGCCTCGATCCTCGAGACGGTGCGCACCGGCGGCTCGGGCATCGGCCGCGGCGAACGCATTCTGAAAGTTTGAGCGACGCTCAACATCACACAATTCAAATTAAATAACAGGATAAAAAAATGAACGTTTTCTACGACAAGGACTGCGACCTCTCCCTCATCAAGGGCAAGAACGTTGCCATCATCGGTTACGGCTCGCAAGGCCATGCGCACGCACAGAACCTGAGCGAATCGGGCGTCAATGTTACCGTCGGCCTGCGCCGCGGTGGCGCTTCGTGGGGCAAGGTCGAGCAAGCCGGCCTGAAAGTGGCGGAAGTCGATGAAGCAGTGAAAAACGCCGACGTCATCATGATCCTGCTGCCGGACGAAAACATCGCCGAAGTCTACAAGCAGAACATCGAGCCGAACGCCAAGCAGGGCGCCGTGCTGGCCTTCGCCCACGGCTTCAACGTGCACTACGGCCAGGTCGTCCCACGCGCCGACCTCGACGTGATCATGGTCGCGCCGAAGGCGCCAGGCCACACGGTGCGCGGCACCTATACGCAAGGTGGCGGCGTGCCGCACCTGATCGCCGTGTACCAGGACAAATCGGGCGCGGCCCGCGATATCGCCATGTCGTACGCGATGGCCAACGGTGGTGGCCGCGCCGGCATCATCGAAACCAACTTCCGCGAAGAGACCGAGACCGACCTGTTCGGCGAGCAGGCCGTGCTGTGCGGCGGTGCGGTCGAACTGATCAAGGCGGGCTTCGAGACGCTGACCGAAGCCGGTTACGCGCCGGAGATGGCGTACTTCGAGTGCCTGCACGAACTCAAGCTGATCGTCGACCTGATCTATGAAGGCGGCATCGCCAACATGAACTACTCGATCTCGAACAACGCGGAATACGGCGAATACGTGACCGGCCCGCGCGTCGTGACCGAAGACACCAAGAACGCAATGCGCCAGTGCCTGAAGGACATCCAGACCGGCGAATATGCCAAGAGCTTCATCCTGGAAAACAAGGCTGGCGCACCGACCTTGATCTCGCGTCGTCGCCTGACCGCCGAGCATCCGATCGAAGAAGTCGGCGCGAAGCTGCGCGCGATGATGCCGTGGATTGCGAAGAACAAGCTGGTGGATCAGTCGAAGAATTAATGTCGCAGTAGGGGACAGGAACGGCGCCTTCGGGCGCCGTTTTTCATGGGGTGCCGGTTGTTACAAACCACGTCAAAAGCTACTCATTTGCAACTGTCCATTACAAATTACCGATGTTTTCCCTGTGCACGGTATCGTATAACTACGCCGGACATACGTCGCAACTCACAGGAGAACAAGAATGGCATTCACCAAATCCCTCGTCGCCGCCGCCCTCGTGCTGGCCTTCAGCGCTGCCCAGGCGCAGACCGCGCCGTCGACGGCGACCACCGGCACCATGGTCATCGTCCCCGCCTTCGGCGAAGTCAAGCATGTCAATGACGAAGCGACGATCACCTTCGCCGTCGAAGAACATGACAAGGACAAGAACGCCGCCGCCGACCGCGTCAACCGCAAGATGAAAGAGGGCACCGAGATCGTGCGCCGCGCCGATCCCAAAGCCGAACTGAAAACCCAGGGCTACTACACGTACCCGGTGTACCCGGAAGTGCAGCCACAGCCGGTCGGGCGCGTGGTCGCGCCGGTCAAGCCGGTGCCGATCGCCTGGCGCGTCGGCCAGTACCTGGAAGTCAAGACCACGAATCTGGCCGCGCTGCCGAAAACGGCCGCCGCCGCGCAGAAGGTCCTGCAGATTAATAACATCAACTTCGGCCTGACTCCGGCGACCGAGAAGCGCCTTGACGACCAGCGCATCGCTGCCACCTACCAGAACCTGAACGAGCGCATCGTCTCGATCGCCAAGGCGATGGGCCGTCAGCCGGGCGACGCCGTGCTCGATACGGTCGATTTTGAAGGCTCGGGCAATTATGCGGGCGATGCAGCTGCGCCTGCGCCGATGATGATGCGTTCGAGCGCCAAGCGCGAGATGGATGATGGCATGGCCGAGCCGAGCTTCGAACCAGGCGAAACCACGCTGCAGATGCGCCTGGTAGGCAAGGTCAAGTTCAAGTAGGCGCAGTCAGCGTTGTCTGTTGATGACGCCGATTGCGATGCAAAACAATTGTTCTGCTGAACTGACCCGCCCGCCATCCAGTGCCCAGCGCCACCCCAGGTAGTTGGGCAGGTAGCGCGATGCCACCCCGCGAAAGCCCAGTAGCCAGGCCTTGAAGCGCCCGTGGTAGGCGTTCACGTTCTGTACGTGGATGGCGCGGCTACCCGAATGCCTGACGCGCACGCCGGCGCGCAGATTGACTGTCTCGTGCGCAATCCTGTGCTTGCGTGCAAAGGCCCGGTACGCGGCGTGGCTGTCGCTGACCAGGAGCGCCTGCGGATCGAGTCTGGGCAGCAAATCGCGTTCGAGTTGCGCGGCTGTCAGTGCGCCACGGCCAGTGACGGCATCGATGGTGCAGCCATTCCGGTCGCGCGCCACCAGGATGCAATCGAGATGGCGGGAAATGCCGCGCTTTGGCGCGCGGCCGCCTCGTCGGCATGGCGGGCGGTCGAGCGTGCGTGATCCTTTTTGCGATTCGAGCAGAAATGTCTCATCGGCCTCCACGATGCCGTTGAGCGAGGCAGGCCGGTCGAGCTTGACCCAATCGAGAAAGCGGTGACGCCACCGGAAAGCCGTATTGCGGTGCACGCCGACCCGGTCTGCGCCCTTGCGCACGGACAGTGAATCGAGCAGCACCTGCGAATACGCGAGCCATTTGGCCTTGTGCCTGAGCCGAGCGAGTGGCGTGCCGCTCAGATCGTTGAACGTGCGGCCACAGGCGCAGCAGCGAAAGCGCTGCAGGTCGTTGGCGAACCCGTGCCGATTGCAGCGTTCGTTGCCACAGCTGGGGCAGCAGCGCGCTGGCGCTCTTGCCTGCGCGATCAGCGCGACTACCTGGTCGAGGCCAGCTGCGGGATGCAGGGCGTCGAGCACTTGCCGGCGCTGTGGTGGATTCAGCGCTGACAACCTGGCAAACCAGTTCTTGAAACGGGGCGCTTTCATGGGCGACTCCTGACGCTGGGGACAGGCGTTGGACCACGAAATCGCTCATCAGTTCATGGCTCGGCTCTATTTAACGTTGACTGCGCCTTCAAGTAGGCGCCATGCAATTGCCAGCTGGGTTAGCGTAGTGTTTCGCTAACACGGGTCCCGCCTCTATAATGGTTGGGAACAGTCGCTCGGCGGCTCACTTGAATACGATTGCTTATGCCAACTTTTCCACGAAGAAGAAAGCCAGGGACCCCGCCCAAAGGTCCACGATTCTCCCGCCTGAAAAAGCGTTTCGCGCCCCGTACGCAAGGACGGGCTGCCGGTGAGCGCAGCCGCGGCATCTACCTGCTGCCCAATGCCTTCACCACGGCCGCGCTGTTCTGTGGGTTCTATGCCATCGTCATGGCAATGAATCAGCGTTTCGACCAGGCGTGCTGGGCCGTGTTCATCGCGATGATCCTCGACGGCCTGGACGGGCGCATCGCGCGCCTCACCAATACCCAGAGTGAATTCGGCGCGCAGTACGACAGCCTGGCCGACATGGTCTCGTTCGGCGCTGCGCCGGCGCTGGTGATGTACGAATGGTCGCTCAACGGCCTTGGCAAGGTTGGCTGGGTCGCGGCCTTCATCTACTGCGCCTGCGCGGCCTTGCGCCTGGCACGCTTCAATACCAATATCGAAGTGGTCGACAAGCGTTTCTTCCAGGGCTTGCCCAGTCCGGCTGCAGCGGCGCTCGTGATCGGTTTCATCATGATGATGATCGATCCCGATATCAGCGTCATTCCGCGCAAGGTCGAGTGGGTGTCGTGGTGCATCACCGTCTTCGCCGGCCTGACGATGGTGTCGAACGTGCCGTTCTACAGCTTCAAGGACATCAATTTCCGCAAGTCGGTGCCGTTCATCGCGGTGTTCCTGATCGCGCTGGTGCTGGCGCTGCTGGCAATCGATCCGCCCAAGGTCCTGTGGCCGATCTTCGTGATCTATGGCCTGTCGGGTTACGCCGTGTATGTGTGGCAGCGTGCGAAGGGCAAGCGGGTCAGCATCATCCCGCTCGACGACGCCGACGACGACCTTCACCGCTGATCACCGGGCGCCCGCAACCATGAGAGCTCCTTACTTCGCGGCCTGCGCCGCCGCCGTCCTGCTCCTTTCGGGGCTGCTTGCTGCCTGCTCGCCGCTGTCGCTGGTCAATGCGGTCTCGCCGAGCGGCGCCACGCGCACGGTGGCCTCGGCCGCCTACGGCACCAATCCGCGCCACGTGCTCGATATCTACCGGCCCGAAAACTGGACCGGCCCGGCGCCCGTCATCGTGTTCTACTACGGTGGCAACTGGGTCGACGGCGAGCGGGCCGACTATGCCTTCGTCGGCCGCGCACTGGCGGCGCGTGGTTTCGTGGTGGTCATTCCCGACTATCGCCTGTATCCGCAGGTGCGCTATCCCGACTTCCTGACCGACAGCGCCGAAGCACTGGCCTGGACGTCGCGCCGGATCAAGGCGTATGGAGGCGATCCGAAGCGCATTTATGCGATGGGCCACAGTGCCGGCGCCTACAACGCCGCGATGCTGGCGCTCGACCCGCGCTGGTTGCGGGCGCAGGGCACGGCGCCGAGCATCCTGCGTGGCTGGATCGGCATGGCAGGTCCGTACAACTTTCTGCCCGTGGAAAATGAAACGACGCGCCCGGTGTTCCTGTACCCGAATACGCCGCGCGACTCGCAGCCGATCAACCACGTGACGGTCAATGCACCGCCCGCGCTGTTGATCGCGGCGCGTAACGATTCGACGGTCGACCCTGAGCGCAACACGGGCGCGCTGGCGGACCGGCTGCGCGCGACGGGCGTGCCGGTGCGCGAGGTGAGTTTTACCGGCGTGAACCACGTCACGCTGCTCGCAACGCTTTCGAGCTCGCTGCGCCGCCTGGCGCCGTCGCTCGACGCGATTGAAGACTTCGTGCACAGCGACGGCGGGCGCAAGCTGCCGCCGGCGCGCTAACCCGCCCCATACCGCAGCCCTTACCAGGAGCTGCGGTCCCTTGGCTCGTACATCGGGTCCGGCCCGTTCATCATCTGGCGCACGACGCCTCCCTCGTCGAAGTGCACGTGCATCAGCGAGTTCCAGACGCCGGCCTCCTTGTAGCGGTATGACCAAACCTCGTAGTTCTGCATCGCTACGCGCGAGCGTTCGGCAGGGCGCCCGATCGTGCGCAGGACCTGTTCCTTGGTCGCCTGATCGACCTTGAGCGTGGCAAATTTCTCACCCGTCAGCACCTGCTCGTAAGCCGTCAAGCGGCCATCGGGGCCAAGGCGTGCCATCCACGTGTACTGGCCCATCGGCCCCGTCGCGTATTCGAGCGAGCGCGCCGCCCCATCGCCATCGACATAGACGGACGTTGGCTTGCCGAGCTTGGCCTGGACCACATCGGCTGTTTCGCCCGGCAGCGGGGCAGGGCGGGTGGCGCACGCCGCCAGCAACAGCGTGGCAGCCAGCGTTGTTATTTTCATCATTGGGTGCATTATTTTGTTCTTTACTTGGCGGCAGGGCGGGCAAACGCTGGTCGGTACCCGCGTTTTGCACTATACTTGCCGGTCTGTCCGAATCCGGGCAGGCATTTTAATCAATCACGGTGCGCTGGGTTGCGACTCTTGCACCGCATGTGAAAGGTAACATCATGACCGTAGAAACTCTGAACAAAGCCGCGATTATCGCGGACAACGCACGCGGCGAAAAAGACACCGGTTCGCCAGAAGTGCAAGTTGCACTGCTGACCGCACGCATCAACGACCTGAACGGCCACTTCAAGGCCCACCAGAAAGATCACCACTCGCGTCGTGGTCTGATCATGATGGTCAACCGTCGTAAGAGCCTGCTGTCGTACCTGAAGAACAAGGATCTGAACCGTTACCGCGACCTGATCGCCAAACTGGGCCTGCGTAAGTAATTCGTTTGCGCCAGACGGTTTAAGTCTGAAGATGCCTGCGCCAGTTCTCTGTCGCGGGCATTTTTCGTTTTTGAGCGGTTTGTTTGTTGTTGCAAGGCTGTTCTGTTCGTGAACGGCCCGTGGTGAGAGGTGAACGACAGCACCTGAAAATCTGTCGGCAAAATGAAAGGGATACCCCATGTTTAACAAAGTTACGAAAACCTTCCAGTACGGTCAACACACTGTCACCCTGGAGACGGGCGAAATCGCACGCCAGGCAAGCGGCGCCGTCGTGGTGTCGGTCGAAGATACCGTCGTGCTGGCAACCGTGGTCGCACGCAAGGATGCCAAGCCGGGCCAGGACTTCTTCCCGCTGACCGTCGACTACCTCGAGAAAACGTATGCTGCGGGTAAAATCCCGGGCGGTTTCTTCAAGCGCGAAGGCCGTCCTTCCGAAAAAGAAACGCTCACTTCGCGTCTGATCGACCGTCCAATCCGTCCGCTGTTCCCGGAAGGCTACCTGAACGAAGTCCAGGTCATCATCCACGTGCTGTCGGTCAACCCTGAAATCGATCCGGACATCCCTGCGATGATCGGCGCTTCGGCTGCCCTGTGCATCGCCGGCATCCCGTTCAGCGGCCCGATCGGCGCCGCGCGCGTCGGCTACGCGAATGGCCAGTACATCCTGAACCCGACCACCACCGAGCTGAAGACTTCGCAGATGGACCTGGTCGTGGCCGGTACCGAAACCGCCGTCCTGATGGTCGAGTCGGAAGCCAAGCAACTGTCCGAAGAAATCATGCTGGGCGCCGTCGTGTTTGGCCATGACCAGATGAAAGTCGTGATCGATGCGATCCACGACCTGGTCGCCGAAGGCGGCAAGCCGGAAGTCGAATGGGCGCCGGCACCAAAGAACGAAGAGCTGATCGCCCGTATCGGCGAACTGGCCGGCGCGAAAGTGCGCGATGCGTACCAGACCCGCGAAAAATCGGCGCGCCAGCAAAAGCTGAAGTCGCTGTCGTCCGAAGTGATGGCTGAACTGAACGCCGCTGGCGTCACGGCCGATTCGGGCGACGTCGGCAACATCCTGTTCGACATGGAAGCCAAGGTCGTGCGTTCGCAGATCCTCGAAGGCGAGCCACGTATCGACGGTCGCGACACCCGCACCGTGCGTCCGATCTCAATCCGTTCGAGCGTGCTGCCACGCACCCACGGTTCGGCCCTGTTCACCCGCGGTGAAACGCAGGCGCTGGTCGTTGCCACGCTGGGCACCGCCCGCGACAGCCAGAAGATCGATGCGCTGATGGGCGAGTACACCGATTCGTTCATGATGCACTACAACATGCCTCCGTTCGCCACCGGCGAAACCGGCCGCGTCGGTACGCCGAAGCGCCGCGAAGTCGGCCACGGCCGTCTGGCCAAGCGCGCGCTGATCGCTGCGCTGCCTGATCCGGAAGATTTCAGCTACTCGGTGCGCCTGGTCTCGGAAATCACCGAGTCGAACGGTTCGTCGTCGATGGCGTCGGTCTGCGGCGGCTGCCTGGCACTGATGGACGCCGGCGTGCCGATGAAATCGCACGTGGCCGGTATCGCCATGGGCCTGATCAAGGAAGGCGGCAAGTTCGCCGTGCTGTCGGACATCCTGGGCGATGAAGATCACCTGGGCGACATGGACTTCAAGGTGGCCGGTACCGCAGCAGGCATCACCGCGCTGCAGATGGACATCAAGATCCAGGGCATCACCAAGGAAATCATGCAGGTGGCACTGGCGCAAGCCAAAGAAGGCCGTCACCACATCCTGGGCGAAATGCAGAAGGCCATGCCAACCGTGAAGACCGAACTGTCGGACTTCGCGCCACGCCTGATCACCATCCGCATCAATCCAGAGAAGATCCGTGACGTCATCGGCAAGGGCGGCGCCGTCATCCGCGCGCTGACCGAAGAGACCGGCACCCAGATCGACATCAGCGACGAAGGCGTGGTCACGATCGCGTCGGTCGATGCTGCTGCAGGCCAGGAAGCCAAGCGCCGCATCGAAGAGCTGACCGCATCGGTCGAAGTGGGCAAGACCTACGACGGCACCGTGCTGAAACTGCTGGACTTCGGCGCGATCGTGCAAGTCATGCCAGGCAAGGATGGCCTGCTGCACATCTCGCAGATCGCCAACGAGCGTGTCAACGCCGTGGCCGATTATCTGAAAGAAGGCCAGCAAGTGCGCGTCAAGGTCCTCGAGACCGACGAGCGCGGTCGTCTGAAGCTGTCGATGAAGGCGGCCGATCCGGTCGAAGGCGCAGCGGTCTAATCACCCTGCAATGTGAAAAAACCGCCAGCGCGTGAGCCTGGCGGTTTTTTTACGCCGGTATGCGCGAGAAAATCGGGCGGCGCCGCCTTCTTGACGAAAGAGATCGATGTGCTATGCAAGGCGATTCGACGCCGGCAATCGGGTACGCTACATTCGTGGATCACCACGATCAAGGCGCGCCATGCTGACACTCTTCCAGTTCAAGCCATCCCTGAAAAAGTTCGCAGAGGCGCTGATGGCGCATGCGCAGCGCAGCAATTTTGCCCATCCGATGCACTTTGACGCGGACCGGGCCCGCATCCTCACCGGTACAAACGGCGACCAGATCGTCAATCTCACCAACCTGCATAAACAATATTGTGATGCTGCGCGCGCCGATCGCCCGCGCTTTCTCGAGATGTGCATGGCCATCTTGCGCGACACCTCGCTTCCGCAGCGCTTCGAGGATGTCAGGGCCAACCTGCTGCCGGCCGTTCGGGCGCGCTCGTACGCCGAGTCGCTAGGTCTGTCGGCACGTTTTGCGGGAACGGCATTGGCTGGTACGTCCGCGGCGCCACTTGGTGAGGATGTCGTGACCGTGATTGTCGTCGATGACGCCGATTCGATGAGTATCGTGACTGCAACGCAGCTCGATGCATGGGGGATGTCGTTTGCGGTGGCATTGGATATGGCGCTCGATCATCTGCGTGGCATGCCGGGTGGCGGATTCGTACGCAACCCCGATGGCGTGATGGTCGGCGACTGGAACGATGCCTACGACTCGTCGCGCCTTCTGCTGCCAGACGTGATCCACCGCGCCGGCATCAGCGACCCGGTCGCGATGATTCCCACGCGCGACAGCATCTTGCTGGCCCCGGCTGGAGATCGCCGTGCGTTACTGGCCATGCTTGCCCTGGCCCACACTGCCAGTGAAGAGCAGGGCCGCACGGTATCGGCGGCGATGTACAATTTTCGGAACTGCAGCGCACAAACCTATACGCCTGAAGACGAGGAAGTTGCACGCGGCCTGGCCCAATTGCGCCAACGCTATTTGGCCGAAGACTATGCGGCCCAGAAAACACTTCTCGACGATCTGCATGAAAAGCACGACCTCGACTTGTTTGTCGCGAGCTTCATGCTGGCACAAGACAACCATGCGCGCCAGGAATTCAGCCTCTGTACCTGGTCAGAGGGTGTCGATGCGCTGCTTCCCAAAGCAGACAGGATCGCCCTGGTACGCTTCAATGAGCAGGGGGAGGCGCAGCGTGCCGGCACCTATGACTGGGATACGGTGAGCGCGGTCGCGGGGCATCTGATGACACCACAGCCCGATACCTACCCGATCCGCTACCGCGTGACGCAGTTTCCCGACCTGACCCTGCTGGAAGCGCATTGACAGCACGCCCGTCAATTGGGTCGCCGTCTTTGATGGTGCTTCCCGCAAGGATTCCATCAAGTTAGTGTTGTTATGTCTGTTTCCGCACGGATTATTTGCTGACACGACCGTATGCTGCGTACGTGAGCTGGGTAAATACGGTTCACAGGTTTGCAGACATCGGCACCATGGCTGCCGATGCCAGCACGAATCAACGTACCACCGGACGCGTTTTCGTGGTCGGACGCGCCGGGAACAGGCATTGCAGAATCATGACGGACCATACACAGACGCTTGACGAGGGAACGCCGCGCGACATTCCCGGCAACACGAAGAAAAAGCGCAGAGGGCCGCCCTTGTCGGTGGCTGCATGGAAGCAGTTCGTCAGCGTCGCCAAGCCGTACTGGCTGGGCGACGAGCGCAAGCGGGCATGGCTGCTGCTCGCACTGCTGATCGTGCTGATGCTGGTGGAAACCAAGCTCGCCGTGATGCTTAATGACCAGGCCGGTGAGCTGACCTCGGCGCTGGCTGGCAAGGACCGCAACCGCTTCTGGGGCGCGGTGCAGGCATGCCTGATCGTGCTCGCGTTCGCCGTGCCGATCTACGCGTTCTACTACTACATGCGCGACCTGTTCGCGAACAAATGGCGCCGCTGGCTGACGCGGCGCTTCCTCGATGGTTACGTGGGCGGCCGCAAATACTACGAGCTGGGCTCGAACCAGGAGATCGACAATCCCGACCAGCGCATCTGCGAGGACGTGAACACGTTCACCGGCCGCTCCGTTCACTTCATGCTGATCTTCCTGGGTTCGCTGATGCAGCTGGTGGCCTTCAGCGCCGTGCTGTGGTCGATCTCGCACGTGCTGGTGGCCGTGCTGGTGGGCTATGCGCTGCTAGGCACGATGATCGCGCTGGTCGTTTTCGGCAATCCGCTGATCCACCTGAATTTCTGGCAGTTGCGGCGCGAAGCCGATTTCCGCTTCAGCCTGATTCGCCTGCGGGAGAATGCCGAATCGATCGCGTTCTATGGCGGCGAAGCGCAGGAGCGCGCGCACATCGACAGCAAGTTCAACAAGGTCATCCATAATTTTTCACGCCTGATCAAGAAGCAGCGCGCGCTCAACCTGTTTCAGCGCACCTTCAGCCAGCTCACGCTGGTGCTGCCGTTCGTGATCCTGGCCGATGCCGTTCTCTCGGGCGAGCTCGAAGTGGGGCGCGCGGTGCAGGCAGCTGGCGCGTTCACGGCGGTGCTGGCGGCGGTCGGCGTCATCGTCGACAACTTCGAAAGCCTCAGTCGTTTCGTCGCCGGCATCGGCCGGCTGCAGACCTTGTCCATGCATGTGATGCCCGAGCCGCCGGCCGGCAATCCGTGCGACACGCAGGCGCGCATCACGCGCATGCCTGGCGACCATCTCGCGCTCGAGTCGCTGACCTTGTGCCCGCCACAGTCCGACCGCGTGCTGATCAAGGACTTGACGCTGTCCCTGAAGCCGGGCGACGCGTTGCTGATCAACGGCGACAGCGGCTGCGGCAAGAGTTCGCTGCTGCGCGCCATTGCCGGGCTCTGGCACAAGGGCAGCGGGGTGATTCATCATCCGCCGCGCGAGGATTTCTTCTTCCTGCCGCAGCAGCCGTATCTGCAGCCGGGCACCCTGCGCAGCCAGCTCATCTATCCAAGCACCCGCACGACGCTGAGCGACGCGCAGCTGACCGACATCCTCGAGCAAGTCCACCTGCCGTACCTGGCCGGGCGCGTCGGAGGTCTCGACGCCATCCTCGACTGGGAAAAGCTGCTGTCGATCGGCGAGCAGCAGCGCCTGGCATTCGGCCGCGTGCTGGTGCACGAGCCAGCCATCGTGATCCTGGACGAAGCCACCAGCGCGTTAGACTCTGCCAACGAATCGTCGCTGTACAAGCGCCTGCGCGACAAGGGCACGACGCTGGTCAGTGTTGCGCACCGCGCCGGTGTGCTGCGCCACCATACCCACGTGCTGTGGCTGACGGGCGACGGCGGCTGGGAAGTGCATGCTGCGGCCGATTATCAGTTCGATGTGCCGGTGCCTGCGCGCAGCAACGTGCAGGAAGCCCAGACGGCCCCCCAGTCCCATGCGAGGGTGCTGGTCGATTAGGCGGGCCTGCCTGCAACGCGTATGGCGCGTCGTGACGATAATCCTTGACCCTCCAGCCGCTACAGGGTATTTAATGGCATCTGGCGCGCGATCATCCGGTTGCGTGCCATTCGACAATGACCGATCCGATGCGCCGTCTTTTCCTCATCCTGCTGCTGTTCGCCATGCCCTTCCAGGCTGCCTGGGCGGCTGGTGCTGCCTATTGCACGCACAATGAAAAAACGATGCACCCGGGCCACCACACCCACAAGCATGCGTCCTCGACCGCGTCGTCGTCCCCGGCGTCAAGCCAGGATGACGCCAGCCCGTCCGACCCCTGCAACGACTGCGACGCCTGCCACCACCTGTCGGCCAGTGCGGTGCTGTCGTCGCAACCCAATCTGCCCCTGCCCAAGGGGGCGCCGCACCTGCGCGGCGAAACCCGGCGCTACGTCTCGCACGTGCCCGACCTGATTCCGCCACCCGACCGCCTGCTGCGCATCTAGCGCGGCGAACCTCCATCGCCGGCCCGCCACGCGCGGCCGCCCGATTGCCTTCGCCGGACATTCACCCGTTCGGAGCACCATCATGAAACACCGTTTGACACCGCCGCTGGCGGCGTTCGCTCTTGCGTGCGCGCTGGCCTCCATTGGCCTGCCGCTGGCAGCCCAGGCTGCGCCCATGGCCGCCGTGGCCGCCCCCACGCAGCCCTTGACGCTCGACGCCGCCATCGCGCTGGCCCTGCGTTTGAATCCGACGCTGCGCGCGGCCGGCCAGGAAGTCGCCGCGCAACAGGGCGCTCTGGCCCAGGCCGGGGCGCGACCCAATCCCGAACTCGAACTGCTGCGCGAGGGCGAACGCAGCGACAACCGCACGCTCACGGCGCTCCTGACCATTCCGGTGGAACTGGGTGGCAAGCGCGCTGCGCGCATCGATGCAGCGCGCCAGGAAGGCCAGCTGGCAGCGCTGGCGCTGAACGCCGAACAGGCGCGCGTACGCGCCGATGTGATTGCCGCGTTTTACGACGTCGTGGCGGCGCTGGCGCGTGAACGCATGGCGCAGGAACTGGTGCATCTCGCGGGCCGCGCGCTGGATGCCGCCGGCAAGCGGGTCGATGCCGGTACCTTGTCGCCCGTCGAGCAAACCCGCGCCCGTGTGGCGCAGGGGGGAGCGCGCATCGAGGCGCTGCAGGCGGCGCGCACGCTGGAAGCCGCGCGGTTCCAGCTCGCGGCCCTGTGGGCGGGTGAGGCGCGTGGTCTCGTCGTCGTCGAACCGGACGCCGTCACGCTGCCCGCGCTGCCGTCGCTGGACGGTTTGCTGGCGCAACTGGACACCGCACCTGGCATGCGCCAGGCTGGCGCACACCTGAAGCACCGCCAGGCACTGGCCAGGCTCGAACAGGCGCGCCGTACGCCGGACGTCAACGTGATCGTCGGCGCACAGCGCGAAGGGCCAGATGCCCGCAACCGCACTGTGCTGGGTCTGTCGGTGCCGCTGCCGCTCTTCAATCGCAACGACGGCGCCGTCCTCGATGCGCTGCGCCGCGTCGACAAGGCGCAGGACGAACAGGCTGCGCAAGGCGCCCGTCTGCGCGCGGAACTGGGCCAGGCCCATGCGCGCCTTGGCACGGCGCTGGCCGAATGCGCGCTGATCGCCACCGAGATTTTGCCCGGTGCGCAGGATGCGCAGCGCGCCGCCAGCCGCGGTTTCGAGCTCGGCAAGTTTGGCCTGATCGACGTGCTCGACGCCCAGCGCGTGCTGGCGCAATCCACCCAACAATACCTTGACGCCGTCGCCGAAAGCCATCGCGCGCACGCCGATATCGCACGCCTGCTGGGACAAGCAGCGGTGCAGGAGAACCCATGAACAAGCAGCAAACACGCATCATCGTCATCATGCTGGCCATCGCGCTGGCACTTGCCGCCTTTGTCCTGCTGCGCGATCGCGCGCAACCGGCGGGTGAGGAACACGCCGAACAGGCTGAACACGCGGAAGAAAAAGAAGGGGCGCACGCCGACGACGGCGTCATCCACTTCACACCGGGCCAGATCACCGTGGCCGGTATCACGGTTGCCACAGCTGGCCCGAAGCACCTGGACACCTTCATCCGCATGCCCGGCCAGATCGCGCTGAACGAAGACCGCACTGCCCACGTCACGCCGCGCGCGGCCGGCTCGGTGCGCGACGTCAGCGCCGACCTGGGCCAGCAGGTACGCAAGGACCAGGTACTGGCCAGCATCGCCAGCGCCGACATCGCCGGCCAGCGCGGCGCGCTGACGGCGGCGCAGAAACGGGTCGACTATGCGCGCAGGCTTGTGGCGACCGAGCGCACGCTGTGGGAAGAAAAGATCACGGCGCACCAGGATCTGCTGAAAGCCGAGCAGGAACTGACCGAGGCCGAAGTCGCGCGCGACACCGTGCGCCAGCAGTTGCAGGCGCTGGGCGCAGGCGGCAGCGGCGGCTCGAACCTGCTCGCCATCCGCGCGCCGTTTGACGGCATCATCGTCGAAAAGCACATCACGCTGGGCGAGGTGGTGGGCGCCGATACGCGCGTGTTCACGCTGACCGACCTGTCGACCGTGTGGGCCGACGTGGTGGTGCCGGCGCGTGACCTGGACATCGTGCGCGTCGGCACGACCGCGGTGATCCGTTCGATTGCATCAAGCACGACCGCGCCCGGCAAGGTGAGTTTCGTCAGTTCGCTGGTGGGCGAGGCGTCGCGCTCGGCCAAGGCGCGGGTGGTGCTGGCCAATCCGGGCGCTGCCTGGCGGCCCGGCCTGGCCGTGAATGTCGACATCGTCACCGGTTCGAGCGACGTGCCGGTGGCCGTCGCGCGCGAAGCGATCCAGACCGTCGATACACGGCAGGTGGTCTACAAGCGCGTCAAGGAAGGTTTCATCGCGCAGCCAGTCAGCACCGGGCGCGCGGATGCACGTTTCATCGAGATCACCGCCGGCCTGAATCCGGGCGACACCTACGCCGCTGGTGGCAGCTTCACGATCAAGGCCGAACAGGGCAAGGGCGAGGCCAGTCATGAACACTGATCTGCACCCCACCACCTGGTTCGACCGTCTCATTGCGCTCAGTATCGAACGCCGCTGGCTGGTGCTATTGGCCGTGCTGGCGATGGCTGCCATCGGTGTCTACAATTATGGGCGCCTGCCGATCGACGCCGTCCCCGACGTGACCAACGTCCAGGTGCAGATCAACACGGCGGCGCCGGGCTACTCGCCGCTGGAGGTCGAGCAGCGCATCACCTATCCGGTCGAGGCGGTGCTGGCCGGTCTGCCGCACCTGGAAACCTACCGCTCGCTGTCGCGCTACGGCCTGTCGCAGGTGACGGTGGTGTTCGACGAGGGCACCGACATCCACTTCGCGCGCCAGCTCGTGAGCCAGCGCCTGCAGGATGCGCGCGAAAACCTGCCGGCCGGCGTGGTGCCGGCGCTGGGCCCGATCGCCACGGGCCTGAGTGAAATCTACCAATGGACCGTCGAGACCGAGCCGGGTGCCAAAAAGCCCGATGGCACGCCTTACACGCCGACCGACCTGCGCGAGATCCAGGACTGGATCATCAAGCCGCAACTGCGCACGGTGCCGGGTGTCACCGACATCAACTCCATCGGCGGCTTCGACAAGGAATACCTGGTGGCCCCGAACACGGCCACGCTGTCGTCGTACGGGCTGGAACTGATCGACATCGTGCATGCGCTCGAGCGCAACAACAGCAATGTCGGCGCCGGCTACATCGAGCGCGAGGGCGAGCAGTACCTGGTGCGCGCGCCGGGCCAGGCCGCGTCGATCGACGACATCGGCAATATCGTCGTCACCAGCGTCAATGGCATCCCGGTGCGCGTGCGCGACGTGGCCGAAGTGGGCATCGGGCGCGAGCTGCGCACCGGTGCGGCCACCGAAAACGGCGTCGAGGTGGTGCTGGGCACCGTCGTCATGCTGATCGGCGAGAACAGCCGCAAGGTCGCGCAGGCGGTCGATGCGCGCATGCTCGAGATCAACCGCAGCCTGCCCAAGGGCGTCAAGGCGGTGACCGTGTACGACCGCACGGTGCTGGTCGAAAAGGCGATTGCCACCGTGCGCAAGAACCTGGTCGAGGGTGCGATCCTCGTCATCGCCGTGCTGTTTTTCTTTCTGGGGAACCTGCGCGCGGCGCTGCTGACGGCGCTGGTGATTCCGCTGGCGATGCTGTTTACGTTTTCTGGGATGGTGGCCGGCGGTGTCAGTGCCAACCTGCTCAGCCTCGGTGCGCTGGACTTTGGCATCATCGTCGACGGCGCCGTCGTCATCGTCGAGAACTGCGTGCGCCGGCTGGCCGGCGCGCAGCACCGGCTCGGGCGCCTGCTCACGCGCGAAGAGCGCTTTGCGGAAGTCTTCGCCGCCGCGCGCGAAGCCAGGCGGCCCCTGATCTACGGGCAGTTGATCATCATGATCGTGTATCTGCCGATCTTTGCGCTCACCGGCATCGAGGGCAAGATGTTCCACCCGATGGCGTTCACGGTGGTGTTCGCGCTGCTGGGCGCGATGATCCTGTCGGTGACGTTCGTGCCGGCCGCCGTGGCGCTGTTCATCGGTCGCAAGGTCGACGAAAAGGACAGCCGCGTCATGCTGGCCGCGCGCCGCTGGTATGCGCCGGCGCTCGACTACGCGCTGGCCAACCGCGCGGTGGTGATGGTGTTCGCCGGTCTGGTGATCGCTCTGGCGGTGCTGATGGCCACGCGCCTGGGTCTGGAGTTCGCGCCGAATCTCGACGAAGGCGACATGGCCGTGCTGACGGTGCGCGTGCCGGGCACGAGCCTGACCCAGTCGGTCAGGATGCAGCAGCAGATCGAGACGACCCTGATGCGCGAGGTGCCCGAAATTGCGCGTGTGTTCGCCCGCATCGGCACCGCTGAAATCGCGTCCGACCCGATGCCGCCCAGCGTGGCCGACAGCTACATCATTTTCAAGCCCGAATCCGCGTGGCCCAGGCCGAAGCGCTCACGCGCCGCCGTGCAAGAGGCGATCCGCACGGCGCTCGAACGCCTGCCCGGCAACAGCTACGAATTCAGCCAGCCGATCCAGCTGCGTGTGAACGAGTTGATTTCGGGCGTGCGCAGCGACGTCGCCGTCAAGCTGTTCGGCGACGATCTGGCGGTGCTGGAAGCGACTGCCGGCCAGATCGCGGCCAGCCTGCGCACGGTCGCCGGCGCGGCCGAAGTCCAGGTCGAGGCGACATCCGGTCTGCCGATCCTGCAGATCCGGGTCGACCGCGAGCGCGCCGCGCGCATGGGCCTGAACATCGGCGACGTGCAGGAAATGATCGCGACCGCCACCGCCGGACGCGTGGCCGGCACGCTGTTCGAGGGCGACCGCCGCTTCGACATCGTCGTGCGCCTGCCGGAAGACATGCGCGCCGACATCGACGCGCTGCGCCGGCTGCCGGTGGCCTTGCCCGGCACGAAGGAGGGCGGGCACAGCTTCATCACGCTGGGCGAAATCGCCACCTTCGACGTCGCACCGGGCCCGAACCAGCTCAGTCGCGAAGAAGGCAAGCGCCGCGTGGTCATCACCGCCAACGTGCGCGGGCGCGACATCGGCTCGTTCGTCGCGGCGGCGCAGGCGCGCATCGCGCAGGATGTTCGCATTGCGCCCGGCTACTGGACGGCCTGGGGCGGCCAGTTCGAGCACCTGACGACGGCCGCCGAGCGCCTGCGCCTGATCGTGCCGGCCTCGCTGCTGCTCGTGTTCGTGCTGCTGTACCTGGTCTTCAACAACCTGCGCGACGGGCTGCTGGTCTTCACCGGGATCCCTTTCGCACTGGCCGGTGGCGTCGCGGCGCTGTGGGCGCGCGGCATTCCGCTGTCGATGTCGGCGGCGGTGGGCTTCATCGCGCTGTCGGGGGTGGCGGTGCTCAATGGCCTGGTGCTGATCGCTTTCATTCGCAGCCTGCGCGAGGAGGGCATGCTGCTGCCCGAGGCGGTGCGTCATGGCGCCCTGGCACGCCTGCGCCCCGTACTGATGACGGCGCTGGTCGCTTCGCTCGGTTTCGTGCCGATGGCGCTGGCAACCGGCACCGGCGCCGAGGTCCAGCGCCCGCTCGCCACGGTGGTCATCGGCGGGGTGCTGTCGTCGACCGTGCTGACCCTGCTATTGCTGCCGGTGCTGTATGAATGGGCGCACCGCGCAGGTGTACGCGGGGTACGCAAAAATATCCTCTAGCCAACAGAACAACGCCGATTGTCTACATCGGAAATGGTATAGTTGGATACTTACGAGCACCCTGCCAAATCAGTCCAAGTTTGATGCAACATTGTGCTGCGCCACTTAATATTTGAGGATACGACAGATGAGCATGAACGATTATGCGGACCGAATCAGCCAGGCGATTCTTGCAGAAGAATCGGGGATTGGCGCAGAATGGCTCGCCCAGCTGGAGTCGATTACGGTGCGCAGCAGCGGCGCGGCGCGCGAGCAGTTGCGCGCGCATTGCCAGCAGCTGCTCAAAGCGTTCGCTGTCGCGACCCGCAGCGGTGAACTCGAGAACATCGAGCACCGTTCCTGGGACGAGGTGCGCGACCTGCTGAGCGAAATCTCGGCCACCCGCGCCAAGGCCGGCTCCACCCCGGCCGAGACGGCAACGCTCGTGTTCTCGCTCAAGCAGCCGCTGTTCGCGCGTCTGCGCGACGTGTTCGAGACCGATGCCGATGGCCTGGCGATTGCCTCCTGGACCGTCAATACGCTGATCGACAAGCTGGGTCTGTTTACGATCGAAGTGTTCCAGAAAACGAAGGACCAGATCATCGTGCGCCAGCAGCAGGAGCTGCTTGAGCTGTCCACGCCGGTGGTCAAGCTGTGGAACGGCATCCTGGCGCTGCCGCTGATCGGTACCCTCGATTCGGCCCGCACCCAGGTGGTGATGGAAAACATCCTGCAAAAGATCGTCGATACGGGCGCCATGATCGCCATCATCGACATCACCGGCGTACCGACGGTCGACACGCTGGTGGCGCAGCACCTGATGAAAACGATCGCCGCAGCGCGCCTGATGGGCGCCGACTGCATCATCAGCGGCATCCGTCCGCAGATCGCGCAAACCATCGTGCATCTGGGCGTGAACCTGGAAGACGTGATCACCAAGGCCACGCTGGCCGATGCCTTCCTGGTCGCGCTCGAGCGCACCGGCGCGTCGATCATGATCAAGAACGCAGCCTGAGGCGATCGCTATGGAACGTATCCCGATCCTGCGCATGGGTGACCTGCTGCTCGTGACGATCCAGGTCGACATGCATGACCGCCTGGCGATGCAGCTGCAGGACGACCTGACCCAGCGCATTGTCAGCGACAGCGCCAAGGGCGTCCTGATCGACATCTCGGCGCTCGATCTGGTCGACTCGTTCATCGGCCGCATGATCAGCAACACCGCCGCCATGGCGCGCGTGCTCGACGCGCGCACCGTGGTGGTGGGCATGCAACCGGCGGTCGCGATCACGCTCGTCGAACTCGGCTTGACCCTGCATGGCGTGCAGACGGCGCTCAATGTCGAGAAGGGCATGGCGCTGCTCGGAAAGAGCTATCGATAATGGTCGACGCGCAAACCCGGACGGTGCTGTTCGAGACGCCGTTGCTGGAGCACCGCTGCGCGCAGCGTACCGCCCGCGTGACCTTGCGCCTGCGTACGGATGAAGACGTGGTGGGCGTGCGCAAGCAGGTGCGCGAGCGCGCGGTGGCGATCGGCCTGTCGCTGATCGACCAGACCAAGCTGGTAACGGCGGCAAGCGAACTGGCACGCAATACCATCAAATACGGCGGCGGCGGCGAGGTGCATCTCGATGCCTTCGACGACGGCGCACGCCCTGGCATCGGTCTGTTGTTCGTCGACGACGGCCAGGGCATCCCCAACATCGAGAGCGCACTGCGTGACGGTTTTACCACCGGCGGCGGCCTGGGCCTCGGCCTGGGCGGCTCCAAGCGGCTGGTCGACGAGTTCGACATCGACAGCCGTCCGAAGGAGGGCACCGCGGTGCTGATTATCAAATGGAAACGCTGATCAGTTCTCAGTCGTCGCACTTCGTCTTCAACCTGACCCATGCCAGCGATGTCGCGGCCGTGCGCCGCGCCGGCCAGAAGGTGGCCGACTCGCTGGGCTTCAATGAAGTCAAGGCCGGCCAACTGGCCCTGATCATCACCGAAGCGGCCACCAATATCCTCAAGCACGCCGGCGAAGGCGCCATGCACGTCGGGCCGGCGCAGTCGCCGGCCGGCATCGGCGTGGACGTGCTGGCGCTCGACAAGGGCCCCGGCATCGCCGACATCGACAACTGCCTGCTCGACGGCGTCTCGAGCGCCGGTACCGCCGGCACCGGCCTGGGCGCGCTGCTGCGCCTGTCCGACGAATTCGACGTGTACACGAAGCGCGGCGAGGGCGCCGCGTTCTTCATGCGCCTGTGGCGCGACGAACCGGCCCCGCACCCCAGCGGCGTGGAAGTGGGCGCGCTGTGGGCGCCGATTGCCGGCGAAGACGAATGCGGCGACGGCTGGGCCGTTTCGTGCGGTGACGACGGCGCCACCATCCTGGCGTGCGATGGCCTGGGCCACGGCCCGAACGCGGCGGCCGCCACGAACGCGGCGATCGATGCACTGGCCGGGCGCGGTCCGGTCGGCGCCGGCGAGATGGTGCACGCGGCGCACGAGGCGCTGCGCGGCACGCGCGGCGCGGCGCTGGCGGCGGCGCGCATCGATTTCTTCAACGATGAATTGACGTTTGCCGGTGTGGGCAATATCGCCGGCGTGGTGATCGACGACGACCGGCGCGCGCTGGTCTCGCACAACGGCATCGTTGGCGCCAACATCCGCAAGGTGCAGGAGTTTGCCGTGCCGTTTCCGGCCGGCGCGCTGTGCATCCTGTGCTCGGACGGCATCCAGACCCAATGGGATCTGCAAAAGTATCCGGGCTTGCACGGGCGCGCACCGGCGCTGATTGCGGCTGTGCTGATGCGCGACTTCATGCGCGGGCGCGACGACGCGATGGTCGTCGTCGTGCGCCGGGTAGCAGGCTTCGCATGACCGCCCTGCGCATCCTCAGCGTCGGCCTGGACCGCGAGCAGGATGTGGTGCTGGTGCGCCAGCGCGCACGCCAGATTTCGGCCATGCTGGGATTGTCGCAGCAGGACCAGGTACGGGTTGGCACGGCGGTGTCCGAAGTCGCGCGCGGCGCCAGCTACCAGGGTCCCGGCGGGCGCGCCGTGTTCCAGCTATGCGAACGCGACGGACGCCAGCATCTCGAAATCCTGATCAGCGCCGGGCAGCCCCGCAGCGCCGATGCCGGCGACCCGGCGGGCCGCGAGATCGGGACCGAATCGCTGCGCGACCTGGCGATCGTCACCGCCCATCGTCTGATGGACGCGTGCGAAGTCGATCCGGGCGAAACCGGCGCGACCAGGGTCACGGTGCGCAAGGCGCTGCCGGCGCACGAGCGCATCACGCCGGCGCGCCTGGCTGAAATCGGCGCGCGCCTGGCCGACAGCCCGGACGCCAATGCGGTGCACGAACTGCAGTTGCAGAACCAGGAGTTGCTCTCGACACTGGCCGAGCTGCGCGAGCGCCAGGAAGACCTGATCTCGCTCACGCGCGAGTTAGAGGACACCAACCGCGGCATCGTCGCGCTGTACGCCGAGATCGAAGACAAGGCCGAGCGCCTGCGCCGCGCCGACGAGATGAAGTCGCGCTTCCTGTCCAACACGAGCCACGAACTGCGCACGCCGCTGTCGTCGATCCGCGCGCTGGCCCAGTTGCTTCTCAACCGGATGGATGGCGATCTGACCGAAGAACAGGAGCGCCAGGTGAGCTTCATCGCCACCGCGGCCAATGACTTGTCCGAGCTGGTGAATGACTTGCTCGACCTGGCCAAGATCGAGGCAGGGCGGGTGCAGGTACAGGTCGAGCCGGTGGTGGTCGAGAACCTGTTCCGCGCGCTCAAGGGCATGCTGCGCCCGCTGGTGGACGAGGGCCGCGTCGAACTGGTGTTCGAGCCGTCCGGCGTGCAAGTGCCCTTGCTCTCGGACGAAGGCAAGATTTCGCAGATCCTGCGCAATTTCATTTCGAACGCCCTGAAATTTACCGAGCAGGGGTCGGTGCTGGTGTACGCCGCGCACGATCCCGAAGCCGACACGATCGCATTTGCCGTGGCCGACACGGGCATCGGCATCAGCCACGAGAACCTGCAACTCATTTTCGAAGAATTCAGCCAGATCGAGCATCCGCTGCAACGGCGCAGCAAGGGCACCGGTCTCGGTCTGCCCCTGTGCCGCAAGCTGGCCGAACTGCTCGGCGGGCGGGTCGATGTGGCCAGCACCGTCGGTGTCGGTTCGTCTTTCACCCTGACCCTGCCGCGCAGCCTGGCGCCGACGTCACCAGCATTTGACCCCACAGGATCATGAACTCCCATCCGACCCAGATTCTCAACGTTGACGACAACGACGGCGCGCGCTACGCCAAGACCCGCATCCTGCAAAGCGCAGGCTTCGAGGTGCTGGAAGCGGCCAACGGCACCGACGCGCTGGAGATCGTGCGCAAGACCTTGCCGGCGCTGGTGCTGCTCGACGTGAAGCTGCCCGACATCAACGGCATCGAAGTGTGCCGCCGCATCAAGGCCGAATCGGACATCAGCACGGTGCTAGTGCTGCAGACATCGGCCGCACTGACGGGCCGGGCCGACAAGATCCGTGGCCTGGAAGGCGGCGCCGACAACTATCTGGCCGCGCCGATCGAGGCCGATGAGCTGATTGCCAATGTCAACGCGCTGCTGCGCATGCGCCAGATCCAGGTCGATCTGCGCGACAGCGAAGAGCGCTTCCGCCAGCTGACCGACAATATCGACGACGTATTCTGGATGTTCTCGGTGCCGGCGCGCGAGGTGGTCTATGTCAGCCCGGCCTACGCCACCGTGTGGGGCCGCAGCGCCGAGGCGCTGGGCCAGCAGCCCGACGACTGGCTGGCTGCCGTGCACCAGGACGACCGCGCACGCATGGCGGCGCGCTGGGAACGCGTGGCGTTCGAAGCCCATTACGACGACGAGTTCCGCATTGCCGGTGCCGATGGTCAGGTGCGCTGGGTGCGCGACCGCGTGTTCCCGGTGCGCGATGCGCGCGGCCAGGTGGTGCGGGTAGCGCGCGTGACCAGCGACATCACGGGCCGGCGCGAAATGGAAGCGCTGCTGCGCGCCGCCGACAGTAACAAGAACCAGTTCCTGGCGACGCTGGCGCACGAGCTGCGCAATCCCCTGAGCCCGATCCGCAACGCAGCCGCGCTGCTGGGCGCCATCGGCGAAGGGTCGACCGAGCGCCAGGCGCATGCGCGTGACGTGATCACGCGCCAGGTCGACCACCTGGCGCACCTGGTCGACGACCTGCTGGACGTCGCCCGCATCTCCGAGGGCAAGATCGTGCTGCGCAACGAAGAGGTGGAAATCAAGGGCGTGATCGCGCAGGCCATCGAGACGGCGGCGCCGCTGATCAATGCGCGCGGGCACCGCCTGAGCGTGGAACAGCCGGACCACCAGATCTGGGTCTCGGGCGATCCGGTGCGCCTGGCCCAGTCGGTCGGCAACCTGCTGCATAACGCCGCCAAGTTCACGCCGACCGGTGGCGAGATCCACCTGGCCGTGCACGTGACCGGAGGTGAAAACGGACCTGCGCGCGTCTGCATTTCGGTGCGCGACAACGGCATCGGCATCGCCAGGGACAACCTGCCGCGCATCTTCGGCATGTTCACGCAGGTCGAGGTACCGCCGGACCGCGCGCCGGAAGGCCTGGGCATCGGCCTGTCGCTGGTGTCGCACCTGCTCGAACTGCATGGCGGCCACCTGTCAGCCACCAGCGACGGTATCGGTCTTGGCAGCACGTTTACCGTTGATCTGCCGCTGCTGCACGTCGGCGCCGGTGCGGACGACGCGACGGCGACGCAGGCAATGCCCGAAATGCAAAGTGGCGGCATGCGCGTGCTGCTGGTGGACGACAACGTCGATGCGATGGAGATGATGGGCTTCCTGCTGGCCGAGATGGGTTACGAGGCGCACACCACCGCCGACGCCAACGAGATCGAAGAGTTGGCCGCGCGCCACGATCCGCAGGTGATCGTGCTCGACATCGGCTTGCCGGGCGTGGATGGCTATCAGGTCGCGCGCCGGATCAAGAGCAATCCGCAACTGGCGCATATCCGGCTGGTAGCGCATACGGGCTATGGCTCGCCGGAAGACCGGCGCCGCGCGCACGAGGCGGGGTTCGATGCGCACCTGGTCAAGCCGGCCGAGTTGTCCGATCTGGAAGCGGCGTTGCGGGGCTGATCCAGGTTCAGGCCAGAAGCGCCACGGCTTTTACCTGCGCCCACACGGCGGCGCCCGGCGCGATCGCCAGTTCGCGCCGCGAACGCTCGGTGATCCGCGCCAGCAGCGGCGTGTCACCGACTAGCAGGCGCACCAGCACCTGGCCGGGCGTGCCGCTCGGGCCGACCGCATCGACCCGCGCCGGCAGGATATTCGTGATGCTGCTGCCGCGTGGCCGTTCCAGCGCCAGGCTCACATCGCGCGCATGGATGCGGCAGCGCACGCGCGTGCCGATGGCGACGTCGCGCTGGCCGACCAGCAGCACGCCGCCGGCGAAGGCCAGGTGCGACAGGCCATCGGCGTCATGTACTTGCAGCTGCGTTTCGATCATCACGCCGGCATCGTCCTGAAAATTCGCCGCCAGGTCCAGCCGCGCGAGCGTCGCGCCCAACGGGCCGCTGGCCAGCACGCGGCCTTCTTCCAGCACCACCAGGTGATCGGCCAGACGCGCCACTTCGTCGGCCGCGTGGCTGACATACACGACCGGCAGCGCCAGTTCGTCATGCAAACGTTCGAGATAAGGCAGGATCTCGAGTTTGCGCCGCATGTCGAGAGCGGCGAGCGGCTCGTCCATCAACAGCAGGCGCGGTGACGCGAGCAGCGTGCGCGCAATCGCCGCGCGCTGGCGCTCGCCGCCTGACAGCGTCGTGGGATTGGCATCGAGCAGGCGATCGATGCCGAGCAGTTCTGCCACCGTCATCAGATCGAAGCGGCGCTCGGCCGGTTTGAGGCGCTTGCGCCCGAACTCGAGATTGGCGCGCACGGAGAGGTGCGGGAACAGGCTCGCTTCCTGGAACACGTAGCCGATGCCGCGCGCGTGGGTCGGCACAAACACCTTGCGCGCATCGTCCTGCCACACCTCGTCGCCCAGCGCGACGCGGGCGCCGGCCACGCGCTCCAGGCCCGCCAGCACACGCAGCACGGTGGTCTTGCCGGACCCGGAATGGCCGAACAGCGCCGTCACGCCGCGCCCCGGCAGGGCCAGATCGACATCGAGCTTGAACGCGCCGCGGTCGATGCGGCATGCCAGCGAGATGGGCGTCATCGCTGCGCCCCCCGCATCGACTGCGGATACAGCGTGTACAAGGTAAGCAGCACGACAAAGCTGAACACCAGCATGCCGCCGGCCAGCCAGTGGGCCTGTGCATATTCCATCGCTTCGACATGATCGTAGATTTGCGTGGAGACGACGCGGGTCTTGTCCGGGATATTCCCGCCGATCATCAGCACGACACCGAATTCGCCGATCGTGTGCGCAAAGCCCAGGATCGCGCCGGTGACGAGGCCCGGGCGCGCCAGCGGCACGACGACCGACCAGAAGGTGTCCCACGGCCCGGCGCGCAGCGTGGCGGCCACTTCAAGCGGGCGTTCACCGATGGCCTCGAACGCGTTCTGCAAGGGCTGCACGACAAAGGGCAGCGAATAGAACACCGAGGCAATCACGAGGCCCGTGAAGGTGAAGGCAAGCGTGCCCAGGCCCAGCGCGCCAGTGAGTTGCCCAAGCGGGCCGTTCGGCCCCATCGCCAGCAGCAGGTAAAAGCCGATCACGGTGGGTGGCAGCACGAGGGGCAGGGCGACGAGCGCGCCGACGACGCGCCTGGCGCGCGAGCGGGTGCGCGCGAGCCACCATGCCAGCGGTGTGCCGCACAGCAGCAGCAGCAGCGTGACGAGCGCCGCGAGCTTGAGCGTCAGCCAGATCGCGGCGAAGTCGGACGCGTCCAGCATGTGCCTAGACTTCGTAGCCGTAAGCGCGGATCAGCGCCTTGGCCTTGTCGGTGCGCAGGTAGTCCAGCAGCGCCTGCGCAGCCGGGTTCTTCGCGCCGCGGGTCAGCAGCGCGGCATCCTGGCGGATCGGCATGTGCATGGTCGCCGGAACGATCCAGCCAGAACCGGCCGTGAATTTGCCATCGCGCCAGACCTGCGCCTGCGCCACGAAGCCCAGTTCGGCGTTGCCCGTGCTGGCAAACTGGAAGGCTTGCGCGATGTTTTCGCCCTGGACCAGGCGTGGTTGCAGGCGCGCGGTCAAGCCCAGCTTGTCGATGACGGCGCTTGCTGCCGCGCCGTATGGGGCCGTCTTCGGATTGGCGATCGCCAGGTGTTTGAAGTCGCCGGTCTTGAGCACGGCGCCGCCTGCATCGACGTAGTTGGCCTTGGCCGACCACAACACGAGGCGGCCGACCGCATAGGTGAAGCGGCTCCTTGCGACGACCTGGCCTTCGGCTTCCAGCCGGGCGGGCGTTTCATCATCGGCCGACAGCAGTACCTCGAACGGCGCGCCGTTACGGATCTGTGCGTAGAGTTTGCCGGTCGCGCCGCTGGCGACGATGGCTTTGTGGCCCGTGTCCTTCTGGAATTGCTCGGCGAGTTTCTCCATCGGGCCGGCGAAATTGGCGGCCACCGCCACCTGGACGTCGCCGGCGTGCGCCGTCCCGATGCAGGTCACCATGGCAAGCACACTGGCAAATTGTTTCATGTCGTCCCCTGGTCGTAAAAAGCGCTATAGTCGAAAGTATATAACGGATTCTGGGGCGCACATGGATGACAGGAACATCGGTCTCGAAGGTACCGTCTGGATGACGGTGGGCGGCGAGCAGCTCGGCGGCACGAACCGGGTCGGCTTGCTGGCGGCGCTTGCGCAATGCGGCTCGATCACGGCGGCCGCGAAACAGGTCGGCCTGAGCTACAAGGCGGCGTGGGAGGCGATCGACACGATGAACAACCTGGCCGGCGAACCGCTCGTACAGCGCTCGACGGGCGGCAAGGGCGGTGGCGGCACGCGGCTGACGGCGCGCGGCGCGCAACTGGTCGAGAACTTCACCATGATCGAGCAGCTACACCATGATTTTCTGGAACGGCTCAATCGGCAGGCGGGTGGCGCGGCCGACGATGCCGCATTATTCACGAGGTTCAAGATGCGAACGAGCGCACGGAATCAATTCTTCGGCACCGTGACGCGCGTCGCGCCAGGTGCCGTCAATGACGAGGTCGAACTCGCCATCGCGGGCGGACAGAAGATCGTCGCAATCGTCACGCGCGAGAGCGCCGACAACCTGGCGCTGGCGCCGGGCCGGCAAGTGTTTGCGCTGATCAAGTCGTCGTCCGTGATCGTCATGACGGCGGGCGAGGGCGTGCGGCTGTCGGCGCGCAATCAGCTGGCCGGCACCGTCGCGCGCCTGACGCGCGGCGCCGTCAATGCCGAGGTCGTGATTGCACTGGGCGGTGGCGGCACGGTTGCTGCGACCGTGACCAACGAGAGTGTCGATACGCTGGGGCTGGCGGAAGGGCTAGCTGCAACCGCCTTGTTCAAGGCGTCGAGCGTGATTCTCGGGGTGCCCGAATAAACGGTGGTAATGTATCTTTTTTTTCTCACCACACAGGAAGGCGATCATGTTCAAGCGTATGGCGGCAGAAGCACTCGGCATCAGCGATATCGGCGTTATTGTCGGCCCGGCCGACTACGGCAATGTCGATGCGGATGACTACCTGTTCACCGAAGACGGCGAGCAGATCTTCTTTCTCATCAAAAGCAAGAAGGACGAATACTGCTTCACCAATCTTGGCCTGATCCATGTGGACGGCGACTCGGCCATTTCGTCGAAACGCGCGATCAAGCGCTACGATTACGCATCGCACCAGATCAGTGGCGTGACCATCGAAACGGCCGGTACGCTCGATATGGATATCGAACTCAAATTCAATCTGGATGACACCAAGTTTTCCATCGACGTCAAGAAAGCGTTCATTGAACAGCTCAAGGACATCTATAAAGCCTTGATCTCGATCGGCAAGCAGCAGCATCGCGATGCGGTGTGCCGCAATAACGCGCTGCGTACGCTGGACGCCACCGCATCGGTGCACAAGCTCAATATCGCGCCGGGCGCCGGTGGCCTGGTCAGCCAGTTCGATGAATTGCTCACCGCGTTGAATACCGCGATGCTCGATACCTATACCAAGCGCGATTTCAGCGACGTGTATACCAAGTACATTCACAACTGAGCGCGGACTGGCGCACCTCCAGAAACGACAATCGATGAAGCGCATCGGCCGCCGCGGCATACCCGCTGCCGGCCTTCCATGCGCTCGCAAGCATGCCAGCAAAGTAGCGTCTGACGAACCGCCAATGGTCTGGGCGGTTCGTTCATGAGTCGGAACAATGACCTGGATGGTTGTTGGGTGGTTGGCACACTTGATGGTCGAGATTGGCCGCATTTTGCACGCCATGAGAGTAAGCTCGAAGGCTACTCATCAAGAAAGCCGATCCATGCGATTCTACGTCTTGATAGTTGAACGAGACCTCCTCATTCGCGAAACCATCCTCGATCTGGTGACGGCACTGGGCCACTCGGGTTTGGGTGCGTCGTCACCCGTTCGGGGCCTCAAGATGCTTGAGGTGATGGTATTTGACGCGATGATGATCAGCCCCGGCGCCACATCGCTCGGCGAGCCCAGTTATGCGATCGATGCCAAAAAAATTCAGCCTCATTTGAAAGTGATCATGGCCGCCGCAGTCGAGCTGCCCGAATATTCTGCGCCGCCGATCGACGCGTTCATTCAAAAACCATTTTCACTGCGGTCACTGGAAGCGACATTGCAAAAGATATTCATCACAGGTGCGCCATCGGATGATTGACGTCGGCGTGCGCCGACTGCGCTGATCGAGGCATCATCCATTTTCTGTCTGTCTGTCAAGCGAGCGCTGCTGTTCCGGATCGCGTGCGAGGATCAAGTCCCCCTACGCGAAAGGAATCCTCATGAAGCACGATCAGCCGCCGCGCCGCGATTTTCTGCGCTATGTCGGCACCATGGCCGCGCTATCCACGCCAGCGCTGCAGGCCGCGGCCAGCGAACAGAACCGGGTCAGCTTTCCGCCCATCTTCGACAAGTCCGAAAAGCCGGAAAAGACCGAACCGCCGGGTGACTCGTGGGATGAACGGGCGGGCGTCGCCGTGGTCGGGCTGGGCCGCATCGCCATCGACGAGATGCTGCCGGCCTTCCAGCAAAGCAAGCATGCGAAGGTCGTGGCACTGGTCACGGGCGACCGCGACAAGGGATTGAAGGTCGCACGCCAGTACAACATCCCCGAGAGCGCCGTGCTCGACTACAAGGACTACGACAAGCTCGCGCAGATGGCCGACGTGAAAGGCGTGTATATCGCGCTGCCGAATCATCTGCACCTCGAGTACACCGTGCGCGCGGCGCGTGCCGGCAAACACGTGCTGTGCGAAAAGCCGATGGCCAATAGCGCAGCCGAGTGCCGCCAGATGATCGATGCTTGTCGCAAGGCCGGGCGCCAGCTGATGATTGCCTACCGCAGCCAGTACGAAGCGCTCGATCGCACCCTGTTGACCATGATCCGCGAGAACAAGCTGGGCGCGCTGAAGGAATTTAACTCGGTCAATTCACAGAATATGGGCGACCCGCAGCACTGGCGCCTCAAGAAGGCGCTGGCGGGCGGTGGCGCGCTGCCGGACATCGGTATCTATTGCATCAATGCGGCGCGCTTTCTCAGCGGCGAAGAACCGACCGAGGTGTTCGGCAGCACCTGGTCGACGCCGGGCGATGCGCGCTTTCGTGAAGTCGAGGAATCGTGCCAGTTCGTACTGCGCTTTCCAAGCGGTTTCTCGGCCACCTGCAGCACCAGCTATTCGGCGCACAAGTCGCAGATGTTCCGCCTGAACGGGTTCGATGCGTGGGCCGACATGGATCCCGGCTATGCCTATCACGGCAACAAGCTGCGGATCACGCGCGTGGTCGATGGCAAGGACCAGACCAGCGAGATCCCGGCCGGCAAGACCAACCAGTTCACGCTGATGATCGACCACTTCGCCAGTTGCATCCAGCAAAATAAGGACGTCCACACGCCGGGCGAGGAGGGACTGCAGGACCAGCGCATCATGGATGCGATCTACGAATCGGCGCGTAGTGGCCGGGTCGTCAAGCTCAAGCCACCCGCAGGCAAGACGCGTGGGCCTGCGCCGGACAGCGCCGATTGAACACCGCTGCCACTTGCCGCGCCGCATCCAGTGGAAAATCGCGGCTGCGGCGTTCATGTTATGTTGAAAACTCATTCCCTTCGAGATAAAAAACACCATGAAATTCAACCTGCAATTTCTTGAACACGATGTATCGATCGACCAGGATACCTGGACCGCATTGGCCACGACGGGCAGTGATGTGTCGCTTGAAAACGTGCGCGCTGCCATTCTCGGCGTGCTGGAACGCGGCGGGGTATTCACGGTAGACGACAGCAATGACCAGGTCGTGCGGCGCATCGAGACGTCTGCCGAGTTCGAAGGCTATATGCAGGAAATCGGGACCCAGCGGACCCAGTTCCAGCAGGAACAAGCCTGAGTTCGGTGGCGCGCCGCCATCCCCGTGCGCGCCAGCGCGCACTCAGAATGAATCTGGAACTGCCTCTTCCCAACTCTTGAAGCGAGTCACGATGTCATTTTCACGCACATTTTGCAGCACATTCCGCAGCACATTCCGTCATACCATCCTCGCCGCCAGCCTGCTGGCTGGCCTGTCCCAGGCCGGCGCGCATGCCGCGTCGCTTCCGGCGCCATTCGATACCCAGTTGGCCGCTGACTTCCCCAAGCTCGAAGCCTTCTACCGTGACCTGCACGCCAATCCCGAACTCGGTTTTGCAGAGCACAAGACTGCCGCCAAGCTGGCCGAACGGGCCAAGGCGCTCGGCTTCGAGGTGACCACCGGCGTCGGCGGCACCGGCGTGGTGGCGATTCTCAAGAACGGTCCGGGGCCGACCGTGATGCTGCGCACCGAGATGGATGCGCTGCCAGTGTTGGAAAAGACGGGTCTGCCGTTTGCCAGCAAGGTCACGACGAAAAATGCCGCTGGCGACACCGTGCCGGTGGCGCATGCCTGCGGCCACGACCTGCACATGGCTGCCTGGTATGGCACGGCAAAGCTGATGGCGGAGAACCGCAAGGCCTGGAGTGGCACGCTGATGCTGATCGGCCAGCCATCCGAAGAAGCGTTGACCGGCGCGGCTGCCATGCTCAAGGACGGCCTCTTCACGCGCTTCCCGAAACCGGATTACGCGCTGTCGATGCACGACGACGCGTCGATGGCATCGGGCACCGTCATGTGGCACGCCGGGCCATTCCGCGCGTCGGCCGACACCGTCACGATCACGATGTTCGGACAGGGCGGCCATGGCGCCGTGCCGCACGAGACGCGCGACCCGGTGGTGATGGCGGCGCGGCTGGTGATGGCGCTGCAGACGCTGATCTCGCGCGAAAACAATCCGCTCGACCCGGTCGTGATCACGGTCGGCAGCATCCAGGGCGGCACGCAGGCCAATATCGTGCCGGATCAGGTCAAGCTGGCGCTGACAGTGCGCACGTTCCGGCCCGAAGTGCGCCAGCGCGTACTGGCCAGCATCGCCCGTGAAGCCAAGGGCGAGGCACTCGCCGCTGGCGCGCCGAAGGAGCCGCTGGTGGAAGTCAAGACCGGCACCGACTCGGTCGTCAACGATCCGCAGCTGGTGGCGCGCGCCGTCAAGGCGGTCGAGCAGGCCGTCGGCCCCGATTTTGTGAAAGAGATGCCGGCCAAGATGACGTCCGAAGACTTCGCCATGTACGGCCAGCAGCCCGGCGTGAAGGCGCTGCTGCTGCACGTGGGCGCGGTCGATGCCGGCCGTCTGGAAGCGGCGAAGAAAGCGGGCAAGCCCTTGCCAGGAACCCATTCGCCGCAATGGGCGCCGGATCTGAAGCCGACGCTCACCAATACCATCAAGGCCGAGACGGCGATCCTGCTCGACCTGATGGCGCCACAGCGCTAGGCGCACCACCATAAGGCCCGTCATGCATTTTCTTGTCTTCGCCGCTGCGTCCTCGCTCGTCCTCGCGGCCGTACCGCTTGCCCATGCCCAGCCTGCAGCCAAGGTGTTGCAAGTCAAAATCGGTACGGTCTCTCCGCTGTCCGGTCCCAGCGCCCATGCTGGCAAGGACATCGAAAACGGTGCCCGCATGGCGATCGATGACCTCAACGCAAAGGGCATCGTGCTTGGCGGCAGCAAGGTCCAATGGGTCTTGCAGCCCGAGGACGATGCTGCCGATCCGCGGACGGGTACAACGGTCGCGCAAAAGCTGGTCGATGCGAAGGTGGCGGCCGTCGTGGGGCATCTGAATTCGGGCACGACCGTGCCTGCTTCGAAAATCTACGCCAATGCGGGGATTCCGCAAATTTCGCCAGCGGCCACGACGCCCGTCTACACCAACCAGGGGTTCAGGACGGCGTTTCGCGTGGTCGCCAACGACAACCTGATTGGCCGCACGCTGGCCACGTATACGATTGGCACCCTGAAAGCCAAAAAGATTGCCGTGATCGACGACCGCACCGCCTTCGGCCAGGGGCTGGCTGACGAATTCGTCAAGGGCGTCAAGAAGGCGGGGGCGGGCACGAGCGTGGTCAGCCGCCAGTTCACGACCGACAAGGCAACCGACTTCAGCGCCATCCTGACCCAGATCCGCGCGCGCGATCCGGACGTGATTTTTTATGGCGGCATGGACGCGGTTGCCGGCCCGATGCTCAAGCAGATGAAGGCGCTCGGTCTGCGCGCCAAGCTCATTTCGGGCGACGGTGTCTGCTCGGAAAAAATGCCGCTGCTGGCCGGCGACGCGCTGGTCGACGACAAGGTGTACTGCGTCGTGGCGGGGGGCGTTGGCGCCGCGCAGGAAGCGGGCCTGAATACATTCACGCAGCGTTATCAGCAGCGCTACAAGCTCCCGATACAGTCCTATGCGCCTTATGCCTACGATGCGGTGATGGTATTCGCGAAAGCGATGCAGACCGCAAATTCGAGCGATCCAGCCAAGTTCCTGCCGGCGTTGGCCGCCGTCAGGCACGAGGGCATTACTGGCAGTATCGCCTTCGATCAGAAGGGCGATTTGCGCGACGCGGCGATGACGATTTATACCTTCCGCAAAGGTAAGAAAGTCAGGTTGGCAGTGCTGCGCTGAAGCGGAGAAATTAAACGACAGCCATGCCGACAATGGCTGTTGTGATCTTCGCGTTCTCCGTATTTGGCTGCACCAGACGCAGGTGCTGGCGGCCATTGCCTATCGCGGCCAGCAATTTTCTGCTGATATATCGAGATTCTAATGCAGGGCCAAAGGCAGTCATTGTGACATTCTGTGACTTATGGAACTCGTGCGTCTGCTATGCTGGATAAAGTCGGATGACGCTGGCGCACATTACTAAAACAAGAAGCAACGCAGATTCTTTATAGAAAACGGGCCGTGAATATTACAAAAAAATTGATAGTCCAGAGCGTGCTTGCTGGATTGCTTGTTGGCCTGCTCGTTCTCGTCTATGAGTACATGGCTGGACCGATATCTGCCAATTTTTTGGTGCGAGGTATTGGTATAGGAATACTTTGCGGTTTTGCATCGGTCACTTTTTTAATACTTGGAAATAGAAAAAGATTTTGAATATCTGCTCCCGGGACGCTGACTGCCGCTCGAGCGACTCAGTCGCTGTTGCTGGATGGTTGGCTGCGGTACGATATTCAGATCAAGATGACTTTCGCAAAAGATGAAAAACTTTTTTCTTAATGCGTCAGGAGTTGCCGTTGGCACACTTCTTTACACCGGTTTCCTGAGCAGTACGGACGAGCTTGATTGGGGCCGTGCTGCATTTGTGGGGATTTTCTGTGGAATATGCTTTGCTATATGGCCTGGCAAAAATCGGGAAAAGTAAGCCAAGAAACGCAGTGTCGATGAATTTCCCAGCGCAGCACCTGCTTTTCTGCCTGTGTTGCCAGCTGGCCAGCTGTACTTCAGCCGAACCGCTTTCGACGGCGCCGGCACCGCTGATTGTGCACACGCAGGAGGCGCTGGGCGCAGCACTTGCTTCAGGCAAGCCGACGCCCTTGGATGCCCTGACACCCGATGGCAAGCGCCAGGTTGTTCGACAACTTCGCTGGAAAGAAAACGGGTTAGCCGGTTTTAGTACTACGCCCCTGGTCCGTGAACTCGACCACGGACAACTTGCAGCGGTGCTCAGTTTCCTCGACGCCAGCGCGTATCTGCCCATGCTGGAAAAAAAGCTGGTCGGCCCACCACTGCGCCTGTCGGCGCTGTCCAGCCAGACGGCGCAGGATCTTCAAAGCCTCCGTCAATTCGCGAATGCAGACGCGACACGACGCGCCGCAGCTTCAGTGACCGCGACCGGGATCGGCGCGCCGGCTGTCCTCCGGCGCTACCAGCAGCTATTCGCAAACCGCCTGAACCCGTCAATGCTGAGCGCCGAGCCGTCAGGCAATCTCGTGGCCCTGTTCGACGCCGCCAGCCTGGCCGCTAACGACAACCCGGCATCGTCAGCAACCGACGACATGCTGCGGCTGCATCACGAACTCACCGCACGCGCCATCGATACCCGGCGCACGCTGGATGACGCCATGCTGTACGCCTTGCTCGCTGCGCGTCGTTTCGCGAAGGCCCAGGCGTTTGCCGCCATGCGTCCCGATCTTGCAGAGATTGCGATTCCTCAGGTGGTGGATTCACTTGGCCCAGCCTTCGCAGGTCGCAGCGCGTTTGCGTACGATGCCAAGCACAATACCCTGACCCGCGTTGCGATGCTGAGTCGGTCCGGTACGGAACTCGTGATGGTCGTCGACGCTGGCTGCCATCATTCCGCCAACGCGCTACAAGCGCTACAGGCCGACCCCGAACTCCAGCGGCGATTGCGACAGGTACATCTCGTGTTGGTCACCGCCCCCAACGCACCCATCGACACGCATCTGATCCGCGAGTGGAACGGCGCCAATCCGTCGATGCCAATCCACGCGCCGTATAGTGCCGCGCAATGGGAGAGCATCGGCGTGACAGGCATACCGTCCTTTCATCTGCTCAGGAACGGCAAGGTCGTCGACCGGCGCACCGGCTGGTCAGACAACGGCAAGGCAAATCTTCTCAAATTGATCGATGCCGCCAAATAAGTCGACTGCCATGCGGCGAGGATCAATCGATGTTCAGGCAGCGTGCCTGCGATGTGTCATGCATGGCGAGGTTACGCAACGGTGACCGGTGGTAGGATGCTGCTTTCGTTCAGAAGTCCAGAGGAAGCAATGACCATATTCGCCATGTCCGTCTTCGATGCAACCGTGATTTACGACGGCAAGGAACTGTTCAAGGGGCAGGGCGCCGCTACTGGGTGGGCCGAAAAGCTTGCCAAGGAAATCGAGAGCCGCGTCACCGTCGAAAAGATCGGCACTGGCTGGGCGCTCGTGGGCCGGGTCGATGGCGTGGATTGCCGTTGGGGCATCATGGGGCAGCGCCTCAAGCGGCTGGACTGACCACGATGCGTAGTTCGAATGGCGGTCTCGTCTATTCCACGGAAACGGGCCGCATGTGCCCGACCTGTCGCCAGCCGGTGGCGCAGTGCACCTGCAAGACGGGCGCCAATGCCCAGCCGATTGGTGATGGCAATGTGCGCGTGTCGTTGCAAAGCAAGGGGCGGGGTGGCAAGAGCGTCACGCTCGTCAAAGGCGTGGCGCTCGACCCGATGGCCTTGGCCGTGCTTGGCAAGCAGTTACGCACGGCCTGCGGTGCCGGCGGCACCGTCAAGGACGGTGTGATCGAAGTGCAGGGTGACCACTGCGACACCGTTCTGCAGGCGCTGATAAAGCTGGGGCATCGGGCAAAGCGGGCCGGCGGCTGACGCCGGCCCAGGTATATCAGTAGTCGCGTGCAGCGCGCGTTGCCAGCGCCACGACGGCAACGCCAGCCGCGACGATCAGCGCGTCTTCGATCAGGCCGCTGCGGGTCTGACCGATCTTTGCCATTGCCTGCTTGCGGGCGGCCAGCGTCGCATACGCCAGCGGTACGGCGGTCGCGACCGCGACTGCGGCGCCTGCCTTTTCACGACCCTCTGGCGCCAGCGCCGCACCGGCGATGCCGGCGCTCGCAATGCGTGCCAGCAGGCCCAGGAACACGGTGCGGTCCGGCGCCGACTTCATCTTGTCGCCGTACAGTTCACCGGCGCCCATCGCCAGTGCGCCGTACTTGAACAATGGGCGGTCCAGCAGGACGAGGTTGCCCGACGTTTGACGGCCGGCCAGGCGTGCGGCGGCAAGGGTGGCCATCGGGGTCATCGAGCGGGCGCTGGCGACGGCGCCGATCAGGGCGGAAGAAAGCAGGCTGGTAGATTTCATGTTTAGTCCTAAGTAAATTGTGTTGTTCGATACGTTGTTCAACCGAATACAGGATTGATTCAGTTGCCTTATTTTTAACACAAAATCGAAAATCAGCCTGTTCTGTAAGGACGCTAGATGACCCGGCGCGGGGCTGCCGTGGCTAGGTCGCCGCTGTTGGGTGTACCAGTGCGCTCGATCAGCATGATCTGCGCTTCGTGGGGCGCGCGGGGCCGGTGCCGCACGCCTTGCGGCACGACATACAACTGGCCCGGCCCCAGCGTCACGGTTGTGCCGTCGTCGAGATCGATCTCCAGACCGCCGGCAAGCACCAGGAAAAAATCGTCCGAATCGTCGTGCACATGCCAGTGGTATTCGCCACGCAACTTGGCAACCATGACGTCGTGGCCGTTGAACAGGCTGACCGTGCGCGGTTGCCAGGCTTCGGTGAAGGTGGCCAGTTTGCCGGCCAGGTCGATTGCAGCGTTCATGGGTTCTCCTTAAGTGAAAAAGTGAAAACGTCATGGTGCGCCTGCGGGTGGCCAGGGGTCTTGTACAATTGTTGCATGCATACTGCACCTGCCCGGCCAGTCAACGACGCCACCTTTTCGGTGCTGACCAGCGGCATTACGCTGATGCAGGCAAGCTTCACCGATCACGCATTCGAGCGTCACAGCCACGATGGTTTTGCGATCGGCATGACCACCGCCGGGGTGCAGCGTTTTCGCTGCAAGGGCGCGCAGTACGACAGCCAGGTCGGCGATCTGGTGCTGTTCAATCCGGATGAAGACCATGATGGCAGCGCCGGCACCGCCGACGGGTTCCGTTATGCGATCTGGTATGTGCCCGACGCGTTCGTGGCAAGCTGCATCGCGCCTGAGGGCGAACGTGCCGATGGCCGGTATTTCGCCCGGCCATGCGTGACCGATCACCGGATGGCCGCGACGTTTGCGCGCCTGTCCAGCAGTTTGCTGGCAACGCCAGCCGAGTCGCTGCGGGCCGAAACGATGCTGCGTGCGTTTCTGGGCACGATGCTGACGCGTCATGGCGAGCGTCCCGGCGTGCTTCTGGAACGGGCGAGTACCCATGTCGCCGATGCGCGCATGGCGCAGGTCAGGGATTACATCCGCACGTACTTCCAGCGCGATCTCACGGTGGCCGACCTGGCCGTCGTGGCCGGTATGTCGCGCACGCATCTCACGCGCGCGTTCAGCGCGGCGTACCACACGCCGCCGCACGTCTACCTCAATTCGGTGCGCGTCGCCCAAGCCTGCACGCTGATCCGGGGCGGCATGCCGCTCGCGGCGGTGGCACTGGAATGCGGCTTTGCCGACCAGAGTCACCTGACCCGGCGCTTCAAGGGCTGTGTCGGCGTGACCCCGTCAGGCTGGCGCGACAGGCTGCGCCGCTAGCGCGTCCGCTGCGTCGACCGCCGCAGGCCGGATCGTCAGCGTCTGCGCAAAGTGCGCAATCAGCGCCGTTACCTTGGGAGCATGCTGACGGCTGCGCTGCCACACCAGATACAGCGGCAGGCCGGACGTGGCCAGCTCCGGCAGGATTTTCACCAGGCTGCCATCGCGCAGCTGCTGCTCGACGAGCCAGGTCGCCAGTTGCGCGATGCCCAGTCCCATCTCCACCGCCGTGACCTCGGCCTCGGCCTGCCCCAATACGATGCGTCCGTTCACGTGCTGGCGCGCCAGCGGCAGGGCGCCATCCTTGATCAGCCAAGGACTCGTGCTGCCGTCGGCGCGACCGTACAGAATAGCGTCGTGGTGCAGTAACGCATCCAGCGTCGCTGGCGCGCCGTGCCGCGCCACGTAGGCGGGTGAGGCGCAGAAGACCAGTTCTTCGTCACCCAGGTGCTGGTAGCACAGCGCCGCTGGCCAGGTGTCCGAGCCACCGATGCGCACGACCACGTCCAGGCCGTCTTCGACCGGATCGACGAAGCGGTCGGTGAATGACACGTGCGGTTGGACCTGCGGATACTGCTCGGCAAACGCCAGCAGCGACCGCACGGCGTGCATGCGGCCGAAGGTGGCCGGCATGTCCACGCGCAGCCGGCCCGATGGGGCGATATGGTCGTGCGCCAGCAGGCGCTCGGCCGCTTCAAGTTCGTCCAGCACACGCACACAGACCTTGTAGAAGACGTTGCCGGCGTCCGTCATCTCGAGCTTGCGCGTGGTGCGGTCGAACAGCGGCCGTTTCAATCGCCCTTCGAGCCGGGCAATGGCCTTGCCGACCGCGGAGTTGGTTAGATTCAGCCGGTCGGCGGCTGCCGTGAAACTGCCGGCATCGGCGACGGCGACAAAAGTTTCAAGGCCTTTCAGGCGTTCTGCGGGAGTCATTGGCTATATCCTGGAAATTTATTCCACATGATGCAGGAATTCTTATCCAACATGGGAATTTTTATCTCTCATATCATGACAGTCAGATAATTACAGGAGTTTTCCGCAATGTCCAATTCATCTACAACCACCGTCGATACGATGGCGGACAAGCCTCAGGCGACTGGCGGCACACTCTCCATCACGATTCTGGCCATCGCGGCGTTCGTCATCGTCACCACCGAGTTCCTGATCGTCGGCTTGCTGCCGGCGCTGGCACGCGACCTGTCCATCACGGTGGCCACGGCCGGCCAGCTCGTCACGCTGTTCGCCGTGGTCGTCATGGTGTGCGGCCCGTTTCTGACGGCGTGGCTGGCCAACGTCGACCGCAAGAAGCTGTTCGTCGCCGTGCTGGTGCTGTTTGCAGCAACCAATGCACTGGCCGCCGTCGCGCAAAACATCTGGGTGCTGGCGCTGGCGCGTCTGCTGCCGGCGCTGGCGCTGCCCGTGTTCTGGGGCACCGCAAGCGACACTGCGGCCCAGATCGCCGGTCCTGAAAAAGCCGGTCGCGCTGTCTCGACCGTGTATCTCGGCATTTCGGCCGCGATGCTGTTTGGTATTCCGCTCGGTACGCTGGCGGCAGATGCGATCGGCTGGCGCGGCGCGTTCGGCTTGCTGGCTGCGCTGTCGCTGCTGGTGGCCGTGCTGATGTTCTTCAGCATGCCGACGGTGCGTGCGTCGCAACCGGTTGCCATGCGCGAACAGGCCAAGATTCTGAAAAGCCCGTTCTTCATGGCCAACGTGGCGCTGTCGATCCTGGTGTTCACCGCCATGTTCACCGGCTACACCTACCTGGCCGAGATGCTGGAGAAATCAGCCGGCGTCGCGCCTGCGCAGGTCGGCTGGTGGCTGATGGGCTTTGGCGCAGTGGGCCTCATCGGTAACTGGCTGGGTGGTCTCTGGGTCGACCAGAAACCGCTGGCCACCACCGCCATCTTCAGCCTCATGCTGGCAGCCGGCATGGCCGCGTCGATGCTGTTCGCGGGCTTGAGCATCGGCTTTGCCATCGCGCTGGGCGTGTGGGGCATTGCCAATACGGCGCTGTATCCGATTTGCCAGATCCGCGTGATGAAGGCGGCAACCGGTGCCCAGGCGCTGGCCGGTACGATCAATGTGTCGGCGGCCAACGGCGGCATCGCGCTGGGCGCCGTGATCGGTGGCCTTGCGGTGGCCAACTGGGGCGCTGGGAATGTCGGTTATGTGGCTGCGGGCATTGCCGTGCTGGCTGCACTGGCGACCAGCCTGGTGGGGCGTATGACCCCTGCAGTCAAGGCGTAACGATCATGACGATTGCACCCATTGGCCCGTTGCCGGCCGAACTGGCAAGCCACGCCGGCTACCAGCGGATTTTCAAGCCGGGCAAGCTGACCTTTGGCTTCATCATGCCGCTCGAAGGCTATCCGGATTCGCCGTTTCCAACGCTGGCCAATCATCAGACGATGGCGCGCATGGCCGACGAGGCCGGTTTCTCGACCCTGTGGCTGCGCGACGTGCCGTTCTACGATCCAAACTTCGGTGACACCGGCCAGGTGCTCGATCCGATGGTGTACATGGGCTTTCTGGCAGCGCACACGAGCCGCATCGCGCTGGGCACGGCTGGCATTGTGGCGACGCTGCGCGAGCCATTGATCGTGGCCAAGCAGGCGGTGTCGGTCGACCAGTTGCTCGGTGGCCGCCTGGTGCTGGGCTTGTCGACCGGTGACAGACCGGTGGAGTATCCGGCGTTTGGCCTCGATTTCGATAATCGCGGCGAGCGTTTTCGCGAAGCGTTCGGCCTGATCAAGACCGTCACCGAACAGGACTTTCCGCACGCGCGCACGGCGCACTACGGCAACCTCGATGGCGGCATCGACCTGGTGCCCAAGCCGGCGGCGCCGCGCCTGCCGATGATCGTTGTCGGCCGTGCACGCCAGGACATGGCGTGGATTGCCCGGCACAGCGATGGCTGGATCTGGCATCTGAGCGACTTTACCCGCCTGCCGCAACTGATCGAGGCATGGCGCGCCAGCCACGAGCCGGGGCAGTGGGTGCGTCCGTACGGCTACGGCACGATGTTCGACCTGGCGGAAAACCCGAACGAACCCATGCGCTTCGTGCGCAACGGCATTCGTAGCGGCCGCCATGCATTGATCGAGCTGTTTTACCATCAGCAGGAGCAAGGCGTGAGCCACGTGGCGCTGAACCTGAAGCCGCTGCGCCGGCCGGCGCAGGATGCGCTGGCCGAACTGGCGGAGCACGTGCTGCCACTGTTTAACGCTGACTGATTTTTTACCATTGTCTTTTAACGCACGATCAAGAAAAAGGAATGTCATGACCATTGATTTCGACCGTAGCGACAACTTGCAGCGCCCACCGATGGGCCAGACCCGCGATCCGATTTCGCATCCACTGATCGTCACGGCGACGTTTGTCAGCCGCGTCGACAGCACACCGCGCAGCGAGCGGCCGCAAGATGCCGGCTCGGCCAAAAGCAAGCACGGCAACGAGGTGCATCTGCCAAACTGGCGTCCCGGCGCGCTGGCGCTGGAAGGCAATGAAAACCTGGCCTTCGAGCACTGGGACGAATACTGGCGCAAGGTCCACGGCCCGAAATTCGCATGGGATGAGCCGGGCAGTTCGTCCGAGCGCGTGCTGCGCTACGACCAGGTGCACCGTATTGCGTCGGGCCCGTCGTCGTTCTTCCCGCCACCGTACCGCGCGATGATCGGTGAGAACGGCAAGCTGCCGGCCGAGCCAGAAAAATGCGTGCCGCCGTACGGGCGCCCGCGCTGGGACGGTCTGGCTTACATCACGTATGCCGAGCAGGACGATATCGAGCGCGTGCTGGGCCAGGAGAAATTTGCAGAGCGCATCATCGCCGACGAGCAGGTGGCGTTTCGCATGGTCACACGTGAAATCACGCGCGAATACATCCTGATCCCGAGCGCGCGTCACCGCGATCCGGTCAGCCTGGTCAAGATTCACATGCGCAACCCGGACCTGTCGCGCGAAGAATTCCAGCGCCGCCTGCTGGACGAGCACGCCCCGCTGGTCATGGGCCAGTCGGCGACGACCGAGTTCGTGAAGCGCTACGCGGTGCTGCTCAATATCGGCTCGACCCAGAAAGACCCGGAAGGCAGCAAGATCGATGCCGTCTCGATCCTGTCGTTCGCGTCACTGAACGATGTCGAGGATTACCTGGTCAGCAACGACCACGAGGCGATCGCGCAATCCGAAGCGGCGCTGACCGGCGAAGGCTCGGAGTGGTGGACGGCGATTAACTACAGCGTCATGAATCGCCTGATGCCGGAAGTGGCCACCGAGCGCTGACCGGCTACGGTAGAATCACGCCAACGCCGGTCGCGCCGACCGGCGGTAACGTGATACGGGGATTTGCCATGGCCAAGAAGGAAGAAGAACTCGACGAAGAAACGCTGGCGTTCGTCAACTGGTGTATCGAGGTCGAGGGGTTTTTAGTCGCGGGCGGTGCTACCGTACGGCAGGCGCAAGACCATATCGAGGAAGAAATCGAATGGTTCACCGACCAGTTCTACGATTCGCTCACGCCTGAAGAGGCGGCCAAGGAAGCATTGGCGTAACGACAGAGATGTCAATGAAAACAGGCCTGCACCGCGTAACCGCGGTGCAGGCCTGTTTGCTTGTGCCCGTTGCTAATTAAACGCGGGCGCCCGTGCTGCGGCGACGCAGTGCGGCGGCGCCCACGAGGCCGGCGCCGAACAGCAGGGCGCTGGCCGGTTCCGGCACATCGACCGGTCCACCCGGTTCCGCGAGCACGACGCCCTGACCCGACAGCGCAGTCAAGCCGGCAATGTCGTCGCCAACCGAATCAAGGAAGATCACGTCAGCGAGCGACAGCGCGGACGTCCCCGCACCGATCGCTTCAAAGGTGATGCTGGCCAGCAGGCCGCTGCCCGAGGCGCCCGGGGTCGGGCCGAGCAGGCTGCCATAGACGAAGTCGATGAGACCCGTTTCCATGCCCAGAACACCGCTGACCGTGCTGCCCGCCGTGCCCAGGAAGGCGCCTTCGGTCACGTTCAGTGCGCGCAGGTAGCGCGCATCGTAGTTGATCGAGAACTGGTACGAATACAGGTCGGCGATATCGTCGATCGCGATGTTATACGTCACGGTGGAGCCGACTTGCGCGGCCGGACCGGTGGAAAACGACAGGATGGGGGCGGCCCAGGCCTGGGTGCTGGCGCCCAGCAGGACGGCGGCGATGAAGTGCTTCCATTTGCTCATGGTGTGATCCTAAAGTTGAGTATGCAATCAATGGTTCTGGCGGGCCGGATACGTTGATCCGGCCCGCCGCCTGGATCAGTTGCAGGTTGTGCCGGCTGGCACGCGCTGCGTGACGACGTTCAGGTCGCGGATATTGACGATACCGTCGCTGTTCACGTCGGCGCGCGGATCGAACCCGGCCTGACCGGTGCGCTTGTTCAGCGATGCACGCACCGCTGCCACGTCGGCGCAATCGACCACGCCGTCACCGGTCACGTCACCCACGACCAGCGCGTTCGCCAGCGTGAAGTTGGCATCCGAAACGTCGAAGAACACATTGCCCACCGCCTCGATCTTGATGCGGCCCTGCGTGGTTGGCAGTGCCGGGAACGTGACGTTGGCGCTGCCCGTGTTCGGCACGCTGGCCGCCAGCAGGTGGGGCCAGGTCACGCCGCCGTCGGTCGACAGCGTGATCTTGACGTTCGCGGTGCTCACTGGCGCCGCGTCGGTGTTGGCCACGCTCCAGGTTACGGTCTGCGGACCGGCGTTGATGGTGGCCGCCGTGTTGGGCGACGTGACCAGGAACGGACCGGCCGCAGGCGCCAGCACCAGCGTCGTGGTAGCGCTGTTGACGCCGCCACGGCCGTCACGCGCCGTCAGCTTGAAGTTCAGCGACGCCGGCGCGGCGTTGGTCCCGAAGCCCACGTAGGCGGCCGTTGGCAGGAACTCAGAGAAACAGTCGATCTCGGTCGCCGTTGGCGTGGCGCTGGCAGTCGGGCAGGCACCGGTGACGGCGTTGGTGTTGTTCGCCAGGATCTGCGCCATGTCCGGGAAGACACGGGTTGGATCGGTGGTCACCTGATTCTGACCTGGCGACGAGTACTCGAGCGTGCCGGAACTGGTCACGATGGCACGCGTGCCAAACTGGCGGAATAGCGGACCGTTGAGCTTGACGTTATTGATCAGCGAGGTACCGGTGCTGCCGCCGCGGTCGTTCTGCTCCCACATATACGTCACGGTGTCGTCGTCGCCATCGACGGCGCTGCCGGTCAGGGCAAATGGCGTGCGTACCGGGATCGTAAAGCTCGGGGCCACGGTAACGCTTGGCGCCGCATTCGTCGTGCCGGTCACGCTGCCGCCACGGGTGGTCGGGCCGCCGCGTGCAATTTCACCGATGAAGCCGCTGCCACCGCCGGTGCCATTGCTCAGCACCAGTGAAGGCACGTTGGTGCCTGCGAGCGCGCCGCTGAAGGTGACGGTGAAGGCCGTATCGGACAGCGCGCTGACCGTGACCACGCCGCCGCTTGGCCAGCCGGCGATGCCTTCGATGGCCGCCTTGACGCCGGTTGTCGTGTAGTTGACGCCGCGCACGATCGGGGCCGACAGGTTACCGTTATAGCTCAGCTGGAACTGCTGGCCGTCGGTGGTGAAGTTGGTCAGGGCGCCTACCTGCACTTCGTTGAGGTTGGTTTCGGCACCCGAGGTGTAGGCCACGATCTCGTCGAAGCTGCGCTGCGACCAGTACGGATCGCTGTGCGGCTGCAGGTTGTCGGTGCCGCAGATGCCGGCATACGCCATGATCGACGAGCCACTGCCTGGTTCGACCGAGGTGGTGCCGCTGCGGTTGCCACCGCTGCAGCTGCCCACCGTGCCATTGAACGTGTGGTTGCCCGAGAACTGGTGACCGAGTTCGTGCGCGACGTAATCGACTGCGAAGAAGTCGCCGACTGGGGTCGGGATGCCGGTGCAACCCTGGGCCTTGGCGCTGCCGCCCACGACCCCCAGGCTGGCGACGCCGCCGCCATTCAGACCGAGGGCGATGTGGCCCACGTCGAAGCTGCTGGCGCCCACCAGCAGGCCGGTGACGATGCGGTTGCGGGTCAGGGTGCCGCTCGTGCAACTGGCTGCCTGTGCCGGCGTGAAGCAAGCTGCGCCGCCGCAGGGACCGTTGGTAGTGGTCATCTGGGCCGACGTGTTCAGGTTGAGCGCATCGGTGCCGTCGATCAGCACCAGGCTGATCGAGGTTTCGTCTTCATAGACCTGGGTTACGCGGTTGATCAGCGTGACCTTGGCGGCGGTGACGTTGGCAGGGCCGAAGTAGGTTGCGTAGCTCGGATCCGTCACCAGTGCCAGGCGGTAGGTGCGCAGCGCGCTGCCGACGACGGCATTGGCCGCCATGCTGGCATCGACCACGCGGTAGGGCGCGCTGGTGCTGTTGCGGCCGTCGGTGGCAGTGATGTCGAACGCGCCCTGACGTGCTGCGGCAGCCGGCAGCGTCACGCTGATCGCGCCGTTCTTGTCGGCGGTAGCTGTGGCATTGTGCAGCGCCACGCCATCGCCATCGGCTGCAATGTTCAGGGTGACGCTGGCGCCCGGGGCAAAGCCCGCGCCGTTCACCACGACGCTGTCGCCTTCGTTGTAGAACGAACGCGACAGGCTCAGTTGCGGCTCGATGGCGCCTTCGACCAGGGGCGCGCGTGGGTTGATCAGGTCGGCGCGCGTGTAGCTGGCGTAGACGCTGGTGTCATTGCGGTAGTACGGATCGACATACCAGCCGCCGTCCGGCGAACGGACCGATGCGTGCAGGCCAAGCTGCGTGATGTCCATGCGCAGCGTGGCGCGCGGATCGTCGACGCCCTTGCCGCGGTAGGTCTTGATGTCGGGGTGCTTGGCAGCCAGTCCCGGTTCCATGATGGGCGACTCTTCGAGCGTGAAGCGCTGGTAGCCGCCGTCCGGATGCGGCAGCGAGATGGTCAGGCTGCTGGCCGACAGGTCGCCGCTGCGCGCCATCGGCGCTTCACGGGCAACGCCCCGGATACCGGCCAGGTCGAGACTGGCGGCGCGCACCCGGCGCAGTTGCAGCGCCGGTGTTTTGGCGCCGCTGGTACGTGCGGTCGGCGATGCCGCCGGCACCGTCACGTCTTGCCAGAATGCGGCTGCGCGCTGGTTCTGCACCTGGACCGGGCCGACTTGCGCCGCCAGCACGGATGGGGTGCCGGCAACCAGGGCCAGCGCGACGCAGAGCGCGAGCGAGCCTTTTTTCAGTGGTGCAGCGTGCGACTGGCGTGGCTTGCCGTGGTATGGCGAGCTCAAAGGCTTCGTTCTCATGCGTAGTCCTTTCGCGACTGGTAGAAGTGTGACGTTGTGGTAAGCGTTGATGGGTCTTCCGGAGCTTCCTTGTGGTGCCAGCGATGCGTTGCACACCGAACTTCACGATGCCAAGAATGCAATGCGAGCGCATTGATATTATTGCTGCATTGATATTCAAGGCAAGTAAATACTTTCTTGTTGTAATCCTGTTGAAATAATTGGTTTGACGATTAATGACGCTGGTGCATGGCGTTTTATCATGCTAAATATGCACGCTTATTCCTGCTGCATACTTGTTGATAGATAAAGGTTGAGGCAAAAAAAATGCCCCGCAAACTCCGCGGGGCATGCACCGGTATTGCGGTGAATGTATTACTTGTCGTTTACCGTAAATTCACCATACGGCGCCAGTTGCGCATCGAGCTTGGACGGGTCGCCGACGATCACGATCGACTGCTTCTCGGGCGCAAAATATTTCTGCGCCACCGTGCGCACCTGCTGCGGCGTGACCTTGCGCATCAGCGGCACGTAGTCGCCCAGGAACTCGGGCGGCAGGCCCACCAGCCAGTTCGCGGCCAGCGTGTTGGCGACCGAACGCTGCAACTGGTTGCTGAGCAGATAGCCGCCCGCAACGTAGCGCTTGTTCATCTCCATTTCTGCCGCCGGCACCAGCTCGCTGCCCAGGCGCTTGTACTCCTTGAAGTATTCGGCCAGCGCCGCGCCGGTCACTTCATTGCGCACGTCGGCCCCGCCGACCATCATGCCGCCCGCGCGGCTCATGCGCGCGCCGGCCGAGGCGCCATAGGTGTAGCCCTTTTCTTCGCGCAGATTGGTGTTGATCCGGCTCGAGAAGCCGCCGCCGATGATGGTGCTGGTCAGGCGCAGCGGGATCTGGTCGGCAGCGCTGGCTGCGATGCCGGGGCTGCCGAGGCGCAGCGTCGACTGCACGCTGCCGTCGCGCTTGAGCACGATGCGCGCCGGCTTCACGTTGGCGGCGACGGCAGGCGTGTCCGGCAAGGCGGCGCCGCTGGCTTTCCAGTCGCCAAACGCGGCTTGCGCCAGCTTCATCGCGTCCGCTTCGCTGATGCGGCCAGTGATGACCAGCAGCGCGCGGTCCGGGCGGAAGCGTTTCGCGTGCTCGGTGCGCAGCAGCGCGGCATTCACGGCATTGATCGACTCGGCGGTCGGATCGGTGCGGCTGTAAGGGTGATCGAGGTAGACGGCTTTCTTGATCGCGCGCTCGGCCCGGAAACCCGGCTGGGTTTCGGCCACGCGCAGCGCCTGCAGCGCATTGGCCTTGGCCAGCGCCACTTCGTTCTCGGGGAATGACGGCTGGCGCGCGATCTCGGCCATCAGGTCCAGCATGCCGCCCGCCTGCGAGGCGACGGCGTTGGCCGACAGGATGATGCCGTCGGCAGCCGGGCTGGCAGCCACTTCACCGCCCATGCCTTGCGCCGCTTCGGCGATGGCGCGCGAATCGCGTTTTTCCGTGCCTTCGTTGAGCATCCCGGCGAGCATCGCTGCGAAGCCAGCCTGGGCCGGCGCGTCGGCCGCGAAGCCGGCACCGCGCAGCGCCAGCACGAAGTCCACGCGCGGCAAGCCCTGGCGCGGCACGACCCACACGCTCAAGCCGTTGGCCAGCGTCTGCTTCGCGATCTTCGGCGCGGGAATCGATTTTTCCTGGCCGTAGGCAGGCATGCCGTTCGGGGCCTTGGTTTGTGCATGCAGCGTCGGCGCGAACGCCAGCGAGACGGCAAGTGCGAGCATCAATTTGTTCATGATGCGCTCCTTATTGGTTCACGCCGGCAGGCGCAGTGGTGGTGGGGGCCGCAGCGGTGCGCGCAGCCTCGATCATGGCGGCCGGCTTGCGGTCGATGACGGTGCGGTTCGTCGGCACGAGATACGTCTTGACGACACGCTGGATGTCGCTCGACGTCACGCCGTCGATCCAGCCCGGAATCTTGTTGACGACATTCGCGTCGCCCCACAGCACCTGCAGCTTGGCCATGGTGTCGGCGCGGTTGACGAAGCTTTCCAGCTTGTTGTTCCAGTCGGCCAGCATGCGCGTCTTGACCCGCTTCAGGGTGGCATCGTCGACACCGTTTTTTGCCACCTTGGCGATCTCTTCGTCCATCGCCTTGAGGATGGCGTCCGCGCTGCTGTCGGGCTTGTACAGTGCATGGACGGTCATCAGGGTAGGGCCGTTGTATTCCCACGGGCTGGTCAGGCCAAACAGGATGTCGACGTTCAGTGCGATCTCGCGGCCCTTGACCAGGCCCTGGTAGAACAGCGACGCATCGCCGCCGCCCAGCAGTTCGGCCAGCACGGCGACCGGCGCCTGGTCGCGGCTGCCGCGTTCCGGCACCTTCCAGGCCGCGGCAATCGCCGGCACCTGGGCCAGCGCGTCACTTTGCTGCAGACGCTTCTCGGCCGTGTTCAGGGGCTCGCTGAAATCCGTGCCTTTCGGTACCGGCCGCGCAGGAATGGCGCCGAAGTATTTCTGGGCCAGCGCAAAACCCTGCTGCGGCGTGATGTCGCCGGCGATGGCCAGCACCGCGTTGTTCGGGCCGTAATAGTCGCGGTGGAACGCGCGCACGTCGTCCAGGCTGGCGTTTTCCAGGTCTTCGAAGCTGCCGTAGCCGTCGTGGTTGTTTTCCCATTTCTGGAATGCATGCTGGCTGATGTCGATCCACATGAAGCCGCCATACGGCTGGTTCTTCACGTTGACGCGGATTTCTTCCTTGACGACGTCCTGCTGGTTCTTCAGCGTGGTGGCGCTGAAGTCGAGCGTCTTCATGCGGTCTGCTTCCAGCCACAGGATCGGCTCGAGTGCCGAACTTGGCACGGTCTCGATGTAGTTGGTGAAATCGGGGCGGGTCGAGCCATTGTTCCAGCCGCCACCACCCGTGATCGTCGTATCGAAGATGCCCTTCGGCGCATTCGGCGTGCCCTGGAACATCAGGTGTTCGAACAGGTGCGCAAAGCCGGTGCGGTTCTTCGGCTCGAGGCGCATGCCGACGTGGTAGACGACCGACACGCCGACGGTGGGCGAGGTGCGGTCTTCCGACACGATCACGGTCAGGCCGTTGTCGAGTTTTTTCATGGTGACCGGCAAGGTCCACCCGTCGGCCGGTGCGGCAAATGCCGACATCGACAGGGTGAACCCGGCCAGCAGGGCGGGGTAGTGGCGCATGCGCATGGGGACCTCGAAATGGATCGCAATCAAATGGGTGTGACCGGGGCGGGGTGCGCCACCGGCGAAACATCTTAGCGCAATGGCATGCTTAAAAAGAATGTTTTTGTTGTGCCAGCGCAGGGCGACGCGGGGTCATGCGTGCTGCATCGGCTCCCGGTCGTTCTGCCCCAAACCGCCACCGCTGCGCAGTTCGGACGCCGTTTTTTGCAGTTCATCGCACACTGGGCGGGGGTACCTGCGTTTCGGGCTATAGTTTCATCATGACAAGTCCCGGCATTGGCCCGGGCTGCAACAGACTGGAGAACCGCGATGAATCACCTTTTCAAGCTGGGCGCCGTGGCTGCCTTGTTGGGCGCCACGGCGGGCCTCGTGCGCGCCGCACCGGACACCGCCAGTGAAACGCGGCCCGTCGATGCGCAAGTCGTGCGCGTAACGCTCGAAGGGGTCGGGGACCTGGTGATCCGCCAGGGTGCGACGGCCACGCTGGTGCTGACGGGCGACGCGCGCCTGCTGGCGCGCACCACGACGACGCAGCGCGGTGACACGCTCAATATCGAGACCGAAGGCCGCCGCGGGGGCTTCAACTTCGGCCGCTCGTCCGGCATCCAGGCCGAACTCGTGCTGCCGAACCTGCGCGCAGTCTCGTCCGAAAGTATCGGCGCCACCACGGTCAGCGGCTTTGCCGGCCAGTCACTGGACATCAATCTCGATGGCGCCGGGTCAATGTCGGTATCATCATCGAATTATCGTTTTATTACCGCCAACCTGGGTGGCGTGGGCAACCTCAAGATCAATGGCATCGACAGCGAGGGCATCGACCTGAACCTGGGCGGCGCCGGGTTCGTGACCCTGACCGGTCGCAGCAAACGCCTGAAGGCCGAGCTGGGCGGGCTGGGTGGGCTTGATGCGCAGGGCTGCAGCGTCGACTCGGTCGCGCTCGATCTGTCGGGCTTGGGCAATGCCACCGTCAATGTGCGCCAGACCATCAATGTCTCGCTGTCAGGGATGGGGTCGGTAACGGTACTGGGCAAGCCGGTCAATCGCAAGGTGGCGCTCGATGGGCTGGGCAAGGTCAACTGGAAATGACGGGCGCGCCACCACCACGCCGGCCGGGGGTATCCCGGCGCCATCGGCAACGACCTGGATTCTGTGGGCGAACCATGACGACACCATTCTTTGCAATCCTCCTGGCGCTGTGCCTGCAGTTCGGTCTGCAGGGCAGCGCCCAGGCCGGTTTCCCCGAAGGCGCCAGTGCCTACAATGCGCGCAACTATGCGCTTGCGCTCAAGGAAGTCACGCCGCTGGCCAAGGCCGGCAATGCCGAGGCGCAGCATCTGCTGGGGCTCATGTACTACATGGGGCGGGGCGTGCCGCGCGATTACAAGCAGGCGTTTGCCTGGCACCAGAAAGCGGCCCTGCAGGGCAAGGCCGATGCGCAGTACGTGGTCGGCGCGATGTTTTATACGGGCAATTCGGTGCCGCAAGACCAGAAGCACGCGGTAACCTGGTTCCGCAAGGCCGCCGAGCAGGGCCACGCCGAGGCGCAGAATGCCCTCGGGCTGATGTACCGCTACCACGTGGCCGGCGTGCCGCAGGATGTCGTGCTGGCCTACATGCTCTACAACTTGGCCGCGGCCGGCGGCAACCGTAACGCCGTCGACCAGCGCGCCGCCATCGCCAAACGCATGACGCAGGAGCAGATCGAAGAAGCGCAGGCGCTGTCGCGCACCTGGAAGCCGGGCACGCCGCTGCCGACCACATCGAAGACGGGCGGCGACGCTTGACGCATCCGGCGGCGCTGGCTTGCCTGGCTGCCGCACACTGGAAGGCAATCAACTGGACTTGCAATGAACAGATATTTTCGTCATTCCCTTGGTTGTCTGATGTTGCTGCCACTTGGCCTTCCGATGTTTGCTGCCGCCGACAGCACAGCTCTGGAAAACACTCGACTACCAGCGCCGGGCACCGCCCGGAACGAGTCTGTATTTTCTGCGCAGGACCTGCAGGCTGACCTGCGCTTCATGCGAGAGGAAATCGACAGGATCCACCCAGACCCCGGCCTGTTTACGAGCCGGGAAACGCTCCGAAAGGCCTACGAACAAGTCGATGCGCAGTTGCAGAAGCCGATGACCCGCGACCAGGCATGGCGGGTACTTGCCAAGCTTAATCCGCTGTTCGCGGATGCTCACATGCTCGTTGCGCCACCCAAATGGACAAATCTCACCAGGACACACCTCGAAGCAGGCGGTGTGCTGTTTCCTTATGAGGTCCAGGTCAGTGCCGACGGCGACATCATCATCCGCACCGAGCTCGACGGCAGCACGAGTCCGCTGACCGGCGTGCGCATCGAGCACATCAACGGCGTGCCTGCGGCACGCGTCGCGCAAGAACTCCTCTCGCTCATGGGAGGCGAAACGCCGGGACTGCGGGCCAATCTTCTGTCACGCCGCATGTGGTTCTATTACTGGCGAGTGTTTGGGGCGCCGCGGCAATTTGACCTGGTCGTGACCAGCCCTGATGGACCGAAACACCTACGCATGGCAGGCACCAGCAAGATTCCACCTTCGCTGGACATGGAAGGGGCTTCCGGTTTCAAAAAAACCTTCCAGTTCGAACTGCTCCCTGGGAACGCAGCGCTGCTGACGATCAACCAGTTTCAATGGCCCGACCAACAGGCCTTCAATGCCTTCACCAAGGATGCATTCACCAGAATCCGCGATGCAAAGGTAACGACCCTCATGATCGATGTTCGCGAGAATACGGGCGGCAATGACGACATGTGGAAAGCCGGTGTCGTACCTTACATTGCCGACAAGCCCTTTCGTAATGGCTCGAGCTATGTCAAAAAAGTCATCGAAGGGCGGGCGAGAGGGGCGGAAAAAGTTGGCGATATCGTGCACGGGTTCGGCGATACCTGGGTTGAGCCCGACTTGAGCAGCCCGCTGCACTTTTCCGGGAAAACCTATGTGCTGGTTGGCCGGATTACCTACTCATCTGCAGTGCTGTTCTCGAATGTCGTACAAGACTTTGGTTTCGCCCAGCTGGTAGGCGCCGGCGGATATGCGCGCGCCCGTCAGACCGGCGGCGTGCGCAACATTACATTGCCGAACACCGGACTGGAATTTACCATCCCGTTTTTCGTGCTCGACCGTCCCTCAGGAATTCGGGAGCCCGCGCTGGTACATCCCGACATCGTATTGCCCGATAGTCCGTTCGACCGCATGGTGACCGTAAAAGCCCTGCTCGAACGGGTGCGGAACGTGAGCGCTTTCGCATCTGGTCCGCACTGAATTGTGCATGAGGTGTCGGTTGTTCATGGGTAGGTCACAATCAACCTGTTATGCGGGCTGGCGAACTGAGTCGGAGGGCAGGGCAGTCCATGATAAGGAAAATCAATTCATGGAGCACTCAATGGCCAAGGTCACACTGACGATGACGACGCACGTACCGGTCTCGACCGGCGAAGCCTGGGCCTGGTCGACATCCCTCGAAGGCGTGCGTACCGAAATGCGTCCGCTGCTCAAGGTCGTCTTTCCCCGGGCGATGACGCATATCGGCCCCGATACCGCGCTCAACACCGTGCTGGGTCGCTGCCAGTTTCTGTTGTTCGGTCTGTTTCCGATCGATATGTCCAAACTGCGCTTTACCGAGATGGAGCCAGGGCACCGCTTCGTCGAGGAATCTGACCTGCTGTCGATGCGCTCATGGCGCCATGAGCGGGTGATCACGGCGTCGGCCGATGGCCGGGGTGCCCAGATCATCGACCATCTGGCGTTCACGCCGCGCCTGGCCACGCCCGTCGTGCGCTATCTGGTCAAGCTGTTTTTCGCGCACCGCCACAAGAAGCTGACGCAGGCACTGGGTGCCGGTGCGGCGACCGTGCAACGCCGCGGCGAAGCCGGTCAGGCGCGCTGAGATCGGCTGAAATGCGTCCTCGCATGGTAGGCTTCGGCTTTGACTCATTCGCGCGCCCGATGCATTCGCGGCGTAGCGGCAATTTGGAGCTTGTATGTTGATTGCCACTCACGGCGGCAAATTCCACGCAGACGATGCGTGGGCAGTCGCCGTCCTGAAGGTGCTGTTCCCCGACGCCGACGTCATCCGCACGCGCGAGCAGGCCAAAATCGATGTCGCCGACTTTGCGATCGACGTCGGCGGGGTCTGGGACCCGGCCACGGGCCGGTTCGACCACCACCAGAAGGAATTCAATGCCACCCGGTCGTCCGGCGTGCCGTATGCCAGCGCCGGTCTCGTCTGGCGCGACCATGGTGCGCAGTGCGTCGCGGCGCTGGCGCTGCGTCACACGGGCGAGACGCTATCCGACGATACGGCCCAGCAGATCGCGTATGCGATCGACGTCGATATCGTCCAGTACCTGGATCTGTCGGACGTCGGCGTGGCCAAGAACGCACCGGGCAGCTATGGCTTGTCGGCCGTGGTGTCGGGCTTCAATCCGGGTTGGCTCGACGAGCAGCGCCTGGGCTACGGCGAAGCGGTCGACGAGTACCGCATGGGCCAGTTCATGCGCGCCGTGGAATTTCTGACCGACATCATGGGCAATGCCGTGCGTTACCGCGTGGGTGCCATGCTGGCTGTCACGCAAGTGCGCCAGGCCGAGGTACTCGAGGGCGGCAAGCTGCTGTTCCTGAAGAATGCCGCGCTGCCGTGGAGCAGTATCGTGCGCAAGGAAATGCCGAAGGTCCTGTTCGTCATCAGCCACAGCCTGACCGAGAACCGCTATATCCTGCACACGGTGTCGGTCGACACGGAAAGCTTCGATGCGCGCGCCGATCTGCCTGAAACCTGGGCTGGCCTGCGCGAAGCGGACCTGGCTGCCGTGACGGGCGTGCCGGATGCCGTGTTCTGCCACACGGGCCGCTTCATCGCCGCCGCGCGCAGCTACGACGGTATCCGCACCATGGCGCGCCAGGCGCTCGATGCGGTCGAGCAGGGCGTGACGGTCACGACCTATTCGTAGGCATCATTCGCGGCGCGCACGATCGCCGGGGTGGCCGGCAAGCCGCCGCCGACTCCCGTACAATTGCGGTTTTGCTAATGCGGGAGCTTTCCATGCGCGCCATCGAGATTACCAAGCCGGGGGAACCCGACGTCTTGCAACTGTGTGAACGGCCATTGCCGGTCCTGAAAAGCGGCGAAGTCCTGATCAAGGTCCATGCTGCCGGTATCAACCGCCCGGACGTGTTCCAGCGTCTGGGCAAATACCCGGTGCCACCGGGCGCCTCCGACCTGCCGGGCCTTGAAGTGGCCGGCGAAATCGTCGACGGCGATCTGGGTGACAGCGGTTTTGCCAAGGGCGACCTCGTCTGCGCACTGGTGCAGGGCGGCGGTTACGCCGAATACTGCGCCGCGCCACTCGAGCAATGCCTGCCGGTTCCAGAAGGGCTGACCCCGCTGGAAGCGGCCACTTTGCCGGAAACCTATTTCACGGTCTGGAGCAATGTCTTCGACCGCGCCCGCCTGAGCGAAGGCGAGAGCCTGCTGGTGCAGGGCGGCAGCTCGGGTATCGGCGTGACCGCGACCCAGGTGGCCAGCGCGCTGGGTCACCGCGTGTTCATCACGGCCGGCAGCGAAGACAAATGCCGCGCTGTCGAAGCACTCGGCGCGGAGCGGGGCATCAATTACCGTGATGAAGATTTTGTCGCTGTGGTCAAGGAACTTACGGACGGCCGTGGTGTCGACGTAATTCTGGACATGGTTGCGGGCGACTACGTGGCGCGCGAGATCGAATGCCTGGCCGACGATGGCCGCCTGGTCGTCATCGCGCTGCTGGGTGGTGCACAGGCCAACCTGGACATGAACCACGTGCTGCGCCGTCGCCTGACGATTACCGGTTCGACGCTGCGTCCGCGTCCGGTCGCGTTCAAGGCAGCCATTGCGCGCCAGTTGCGCGAGCAGGTCTGGCCACTGTTTGCGCAGAAGAAGATCAAGCCGGTGATCCATCATGTGTTCCCGCTGGCAGAAGCTGCGGCGGCGCACACGATGATGGAATCGAGCGCCCACGTGGGCAAGATCGTGCTGCAGGTACTGGCCGACTGACCACAAAAACAACAGGGCGCCGGCGGGGTCCACGGGCCCTGCGCGGCGCATCCACGGGCGGCTTCAGGCCGGTTGACGCTGTCAGCCATTGTTTGACCGCCACAATATCGACCGCTAGAATAGCGGGTTATTTGACATGGGGTAGTATGCGTCCCACACTCGTAGTAGGTAACTGGAAAATGAACGGCAGCCGGGCAGTCAATGCCGAGCTGCTGCAAGGCATTCTGGCGGGTTTGAGCCCTGACATTCAGGCAGCGTGCGCGGTGTGCGTCCCCGCGCCCTACCTGTTTCAGTGCGAGCAGTTGTTGGCTGGTAGCAGCGTGGCCTGGGGCGCGCAGGATGTCGCGACCGAGCCGTGTGGCGCCTTCACCGGCGAAGTGTGCGTCTCGATGCTGCACGATTTCGGCTGCCGTTACGTGATCGTCGGCCACTCCGAGCGCCGCGGCTACCACGGCGAGTCGAACGAGCTGGTCGCGCGCAAGGCGAAAGCGGCGCTGGACGCCGGCCTGACCCCGATCGTGTGTATCGGCGAAACGCTCGAGCAGCGCGAAGCAGGCGAGACCAACGACGTTGTCGGTGGCCAGCTGCACGCCGTGCTGGAACTGGTGGGTTTCGAGGATGTGTCGCGCCTGGTCCTGGCCTACGAGCCGGTGTGGGCAATCGGTACCGGCAAGACTGCCACGCCGGAGATGGCGCAGCAAGTCCACGCCGACATGCGCGCATTAGTGCGCAAGTGCAACGTTGATGCCGCGGAAACCGTACAAATCCTTTACGGCGGCAGCATGAAGCCGGAGAATGCACGCGAGCTGCTGGCACAACCGGATATCGATGGCGGCCTGATCGGCGGGGCGGCACTGAAAGCCGACGATTTCCTTGCCATTCTGCGCGCCGCATAAAGACTTAATCTCGCGCATTTAGTTTTGCGAAGATTTTGGAATTACAAAAAATTTGAAACGCTGTTAAACCTTGGAATGGAATTGCAATGATCTGGTCTAATCTTATTATCGTCGTGCAGGTTATCTCGGCCCTGTCCATTATTGGCCTGGTCCTGATGCAGCACGGCAAGGGCGCTGATATGGGTGCGGCCTTCGGTTCCGGCGCCTCGGGCAGCCTGTTCGGTGCATCCGGATCGTCGAATTTCCTGTCCAAGGCAACGGCAGTGGCCGCCGCCGTGTTCTTCGGCACCACGCTGACGCTGGCTTATATCGGCAACACCCGCACCGGTAGTGACAACGCCGGCGTGATGGGCCGCGCCCAGGCGCCTGCAGCCGGTATTCCGGTCACGGCCCCGGTGCAGACCGCCCCAGCCGATGTGCCAACACTGCCAGCCGGCAGTGCGGTCCCGGCAGCCCCGGCACCGGCGCCGGCAGTGCCTGCACCAGCGACCAAGTAAGCAACCAGCTTGGCGACCTGGTCAGCGCCGTCGCAGGCGTAAAACCAGGTCACGCTGTCCCGGCGCCATGCGCGCCGTTGTGGTTCAAAAACAATGCGCCTTTTATCGGGCGCATTGTTGTTTTTAGGCGTAGAATACCGCGGCGCGTGACAGGGTTAGGCAACCTGCATGTGCAGCCTTGCAATATGAACGATCGCGTCACAACGAACTTTGTCATGCTCATGTCAGTAAAAGAGCGTCCAATAGATTGTTCGGCGATATGATTCAAATAAATGGCAAATATCTTTGTGATTGCGCAATTTGAGCATTGAAAGATAGTGCTAAAGCAGGTTAAAATACTGTTCTCCAGCCGACGTGGTGAAATTGGTAGACACGCTATCTTGAGGGGGTAGTGGCGCAAGCTGTGCGAGTTCGAGTCTCGCCGTCGGCACCAAAATTTAGAAAGAAAGCCAGCAAGGGCGCACGAGTCTTTACCTCATGCCTGAGCTGGCTTTTTTACGAGGATCTGTCGTACGATCCTGGCGGCAGGCTCGAAGCCAGGTTCGCACGATTCGGTGCTGCATCTCTGCAGCGTTCCATTAACCGATCGTTCAGAAGGCTTCATCGTGAACCTCGAAAGTTATCTCCCCGTTCTTCTCTTTATCCTGGTTGGCATCGGTGTCGGTGTTGCCCCGCAGGTGCTTGGTCGCCTGCTCGGGCCGCACAAACCCGACGATGCCAAACTGTCTCCGTATGAATGCGGCTTCGAAGCCTTCGAAGACGCGCGCATGAAGTTCGACGTCCGGTACTACCTGGTCGCGATCCTGTTTATTTTGTTTGATCTTGAAACGGCATTCTTCTTCCCATGGGGCGTCTCGATGCGCGAACTGGGGTTCACCGGTTTCATCACGATGATGGTGTTCATCGCCGAATTCGTCGTGGGCTTCTGGTACATCTGGAAGAAAGGTGCCCTTGATTGGGAATAAGCCATGGCTATTGAAGGCGTACTAAACGAAGGTTTCATCACCACCACAGCCGACAAGCTGGTCAACTGGGCACGTACCGGGTCGATGTTCCCGATGACGTTCGGTCTGGCCTGCTGCGCGGTCGAGATGATGCACGTGGGCGCGGCCCGCTACGACATGGACCGTTTCGGTATCGTGTTCCGCCCGTCGCCACGCCAGTCCGACGTCATGATCGTTGCCGGCACGCTGTGCAACAAGATGGCGCCGGCGCTGCGCAAGGTCTACGACCAGATGGCCGAGCCGCGCTGGGTCATCTCGATGGGCTCCTGCGCCAATGGTGGCGGCTACTACCACTATTCGTATTCGGTCGTCCGTGGCTGCGATCGCATCGTCCCGGTCGATGTCTACGTGCCAGGCTGTCCACCGACCGCCGAAGCTCTGCTGTACGGCATCATGCAGCTCCAGAACAAGATCAAGCGCACCAATACCATCGCGCGCTAAAAACGGACGGCGTACTCCATGACGACAAAACTCGAAACCCTTCAACTCGCCCTGCAGACTGCATTGGGTGAGGGCGCCGCTATTTCCAGCGCGCTGGGTGAAGTCACGGTGGTGGTCAAGGCCGCCGACTACATCCGCTCGATGATGGCCCTGCGCGATACCCCTGCGCTGGCCTTCGAGCAGATGATCGACCTGTGCGGCGTCGACTATTCGGAATACGGCGAAGGCACCTACGAAGGACCGCGCTTTGCGGTCGTCGTGCACCTGCTCTCGCTGACCCACAACTGGCGCGTGCGCGTGCGGGTGTTCTGCCCGGACGACGACATGCCGCTGGTCGAGTCGATCACGCCGATCTGGCGCGCCGCCAACTGGTTCGAGCGCGAAGCGTTCGACCTGTTCGGCATCCTGTTCGACGGCCACGGCGACCTGCGCCGCATCCTGACCGACTACGGTTTCATCGGCCACCCGTTCCGCAAGGACTTCCCGGTCTCGGGTTATGTCGAGATGCGCTACGACCCCGAGCAGAAACGCGTGATCTATCAACCCGTCACGATCGAACCGCGCGAGAACATTCCCCGCGTGATTCGCGAAGAGACTTACGGGACGAAATAATGGCTGAGCTTAAGAACTACACCCTGAACTTTGGTCCGCAGCACCCGGCAGCGCACGGCGTGCTGCGCCTCGTGCTCGAACTCGACGGCGAGGTGATCCAGCGCGCCGACCCGCACATCGGCCTGCTGCACCGCGGCACCGAGAAGCTGGCCGAGACCCGCACCTACCTGCAGTCGGTGCCGTACATGGACCGTCTCGACTACGTGTCGATGATGTGCAACGAACACGGCTACGTGCTGGCGATCGAAAAGCTGCTCGGCATTCAGGCGCCGATCCGCGCCCAGTACATCCGCACGATGTTCGACGAAGTCACCCGCATCCTGAACCACCTGATGTGGCTCGGCGCGCACGCGCTGGACATCGGCGCCATGGGCCCGTTCCTATATTGCTTCCGCGACCGCGAAGACCTGTTCGACGTCTACGAAGCGGTATCCGGCGCGCGCATGCACGCGGCCTACTACCGCCCGGGCGGCGTGTACCGCGACCTGCCGGACACGATGCCACAGCACAAGGCTTCGCCAATCCGCAGCGCCAAGGCAATCGACGCACTGAACGAACACCGCCAGGGCTCCGTGCTCGACTTCCTTGACGCGTTCACGAAGCGCTTCGATGGCTATGTCGACGAATACGAAACCCTGCTGACCGATAACCGTATCTGGAAGCAGCGTACGGTCGGCATCGGCGTGGTCACGCCGGAAGACGCGAAAGCGATGGGCTTCACCGGCGCCATGCTGCGCGGCTCGGGCATCGCCTGGGACCTGCGCAAGACGCAGCCGTATGCAGCGTACGACAAGGTCGAATTCGATATTCCGGTCGGCACCAACGGCGACTCGTACGACCGCTACCTGGTGCGCGTGGAAGAGATGCGCCAGTCGAACCGCATCATCAAGCAATGCATCACCTGGCTGCGCGCCAATCCGGGCCCGGTCATGATCGACAATAACAAGATTGCGCCGCCGAACCGGATGGACATGAAGTCCAATATGGAATCGCTGATTCACCACTTCAAGCTGTTCACCGAAGGCTTCCACGTCCCCGAGGGCGAGGCGTACGCTGCGGTCGAGCATCCGAAGGGCGAGTTCGGCATCTATATCGTCTCCGACGGCGCCAACAAGCCATACCGCCTGAAAATCCGCACGCCGGACTATGTCCACCTGCAGAGCCTCGACGAAATGGCACGCGGACACATGATCGCCGATGCCGTCGCCATCATCGGTACGCAAGACATCGTGTTCGGCAGTATTGACCGCTAGTCCGAAAGGCAGAGAAGAATATGTTATCCCCGCAGTGCTATCAAAAAATCGATCGGGAGCTGGCCAAGTACCCAGCCGATCAACGCCAGTCGGCCGTGATGGCCTCGCTCGCCCACGCCCAGGTCGAACTGGGCTGGCTGTCGCCAGAGACGATGCAGGAACTCGCCGATTACATCCAGATGCCGGCGATTGCCGTGCAAGAGGTGGCGACTTTCTACAATATGTTCAACGTCAAGCCGGTCGGCCAGCACAAGATCACCGTGTGCACCAACCTGCCATGCGCATTGTCGGGCGGCGAACGCGCGGCCCAGCGCATCAAGGATGCCCTGAACATCGACTTCCGTGACACCACGGCGGACGGCAAGTTCACGCTGATGGAAGGCGAGTGCATGGGCGCCTGCGGCGACGCACCCGTCATGCTGGTGAACAACCACCGCATGTGTTCGTTCATGAGCGACGCCAAGATCGACGCCCTGCTTGAGGAACTGAACAAATGACCAGCCTGCACGATCGTCACATCAAGCCGCTGATCCTGAAGGATCTGAACGGCACCAACTGGCACCTGACCGACTACGTCAACCGTGGTGGTTACTCGGCGCTGCGCCGCATCATCGAAGAAAAGATCACGCCCGAGCAGATCATCGCCGACATGAAGGCGTCGGGCCTGCGCGGCCGTGGCGGCGCCGGTTTCCCGACCGGCCTGAAGTGGAGCTTCATGCCGCGCCAGTTCCCGGGCCAGAAATACCTCGTCTGCAATACCGACGAAGGCGAGCCGGGTACGTTCAAGGACCGCGACATCATTCGCTACAACCCGCATGCGCTGATCGAAGGCATGGCCATCGGCGCCTACGCGATGGGCATCACCGTGGGGTACAACTACATCCACGGCGAAATCTTCGAAGACTACCTGCGCTTTGAAGAAGCGCTGGAGGAAGCGCGCGCTGCCGGCTTTTTGGGTGACAACATCCTGGGCAGCACGTTCTCGTTCCAGTTGCACGCGCACCACGGTTACGGCGCCTACATCTGCGGCGAAGAAACCGCGCTGCTCGAGTCGCTCGAAGGCAAGAAGGGCCAGCCGCGCTTCAAGCCGCCGTTCCCTGCCTCGTTCGGCCTGTACGGCAAGCCGACGACGATCAACAACACCGAGACCTTCGCTGCGGTTCCGTTCATCCTGAACATCGGCGCCGAGAACTACATGGCGCTGGGCAAGCCGAACAACGGTGGCACCAAGATCTTCTCGATCTCGGGCGACGTCGAGCGGCCAGGCAACTACGAAGTCCCGCTCGGTACGCCGTTTGCGACCCTGATGGAACTCGCCGGTGGCATGCGCGGTGGCAAGAAGATCAAGGCCGTGATTCCAGGTGGTTCGTCGGCGCCTGTGGTGCCGGGCGAGCAGATGATGCAAACCGATCTCGACTACGATTCGATCGCCAAGGCCGGCTCGATGCTGGGTTCGGGCGCCGTGATCGTGATGGACGAGACGCGCTGCATGGTCAAGTCGCTGCTGCGCCTGTCGTACTTCTATTACGAAGAATCGTGCGGCCAGTGCACGCCATGCCGTGAAGGCACGGGCTGGATGTACCGCATGGTTCACCGCATCGAGCATGGCCAGGGCCGACCGGACGACATGGATCTTCTGAACAACATCGCTGACAACATCAAGGGCCGCACGATTTGCGCGCTCGGCGATGCGGCCGCGATGCCAGTGCAGGCCATGATCAAGCACTTCCGCGAAGAATTTGAATATCACATTGAGCACAAGCACTGCCTCGTGCCCTCATACCTTTAAACCAGGTCAGGTAACGATCCCATGGTTGAAATTGAATTAGACGGCAAGAAAGTTGAAGTCCCACCGGGTTCGATGGTGATGGACGCCGCAAACAAGCTCGGAACGTACATTCCGCACTTCTGCTATCACAAGAAATTGTCGATCGCTGCGAACTGCCGCATGTGCCTCGTCGAAGTGGAAAAGGCGCCGAAGCCTTTGCCAGCGTGCGCGACTCCGGTCTCGCCGGGCATGATCGTGCGCAGCCACAGCGACAAGGCCGTGCAGGCCCAGAAGTCGGTGATGGAATTTTTGCTCATCAACCACCCGCTCGACTGCCCGATCTGCGATCAGGGCGGCGAATGCCAGTTGCAGGATCTGGCTGTGGGCTATGGCAAGAGCGGTTCGCGCTACGAAGAAGAAAAGCGCGTGGTGGCCCCGAAAGAAGCGGGTCCGCTGATCTCGATGGAAGAGATGTCGCGCTGCATCCAGTGCACCCGTTGCGTGCGTTTCGGCCAGGAAGTGGCCGGCGTCATGGAATTCGGCATGCTGGGCCGCGGCGAGCATTCCGAAATCACGACGTTCGTCGGCAAGACCGTCGACTCGGAAGTCTCGGGCAACATGATCGACCTGTGTCCGGTCGGCGCGCTCACCAGCAAGCCATTCCGTTATTCGGCCCGTCCATGGGAACTGCAGCGCCGCAAGTCGGTCTCGCCGCACGATTCGCTGGGCGCGAACCTGATCGTTCAGGTCAAGGGTGGCCGCGTCATGCGCGTGCTGCCGCTCGAAAACGAAGCGGTTAACGAGTGCTGGCTGTCGGACAAAGAGCGTTTCTCGTACGAAGCGCTGAACAACACCGACCGCCTGACCAAGCCGATGATCAAGCAGGGCGGCATGTGGCAGGAAGCCGAGTGGCAGACCGCCCTCGAATACGTCGCTCACGGCCTGCGCAATATCCGTCACGAACACGGCGCCGATGCGATCGCTGCCGTCGCCACTGCGCACTCGACCGTCGAAGAACTGCACCTGCTGAACAAGGCTGTGCGCGGCATGGGCTCGGACAACGTCGAGTTCCGTCTGCGCCAGAGCGACTTTTCGCTCGACGGCCAGGTCACGCCATGGCTCGGCATGCCGATCGCCCAGTTGAGCACGCTCAAGCGCGCGCTGGTCATCGGTTCGTTCCTGCGCAAGGATCACCCTTTGGTTACGACGCGTCTGCGCGCCGCCACCAAGTCGGGCCTGCGCCTGTCGCTGGTGGCTGGCGCGGATGACGAACTGCTGATGAAAGTCGCGCACAAGCTGATCGCCGCACCGAGCGACTGGCTCGTCGCGCTGTCGGAAATCGTCGTCGCCATCGCTGCCGACAAGGGCATCGCGGCGCCAGCCGGTTTCGAACAGATCGAAGCGTCGGACATCGCGAAAGCCATCGCCGCATCGCTGGTGGTCGTCGGCGACGTTGAACTGCCAGGCGCGATCCTGCTGGGCAACGCTGCTGCGCAACATCCGCAAGCCTCGAAAATCCACGCCGCCGCGCAGTGGATCGCCGAGCAGACCGGTTGCTCGTTCGGTTACCTGGTCGAGTCGGCCAACACGATCGGCGGTCATCTGGTGGGCGCCACGTCGGGCAAGAACGAAGCACCGTTTGCCACCCCGAAAAAAGCCTACGTGCTGCTGAACGCCGAGCCGCAACTGGACGCTGCCAACCCGCAGCAAGCCACTGCTGCGCTGGCTGCTGCCGAGATGGTCGTCGTCATGTCGGCCTTCAAGCATGGCCTGGACTACGCCGACGTGCTGCTGCCAATCGCACCGTTCTCGGAAACCTCGGGCACGTTCGTCAACTGCGAAGGCCGCGCACAGAGCTTCAACGGCACCGTGCGTCCACTGGGCGACACCCGTCCAGCCTGGAAAGTGCTGCGCGTGCTGGGTAACCTGCTGGGCCTGCAAGGCTTCGACTACGACACGTCCGAATCGATCCGCGACGAGCTGTTCGGCAAGGGTGTCACCGATCTGTCGGGCAAGCTGAACAACAAAGCCACGCTGGCACCGACCGTCGGCGCCTATGCGCCAGCGGGCCAGCTCGAGCGCGTAACCGACGTGCCGGTGTACTTCACCGATGCGCTGGCGCGCCGCGCCGAACCGCTGCAGCGCACCGCCGACGCGAACGCGCCGCTGGTCACGCTGTCGAAAGCGGTGGCTGAATCGATCGGCGTCAAGGTCGGCGACAGCGTCACCGTCACGCAAGGTGCCGGTTCGGCCGTGCTGGTGGCCGATGTCGACGCCACGCTGCCATCGAACGCAGTGCGTGTTGCCGCCGGCCATCCGGCCGTGGCAGGCCTGGGCGCCATGTTCGGTTCCATCCAAGTTGCAAAAGCAGGGGAGAGCAAGTAATGGCCGCGCCCGGTTACATTGATTCATTCAACGCCGGCGGTGCAGACCTGCTCGGCCCGGTCTGGCCGATCGCCTGGACCCTGATCAAGATCATCGCGGTGCTGGCACCGTTGATGATCGCGATTGCCTACGCCACGCTGTGGGAACGCAAGTTCATCGGCTGGATCCAGATCCGCGTCGGCCCGAACCGCGTCGGTCCTGGCGGCCTGCTGCAGCCGATGGCCGACGGCCTGAAGCTCCTGATCAAAGAGATCGTGATCCCGGCCAAGGCCAGCAAGAGCCTGTTCGTCATCGGTCCGGTCATGACCATCATGCCGGCACTGGCTGCCTGGTCGGTCATTCCGTTCGGCCCGCAGTTTGCGCTGGCCAACGTGAACGCCGGCGTGCTGCTGCTGATGGCCATCACCTCGGTCGAGGTGTACGGCATCATCATCGCCGGCTGGGCGTCGAACTCGAAATACTCGTTCATGGGCGCCATGCGCGCATCGGCCCAGATGATCTCGTACGAAATCCCGATGGGCTTCGTGCTGGTGGTCGTGCTGATGGTGACGGGCAGCCTGAACCTGTCGGACATCGTCGCCGGTCAGCAGATGGGCACGTTCGCCGGCTGGGGTGTGAACTTCCTGTCGTGGAACTGGTTGCCGCTGTTCCCGCTGTTCATCATCTACCTGATTTCGGGCCTGGCCGAGTGCGGCCGTCACCCGTTCGACGTGATCGAAGGTGAATCCGAGATCGTTGCCGGTCACATGGTCGAGTACTCGGGCATGTCGTATGCGATGTTCATGCTGGCCGAATACGGCAACATGATCCTGATCGCCTGCCTGGCTTCGCTGTTCTTCCTCGGCGGCTGGTCGGCACCATTCAGCTTCCTCGAAGTGGGCGGCACCCTGGGCGGCTTCATCGGCTTCTTCTGGCTGTTCCTGAAAACGTTCTGCCTGGTCACGTTCTTCATCTGGGTGCGCGGTACGTTCCCTCGTTACCGTTACGACCAGATCATGCGTCTGGGCTGGAAAGTGTTCATTCCGATCACGCTGGTCTGGCTGGTGTTCATCGCCGCCTGGATGCAGACGTCGTGGAATATTTGGAAGTAAGGGGACGCACATGTCACGTATGAAAGAAATCCTCGGCAGCCTGATGCTGACCGAGTTGATCAAGGGCCTGGCCCTGACAGGCCGCTACGCTCTGTCGCGCTCGATCACGGTCCAGTACCCGGAAGAAAAGACCCCGATGTCGAACCGCTTCCGCGGTCTGCACGCGCTGCGTCGCTACCCCAACGGGGAAGAGCGCTGCATCGCCTGCAAACTGTGCGAAGCAGTCTGCCCGGCCATGGCGATCACGATCGAGTCGACCCAGCGCGAAGACGGCACCCGCCGCACCTCGCGCTACGACATCGACCTGACCAAGTGCATCTTCTGCGGCTTCTGCGAAGAATCGTGCCCGGTGGATTCGATCGTCGAAACGCACGTGCTGGAATACCACGGCGAAAAACGCGGCGACCTCTATTACACCAAAGAGATGCTGCTGGCCGTGGGTGACCGCTACGAAACCGAGATTGCCGCTGCCCGCGAGGCGGACGCCAAGTTCCGCTAAGTGTTAATTACAAGAGGCTCCTGGGTTAGTCATGACATTTACTGATATTTTGTTCTACGTGTTCGCGGCCGTGATGGTGCTGGCCGGCCTGCGCGTCATCACCGCCAAGAACCCGGTTCACGCCGCGCTGTTCCTGGTGCTGGCTTTCTTCAATGCCGCCGGTATCTGGCTGCTGCTGAAGGCCGAATTCCTCGCCATCGTGCTGGTGCTGGTCTATGTCGGCGCCGTCATGGTGCTGTTCCTGTTCGTCGTCATGATGCTCGATATTAATATCGACCGCATGCGTGAAGGTTTCTGGGGCTTCCTGCCGCTGGCAGCCGGCGTCGGCGTCCTGATCGTGCTCGAGATGGGCGCGGTGCTGTGGCACGGCTACAGCAACTTCCAGCAAACGCCGGAAGCGGCTGCCCTGAACATCGGCGGCACCAAGGAATTGGGCCTGCAGATTTACACCCGCTATATCTACGGCTTTGAAATTGCCGCCGTGGTGCTGCTGGTGGCCATCATCGCTGCTGTCGCCCTGACGCTGCGCCGCCGCAAGGACAGCAAGGCCATCGATCCGGCCGACGCCGTGCGTGTGAAACGCAACGACCGCCTGAAGATCATCAAGGTCGCGACCGTGAACCAGCCGGCCATCGACGCCGCGAACGTGGCCAAGGCCGCTGCAGCCGCTGCTGCTGCCGCGCCAGCTGCTGCCGAACCGAAGGAAAGCAAATGACCGTCTCCCTCGCACACTATCTGATCCTGGGCGCGATCCTGTTCGCGATCTCGGTGGTCGGTATCTTCCTGAACCGGAAGAACATCATCATCTTGCTGATGGCCATCGAATTGATGCTGCTGGCGGTGAACCTGAACTTCATCGCGTTTTCCCACTACCTGGGCGACGCGGCGGGGCAGATCTTCGTGTTCTTCATTTTGACCGTCGCGGCCGCCGAAAGTGCAATCGGCCTGGCGATCCTGGTGGTCCTGTTCCGCAATCTGGACACGATCAACGTGGAAGACCTCGACAGCCTCAAGGGCTGATCGGTCTCGCTCGATAACTTATAACGAATAAGGTTCAACATGGCGGGGCAAATTTCAACCTCACTCTTACTGGCAGTGCCACTGGCACCGCTCGCAGGCTCGGCAATTGCCGGTCTGCTGGGTACCAAGTTCCTGGGCAATGTCGTCGGCCGCAAGGTGTCGCATACCGCGACCATCCTCGGCGTGGCGATCGCGCTGGTCATTTCGGTCATGACCCTGATGGCCGCGCTCGACGGCTTCACGCTCAACCAGGACCTGTACACCTGGATGACCGTCGGCACGCTCAAGCTGGCCGTCGGCTTCCAGATCGACACCCTGACCGCGATGATGATGTGCGTCGTCACGTCGGTGTCGCTGATGGTCCACATCTACACGATCGGCTACATGGCCGAGGATGACGGCTACAACCGCTTCTTCTCGTACATCTCGCTGTTCACGTTCGCCATGCTGATGCTGGTCATGTCCAACAACTTCCTGCAGCTGTTCTTCGGCTGGGAAGCAGTGGGCCTGGTCTCGTATCTCTTGATCGGCTTCTGGTACACGCGTCCAACGGCGATCTTCGCCAACATGAAGGCGTTCCTGGTCAACCGCGTCGGCGACTTCGGCTTCATCCTCGGTATCGGCCTGATCCTGGCCGCTGCCGGCACGATGAACTACGCCGAAGTGTTCGCCCAGGCCGACCAGCTGGCCCTGATGACGGTGCCGGGCACCGACTGGCCGCTCTTGACCGCTGCCTGCATCTGCCTGTTCATCGGCGCGATGGGCAAGTCGGCGCAGTTCCCGCTGCACGTCTGGCTGCCGGACTCGATGGAAGGCCCGACCCCGATCTCGGCACTGATCCACGCCGCAACGATGGTTACCGCCGGCATCTTCATGGTGTCGCGCATGTCGCCGCTGTTCGAGCTGTCCGACGGCGCGCTGTCGTTCATCATCGTCATCGGTTCGATCACCGCGCTGTTCATGGGTTTCCTGGGCATCATCCAGAACGACATCAAGCGCGTGGTCGCCTACTCGACGCTGTCGCAGCTGGGCTACATGACCGTTGCACTGGGCGTGTCGGCCTACTCGGTCGCCGCATTCCACCTGATGACGCACGCGTTCTTCAAGGCGCTGCTGTTCCTTGGCGCCGGCTCGGTCATCATGGGCATGCACCACGACCAGGACATGCGCAACATGGGCGGCCTGCGCAAGTACATGCCGATCACCTGGATCACTTCGCTGATCGGTTCGCTGGCCCTGATCGGTACCCCGTTCTTCTCGGGCTTCTACTCGAAGGATTCGATCATCGAGGCAGTGCACGCGAGTAACCTGCCAGGCACCGGCTTTGCGAACTTCGCAGTGCTGGCCGGCGTGTTCGTCACGGCGTTCTACTCGTTCCGCATGTACTTCCTGGTGTTCCACGGCGAAGAGCGTTTCGGCAAAGCCCATGCACATGATCATCCTGACGATCACGCGCATCACAAGGCAGCTGCCAACGATCATTCGGATCCGCATGCACTGCACGATTCAGGTTCGCACCACGAAGAAGACGCGCACGATGACCACGGTCACCACGGCCTGGCCCCGGGCCAGAAGCCACACGAGTCCCCATGGGTCGTGACGGTGCCGCTGGTCCTGCTGGCAATCCCATCGATGCTGATCGGTTTCTTCACGATCCAGCCGATGCTGCATGGCACGTTCTTCGATGGCGTCATCACCGTGAACCCGAACCACCCGGCCATGGCCGAACTGGGCGAGATGTTCCACGGCGCTGCCGCGATGGCCCTGCACGGTCTGCAGACCGCACCGTTCTGGCTGGCACTGGCAGGCGTCGTTGCTGCCTACTACTGCTACATGATCAACCCACGCGTGCCGGCCTGGTTCTATGCCAAGTTCAAGCCGCTGCACACCCTGCTGGACAACAAGTACTACATGGATGCGTTCAACCAGAAAGTCTTCGCCGGCGGCTCGCTGCTGCTGGGCGGCGGCCTGTGGAAAGTGGGCGATCGCGGCCTGATCGACGGCCTGGTCGTTAACGGCAGCGCCAAGGCAGTCGGCTGGTTCTCGACCATCACCCGTAAAGCACAGACCGGTTACATCTACCACTATGCGTTCGTGATGATCGTTGGCGTGCTGGCGGCCATGCTGTACTTCTTCCCGTTCTGGCGCGGTTAATCACAGGCAGAGATAACGAAAAATGATGCAGTCTACAATTTCAACATTTCCACCGTACCTGAGCCTGGCCATCTGGCTCCCGATCCTGTTCGGCGTGCTGGTCCTGGCCGTCGGCCGCGACAAGAACGCCGGCATGGTACGCATGCTCTCGCTCGTGGGCGCCATCGTCAGCCTGTTGCCGACGATTCCCCTGATCACGAACTTCGACAACGCTGCCCACGGCATGCAGTTCTTTGAAGAAGCGGCCTGGATCGATCGCTTCAACATCTTCTACCGCCTGGGTGTGGATGGCCTGTCGCTGTGGTTCGTGCCGCTGACCGCCTTCATCACGATCATCGTCGTGCTGGCGGCCTGGGAAGTGATCCAGGAACGTGTCGCCCAGTACATGGGTTCGTTCCTGATCCTGTCGGGCCTGATGATCGGCGTGTTCTGCGCGCTGGACGGCCTGCTGTTCTACTTCTTCTTCGAAGCGACGCTGATCCCGATGTTCATCATCATCGGCGTGTTCGGCGGCCCGAACCGCGTGTATGCAGCGTTCAAGTTCTTCCTGTACACGTTCTTCGGTTCGCTGCTGACGCTGGTCGCGATCATCTACCTGTATAACGCGTCGGGCTCGTTCAACATCCTCGACTGGCACCTGCTGCCACTGACGATGAAAGAGCAGATCCTGATCTTCTGCGCATTCTTCATGGCGTTTGCCGTCAAGGTCCCGATGTGGCCGGTGCACACGTGGCTGCCGGATGCCCACGTCGAAGCGCCAACCGGCGGCTCCGTCGTGCTGGCTGCGATCATGCTCAAACTGGGCGCCTACGGTTTCCTGCGCTTCTCGCTGCCGATCACCCCGGACGCGAGCCAGTACCTGGCGCCGGTCGTCATCGTGCTGTCGCTGATCGCCGTGATCTATATCGGTCTGGTCGCGCTGGTCCAGAAGGACATGAAGAAACTGGTGGCTTACTCGTCGATTGCCCACATGGGCTTCGTCACGCTGGGCTTCTTCATGTTCAACGACCTGGGCGTGCAGGGCGGCCTGATGCAGGCAATCTCGCACGGCTTCGTGTCGGGCGCGATGTTCCTGTGTATCGGCGTGCTGTACGACCGTGTCCACTCGCGTGAAATCGCTGCCTACGGCGGTGTCGTCAACACGATGCCGAAGTTCGCTGCGTTTGCCGTGCTGTTCTCGATGGCCAATGCCGGCCTGCCGGCGACGTCGGGCTTCATCGGCGAGTTCATGGTCATCCTGGGCGCGGTCGAGTTCAACTTCTGGACGGGCCTTGCTTCGGGTACCGCGCTGATCCTGGGCGCTGCCTATTCGCTGTGGATGGTCAAGCGCGTCATCTTTGGCCCGGTCGCCAACAAGCATGTGGCCGAACTGGTCGACCTGAACGGGCGCGAGTTCGCCATCCTGTCGGTGCTGGCCATCGCCACCCTGGCCATGGGCCTGTACCCGGCGCCGATCGCCGAGACCTTGCAGGTGTCGGTCACCGATCTCCTGCAACATGTCGCAGTCAGCAAAGTGCCTTAATAAAACGCCATGAATGAGATGACCCCAACCCTGTTATCGGCAGCCGACACCAATCTGGTGCCGGTGTATGCCGAGATCTTCCTCCTGATCGCGACATCGGCGATCCTGCTGATCGATATGTACCTGAAGGCCGGCAAGCGCAATCTGACGTATGCGCTGTCGCTGCTGGCAATCGCCGGTTGCGCCGTATTCTCGTTTGTCGATTTCAATGCCGGCACGACCGTCTTCACGTTCAGTAATATGTACGTGTCCGATCCGATGTCGAACCTGCTCAAGCTGTTCACCTACCTGGCCACGGCCATGACGCTGGTCTATTCGCGCCAGTATGTTGGTGCTCGCGACATGATGTCGGGCAACCTGGGCGGCGAGTTCTACGTGCTCGCGCTGTTCTCGATGCTGGGCCAGATGATCATGATCTCCGGTAACAGCATGCTGTCGATCTACCTCGGTCTGGAACTGATGTCGCTGTCGCTGTACGCGCTGGTGGCACTGCGCCGTGATCACGCGATCTCGACCGAAGCTGCGATGAAGTACTTCGTCCTTGGCGCACTGGCATCGGGCTTCCTGCTGTACGGCATGTCGATGATCTATGGCGCAACCGGCTTCCTCGAGATCAACAAGATCAGCGAAGTCACGAGCGCCGGCAAAGCTGACCCGATGATCCTTGTCTTCGGCCTGGTGTTCCTGGTGGCTGGCCTGGCGTTCAAGCTCGGCGTCGTGCCATTCCACATGTGGGTGCCGGACGTGGTACAGGGCGCCCCGACGGCCGTCACGCTGCTGCTGGGTGGCGCACCGAAGCTGGCGACGTTCGCGATCGTCATTCGCCTGCTGGTCGAAGCATTGCCATCGATGGCGTTCGACTGGCAGCAGATGCTGATGGTCGTGGCCGTGCTGTCGCTGGCGTTCGGTAACATCACCGCGATCGCGCAGACCAACATCAAGCGCATGCTGGCTTACTCGACCATTGCCCAGATGGGCTTTGTCGTGCTCGCGCTTGTGGTGGGCAATACGGGTAGCAGCCTGACCGATGCCGCCGCCGCCTACAGCGCCGGTATGTACTACACGATCATCTACGTGCTCACGACGGTCGGTACCTTCGGCCTGATCATGATGCTGGCACGCGCCGGCCATGAAGCCGAGCTGATCAGCGACTTCAAGGGTCTCGGCAAGCGCAGCCCATGGTTTGCGATTGTCATGACCATCCTGATGTTCTCGCTGGCCGGTGTGCCGCCAATGGTGGGCTTCATCGCCAAGTACGCCGTGCTGCAGGCCGTTGCCAACACCGGCATGGTGTGGCTGGCGGTCGTGGCTGTCATGTTCTCGCTGATCGGTGCGTTCTACTACCTGCGCATCGTCAAGACCATCTGGTTCGATGAAGCCGCCGACACCTCGGCCATTTCGACCCCGCTGGACATGCGCATCGTCATGTCGCTCAACGGCGTGGCAATCGTGGTGATGGGTGTGATCCCAGGCAGCCTGCTGGCTGTCTGCTACACCGCCATGCAGGCCACGCTGGCCAAGTAAGGCGTGGATCTGAACCTGGCCACCTGGCTGGTGGTGCTGCTCGCACTGGCCGCTGCCAACCTGCCGTTCATCAACGAGCGCCTGTTCGGGCTCGTGGTGCTCCCCAGCCGCAAGCCGGCCGGGGAGCGGCGCACAAAGCCGTTCCCGGTACGGCTGCTCGAGCTGATCGTCCTGTACTTCGTGGTGGGCTTCATTGCCCGCCTGCTTGAATCGCGCATCGGGTCGGTGGCCGTGCAGACCTGGGAGTTTCACGCCGTGACCGGGTGCCTGTTCCTGGTGCTGGCATTTCCCGGCTTCGTGATGCGGTATCTGCACAAGCCACGCAGGTAGAGATCGAGCGGTTCGCTTATGATGCTTCGTATCGCAGCCTCAACGATAAGGAGCACATAGTGTCGGAACTGAAAGAAACCCGCCTCGACGGCGGCGTCGTCTACGATGGTCACTTCCTGAAGGTCGAACGTGACCGCATCCGCCTGCCGGATGGCAAGGAAAGCCACCGCGAATTCATCCGCCACCCCGGCGCCGTCGTCATCCTGCCGCTGCTGCCCGATGGGCGCATCCTGCTGGAACGCCAGTTCCGCTACCCGAATGGCAAGGTCTTCATCGAATTCCCGGCCGGTAAGATCGATCCGGGCGAAGACCACCTCGACTGCGCCAAGCGCGAGCTGGTCGAGGAAACCGGCTACACGGCGGCCAAGTGGCGCTTCGTCTGCACCATCCACAATGCCATTGCCTACTCGGACGAGCACCTCGAGATCTTCCTGGCCGAAGACCTGACGCACGGCGAGCAACAGCTCGATGCCGGCGAATTCCTCGAACTGTTCAGCGTCACGCTGCCCGAACTGCTGGAGCTCGTCCGCCTTGGCGAGATCACCGACGTCAAGACGATCATCGGCACGTTCTGGCTCGAGAAGATCCTGGCCGGCGACTGGACGCCTGCCTGATCAGTATGCAGCACCTGTTGTTGGCAGCACTGCTGTCGTTAATGTTTTCAGCGGCGTCGGCCCAGACCCGCACGCCGCTGCAGGCGCGCTGCGAAGACACGATCGGCGAAAGCATCTCGGTGCTGTCGACGCGCGAGCAGGGCTATCGCATCGACAACACGCGCTCGTATTACGACCTCACGCGCCTGATGCCCAGTGTGCGGCGCGGCTCGTGGGTGCTGGGCCTGACCCACACCGAAGCACGGGTGCGCATCAATGTCGGCGGGCGCATGCTGGCCGACCCGGCCACCGGTTACGAATGCGTGGCGCCGCGCATCGACGTCAGTCTCGATTACGCGCCCATTGTCGTGTATGTCAGCCGCGAATTCCCGCCCGCATCGTGCGCCTACCGCGAAGTGCTGGCCCACGAAATGCGTCACCTGACGACGTACCAGACCTTCATGCCGAAGGCCGAGGCGACCGTGCGCGCACGGCTGGCGGGGCGCTTTGCCGGCAAGCCGCTGTACGCGCCCATCGGCCAGGCGCAGGCGTTGCTGCAGCGCGAGATCGACCGCAGCTGGATGCCTTATATCAAGGGCGAGATGGCCAGGGTTGAAGGGCTGCAGGCGGCCATCGACACGCCGCAGGAGTACGCCCGCCTGGGCAAGGTTTGTGCAGGTGAGGTACAGTCATTGCTGAGAACTGCACGCCGCAATGGATGACAACCAGCTGTTGATGACAATGAACGAACAACCCGACGCAAGCCGTCGCCACGTGGCCCTGATTCCGGCTGCCGGCGTCGGTGCACGCATGGCTGCCGGCAGCCCCAAGCAATACCTCGCGATCGGCGCCAAGCCCATGCTGCGCCACACGGTCGACGCATTTCTGTCCAGCCCGCTGATTGCCCACACCTACGTCGTTGTGAGTCCTGACGACCCGTTCATCGACGCGGTGCTGCCCGATGCCAACGATGGCGCCAGCCGCGTTACCGTGTTGCGCTGTGGCGGCGCGACGCGCATGGAATCGATCCGCAACGGCTTGCACGCCGTACGCGCCACGCTCGCCGATACCGACCACGTGCTGGTGCATGACGCCGCGCGCCCCGGCCTGAACGCGGCGCTGATCGAACGCCTGATCACCGAAACGGGCGACCATCCGGCCGGCGGCCTGCTGGCCCTGCCGGTGGTCGATACCGTCAAGCGCAGCAGCAGCAGCGATGGCGGCATCGCCACCGTGGACCGCGCCAACCTGTGGCTGGCCCAGACGCCGCAGATGTTCACCTACGCGCTGCTGTGCCGCGCGCTCGACGCGGCGACCGATCCTGCCGCCATCACCGACGACGCCAGCGCGGTCGAAGCCCTCGGCCTGGCTCCCAGGCTGGTGGAAGGGCACCCGCGCAACCTCAAAGTCACGCTGCCATCGGACATCCGTATCGCCGAGATGTACCTGGCCGCTGACGCCTCCATCTGACCAAGACAAGAACCCATCATCATGGCACTCGCATCCTACAATCCCACTCCACCGTTTCGTATCGGCACCGGCTACGACAACCACGCGCTCGTCGAAGGGCGCAAGCTCATCGTCGGCGGCGTGACGATCCCGCACCGCCTTGGTCTGCAAGGCCATTCGGATGCCGACGTGCTGCTGCACGCGATCATCGATTCGCTGCTGGGCGCGGCCGCCCTGGGCGACATCGGCAAGCACTTCCCGGACACCGACCCGATGTTTGCCGGCGCCGACTCGCGCACGCTGCTGCGCGAAGTGGCGAACCGCGTGCTGCACGCCGGCTACACGATCGGCAATATCGACGCGACCATCATCGCGCAGCAGCCGAAGATGGCGCCGCATATCCCGCTGATGGTCACGCGCATCGCCGAAGACCTGGGCGTCTCGCCGCAGCAGGTCAATATCAAGGCCAAGACCAACGAGAAGCTCGGTTACCTCGGGCGCGAAGAGGGCATGGCCGCGCAATCGACCGCATTGCTGATTCGCATGCCAGCCGACTAATCTGTCGACTGATCGTCGCCCAGGGCGGGGCGGTGGCTCTATAATTGCCAAATGACAAACGCCCCCGCCCACCTGTCGCCCCGCGCGGCCTGGACCCTGATCCTGGTGGCCAGCGCCGTCATGATGATCACGACGGGGACACGCCTGACCAGCGGCCTGTTCCTGTCGCCGCTCAACACGGCCACCGGCCTGGGTGTCGCCACGATCAGCTTCGTGATGGCGGTGGCGCAGCTGATGTGGGGCGTGGCGCAGCCGGTCTTTGGTGCCGTGGCCGACAAGTACGGCCCGGGCCGCGTCATCGCCCTGGGCGGCGTGATGCTGGCGGTCGGCACGGCGGCCACGCCGTTCGTCGGCTCCGAATGGGCGCTGCTGCTGACGATGGGCTTCCTGTCGGCGGCCGGGGCAGGGGCGGGCAGCTTCTCGATCCTGATCGGCGCCACGGCGCAGCGCCTGCCGCCCGAGCGCCGCGCATTCGCCTCCGGTTTCATCAATGCCGGTGGCTCGTTCGGCCAGTTCGCGCTGGCCCCGTTGATGGGCGCGATCATCGCCGGCGCCGGCTGGATCGTGGCGATGCTGACGCTGGCCGCGACCGCCTTGCTCACCATCCCGCTGGCCTGGCCGCTGCGACGCAAGCGCGCTGCTGTCACACCCGCATTGACGGCGGCCGCACCGGCCGCACCGGCAGCACCCACCATCGCCCTCGGCCAGCAACTGCGCCAGGCACTGCGCGACCGCAGTTACCTGTGCCTGCATGCAGGCTTCTTCACCTGCGGCTTTCACATCGCCTTTCTCGTCACGCACTTGCCGGGCGAAGTCGCCATGTGCGGCTTGCCGACGACGGTGTCGGCCACGGCGCTCGCGCTGATCGGGCTGTTCAATATCGCGGGCAGCCTGTCGGTCGGGATGCTGGCCTCGCGCTATCGCATGAAGTCGCTGCTGTTCTGGATCTACGCGAGCCGCGTCGTCATCGTCGGCCTGTATCTGCTGGCGCCCAAGACGGCCTGGACCTTTTATATTTTTGCCGGCGCGCTGGGCTTTACCTGGCTGGCGACGGTGCCGCCAACCGCAGGGCTTGTGGGCAAGCTGTTCGGCGTGCGCTACCTGGCCACTTTGTTCGGCATGACACTGCTGTCGCACCAGATCGGCGGCTTCTTCGGCGCCTGGCTGGGCGGGCTGGCCGTCGTTCACACGGGTGATTACAGCTGGATGTGGTACGCCGACATGGCCCTGGCTGCAGCCGCCGCGCTGATCAATCTGCCGATCCGCGAGGCGCACGTGGTCCGTGCGCCGGCGCTGGCGAAGGCGTAACGATGGCGCGCGATGCATGGGCATACCGCGAGGTGGCGGTGGAATCCAGCCTGGACTGGCGTGGCCGGCCATGCATTTCTCCCGTCTCGGGGCAGGCATTTTCGACGGGCATGCGCGTACAGTGTTCGCGTCGCCTGCTCGATCTTGCGCAGTACCCGCTGGGCACGTGCTTTCTGCTGTCGGTGCGCATTAGCGACCGCCAGGGCGGCGCCCCGTTCCTGTATGCGTGGCACGGCGATCCCGTCGTGGTGTTGAGCAAGGCAGGGCGCAAGCGCTTCCTGCAGATGTACCGGCGCCTGCGCCTGTAGCCGCCCAGCATCGGGGTGAAACTGGTTATCATGAGAGATCGATAACGCATCAAGAACACTCAAAGGATCCCCATGACCACCAAGAAAATCGCTGTCCTCGTCGGCAGCCTGCGCAAGGAATCGTTCACCCGCCGCGTGGCCAACAGCCTCATCGACGTCGCACCCGACGGGTTCGAACTGACGATCGTCGAACTGGGCGACCTGCCGCTGTACAACGAGGACGATGAGACGGCCACGCCACCGCCCGCGTTCACGGTGTTTCGCGAAGCGATTGGCGCTGCCGACGCCATCCTGTTCTGCACGCCCGAATACAACCGCTCGGTACCGGGTTCGCTCAAGAATGCCATCGACGTCGGCTCGCGCCCCTATGGCAAGGCGGCATTCGCCGACAAGCCATGCGCCGTGGTCAGCGTCTCGCCCGGCGTCCTGGGCGGCTTCGGCGCCAACCACCACCTGCGCCAGATGCTGCCGTTCCTGAACATGCCAACGATGCCAGCGCCGGAAGCGTATATCGGCGGCGTCGCTGCCAAGTACGAAGGCGACCGGCTGATCGACGACAGCACGCGTGCCTTCTTTGAAAAATTCATGGCCGCCTTTGGCGCCTGGGTCACGCAGCACGCCCGATGAGCCGGGCGACCGACCACCCACCCGTTCCGACCCCGCCGCGCGATATGCCAACCCTGCTGGGTCGCCCGGCGGACGGCTGGCGTGCGCGCATGTTCGATGTCATCTTCGGCACCGACACGCCGGCCGGGCGCCGTTTCGACCTCGCGCTGGTGGCGATCATCCTGCTCAGCATCCTCACCGTGGTGCTCGACAGTGTGCCGGCCATCGGCCGGCGCTATGCGGCGCAGATGTCGGTGCTCGAATGGACGTTCACGATCTTCTTCACGCTCGAGTACATCGCGCGCCTGGTCTGCGTCCAGCGCCCGATGCGCTATGCGCGCAGCTTTTATGGCGTGATCGATCTGGTGTCGGTGCTGCCGACCTGGATTTCGCTGCTGGTGCCGGGTAGCCAGGTGTTTCTCGACGTACGCATCCTGCGCCTGCTGCGCATCTTCCGCATCCTCAAGCTCACGCGTTATGTCGACGAGTACACGCGTCTCGGTGAGGCGCTGGTGGCCAGCAAGCGCAAGATCATGGTGTTCCTGTCGGTCGTGCTGATGCTGATCCTGATTCTCGGTACTGTCATGTACGTGGTCGAGGGTCCCGAGAGCGGCTTTACCAGCATCCCGATGGCGATGTACTGGGCCACCGTGACGATCACGACGGTCGGCTATGGCGACATCACGCCGCACACCCACCTGGGCAAGGCAATCGCGTCGTTCATGATGCTGCTCGGCTGGGGCATCCTGGCGGTGCCAACGGGAATCGTCAGCGCCGAAATGACGTCGCAAAAGCTGTCGCGCCACGCGCCGCGCGGCGAACTACGTACCTGCAAGAGCTGCGGCAGCACGGGCCACGATCCGCGCGCGCAGTTCTGCAAGGATTGCGGCGCCGGCCTGGCGGCAGACCAGGCCTGACGGCAGCGCATCAGTCGAGCGTGATGTTCGCCTTCTTGATGACCTTGTTCCAGTAATCAAGCTCGCCCGTCACGAGGCTGGCGACGGCAGGGGGATTCAGGTAGTGGATTTCGACGCCCTGCGCATCGGCCTGCTTTTTCGCTTCCGGCGTGTCCAGCGCGCCCTTCACGCCATTGGTCAGTTGCGTGACGAGGGCAGGCGGTGTGCCCGCCGGCGCGAACAACCCCACCCAGGCTTCGAGCGTGAAGTCGGGGAAGCCCGCTTCGGCCGTCGTCGGTACCTGCGGCAGCATCGGATGACGCGCCTTGCCGGCGATGGCCAGCGCTTTCAGTTTGCCGGACTGGACATGCTGCATCACCGACGGCGGCGTCGTGATGAACACGTGCACGCGTCCCGACAGCACGTCCGCGACCGCCTGGCCGGAACCCTTGTACGGAACGTGCAGCATATTGGTGCCCGTCTGCTGCTTGAACAGCTCGGTCCCGATATGCGACAGCGAACCGTTGCCCTGCGACGCGTAGCTGAATTTGCCGGGATTCTTTTTCAGGTAGGCCACCAGTTCACCGAGCGTATTGACTGGCAGGGACGGGTGCACGGCCACGACATTGGTCGCGGTGACCAGCAGCGCGACGGGCGTGAAATCCTTGGGCGCCCACGGTAGCTTCGTCATCAAGGATGGATTGGCGGTGTGATACGCCGAATACGACACCAGCAGCGTGGCGCCGTCCGGCGCCGAACGCGCCACCGTCTGGTAGGCAATATTCCCGCTGCCACCGGGCCGGTTGTCGACGACGACCGTGTGCCTGAGCAACTGCCCGAGCGGTTGCGCGACCACGCGCGCGGCCGTGTCGACCACGCCCCCGGGCGGATTGGGAACGATCAGCGTGATCGGCTTGGATGGCAGCGTCTGGGCAAGGGTTGCGGCTGAGGCGAGCAGCAGCATGCTGCCGGCAAGGGTGCGAAGCATCGTACGTCTCCTGTGAATGTGTCTGTCATGACCCGCTCTCTGGGGCGGGCTTTGGGTGCAGCAAGGTACAAGCCAATGTACTGACTTCTCGCGCGACCGGCATTCGTATTATCGGTCGTGCAGGTTTCGCATTCCGCGAAGCCTTCGCCATCCGCGAAACGGGAATTGCCGATTCAGGGATTCCCCGGTCACATCGTTTCGGGCCACACTCGGTCCACCGGCAACGCCGCCGCAGAGCGGGCAGTGCCGGCAATCGAACGATCGCGATGGAGACGACAGATCATGGCAGACACGCTATACGATAAATTGTGGTCACGGCACGAAGTGCATGTCGAGGACGACGGCACGACGCTGCTGTACGTCGACCGCCATCTGCTCAATGAAGTCATGAGCCCGCAGGCCTTCGAAGGCTTGCGCACGCACCGGCGCAAGGTCTGGCGCATCGCGTCGAACCTGGCCGTGGCCGACCACAATATTCCGACCACCGACCGCGCGGCCGGCATCGACGATCCCGTCTCGCGCCTGCAGGTCGAGACGCTGACGAAAAATTGCGGCGAGTTCGGGATCGACGAAATCGGCATGACGGACCGGCGGCAAGGCATCGTGCATGTGATCGGGCCGGAGCAGGGCGTCACGCTGCCGGGCCTCTCCGTCGTGTGCGGTGACAGCCACACGAGCACCCACGGCGCGTTTGCCTGCCTGGCATTCGGCATCGGCACGTCCGAGGTCGAACATGTGCTGGCGACCCAGTGCCTGCTCGGCAAGAAGTCGAAGAACCTGCTGGTGCGCTACGACGGCGTGCTGCCGCCTGGCGTGACGGCCAAGGACATGGCGCTGGCCATGATCGGCAAGATCGGCACCGCAGGTGCGACGGGCTATGCGATCGAGTATGCAGGCGCGGCGGTCACGGCCCTGTCGATGGAAGGCCGCATGACCTTGTGCAATATGACCGTGGAGGCGGGCGCGCGCTGCGGCATGATCGCGGTGGACGAAAAAACCATCGCCTATCTGGATGGGCGCCCGGAAGCGCCCCGCGGCGCGCAATGGGAGCGCGCCGTCGCGTACTGGCGTACCCTCGCGAGCGACCCCGGCGCCGTGTTCGATGCGCTGGTGACGGTCGACGTGGCCACGATCAAGCCGCAGGTCACGTGGGGCACATCGCCCGAGATGGTCACGACCGTCGACGGCATGGTGCCCGATCCCGCGCACGAGCCGGACCCGACCCGGCGCGCCGGCATTGTGCACGCGTTGTCGTACATGGGTCTGGCGCCCGGCACGCGCATCACCGACATCCATGTCGACGTCGTCTTCATCGGCTCGTGCACCAACTCGCGCATCGAGGATTTGCGCGCCGCCGCCGCCATCGTGCGCGGCCGGCAGGTCGCGCACAACGTGCAACTGGCCATGGTGGTGCCGGGCTCGGGGCTGGTCAAGCAGCAGGCTGAAAACGAAGGGCTCGATGCCATCTTCCGCCAGGCGGGCTTCGAATGGCGCGAGCCGGGCTGCTCGATGTGCCTGGGCATGAACGCCGACCAGCTGCGGCCAGGCCAGCGCGCGGCCTCGACCTCGAACCGCAATTTCGAAGGGCGCCAGGGCGCGGGCGGCCGCACGCATCTGGTCAGTCCGGAAATGGCCGCTGCCGCTGCCGTCATGGGGCATTTCGTCGATATCCGGGAGTGGTGCTGATGGAACAATTTACCGTACACGAAGGACTGGTCGTGCCGCTCGATCGCGGCAATGTCGATACCGATGCCATCGTCCCCAAGCAGTTTCTCAAGTCGATCCGCCGCGCCGGCTTTGGCGTGAACCTGTTCGATGCCTGGCGCTATCTCGATACCGGCGAACCCGACCAGGACTGCAGCGGCCGGCCGCTGAACCCGGATTTCGTGCTGAACCAGCCGCGCTACCAGGGTGCCAGCATCCTGCTCGCGCGCGACAACTTCGGCTGCGGCAGTTCGCGCGAGCATGCGCCGTGGGCGCTGGCCGACTTCGGCATCCGCGTCCTCATCGCGCCGTCGTTTGCCGAGATTTTTTATAACAACTGCTTCAAGAACGGCTTGCTGCCGATCGTGCTGGCGGACCACGAGGTCGATGCACTGTTCACGGCGTGCGATGCCACGCCCGGGTTTTCGTTGAAGGTCGATCTGCCGGCGCAGACCGTCGCCTGGCCCGGCGCTGAACGCGTCAGCCGGTTCGAGGTGGACCCGGCCCGCAAGGATCGGCTGCTGCACGGCCTGGACGATATCGCGCTGACGATCGGCCACGCGGACAAGATCCGGGCCTATGAAGCATGGCGCAGGAAGGAAGAAGACTGGGTATTCTGAAGCTGCGCGCAACGCCGCCACGTGCTTGTGGCAAGATGCACGCTGTCCACCCCGTCGTCATCCAAGGAGAGTGCTGTTGAACTACGCGCGTTTTGATCTGGTCACGCTCAACTTGTTCATCGAGATTGCGCGCACCGGCAGCATCACGCGCGGCGCCCAGCAATCCAATCTCGCCGTCGCTGCGGCGAGCAAGCGCGTATCGGATCTCGAAGCGCATCTGGGCACCCGGCTGCTGTACCGCCACGCCAATGGCGTCACGCTGACCGAGGCGGGCCGCTCGTGTTTTCAGCACGCGCTCGGCATCCTGCAGGATGTCGACAGGATGTCCGGCGACCTGTCCGACTTCGCTGCCGGCGGCCGGGGCCAGGTGCGCATCTGGGCCAACACCTCGGCAGTGACGCAGTTTCTGCCGGATGACCTGACGCGCTTTCGGCGCGAGCATCCGGGCATCCGCGTCAGCCTGGAAGAGCGCAACAGCGGCGACGTCGTGGCCGCCGTGCGCGAGAACCGCGCCGACATTGGCTTGTTTGCCGACCGCACCGCCGTGGGCGACATCGATGTCTTCGATTACCGCCAGGACCGGCTGGTATTGATCGTGTCGCTCGATCATCCGCTGGCCACGCACGACAGCGTGCGGCTGGCCGATGCGCTGGACTATGAATTCGTCAGCCTGTCCGAAGCGACGTCGCTGGCCGAGCGGCTGCGCACCGAATGCAGCCGCCTTGAAAAGCCACTGAAGCTCAGTATCCAGGTGCGCAGCTTCGACGCCGTCTGCCGCATGGTGATGGTGGGCCTGGGCATCGGCGTGCTGCCGCGCCTGGCCGCCGAACCGCACGTGCGCTCGATGGGCCTGAAGCTGATCACGCTGACCGACGACTGGGCCGAGCGCACGCTGCTGCTTGCGCTGCGCAGTACGCTGGCGCTGCCGGCTCCGGTCAGGTTGCTGGCCAGTTGCCTGAGCGCCGATGCGGCCCGCGCGATCAACGGGCCCTAAACGCACACCATTCCAACCCATTCAAGAAAAAACCAATCCATGTCGATCCATTTCTACGAACCCCGTCAAGGCCACGGGCTGCCCCATGATCCCTTCAATGCCATCGTCGGCCCACGGCCCATCGGCTGGATCTCGTCGCTGAGCGCATCCGGCATACGCAACCTGGCCCCGTACAGCTTCTTCAACGCCTTCAATTACGTGCCGCCGATCGTCGGATTTGCCAGCATCGGCGCCAAGGACACGCTGCGCAATGTGCAGGAGACGGGCGAATTCGTGTGGAATCTTGCGACCCGCCCGCTGGCCGAGGCGATGAACGCGTCATGCGCCGCCGTCGGCCCCGAGGTCGACGAGTTCGCGCTGGCCGGGCTGACGCCGGCATCGTCGCGCCTGGTGGCGGCGCCGCGCGTGGCCGAAAGCCCGGTGGCGTTCGAATGCAAGGTCACGCAGATCATCCAGCTGCAGCAGGCCAGCGGCGAGACGGTGCCGACCTGGCTCGTGTTGGGCGAAGTGGTGGGCGTGCACATCGCCGCAGCATCGCTGAAGGACGGCGTCTACGACACCGCCAACGCCGGCCATATCCTGCGCGCGGGCGGGCCAGCCGATTACTTTTCGGTCGGGCCCGAACAGCTGTTCCAGATGCACCGGCCGCGCTAGACGATCATCCGGTGCGCACCACGGTGGCGTGCGGCGCACCGGATTGGTGGGTTACGGCATGGCCGCGTGGTGGGCAAAGCGTGGTGCAGCGCGGCCCGGCAATGGTGCAGACGGGCGTGTCAGCGTGACCGCTGGCGGGGCAGCAGCGTCGCGTTCGAGCCAGTAGTTGAACTGGCCGAAGCTCGGCAAACCACCTGCATCCTGACCCTGGAAGAAGTCGCCCAGCATCTGGCGGTACGCCGCGCGGCGCGAAAAGTCGTCGTGGCTGGCAGCGTAGCGCGCTGCAGCGGCGCGGAAGATTGCGCGCATGCGTTCGTCGGCGTTGGTGCCGGTGGCCTCGCCCTTGCGTGGCCGGCCGCGCTTGATGCCGGCGGTGACGGCGCGCGTGCGCCCCGGTGCGCCCGAGTTGCCGTAGTCCGGCAGCAGTGCGTCCGGCGTCTGGCCCCGTTCCCAGTAGCGGTGCAGGTAGCGCAGGATGCTGGACTTCGAGATGCCATGGGCCGCAGCGTAGCCAGCAATCAGGATGGCGCGCTCGCGCGGCTGGTACAGCGCCTGGCGGTCGGTGTGCAGGGTGCGCACAGCCGACCAGGCCTTGGCCTGCAGGGCCAGGTAGCCCTGCGGTACCGGCTCTTGTGGCGGCGCGGCCGCGAACGGATCGACCAGCAGCCGGCGCGCTCCACCGCCGCGCAGCAGGTCCTCGAGGTCGTGCAAGGGTGTCGGCTCGGGCAGGGCCGAAGGGCTTGCCAGCCGGTAGGTCCAGGCGAGCGCCTGGGCGCGGTCGATCCACAGCACGCGGATCATATGGCCATGCATGCCCGTGTATTCGAGCACATCGTTTTGGGTCAACATCGACTTCTCCCGCAGTTCAGTGTGCTTATGTATATGCAAGGATCGGGCCAGCGCGGTTGACCGGCTGGCGCTCACCAACGCGTACCCATATGGTGCACACGGAACGTGCGGGTTGCCGCTTACTGCCGCAAGGCCGCACCTGCCATCGACTCGGTCGTCCGGTGCGTGCGCGCTTGCCACGCCAGACCGAACAACGGCCGCATGAGCGGCACGCGCCGCACCATCTCGTACAGCGCGAAGCTGCCGCAGGCGGTCAGGATCATCAACAGCACCGCTTCGAGACCGGGCGCCAGTTGCAGCGGCTTGAAGGCGTGCGCCATCGTGACGATCAGCGTCTGGTGCGCGATGTAGACGGGGAACACGGCGTCGGTCAGGTAGCGCCGGGCCGGCCCGTCGCAGTTCAGGTGACAGCGGGCGAAACCGCAGGCCGCGATGATGGCGCTCCAGGCGCACAGCGCGTACACGAACCGCATGCCGGTGCGCCAGCGTTCGATGTCGTGCGGCGCCATGGTCTCGTGCGCCCCCAGCAGCCACAGCACGATTCCCGCCCAGGCCGCCAGGGCAAGACACAGCGCAGGCCAGCGCTGCGCCATCATCGTGGCCCAGATCCGTGGCGTGCGCGCCAGCAGCGCACCGAGCATGAAGACGGGCAGGTAGGTGGCATGGTTGTACCAGTCGTTCGTCAGCGAATGGTCTTGCGGAAAACGGTCGAGCAACAGGATGCGCACCACGCCCAGGAACACGACCGGCAACACGATCAGGCGCCACCCGTCCAGCAGGGCGCCGACCCGGCGCGCAAGCGCAGCAATGCGCAGTTCGCCCAGCAACGCCACGCCGGCGGCAAGCACCATCGTATAGCACCACAGGTACAGCACGAACCACAGGTGGTTCCAGGTGGGCAGCGACAGGCAATCCTCGCGGCAGAAGCCGTCGTAGCCGGCCAGGTACAGCCGCATGAACGCCAGGTAGTCGCCCGTGTAGCCGAGTTTTTCAACCACTTCGAGATAGGGTTGCGGCGGCACGATCACGAGCATCCCGAACAGCAGCGGCACCAGAAGGCGCAGGCTGCGCCGGCGCACGAAGATCTGCGGGCCCAGGCGCGCCAGCAGGAAATGCGAGGCAACCCCAGCCACGAAGAACAGCAGCGTCAGGCGCCAGGGCGACGACAGCAGCATGAAGGGTTCGGCCGCTTCGCTGGCGTGCGCACTCTTCACGTGCCAGTCCCAGCTCACGTAATACATGCCCACGTGATAGGCGATCAGCACGAAAAACGCCAGGATGCGTACCCAGTCGAGAAAGTACAGGCGCTCGCTGGTGGCAGGAACAGATGGCTGCATGGGGTGTCCTCGGAATGTGAAGACCCCAGCATCGCGCAGCCTCGCATGGCGGCGCCAGCGCCATGGGGCGAACCGGACTTCAGGCGGGGCGAAGCGGATCGAGCAGGGCCGCCCGGTATTGCCGGCTGCATGGAACGACGGCGCCGCTATGCAGCACCAGCGTGCAATCGCCCCTGCTGTGCGGGACGATGCGCTCGACGGCAGTCAGCCGCACCGCCGCGCAACGATGGCAGCGCACGAACGCGGGCCCGAGCTGGTCGAGCAGCGTGCCGAGGGACTGGCGCAGCAGCGGCGCGCCGTTGCGGGTGTGCAGCGCGACGTAGTTGTCGGCCGTTTCGAGCCACTCGATATCGGCCACCTGCACAACGCGGGTGGCGCCGCGCTCGGTCACCAGCAACTGGCGCGGTGGTGCTCCGGTGCTTGCCGGCGCGCGTGCCGCTGCGGTCAGCCGGCTCTGCAGCCGATCCAGTGTGCGCCGCAGCCGCGCGCCATCGAACGGCTTGAGCAGATAATCGACCGCCTCGGCATCGAACGCGCGCAGTGCGTAGTCATCGTAGGCGGTCACGAATACCACCAGTGGGGCCGGCGCCGGCAGCGAAGCGGCCACGTCGATGCCCGACAGTTCCGGCATCTCGATATCGAGCAGCAGTGCGTCGGGTGCGTCGCGCGCGACCAGCGCCAGTGCTTCGACACCATCGGCTGCTTCCATCACCGACGTGACGCCCGGCTCATGCGCGAGCATGCGGCGCAGGCGCTCGCGCGCCGGCCGTTCGTCGTCGACGATCAGGAGGCGCATGGCACCCTCAGTTCGGCGCGCACGCCGGCCGGCAGCAGCGCATGCAGGGCCAGGTCGGCGCGCGCGCCGTGCAACGCGGCCAGGCGGGTGCGCAGGTTGATCACCGTGATGCCCGGCGTGCCCGATGGCGCCAGCACGCCGCCATCGTCTTCGATGCACAAGCGCAGCGCGCCGTCGATGATCCGGGCCGTGACCCGGATCGCCGTCGGTGCGCGCCGGTGCGCCACCGTGTGCTTGAACACGTTCTCGAGCAGCGGTTGCAGGCTGATCGCGGGCAGCAGCACTGGCAGGGCGGCCGGCTCGATGTCCCAGATCAGCGTCACGCGCCCGTCGAAACGTTCCTGCATCACGGCGGCGTAACCCTGGGCCAGACGCAATTCGTCACCCAGACTCGCCTGCGGTTTTTCACCCAGCGCCAGCGTGGCGCGCAGTACGTCGGCCAGCCGCACGAGGGTCGCATCGGCGCGTGCCACATCGGTATGCATCAGCGAGGAAATCGTGTTGAGCGCATTGAACAGGAAGTGCGGCTGCATCTGGCGCGTCAGGCGCTCGAGCTGGGCTTCGCGCAGCAGGGCGCCGGCCTGCTCGGCACGCACGCGCTCCTTCATCATTTCACGGTACGACAGCAGGCCGAAGCCGATCGTCGTGAACAGGCCGAAGAACAGCGAGATCTTGATTGCCTCGTAGACGAACACCTCGGCCCAGGCCTCGTGTTCGTAACGCGTGCCGGCCAATGCATAGACCGCGTGGCGCAGCGCGAACACGACCGGCGTGAAGCCGAACCAGTACAGCGGCAGCCAGCGTGCCTGCTGGCCGAACCAGCGCCGGGGCGTGGCAACCAGCACGTCGTGCTGCGCGCTGAAGCGGCGCTGGATCACGAACAGACAGGTGGCCACCAGTGCCGATGACGTTTCCCACAAAACTGGATGCCAGAGCGCGGCGCCCCCGTCGCGCCGGTAGTCTTCGACGGCGACGAGCACCATCAGCGTCCAGAACAGGAGCCAGGCGATACCGGCGACGAGCAGGGTGCGGCGTGAGGGCATGAGGCAGGCTGGAGGGGGGACGATGGATCATCCAGCATTAACCGGCGCGTGTCAAAGTGCCATGCATGGTGACTACCGTCGCTGCGAACTTGCATCATCAAGGGATCAATTGCCGACCGTCAAATGGAGTTCATGCGACAATTCGGCCATGAGCGATCCAGTCCGACCTTCTTCCATTTCCTCCGACGATGGGGGCATGCGCGCGCTGGTGCGCCACCACGATTGGGCAGCCACCGCACTGGGCAACGCGGCCGGCTGGCCGCCCGAATTACGGATCGCGGTCGACCTGATGCTCGACGCGCGGCACCCGGCGCTGGTCGGCTGGCGCACGCCTGCGTCGGACGCCATGCCGGTGCTGTTCAACGATGCCTATGCCAGGCTGCTGGGGGCAGAGTACCGACAAGCGCTGGGCCAGCCGCTGTCCGGTATGCTCCCCGCCGCCTGGCCCCGCCTGGCGCCGCTGGTCGACAGTGCGCTTGCCGGCGCGCCAGCCTGGCTCGACGACGGGCTGCTGCTGCCCGCATCGACGCAAACCCCTGGGACGCGCCACTTCAGCGCCGCCTTCTCGCCGCTGCGCGATGCCACCGGCACCGTGCACGGTTTCTTCCATACGGCCTTCGAGATCGACGCCGGCGAGCACCACCGTGTCGAGGCGGCGCTGCAGCGCCAGGCGCACGAGTCGGCCGAGGCCACCCGCCACCGCAGCGAATTCCTGGCCGTGCTGGCGCATGAGCTGCGCAACCCGATGGCGCCGATCCGCACCGGCCTGGAAATCATGCGCCTGCGCGCCGACAGTCCAGAAACGATCGAGCGCGTACGCGAAATGCTGGAGCGCCAGACACGCCAGATGACGCACCTGATCGACGACCTGCTCGATGTCGCCCGCGTCACCAGCGGCAAGATCGATATCCGCAAGCAGCTGGTCGATCTGAACCGCGTGGTCGCCAGCGCGGTCGAGACCAGCACCCCGATGATCCAGGGCGCGCGCCACGTGCTCGATGTCGCCATGTGGGGCGAGCCGCTGCTGCTCGACATCGACCCGACCCGCGTCGCGCAGGTGATCAACAACCTGCTGACCAACGCGGCCAAGTACACGCCGCCCGGCGGCAGCATCCGCCTCACGGTGCACAAGGAACGCAGCGGCGGCAGCCGCGGCGGGCAGGCCGTGGTATCGGTGACCGACAGTGGGGTGGGCATCCCGCCCGAGCACCAGGACACGATCTTCGAGATGTTCAACCAGGTCGGCCGCAACATGGGCCTGGCGCAGGGCGGGCTGGGCATTGGCCTGTCGCTGGTGCGCCAGCTGGTGGCGCTGCATGGCGGCAGCGTCAGCGCCGAGAGTCCCGGCGCCGGTCTTGGCAGCACGTTCACCGTGCGCCTGCCACTGGGCGCGCGCATGGCGGTGCCGGGCGAGGACACCGCGCGCCAGGACCGCCGCACGGCGCAGCGCCGCACTTACCGCATCCTGGTGGTGGACGACAATATCGACGCGGCCGAAAGCCTGTCGCTGCTGCTGCAACTGAACTCGCACGAGATCCGCACCGCGACCAACGGGTGCGATGCGCTGACCCTGGCCCGGGAGTTCGTGCCGGACGTCGCGTTCCTGGATATCGGCATGCCCGGCATGACGGGCTTCGAGCTGGCCACGCGCCTGCGGGCCATGCCGGAACTGGCACGGATGACCATCGTCGCCGTGACCGGCTGGGGTTCGGAAGAAGACCAGGCACGCTCGCGCGAGGCCGGGTTCGACCAGCACTTCACCAAGCCGATCGCGGCCGAGACGGTGAGCCGCCTGCTGGCGGCGCTGGACTGAGCGTCCTGAGCGCCCGCCTTATTCGGCGCCGTTGCCGCGGCGCTCGGCGTCGATCTCGCGCTTCATCGCGCCCACGCTGCCCATGTACTCGGCCACCGGCACATCGGGACTGGCGCGCAGCTCGGGCGGCAGCAGCACCGGCATGTACAGCTCGTCGGCGGTGCGGCCATTGCGCTGCATGTTCCCGGCCAGGATCAGCAGCGACACCAGGACCGCGATCCCGGCGCACGAAATGCGCAGACGCCGCCGGAACTGCGGCGTGACGGTGGCCAGGTGGAAGTAGATCATCAATGCCACCGTCACCACGACCGCGTGCGAGCCGTAGCCGGTCAGCCATTCGAGCGACCACGCATAGGCCACCACGCTGGCCAGCAGGCGCACGCCAACCAGCGCGGCCAGCCCGAAGCCGACAATGAACAGGTGCCGCCCGAGGCGCGCGCGGCGGCCGAACAGGCGGTTGGAAAACGCCCACATGCCGCTCCAGGCCAGGCCCGCGCCCACGGCCAGCGCCGGGTACAGCGCGTAGCGTTCGGGGTCGGCGCCGGCGTCGAGCAGCCAGGCGACCAGCAGCGCAGTCAGCACGCACAGCACGATGCCGGCGCCGCCCGGCAGCATGCCTTCCCAGCCGTGCATCGTGCGGTCGACCAGTTCGGGCGGGACCGGGTGCGCGGCCGGGCGGATGCGCAGCGACGTGTGCCCCATGCGCACGACGGTGTCGCCGCCCAGCGTCAGTTCCTTGACGCGCCGGCCCTTGTGGTTGATGCCGTTCCTCGTATCGAGGTCGCGCATCAGCAATCCGTCGTCGGGACCCAACTCGACCAGCGCGTGGTGCGCCGCGGCGTAGTCGTCGTCGACGATGAAGTCGTTGTCGTAGGCGCGGCCAAGGCGGATCGGCAGCGTGGTCACGCGGTGCCGGTGCAGCACCTCGCCGTTGCGCGCCAGCGTCTCGATGGTCCAGGGGCCGCTCATTTGCGCACCGAACGACCGAATGCGCCGAGATAGGCGCGTGTGACGCGCATGCCGTTTTCGTACGACACGCCCGAGACATCGAGCCGGCTTTGCAGGCTGGCCTGCGAGGCGTCGGTACTGGCCGTGAGCAGCGTGAAGTTGTACAGGCCTTCGAACTTGCGGTAAGCACGCACACAGGTCACGGCGCGCAGCGGCAGCGTGCGGGTGTGCACGAAGCGCTCGGTGCAGAATGGCTTGGTCAGGCGCGGATCGCCCGTGCTGCCCAGGTTATCGACCTGGAAGATATCGCTGGCCAGCGCGGCAAAGCGCATCGGGTCCATCGTCCCCGAGCGGATGTAGCGGTGCGTCATCGACACGTTGCCGGTCTGCTGGACGTCCGAGACGAATACCGCCGACTGCATCACGCAGCTCATGGCATCGACCGCGTACGCGGCGCCGCGCGAATTGGAGCGGCCCCAGCAGCGTACCTGGCCGGACTCGCGCACCGGCACCAGATACGGCCCCATGCCCTTGAGCGTCAGCGGTTCTTCGAGCAGGCGGTCGACCATGCCGCCCTGATGTGCCAGCAGCTGCTTGCCGATCAGCGGGTTGAAGTCAGGCGGCGGCGCGGCCTGCTCGGCCACCTTGCGCAGCAGCTCCTGCGCGTACATCACGGGCACCAGAAAGCTGACCGATTCGCCGTCGCGCCGGCGCGAGACGTTGATGCCGGCCACGGTACCGCTGGCGGTCACGCTCGGGCCGCCGCTCATGCCCGAGTTGATCGGGCCGCTGAAGATCAGGCGGTCATAGAAGCTGCGCTTGAGCACACCGTTGTAGGCGCCCTCGGAAATCGCGAACCCCAGGTCGAGCGGATTGCCCAGCGAGTACAGCGGCTGGCCCTGGCGCAGCTTCACTTTTTGCTCGGGCACCTTGAAGAAGCCGCTGCCATTGCGGTTGATGCGCACCACCGCCAGATCGTGCAACACGTCAACCGCCAGCAGTTCGACCGGGCCGGTATTGCCATCGGTGTCGATGTATTCGGCCGTGTAGATGGCAGGGTCGAGCGCCATCTGCGAGACGACGTGGTAATTGGTCAGCGCCAGATTGCTGGTGCCGACCAAAAAGCCCGACCCGACCGTAGACTGGGTGCGCCCGTTCTTGAGTAGCATGCGGATCTGCAGCAGGTCGCCGCGCGCCGATTCGTACAGGTCCTGCGCGGCCGACGATGGCTGGGGCAGGGCGTCCTGCGTATCGACTTCGCCGGGAATCAGCTCGGTGGGGGTGGCGGCCGGCGGCGTGTCGACCGCGATCTGCGGGACCGGCGTGGCGATATGCGCCGCTGCCGGTGCAGCCAGTGCGGCGCGCGCGACGGCGCCGGCACCCGTCTGTGCAACCGCCGGCGGCGTGAAGATGGCGGGCGCTGCGACCAGCGCCAGGCCGGTCAGCAGGAGTGCGAACGAACGTGCAAGGGTGACCCGGTTCATGCGGTTGCCAGGGAACAGGTAGAAACCGCTATCTTGCCATCGCAGCGGCCGAACTTGCGCGCGTTAGCGCGCCATTGGCTAGGCAAACGGCGTGACCGCTGCCGGGGCTGCCGGCTCGCCCTGCTCGACGGACGTCAGGGGCGCCATCATGTGACCCAGCTTGGCCTCTTTGGTATTGAGGTAGCTGTTGTTGTGGGCGTTACGGTTGACCAGCAGCGGCACGCGCTCGGTGACCGTGATCCCCAGGCGGGTGAGGGCGTCGATCTTGCGCGGGTTGTTGGTCATCAAGCGCACCGCCTTGATGCCGAACTGCGCCAGCATCGGCCGGCACAGTTCATAGTTGCGGGCGTCGGCGTGAAAGCCCAGTTGCAGATTGGCTTCGACGGTGTCGGCACCGGCTTCCTGCAGGCGGTAGGCGCGGATCTTGTTGAGCAGGCCAATGCCACGGCCTTCCTGGCGCAGGTACAGCACGACGCCGCGGCCTTCTTCGGCGATGCGGCGCAGCGCACCTTCGAGCTGGGCGCCGCAGTCGCAGCGCTGCGAGAACATCACGTCGCCGGTGAGGCATTCGGAATGCACGCGCGCCAGCACCGGTTCGCCGTTGCCCAGGTCGCCAAGCGCCATCGCCAGGTGTTCCTTGCCGGTGGCTGCCTCGACCCAGGCATGCAGCGTGAACTCGGCCCACGGCGTCGGCAGCGCGCACGAGGTCGCGTAGTCGAGCAGGGCTGGCGGAAGGTTGGCGGGAATGGCGGCGGCTTGCATGACGGTATTTCCAATCGATGACGATAGACTTGTAGGGCGCAAGTTTATCGGAAATCCGGCGTGGCCGTGCGGAATCACCCCGATGGCTGCTGCAACGCCACGACCTGCAGGGTTGTTCTGACAAGGCGCCCTCGCAACACATTTAAGCAGCTTGGGTAAATCTCCGGGCTTTTCCTGTAACTATCGGTTAATTACCAAGTGTAGTATTGCCCTGGGCCATCATCTGCATGCTACGCTTGGACAATCGACACTCTCATGTTTTCCATGCCGAATTCCCCATCGTTCTGGCACCGCCTGATCCCGCGCGGACTGGGCGCACGGCTTGCTCTCGCGTTTACGCTGATGAGCGGCGTTCTCACGCTGTTGCTGGTCGAAGTGGTCGAACGCTCGGCGACGGCGCAGGTCAAGAGCAGCATCGGCGGGGGGCTGGGCGAGATGGCGATGCAGACCGCCGACAAGCTCGATCGCGGCATGTATGAACGGTTCCGCGAAGTGCGCCTGATGGCGCGCCGCAACGATCTGATCTCGCCGGCGACCAGCCAGGCCGAGCGGCGCCGCATCCTGGCCGACATGCAGTCGACCTATGGCTATTACGAATGGATTGGCCTGGCTGACCTCGACGGCACCGTGCTGGTGGAGGCGCGCGGCCTGCTCGAAGGCAAGAACGTGTCCAAGCGGCCCTGGTTCAGCAACGCGCTGGCAGGAAAATATGTCGGCGACGTGCATGAGGCGGTGTTGCTGGCCAAGCTGCTGCCGGTGCAGCAGGGTGAGCCGCGCCGCTTCGTCGACGTTGCCTTTCCCTATCTGGGCGCCGACGGCCAGCCGGCCGGCGTGATGGGCACGCACCTGTCATGGGAGTGGGCGCGTGAGGTCGAACGCTCGATCATCGCGCCGGTCCAGACCCGCAACAAGGTGCAGGCGCTGATCGTCAGTGCCGAAGGGGTCGTGCTGCTCGGGCCGCAGGACCTGCTCGACACCACCATCAAACTCGGCAGCCTGAGCGCGGCGCGCGAAGGCCATACCGGGTACGCGGTCGAGCACTGGCCGGATGGGCGCGACTACCTGGTCGGCTATGCGTCGACCAAGGCCGTGGGCGACTACACTGGTCTCGGCTGGCACGTACTGGTACGTCAGGATCTCGACGATGCCTATGCGCCGGTGCGGCAGTTGCGCGCACGCGCCTTGTGGAGCGGTGGCGTGCTGGCGCTGCTGTTCTCGCTGGGTGGCTGGCTGCTGGCACGCCGCATCACGCGCCCGCTCGCGGCGCTGGCCAGTTCGGCCGACGGCCTGCGCCGCGGCGACACGCATGAACTGGTGCCGGCCGGGAGCAGCTATACCGAAGTGCATCAGCTGTCGGGCGCGCTCAATGCGCTGGTGACGGCGCTGGTACAGCGCCGCGCCGACCTGCAGACCCTGAACGACACGCTGGAACAGCGGGTCGATCGCCGCACCCAGGAGCTGGAACGTGCGCTGGTTGCAGTGCGCGCCAGCGAGGGCCGCATCATCGCCATCGTCGAAGCGGCGCAGGATGCGTTCATCGCGGTCGACCTGCGCGGCATGATCGTGGACTGGAACCCGGCCGCCGAGCGCATGTTCGGCTGGACCCGCCACGAGGCCGTCGGTTGGCCGCTGGCGGAAATGATCCTGCCCGAACGCTACCGTGACAGCATCGGCAAGGCCTTGCAGTCGTTCCGCCACAACGGCCAGTTCATGCTCGCCCGCCGCATGGAGCGCACCGTGATCAACCGCCAGGGCTTCGAATTCACGGTCGAGAGCACGGTGACGCTGGCCGGCGAGGGCGAAGACGCGTTCTTCTCGATCTTCCTGCACGATATTTCCGAGCGCAAGAAGGTCGAGCGCATGAAGAACGAATTCGTCTCAACCGTCTCGCACGAGCTGCGCACGCCCCTCACGTCGATCCACGCGTCGTTGTCGATGCTCGACGGTGGCATGGCGGGCAACCTGCCGCCAGACGTCGCCAGGCTGATCGCGATAGCCAGCCAGAGCTGCGATCGCCTGATGCGGATGGTGAACGACCTGCTCGACATCCAGAAGATCGAAGCGGGTCACATGGAATACCAGCGCACCGCCCAGTTGCTCGCGCCGCTGATCCGGCATGTGGCCGATGCGATGGAGGGGCAGGCGCGTCAGGCGGACGTCACGCTGCGCCTCGATATGCCGCAGGGCGCCGAGTGGGTCCAGTCCGAGATCGACCATGACCGCATGGTGCAGGTGCTGACCAACCTGGTGTCGAACGCAATCAAGTTTACGCCAGCCGGCAAGGCCATCACGCTGGGCCTGGCGCAGCGCCCGGGCTGGGCGCGCCTGAGCGTGACCGATGAAGGGCCCGGCATCCCGCCGCAATTCCAGAGCCGCGTGTTCGAACGGTTCGCGCAGGCCGACGCGGCCGACTCGCGCCAGCGCAGCGGCTCGGGCCTGGGCCTCTCCATCAGCAAGGCGATCGTCGAAGAGCACGGCGGCTCGATCGGATTCGAAACCCGGGCCGGCGCAGGGACGCGGTTTACGGTGGAGTTGCCGTTGGCGTGACCGCGGTCAGCGCAAATCGTCAGCGCAAGTCGTGCAGCGCCATCCCGCCGAAGCTTTCCCAGGTTCCGAACGTGCGTTCGAGCTGCGGCAGCACGCGCATGAGAGCGCCCTTGTCGGCATGGAAGCTGGCGTCGGCGGCATCGATTTCTTGGCTGGCGGCCAGCGCGTAGGCCTGCGCCTTGTCGTGCGCTGCCGGCACCTGCTGCAGCAGCAGGATCTTCTGGCCACCCAGTGTGAACACGAGCAGGTCGCCGCGCGCACCGGGTGGACGGCGCTCGTAGCGGCGCTGCACGCCGGCGCCGATCGGGCCAGCATCGAGCGCCACGCGCACCGTCTTGCCATGCTCGACGCCCCAGTCGAGGAACGGCACGGCCAGGCGGTAAATCTGCGCCGGATCGGTGCGCGGACTCTTGACCGTCAGGATGTCGGCGTGTTTCGCCATGCCGGTCAGGAGCGCGTTCTTGTCGGCCCACCAGTGCGGCACCACGAAGTCCAGCGTCAGCGGGCCGGCCGCCTGGCGCAGCCTGGCCGCCAGTTCAAGATAACGCCGGTCGCGCTGTGCCTGCGGCAGCACATGGGCCGGCAGCAGATACGGTTCGATGTGGTACTGCACACCCTTCAGGCGCGCTCCGTCGGCGGCCGCCGCATTGTAGGCGGCGTAGGCGCGCAGGCGTGCGATGGCCGCGCCTTGCGCAGCAGGCAGGACCATCTCGGGCGTGCCCTCCATGGCGCTGACCGAGATGCCCCGGCTGCCGGCCTGGCGCACGAACGCACCCAGTTGCGCCGCGTCGTCGACACTGCCATCCTTGATCGGTACCGTGATGAAGACCGCACCGATCTTTTGTTGAAACGCCCAGTCCAGCAGCGCTGCGCCGCGTTCGCGCCATTCGTTGGGGCTCCAGGTCCAGGTCGCGCGGGAGGCAGCGGCCGGATCGGCTTCAGCGGCGCCCTGAAGCGTCAGTGCGTCGAGCCGCAAGGTTGCCGCGCCTTGCGGACAGGCCACCGACAGCTCGCGCCAATGCGCACGGTCGAGCTTTTCAGGCAGGTCGAAGCGCGCCGTCTGCACGCGCTGCTCGCCGCTTAATGTACCGAGATCGAACGACTGCTCGGGCTTGCCCGATGCGCCGCTTGTGACTTGCAGCGAAAAGCGGCCTTCGCCTGCGAACGCCGCCTGCATGACGGCGCGGGCGCGCGGCAGGAACCACGGGCCAAGCAACGTGACGCCGGCCGGTTTGGCGCCGGCGCGGCAGGTCAGGTACAGGCGCCCGTCCTTGATGTCGGCACCCACGCGCGCCGTATCGCCATGGGTGCGCGCCTGCATCGCGCCCAGCAGGCTGGCGCCGAACGGCATCGGGGCCTGGGGCCGTGGTGCGGGCTGGTCGCTGACCAGCGTGTGTTCGCTGACGCTGAACGACTTGCCCTTGTCGGCCTCGATCCCGCGCAGCAGGATGGTCTTGCCGGGACTGGCGTCCGGCGGCAGAAAGTGCAGCGCCTGCACACCCATCACGGCCGTCGGCAACGGCAGCACACTGCAATTGGCCTGCTGTTTGCCGGGCTCTTCGGTGACGATGGCATGCAGGATCGTGCCATCGCGCGCGGTGGTCTGCGCGGTGATGGCGCCGGGGGACACGACCAGCGGACCCGGGCACAGTTGCAGACTGGCAGCAAGCGCGGGTGTGGTCGACAGCGAAAGAACAAACAGGAGTGGGAGCGAGCGTGACATGACTTGATTTTAAGTCAAGAGCCCGAATCGGCGCGTACGGTTCGGCCCCGTTAGGCGCCCTGGGTCTGGATCAGGCGCCGGACACGCGCCAGCAATGCGTTGGGCTCGAACGGCTTGCTGACGAAATCGTTGGCACCGGCATCGAGCGCGCGCACCGTATCGCGTTCAGTATTTTTTGCCGTGAGCATCAGGATGGGTACCGCGTGCCAGTCGGGCCGTGCACGCACCAGCGCAACCAGTTCGAAGCCGTCGAGGTAGGGCAGCATCACGTCCATCAGGATCAGGGCCGGCATGTCGGCGGCGGCGGCGATATGCGCGCTCGCGGCGCGCCCGTCGGCCAGATGGGTGACACGGTAGCCCTGGCGCTCGAGCATGAAGCGCAGTACCTGTGCGATGTGATCGTCGTCTTCGACAACCAGGACCAGTGGCGATGATGCTTGTTCGTTCGGCATGATGAACTCGTCAATGAATGTCCGATTATACCGATGCGCATCGCCGGTATGTGGCTTTAATTGCCAGAAAGTATCAATTACCGGCGCCGGCCTGGCGGGCTGCGCAGTGGATCGAGCAAGCTGCGCAGATCGTTGTGATCGAGTTCGTACATCAGCGCCAGCAACTGGCCCAGCTCGCCGCGTGGAAAGCCTTCGCGCGCGAGCCAGCCGAGATAGTGGCCAGGCATATCGGCAATCTTGCGGCCCTTGTATTTGCCGTAGGGCATTTCTCGAACCAGCAGGAGGGCTAAATGGTCAGCATTCATTGTGCGGCACTTTAGCAAACAACGGCGACGTTGTAGGATTCCGGAGACAAGGGAGGTCACCATGGACAATCAATTCGATCTCGACCGCTTCGTGCAGGCACAGGACCCGGTGTACGCCGCCGTGTTGACCGAGCTGCGCGCCGGCCACAAGCGCACGCACTGGATGTGGTTCGTGTTTCCGCAGATCGCCGGCCTGGGCACCAGCGCCATGGCGCAGCGGTACGCGATTGCATCCGGCGACGAGGCGGCCGCGTATCTGGCGCATCCGGTGCTGGGAACACGTCTGCGCGAGTGCGCCGGCATTGTCGCCGCGCTCGATGCCGGGTCGGCCGGCGCCATCTTCAGCCATCCGGACGAGCTGAAATTTCACTCGTCGATGACGCTGTTTGCCGACGTCGCGCCCGATGAAGCCGTGTTCCAGGCGTGCATCGACAAATACTTCGACGGTCAGGCCGACCCGGAGACGCTGGCCCGGCTCTGATGCTGGTACTGCAAATGCGCTCAGGCCTCGGCCAGCTGCGCCAGCAGTTCGTCCGGCCGCCCGCGCACGGCCACGTGCAGGATGACCGCCGTACTCAGGCGCAGTGCCGGGTGGCTGGCGCGGTGGCGCGCGAACCAGAACACCTCGTCGAGGTCTTCGTCGGCATGCTGCGATACCGTCACGATCTGCTCGGGCGGGATGTCGTCGTAGTCGAACGCTTCGAGCGCAGCGTCTTCGACGGCGTCGTGCCAGCTTTCGCACTCCTTGCCCCAGGCCAGCATGCTGCGGCAGCCGGATGCGACCAGCCAGCGCGCCACGTCCCAGCGCCACATCTCGTCGCTGTCGTCGTCGATGACGACGATGGCCATGAAGGGCGCGAGGTGCGTCAGGTCGGGCAGGGCGTCGTGTGGGCGTAGTTGCAGGTAATGGGCTTTGGCTTGCATGGTGTCGGTGCCGGATCGGTGGTTCAAAGGCGTCATTATCGCAGGCTCCAGGCCGCAACATGCGGCAGACTGCAGCTGATGCGGACGAACAATAAAGTCGGACAGAAAATAATAAAGTTCGACAGTAAATGATAATGTTCGACACAAGAGGCCGAGACGGACACGCTCCCGGGAACTTGTGCTTTCGGCACGAGTAACCGTTTGGATCTGAGGGGGTAACGCACAAGATCGACCCGGATCCGTTAGTGACAGCACCGATATCGGGATTGATCTATGTATTCAATTTGGCTCATAAAACATGCGACTTCAAGGAAGAATCATCGAGTGGAATGATGAGCGGGGATTTGGTTTCGTAATTCAAAACGGGGCAAGCACGCGGACGTTCCTGCACGTATCTGCATTTCGCAAGAGGTCAGAACGACCAATTTTGGGGAGCTTGATAACCTATGAAGTACGGCAAGATGAGAAAGGTCGTGCGCAGGCCGCAACTGCTGAGCTCGTCGGCACTAAAACATCCACGAAAAGTTCTGCAGGAGAATTCTTATCTGCAATAGTTGGCTTGGCGCTTCTGCTTGCGCTTGGTTATGTGGGCCATGTGCGCCTGTCCAACCCGAATAGCACGATTTCTGCTAGCGCATACAAGATCGTTTCTGCCAGGGATGCGCTTAACTCACAACCAGAGTTTCAGTGCAATCCAGAGAAGAACTCGTGTTCAAAGATGGTATCTTGTGCCGAAGCGCTATTTCACCAAGAACAATGCAATGTTCCTGATATGGACGGTGACCGCGATGGCATTCCGTGCGAGCAGCAATGGTGCAACTGAGCTTCAAACGGCAACGTTCATATCGACCATTTATCTGCCCTTAAGCCAGCTCCGGGGCGACATCGGCATCTCAAGACAGCCGGTGACTTTTCAGCCCGACAAGTTGCCAAGCTGAAGCCAACGGCCGCGTTCGGCCAATGGCAGACATTTACGATCTCATCATAAGCACGCAACAAAGTGCGCATTTTCGTGCGGGCGATTTTGCTATGTTCGACAGATCGAAACGTCGCATTAGGAGAAGCAATGAACACGCTGGAAGACCGCGTAACGTTCTGCGAGCAAGAAAACGCGCGCTTGCGCAAGCGGATCGGCCGACAAAACGGATTTTGGTTGATTGCTTTGTTGTTGGCCATTGGCGGCGGCGCTATCGCAGGCGGAAGTTTAAAGCAGGTAGCCTTCGAGAGCATTAAAGCTAAAGAAATTGCCGTTGTAGATGCAAATGGCACAGTCCGTGCTCGCCTTAGTGGCGATTTACCGGATGCAATTATGGCAAACGGCCGCATTTCTAAACGCGGATCGAAAGCTGCTGGGGTGATGCTTTATGACGAGGAAGGGATCGAACGTGGCGGCTACGTCACTCAGGACAAGGACAGTAATGTGATGCTGACTCTTGATTCCAAGCATCGTCAAGCTACGTGGCTCATCGCTGGACCTAGCGAAGACCAAGTTAGCTCTCTGCGTCTCTGGAATAAGGATGGCGCTATCGAACTTCGCTCGGATGAGAGTGGTCAGCGTTTGAGCATATCGGACAAAGCAGGAGTTCGCTACCAGCAGCCGAATGTTGCTCTTCAGTCTGCTTCTTGCACGTACTTCAAGGACTTAGAACAGAAGTATCCAGATGAACATGCGTGTCGGGCAAAGTACACGGAGACAGCTTGCCAAACCTGCTTCGATAAGAAGTAAGCCATGTGCGGTAATGTCTGCTCTGGGTCGGAAGCAGCCGGTCCCGACCCCTGCCTCTGTGGGTGGCGTTACGACGTTGTCAGGTCAGGGACGAAGTGTGTCGCAGCTATTGCGATATCCCTACAGGTCAGTCGCAGCTATTCAGCGAAAATTCGTCGCAGCTATTGGCAAAATCTGCTGGACGCAGCCCTGTGCCGCAGTACCTTTCGTCGCATCTATTCCAGAAAGTCACACAACGCGCTGAAAAAAACCACAACGTACAATCGAACGGCATTATTACTTGTAGTTATGATCGCCTCCTCCGTATAATTTTCTTTTTAACAACGGTGGAGCACGGGATGAAGAGGAATAATTTGCCGAGCCTGCTGCTCGTTGCCATGGCGATGGCTGGATGCGGGGGTGGTGGCAGTGATGGCGGTGGCGCCAGTACGACGCAGCCGGCGCCTGTCGCTGTGCCGTCCCCGGTTCCCACGCCCTTACCGACCCCTGTCCCGGAACCTATTCCTGTCGCCACAATGACCGTGCAGTCAGGCGCCATTGCCCGGGTAATTGCCAAGGACACCGGCATTCAGATCGACGTGACGGCGCAAGCTGCGAACTTTACGCCAGCCGGCACGCTGTTTGCGAGCGCCAGCGACAGCGCCGGCCTGGTGCAGCCTGCCGTCACGGTGACCGCCAACGGCGCCGGCAGCTACACCTTTACGCTCACGACCCTCGCATCCCAACCGGCCAGCCGTTACACCGGCAATGTGACCATCAAACTGTGCAGCGACGCGCCTTGTACCGTTGCGCAGGCTGTCCCATCGATCACCGTCCCTTACGATGTGACCGTGCAGTCGAACCTCAGCGCCTGGCCTGGCGACAAGCTCACTGCCTTGTCCGCATTGAGCGGCGTGGCCGACTGGGCGACGTTCCAGGGGAACAATGCCCACACTGGCTATGTGCCAATCGACGTCAACGCCGACAAGATGGTGCTGCGCTGGAAGCGCGGTGCAGTCAATAATAGCGGAAGCAACTACAGCGCCATCTCCCCACTGGTGACGTCAAATGGACGCTTCTTTGCCAGCGGGGATAAAAAACTCACGGCCTACCAGGAAAGCGATGGCGCGCCGCTCTGGAGTTACGATACCACCGGCTTGACGTACGCCTCGGTCAATCCGCCAGCGGTCGCTGGTGGCGTGGTCTACATGGCGGCCGGCCAGCAACAATCGACTTACATGATGGCGTTCGATGCCGCCGACGGCAGCTTGCGCATGAAGTCGGCGATGACCTCGCAGTGGGAGAACTACCTGTCGCCAATCGTGCAGAACGGCGCGGTGTATACCAACGCCGGGACGTATGGCGGCATCTACGGCTTCGCCACGGCCGGCGAGCAATTGTTCTTTAGCAGATTGTCCCAAACTGCGGGGTGGTCGCCAGCGGGGGATGCACGCGCCATCTATGCCTATACTGGCGATGCACTGACATTGTTTGAACCGAAAACGGGTACCGTGCTGTCCTCGATCAAGGACACCGGTTTTTCCAACTACGTCTATGAGGTCGGCGGTTCCGCCGTCATCGGCGCCAACGGTGGCGTGTATGCGGCTGCCTATGCCAACGGCTACCTTAACGGCGGCAACATCGGCAATGCACTGACCCGCTTCGATACGCTCAAGGGTTTCGTGGACTGGCGCGTGCCTGGCGTGTACCGGGTCACGCCGGCCTACGCTGACGGCGTGCTGTATGCGCCCAACGCCAATCCGTACCGCATCGAAGCGCGCGCCGAGGCCACTGGTACGCTGCTGTGGTCGTGGATTCCACCGCTGAGCGGCGAGACATCGTTTTTTGCGTCGCCTGTCGTGACAAAAAACCTGCTGATCACCAGCACCAACCTGAACACCTATGCGATCGACCTGAAAAGCCATAAAGTCGTCTGGAGCTACCCGGCGCCCGGCTACCTGGCCATCAGCCAGAACGGCATCCTGTACATTCAAAGTACCGATGGGCTGGTTGCGGTCAACCTGAAATAATCAGCAGCATGCAAATGAAAACCCCCGCAGCGTTGACGCGCTGCGGGGGTTTTTTTATTTATGCGAATTGTAAATATGACCGGCTTACCTCTGCTGAGCTTAGCTTTGGGGGGGGTGACTATCCGAAACAGATGCGACGTTTTTGAAATTACGGCCACGGCAGGGCGTGAAGTAGCGAAGTCCACCGCTTCTTGCTCAGCTAGACAGCCGATCGCGGCAGTGCGCTAGCGGGCGCCGTCCAGCAGCGTGTACAGCTGCGCGATATCGATCGGCTTGACCAGGTGATGGTCAAACCCGGCCTGCAGGATCTGCTGGCGGTCGCTGTCCTGGCCGTAGCCGGTGATGGCGATCAGCAGCGCGTTCGCGGTGCCGGGGCGGGCGCGCAGGCGGCGTGCCAGTTCCAGGCCGTCGATCCCGGGCAGGCCGATATCGAGCAGGCATACCTGCGGCGGCGTGCCCAGCGTGGTGGCGAGTGCCACGAGCGGATCGTGTTCGACCTGCACCTCGTGGCCGTTCGCTTCCAGCAGCATCGCCAGCGTGACGGCCGCGTCCACATTGTCATCGACGACCAGCACGCGCAGTGACGCCGCACCGGCCTGCGCCTGCGCCTGCGCGTCCGGCATCGGCGCAGCCGCCGCCGCAGGCAGCAGCGGCAGGCAGACCGAGAAGCGGCTGCCCTGGCCCGGCCCGGCGCTGTCGCAGGCGACGTCGCCGCCGTGCAGCTCGATCAGGCTTTTCACCAGCGCGAGACCCAGTCCGAGGCCGCCCGATGACCGGTCCGAACTGCGCTCGGCCTGCGTGAACAGGTCAAAGGCGCGCGCCACCAGCTCGGGCGCCATGCCGATCCCGTTGTCCAGGACATCGATGCACAGCCGGCCGTCGCGCTCGAAAGCGCTCACGGCGAGGCGACCGCCTTCGGGTGTGTATTTGGCGGCGTTGCCCAGCAGGTTGGCCACCACCTGGACCAGGCGCTTGCGGTCGCCCAGCACCTGGGTGCCGGGCAGGGGCAGCGTCAGCGCCAGCACATGGCCGCGCGACGCGATCAGCGGCGTGACCTGTTCGACTGCTTCGTGCAGCACGGCGCCCACGTCCAGCACGGTCTGGTCCAGCTTCACCAGGCCGCGCGTAACGCGCGAGACGTCGAGCAGGTCGTCGATCAGCGCCGTCATGTGTTTTACCTGGCGCCCGATGATCTGGCTGGTGCGCTTGAGCATGCCATCGTCGAGCTTCGTGCGCTGCAGCAGTTCGGCCGCCGCGCCGATCGGCGCCAGCGGGTTGCGCAGCTCGTGCGACAGCATCGCGAGAAATTCGTCCTTGCGGCGGTCGGCCTCGCGCAGCTTGTCTTCCCAGGCCTTGCGCTCGCTGATGTCGCTGGCCGCGCCAATCCATTCATAGAGTTCGCCAGCCGCGTCGAACATCGGCACGGCGCGCGACAGCGTCCAGCCGCAACTGCCGTCGCTGCGCCAGACCCGGTGTTCCAGTTCGAGGACGGCGCTGTCCTGCATCGCCCGTGCGATCCCGGCCCGGACGAGTGCATGGTCGCCCGGCGGAATGTAGTCGTCGAGCCAGTTGCCGGTGGGGGAGTCCGTGTCCTTCATGAAACCGCGTCCTTCGAGGCGGCGCATCTCGGACCAGTCGGCGCTCATGCGGTAGATGACGTCGGCCGTTGCATTGGTCAGCGCCCGGAAGCGTTTTTCGCTTTCGCGTACGGCGGCTTCGGAGTTGACCTGGTCGGTGACGTCGATATTGCTGTGCGAGATGCACAAGAGTTGACCATCGGTGCCGAAGATCGGCGTGCTGGTCGCCGTCCAGAAGCGTTCTTCGAAGCCCGTCTCGCCATTGGGGAGCACGACCGGAATCGGATAGCGGATGGCGGGCAGGGTATCGGGGCGGCTGCTGGCGCGTACCCGCGCCAGCGAGTCGCGCAGAAGCACCTCGCCGGAATCGGTGGGGTCGGCCGGATTGCCGGGAAATGCCGTGAACAGGCTAAGACCCACCAATTCTGTTCGCGTACGCGCCGACGCTTTCAGGAACGCATCGTTGACGGCAAGGATGGTTGCTTCGGGCGTCGGCGAGAGCAGGTAATGCCCAAAGGGCGATCGGTTGAAGACAGACTCGAACAGGTTGTTGGGCAGCATCGATGTTCGACTAGCAGTTGCAAAGGTTAAATAATTATAGGCCACATTTGACGGATGACGCGTGAATCCCGGACGGTGCAGTCCTGTTGGACATCGACTACGCCGTATCAAAAGTCACTTGTGGCGTGTAATTATTCTGCGACGCGCACCACCAGCTTGCCGAAATTCTTGCCGTCGAGCAGGCCGATGAAGGCTTCCGGTGCTTTATCCAGGCCCTCGACGATGTCTTCGCGATAGCGCAGCGACCCATCCTTGATCCAGCCTGCGGCTTCTTTCAGGAAGGTTGGCTCGAGCCGCTCGACAAATTCGTTCTGCAGGAAGCCGCGCACGGTCAGGCTCTTGAACAGCGTGAGGCTCAGGTCGATCGACGCGCCCGCGCCCGCATCGTTGTAATGCGACACCAGGCCGCACACGGGGATGCGCGCGAAGTTGTTGAGCAGGGGCTTGACGGCTTCGAGCACCTGGCCGCCGACGTTCTCGAAATAGACGTCGATGCCGTCCGGGCACGCCTTGGCCAGTTGCTCGGCAAAGTCCGGTGCGCGGTGGTCGACCACGGCGTCGAATTTCAGCTCATCCTTGATGAACGCGCATTTCTCCGGCCCGCCAGCGATGCCAACGGCGCGCGCGCCCTTGATGCGGGCGATCTGGCCGACGACCGAGCCGACGGCGCCACTGGCTGCGGCCACGACGACGGTTTCGCCTGCCTTCGGCTGGCCGATTTCCAGCAGGCCGGCATACGCGGTGAAGCCCGGCATGCCGAGCACGCCGACAGCGGTGGAGACGGGCGCGCTGTTCGGATCGACGCGGCGCAGGTTGCTGCCATCCGAGAGGGCAAACGACTGCCAGCCGGAGTAGGCCACGACGACGTCGCCTTCTTTCCAGTCCGGGTGGTTCGACTGCTTGACGCGGGCGACGGTCCCGCCGACCATCACGTCGCCCAGCTCCAGGGCGGCGGCGTAGGTGGCGGTGCCGTTCATGCGCGTGCGCATGTACGGGTCGAGCGACAGGAACAGCGTTTCGAGCAGCAGTTCGCCATCGCCCGGGGTAGGGATCGGCGCATCCTCGATGCGGAAGTTCGCTTCGGTTGGCTTGCCCTTAGGGTGCGAGGCCAGGAGGATGCGGCGGTTGGTTGTTGCAGTCATGTTTGGAGCTCCATGAAGTGGATCGGATATGACAGCATAAAGAGTGTTCGCCGATGGTGCCCACGCGCCACAACCAATCGTTGAAACTGGCTTTCTGGCAATGTCATACGGCGCGAATCGAAATGGCGTGCGTATAATCGCCATACGTTTGCCCTATCACTACAGAAAAAACAACTCATGGCCTCTTCTTCCGACAACATCAGCATGGCGGTGTTCTGCGACTTTGAAAACGTCGCGCTGGGCGTTCGCGACGCCAATTACGAAAAATTCGACATCAAGCCAGTGCTGGAACGCCTGCTGCTCAAGGGCAGCATCGTGGTCAAGAAGTCGTATTGCGACTGGGACCGCTACAAGGGCTTCAAGGCAGCGATGCATGAAGCGAACTTCGAGCTGATCGAGATCCCGCACGTGCGCCAGTCGGGCAAGAACTCGGCCGACATCCGCCTCGTCGTCGATGCACTCGATCTGTGCTACACGAAGTCGCATGTCAACACATTCGTCATCATCAGCGGCGACTCCGACTTCTCGCCGCTGGTCTCGAAGCTGCGTGAAAATAACAAGCAGGTGATCGGCGTCGGCGTCAAGCAGTCGACCTCCGACCTGCTGGTGGCGAACTGCGACGAATTCATCTTTTACGATGACCTGGTGCGCGAACAGCGCCGCACCGCCGCCAAGCGCGACGAGCGCAAGGCCGCGCCGCAACCGCGCCGCTCGAACGCCAGCAGCAACACCAACGCCAATGTCGGCGACGACAAGCGCAAGGAAGAACTCGAAGCGCGCAAGGTGCAGGCGCTCGACATGGTGGTCGAGACGTTCGATGCGCTCACGTCCGAGCGCGGCGATACCGGCAAAATCTGGGCCTCGCTGCTGAAAGACACGCTCAAGCGCCGCCGTCCCGACTTCTCGGAAACCTACTATGGCTTCCGCACCTTCGGCAACCTGCTCGAAGAAGCACAGACGCGCGGCCTGTTCGAATTCGGCCGCGACGAAAAATCCGGCACCTATGTATTCCGCAGCGCGCATGCGGGCAACGTAGCCGCGGGCCAGGAAACCCAGCAGGACGGCACGCAGGCGCCGGACGCCGTGGTGCAGGACATGCTCGATGCAGCAGCGCCGGTCGAGGGCAATGACGAACCGGTCAAGAACGATGGCCGTCGTGGCCGTGGCCGCGGTGGCCGCAAGGGCGGTAACCGCAACGACGCGCCGAACGTACAAGCGCTGCCGGAGCCGGTGGCGGTCGAGGCGGAACCGCAGGAAGAACTGTTCGAAGAGCCGGCAGCACAACCGGAATCGCAACTGGAAGCGCAACCGGCCCGGACCGATGGCCGTCGTGGCCGTGGCCAAGGCGGGCGCAAGGGCGGCAACCGCAACGACGCGTCCAACGTGCCGGCGCTGCTGGAGCCGGTCGCTTTCGAGCCGGAAGCACAGGACGAGACCTTCGACGAACCGGCATCGCAACCGACGCTGGTCGTGAGCGACGCCGAGCCGGTGGACGTTGATGAAGCGCCGGCGCCGGTCGGGAAGGAACGTCGCCGCGCGCCACGCAAGCCATCGGCCAAGAAGCTGGCGGAGCAGGCTGCGGCCGAAGCTGCTGCGGCCGCTGAAGCCGAAGCACAGGCTGCTGCGGCGCAGGAAGAGGTCGCGCCTGAGCCAGAGGTGGAAGCAGAAGCACAAGCTGAAGACACCAAACCGGCACGCACCAAGGGTGCCCGTCCGGCGCGCAAGGCCGCGCCACGCAGCCGTCGTCCGGCCAAGCCAAAGACCGGTTCCGACAACGGCTAATCACAGACTGCCGCGCGCCGCGCACCGCTGCACGATGCCATAATCACGACGCCTGTCCGGTTTTCGGGCAGGCGTCGTCGTTTGATGGAGCCTCGCATGCGCGCACGTGCCGTCCTGTTGCTGCTGTTCTGTCTGGGCGCGCCCGCGCTGGCCGCCGCGCCGGCGGGTGTCGCCACCGGTCATCCGATCCTCGGCATCTGGCGACTGACAGTGCCGGGCACCGAGTGCGCCGAGACCTACCGCTTTCGCGCCGACGGCACCACGTTCGTCACCAGCGCTGCCGAAGTCTCTGAAAGCGTGTATACCGTTTCTGCCCAGCCCGACAAGCAGGGCTTTTACCGCCTGCAGGACCGCATCGTCAAAGATAACGGCAAGCCCGATTGTTCGGGCAATGTCATGAAGCCGGGCGCGCAGGTGATCAATTTCATCCAGTTCCACCCGTCACGCACGATTTTCTTGATGTGCGCCGACCAGACCATGCAAACCTGTATCGGGCCATTCCGGCGCGTGCGCAGCGAAGAGGTTTGAGCGCCGGTTGCCCGGCAGTGTATATTGCTGGGCAAAACGATCATCCCCGGCTTTTCATGTCCCCGTTACTCCTGTTTTGCATCCTCATCGGCTACTTCGCCTTGCTGCTGGCCGTGGCCTGGGCCACCTCGCGCGGCGCCAACAACGACAGCTTCTTCATCGGTAACAAGAGCAGCAACTGGGTGCTGGTCGCCTTCGGCATGGTCGGCACCACGCTCTCGGGCGTAACCTTTGTCAGCGTGCCGGGCGCCGTCGGCGTCGACGGCTTCGGCTATGCGCAGATCCTGATCGGCTACGTGATCGGCTACCTCGTCGTCACCTGGCTGCTGCTGCCGCTGTACTACCGGCTGCAGCTGACCTCCATCTACCACTACCTCGACGTGCGTCTTGGCCGGCGCGCCTACCAGAGCGGGGCCGGGTTCTTCATCATCTCGCGCCTGCTCGGCGCCACCGCGCGCCTGTACCTGGTGGTCAACATCCTGCAGGCGGTCATCCTCGACAGCCTGGGCGTGCCGTTCTGGCTCAGCACCCTCGTCGTGCTGGGGATGATCCTGCTCTACACCTACCAGGGCGGCGTCAAGACCATTGTCTGGACCGACACGCTGCAAACGACCGGCATGCTGTTCGGCCTGTTCGCGTGCGCGTGGTTCCTGCTGGGCGAACTGAACCTGTCGGTGCCGGACAGCTTGGAGCAGATGCGCTCGAGCGGTCTGGCCAGCGTCTTCACGCATGACGTGAACAGCCCGAATTTCTGGCTCAAGCAGATCGTGGCGGGCGCGCTGATCACCATCACCATGACGGGCATGGACCAGGAGATGATGCAGAAAACCATCTCGGTCAAGACGCTGGCCGACTCGCAAAAGAACCTGCTGGCGCTGACCGCCGTGCTGGTCGTCGTGCTGCTGTCGTTCCTGTTCCTGGGCGGCCTGCTATACCTGTACGCGCCGACCGTGGGCGTGACGGCCACCGGCGACAAGATCTTCCCGGCTGTGGTCATGGGCCACCTGCCGCCCGCGCTGCAGATCATCTTTCTAATCGCGCTGATCTCGGCGCTGTTTCCCAGTGCCGATGGCGCGATCACGGCGCTGACCTCGTCCACCTGTATCGACCTGCTGGGCATCAAGCGCAGGACGGATTTGACCCAAGCCCAGGCCGAGGGCCTGCGCCGCCGCGTGCACCTGGGCTACGCGTTCCTGTTCCTGCTGCTGGTGATGGGCTTCAAGGCCGCCGACAATCCCAGCATGATCGGCGTGATCCTCAAGCTCGCGGCGTACACCTACGGCCCGCTGCTTGGCCTGTTCGCGTTCGGCATGTTCACGGCGCGCATGCCGCGCAATCGCCTTGTACCGCTGGTCACGATCGGCGCGCCGGTCCTGTGCGCGATCCTTGAGTACAATCAGGCATATCTGCTCGGCTCGTACCGGCTCGGGCTGGAACTCTTGATGATCAACGGCATGCTGGTGTTCGCGGGGCTGTACGCGATCTCGCTGCGCACCGGCAGCCGTCCTTCCATGCAGTCCGCTTAACCTTTGCAGTAATCTTTTATGGAGTTTCGATGGCCTTCAAGCCCCTGAGCGCTTTGCGGCGCGGGTTCGTCATGCTGTGGACCGCGCTCGACGTGACCCGCCGCACCTTCGTCAATCTGCTGTTCCTGCTGATCGTGATCCTCGTGGTCTCGCTCTTCTTCAGCGGCGGCGTCAAGCCGCTCTCGAACAAGACGGCGCTGGTGCTCGAGATCCGGGGCGACCTGGTCGAGCAGTATGAAACCACGCTGCGCGACACGGTGCTCGACAATGTCGGCGGCGATTCCAAGCGCACCGTGCGTCTGCGCGACGTGATCGTCGTGCTCGATGCGGCTGCGCGCGATCCGAACATCTCGAGCGTCGTGCTGCTGCTCGACGAGATGCAGGGCGGCGGCATGGCCATGCTGCGCGAGATCGGCGCAGCGGTCGATCGCGTCAAGAAGAGCGGCAAGACGGTCGTGGCCTGGAGCGGCAGCTACGACCAGAAGCGCTACCTGGTCGCTTCGCATGCCAGCGAAGTCTATGTCCATCCGATGGGCATGGTCATGATCGAAGGCTTCGGCGGGCGCCGCAACTATTACCGCGATGCGCTCGACAAGGTCGGCGTCACGGTCAACCTGATCAAGGTCGGCACCTACAAGAGCGCCGCCGAGCCGTACATCGCCAACGGCCCGTCCGACGCCGCGCGCGAAGCCGACGCGTATCTGTACAACGCGCTGTGGTCTGGCTACACGGGCCTGGTCGAGAAAAACCGCAAGCTGCCCGATGGTGCGATTGCGGGCATGATCGAATCGCTCCCCGAGCGCATGGAAAATGCCGGCGGCAGCGCTGCGAAAGTGGCGCTGCAGGCAAAACTGGTCGATGGCCTGAAAACCCGCGACGAACTGCGCGACCTGATGATCAAGCGCGGCGCGCCGGATGACGACAACAAATCGTTCCGCCAGATCGGTTTCTATGATTACTTGTCGCGCAACCCGCAGAAGCAGTTCGGCGATGCGGTCGGCGTGGTGGTGGCATCCGGCTCGATCACCGATGGCGATGGCGGCCCCGGCGTCATCGGCGGGCGCAGCATGGCCAACCTGATTCGTCAGGCGCGCGAGGATGACAACATCAAGGCGCTGGTGCTGCGTGTCGATTCGCCCGGCGGCAGCGCTTACGGGTCTGAACTGATCCGCCGTGAGCTCGAACTGACGCGCGCCGCCGGCAAGCCGGTGGTCGTGTCGATGGGCAGCGTGGCGGCGTCCGGCGGCTACTGGATCTCGATGGCGTCCGATGAAGTGATTGCCGACCCGGCCACCATCACCGGTTCGATCGGCGTGTTCGCACTGCTGCCGACGGCCGACAAGGTTGCCGCCAAGCTGGGCATCCACACCGATGGCGTGACCACGACCTGGCTGGCCGATGCCTACAATCCGCTGCGTCCACTCGATCCGCGCTTCCAGCAGCTGGTCCAGTCGAGCATCAACAACGTCTACAGCGACTTCACCACCAAAGCGGCGGCGGCGCGCAAGACCACGCCGGCCAAGATCGACGAAGTGGGGCAGGGCCGTGTCTGGACCGGTGTCCAGGCCAAGGAGCGCGGCCTGGTCGATCGCCTGGGCGGCTACAACGATGCGCTGGCCTCGGCTGCCGGCCGCGCCAAGCTGGGCAAGGATTACCGCGTCGTGTATGTCGAGCGGCCGGTGACGCGCGTCGAGCGTTTCCTGCAGATGGCGGGCGCCTCGGCGGTCCAGGCGATGACGATCCAGGTCAAGCTGGGGCTGATCGAAAACGCGATTCCTGCCGCGCCGGTGAACCAGGTTGCCGCCGACATGGCGTTCCTGTCGGAACTGACGACCGAGCGCAAGCCGTTTGCCGCCGTCACGCACTGCTTCTGCGGCAACTGGTGAAGCACGCAAGCGCGTACACGCTTCACATGTAGCGACTTTGTAACTGATTGAGACAAAGGCGGGACGGGCGCAACACCCTGGTGTTGCGCCCGTTTGCCGTTTACAGCCGTCATTCAGGGGCTAACCGTGTAAATCGGTGTTAAGCGAGTTGGCAGCGCGCCGTTTCAAGGCCGGTTCGCCCGGTATTCTATGTACGTTATGAAACATTCCATGTGAAACTCGCATGCTACAGTCGTCGTGAGTAGTAGTGCGTAGCGCGCATTGACAAAAAAAATCGACAAGGACAAGCATGGACCAGCATTCTCCGATCCCTCCCGCCACCAGCCGCCCGCCGCGTAAAAAGCGCACCCGTGTCATTGGCGGCACCATTGCCGTGCTGTCGATGGCCGCTCTGGGCTACCTGGCCTGGACGCTGATCAACCCGGCACCTGCTAGCGGCCCGGGCGGACCGGGCATGTCGGCAGGCGGACCTGGCGGTGGCGGCGGTGGTGGACGTGGGCCTGGTGGCCCTGGCGGCGGACGGGGCGGCCCGGCGACGACGGTCGGTGTCGCGACCGCAACGCTGGCCAACATTCCCGTCACGCTCGAAGCGCTGGGTACCGTGGTGCCGGCTGCCATCGTGACCGTGCGCCCGCAGGTCTCGGGCGTGGTCCAGAAGATCCACTTTACCGAGGGCGAGCTGGTCAAGCCGGGCCAGGTGCTCGCGACGATCGATCCGCGCCCGTTCCAGATGGCGCTGCTGCAGGCGCGTGGCCAGCGTCAGCGCGACGAAGCACAGCTCGACAGTGCGCGCGTCACGCTCAAGCGCTTCCAGACCCTGCTCGAACAGGATTCGATCGCGCGCCAGGAAGTCGATACCCAGGCCGCGCTGGTCAAGCAGCTCGAAGGCACGGCGACGATCGACCGCGCCGCCGAAGGCACGGCCCAGCTCAATCTCGATTACGCCACGGTGCGCGCACCGATCGGCGGGCGCGTTGGCCTGCGCACGGTCGACGTGGGCAACCTGGTGGGCAGTGGCGACACTGCCGGCATCGCCGTGATCACGCAACTGGCCCCGATCGACGTCGAATTCGCGGTGCCGCAGGATGGCTTGCCGGTGCTTCAGCAGCGCATCACGCAAGGCGCGAAGCTGCCGGCCACGGCGCTGGACCGCACCCGCACCGATGCGCTGGCCACGGGCAGCTTCATCGCGCTGGACAACCAGGTCGACACGTCGACCGGCACCGTGCGCGCCAAGGCCCGCTTTACCAACACGGATGGCAAGCTGTTCCCGAGCCAGTTCGTCAACCTGCGCCTGACGGTCAACACGATCCAGAATGCGGTGCAGGTGCCGGTCACGGCGCTGCGCCACGGTACCGACGGCGACTTCGTCTATGTGCTTGACGCTGCCAAGCGCACCGTGTCGCTGCGCACCGTCACGCGCGGCCAGGCGACCGTGGACAAGGTGCAGATCGCCAGCGGCCTGAAAGCCGGCGAGCAGGTGATTACCGAAGGCGCCGACCGCTTGCGCGATGGCGCGAGCGTGGTGCTGCCGGGCGATAAACCGGGCGGCGCGCGTGGCGCGGGGCAGGGCGCACGCCAGGGCGCAGGCCGGCCAGCGCAGGGAGCGCAGCGATGATGGTGCGGCATTGCGCGCACGGGAGCCACGCGTGAGCCCCTCCACCCCCTTTATCCAGCGCCCGGTCGCCACCGCATTACTGATGCTGGCGATCGTGCTCTCGGGCCTGGTCGGCTACCGCTTCCTGCCGCTGGCCGCGCTGCCGCAGGTCGACTTCCCGACCATCCAGGTGCAGACGCTGTACCCGGGCGCCAGTCCCGAAGTCATGGCGCGCACCGTCACCGCGCCCCTCGAACGCCAGTTCGGCCAGATGGCCGGTTTGACCCGCATGAGTTCCACCAGCGCTGCCGGCGTGTCGATGGTCACGCTGCAGTTCGCACTGGGCGAGACGCTCGACGTGGCCGAGCAGGAAGTGCAGGCCGCGATCAATGCCGGTGGCTCGCTGCTGCCGACCGATCTGCCGGCGCCGCCCGTCTACGCCAAGGTCAATCCGGCCGACGCGCCGGTGCTCACGCTCGCGATCACGTCCGACACGCTGCCGCTGACCGAAGTCCAGAACCTCGTCAACACGCGCCTGGCCCTGAAGATCAGCCAGGTCTCCGGTGTGGGCCAGGTGTCGCTGTCCGGCGGCCAGCGCCCGGCCGTACGCATCCAGGCCGATACTGCCGCCCTCGCATCGTATGGCCTGGGCCTCGACACGCTGCGCACCGCGATCACCGCCGCCAACGCCAACAGCGCCAAGGGCAGCTTCGACGGCCCGACGCGTTCGTACGCGATCAATGCCAACGACCAGCTGGTCACGGTGCCCGATTACCAGAACCTGATCGTCGCCTACCGCAACGGCGCGCCGGTCAAGCTGCTCGAGGTGGCGAAGGTCGTCGACAGCGCCGAGAACGTGCGCCTGGGCGCCTGGGCCAATATGAAGCCTGCCATCATCCTGAACGTGCAGCGCCAGCCGGGTGCGAACGTCATCGCCACCGTGGACGCGATCAAGGCGCGCCTGCCCGAACTGCAGGCCGGCCTGCCTAGCGCGTTGCGCATGGATGTGCTGAGCGACCGCACCACGGGCATTCGCGCCTCGGTCAAGCACGTGCAGATCGAGCTGGTGCTGGCCGTGATCATGGTGGTGCTGGTGATCTTCGCGTTCCTGCACGACCTGCGCGCAACCGTGATTGCCAGCCTGGCCGTGCCGATCTCGCTGATCGGCAGCTTCGGTGTCATGTACCTGCTTGGCTACAGCCTGAACAACCTGTCGCTGATGGCGCTGACGATTGCGACCGGCTTTGTCGTCGACGATGCGATCGTGATGATCGAGAACATTGCGCGCTATATCGAGAAAGGCGAGGCGCCGATGGCAGCTGCGATCAAGGGCGCCACGCAGATCGGCTTCACGATCATTTCGCTGACCGTCTCGCTGATCGCCGTGCTGATCCCGCTGCTGTTCATGGGCGACGTGGTCGGCCGCCTGTTCCGCGAATTTGCCGTCACGCTGGCCATCACGATCCTGATCTCGGGCGTGGTCTCGCTCACGCTCGTGCCGATGATGGCCGGGCGCTGGCTGCGCAGCCACGAGAATGAAAAACCAAGCCGCTTCGCCGTCAAGTTCCAGGCCTTCTTCGACCGCGTGATCGCGCGCTACGACGTGATGCTGGGCTGGGTGTTGAAGCGCCAGGGCCTGACCTTGCTGGTGGCTCTGGCCACCGTGGTACTGACTGCCGTGATGTGGACAATCATCCCGAAAGGGCTGTTCCCGACCCAGGACACCGGCCAGCTGCAGGCGCGCGTGCAGGCACGCCAGTCGATCTCGTACACGGACATGGCCAAGCTGCAGCAGGAAGCGGCGCGCCGCATCATGCAGGACGCGGCGGTCGAATCGGTCGCGTCGTACGTCGGCGTCGACGCGGCCAACAACACGATGCTCCATACCGGCACCATGCTGATCAACCTGAAAGCCGATCGTGGCGACCAGGCCGAAACGATGGTGCGCCTGCGCGAACGCGTGGCGGGTGTGGCGGGGCTGCAGCTGTTCCTGCAGCCCACGCAGGATCTGACGATCGACGCCGAAAGCGGCCCGACCCAGTACCGCTTCTCGGTCGAAGGCGCCGACACTGACTTGGTCAACGAGTGGGCACGCAAGCTCACGACCAGGATCGGCACCTTGCCCGAGCTGCGCACGGCCGTCACCGATGCCGGTGCGACCGGCGCTGCCGCCTTCATCGACATCGACCGCGACACGGCCTCGCGCCTGTCGATCACGGCCGCGTCGATTGACGATGCGCTGTATAGCGCCTACGGCCAGCGCATCGTCTCGACGATCTTCACCGAGACCAACCAGTACCGCGTGATTCTCGAGGCGCAGCAGGACAAGGCGATGTCGATCACCGCGCTGGGCCGGCTGCAACTGCGCACCGGCTCCGGCCAGTCGACCCCGCTGTCGGCGGTGGCCACGATCAGTGAGCGCCAGGCGCCGCTGCAGGTGATCCACGTGGCGCAGTACCCGGCGGCTACAGTCGGTTTCGACACCGCGGCCGGCGCGTCGCTGGGCGATGCGGTGGCCGCAATCCGCGCCGCTGCCGTCGACCTTGGCATGCCGGCCTCGGTCAGCATGACGTTCCTGGGCGCGTCCGGCGCCTACGAGTCGTCGCTGTCGAACCAGTTGTGGCTGATCATGGCGGCCGTCGTCTGCGTCTACATCGTGCTGGGCGTGCTGTATGAAAGTTATATCCACCCGCTGACCATCCTGTCGACGCTGCCGTCGGCCGGCGTGGGCGCGCTGCTGGCGCTGTGGGTCAGCGGCCAGGGGTTGGGCGTGATCGGCATCATCGGCATGATCCTGTTGATCGGCATCGTCAAGAAGAACGCGATCATGATGATCGACTTTGCGATCGAGGCCGAGCGCGAAGAAGGCAAGTCGCCGCTCGACGCGATCCGCCAGGCGGCCTTGCTGCGCTTCCGCCCGATCCTGATGACGACGCTGGCGGCGCTGTTTGCGGCCGTGCCGCTGATGCTGGGCACGGGCGAGGGCGCCGAGCTGCGCCGCCCACTGGGCCTGGCGATGTTCGGTGGCCTGGTCCTGAGCCAGCTGCTGACGTTGTTTACGACGCCTGTCATCTACCTGGCGTTCGATCGCACCGCGCGCCGCCTGACCGGCAAAGCGCCGCACAAGACCGAGGGGGCGGGCGCATGAACCTGTCGCGCCCCTTCGTCGAACGGCCGATCGCCACGGTGCTGCTGACGATCGGCATCGCGCTGGCCGGCATCGCCGCCTACTTCGTGCTGCCGGTGGCGCCGCTGCCGCAGGTCGACTACCCGACCATTTCGGTGTCGGCGTCGCTGCCGGGTGCCAGTCCGGAAACGATGGCGTCGAGCGTGGCCACGCCGCTCGAACGGCGTCTTGGCGCGATTGCCGGCGTCAATGAAATGACATCCAGCAGCGGCACCGGCTCGAGCCGGATCAACCTGCAGTTCGAACTCAATCGCCAGATCGATTCCGCCGCGCGCGAAGTGCAGGCGGCGATCAGCGCCTCGCGCGCCGACCTGCCGGCCACGCTGCGCAGCAATCCGACCTACCGCAAAGCCAACCCTTCAGATGCGCCGGTGCTGATCCTGGCGCTGACATCCAAGACCAAAGAGCCGGCCGAGATTTTCGAGTCGGTCTCGAACCTCGTGCAGCAGCGCCTGGCGCAGGTCAAGGGCGTCGGCGAAGTGGAAATCGGCGGCGGCTCGCTGCCGGCCGTACGCGTCGAACTGGTGCCGTATTCGCTGAACCGCTATGGCGTCTCGGCCGAGGACGTGCGCGCCGCGATCCAGGCCACCAACCCGAACCGCCCCAAGGGCGAGATCGACGGCAACGGCAACCGCCTGCAGATCTATTCGCAGCCGGCTGGCGGCGATGGCCGCAGCGCCGCCGATTACAAGGACCTCGTGGTCGCGTGGCGCAATGGCGCCGCCGTGCGCCTGTCCGACGTGGCCACCGTGTTCGATGGCCCAGAAAACATCTACACGCTGGGCCTGTTCAACGGGCGGCCCGCCGTCATCGTGCTGGTCACGCGCCAGCCTGACGCGAACGTCATCGAGACCGTCGACGGCATCCGCGACCTGCTGCCGTCGCTGCAGGCGCAACTGCCCGGCGACATCCAGTTGGCGATCGCGTCGGACCGCACCAATTCGATCCGCGCCTCGCTGCACGAGATCGAATTCACGCTCGTGCTGTCGATCGTGCTGGTGGTGGCCGTGGTCAGCGTGTTCCTGCGCAGCCTGCGCGCCACCGTGATTCCCGCGGTGGCCACGGTGGTCTCGCTGCTGGGCACCTTCGGCGTCATGTATGCGCTGGGCTTTTCGCTCAACAACCTGTCGCTGATGGCGCTGACGGTGGCCGCCGGCTTTGTCGTCGACGATGCCATCGTGGTGCTGGAAAATACGGCGCGCCATATCGAGAACGGCATGGACCGCATGGCGGCGGCATTGCTGGGTGCGCGCGAAGTAGGCTTCACGGTGCTGTCGATTTCACTGTCGCTGGTGGCCGTGTTCATCCCGCTGCTGTTCATGGGCGGGCAGGTGGGGCGTCTGTTCCGCGAATTCGCCGTCACGCTGTCGGCGGCGGTCATGATTTCGCTCGTGATCTCGCTGACCACCACGCCGATGATGTGCGCCTGGCTGCTGCGTCCCGAAGACAAGGACAAGAAGCCGGGGCGCCTCGCGCGCTGGTCCGAAGGTGGCTTCGCGCGCGTGCTGCGCGTCTACGAGCATGCGCTGGACTGGGCGCTGGCCAGCAAGGTGCTGGTCATGATCATCCTGCTGTTTACGGTTGGTCTGAACATATACCTGTTTACCAATGCACCGAAGGGCTTCTTCCCGCAGCAGGATTCGGGCCAGATGAATGGCGGCATCCGCGCCGACCAGAGCATCTCGTCGCAGGCGATGCAGAAGAAGATTTATCAGCTGGTCGAGATCATCCGCAAGGATCCGGCCGTCGAGACGGTGGTTGCGTTCACGGGCGGCGGGCGCGCCGGCGGCGGCTTCATGTTCGTCAACCTGAAACCCGTGAGCGAGCGCGATGTCGCGGCGCAAGCCGTGATCGCGCGCCTGCGGCCGCAACTGGCCAAGGTCACGGGCATCTCGATCTTCCTGAACCCCGTGCAGGATTTGCGCATGGGCGGGCGTTCGAGCAATTCGACCTACCAGTACACGCTCAAGAGCGACAACGCCGAAGACCTCAAGCTGTGGGCTGCCAGACTGGCCGAGGCGATGAAAGCGCAACCGGCGCTGGTCGACGTCGACACCGACCAGGCCGAAAACGGCGTGGAAACCTATGTCACCATCGACAAGGAGAGTGCGGCGCGCATGGGCATCACCACGCGCGACGTGACCAATGCGCTGTACAACGCGTTCGGTCAGCGCCAGGTGGCGAACATCTACGATGAGCTGAACCAGTACCACGTCGTGATGGGTGTGGCGCAGAAGTATGCGCAGTCGCCCGAAGCGCTGAAGGACGTGTACGTGCCGGCGCGGGCCGCCGGCGGGAGCCAGAACGTGGTCTCGTCCAGCACCGGCACGGCCGCCGCCGCCGGCGCTGCGGGCGCAGCGACATCGGCGACCGCGAGCCTGACGGCGGCGCGCGATCCGTCCGGCGGCCAGGCGCTGGCCGACAGCGCCGCGACGATGGTGCCGCTGTCGGCGATCGCCAGCTTCGCCGAAAGCGCGACCGCCACCTCGGTCAGCCACCAGGATGGCGAACTGGCCACCACGGTGTCGTACAACCTGAACGAAGGCTTCACGCTGACCGACGGTGAAGCCGCCGTGCGCCAGGCCGAAGCCGACATCGGCATGCCGACCAATGTGCGCGGCAGTTCCCAGGGCACCGCTGCGGCGGCGCAGGCATCGAGCCAGGAGCAGCCGCTGCTGATTTTGGCTGCCATTATCGTCATCTACATCGTGCTCGGGATCCTGTATGAAAGCCTGATCCACCCGATCACCGTGCTCTCGACACTGCCGTCGGCGGGTGTGGGCGCGGTGCTGGCGCTGTTGCTGTTCAAGATGGAGTTCTCGATCATCGCGCTGATCGGCGTGTTCCTGTTGATCGGCATCGTGAAAAAGAATGCGATCCTGATCATCGACTTCGCGCTGGAGGCCGAACGCGCACGGGGCCTTACCGCAATGGAAGCGGTGCGCGAAGCCTGCATGCTGCGCTTCCGCCCGATCCTGATGACGACGCTGGCCGCCGCGCTGGGGGCTTTGCCGCTGGCAATCGGCTTCGGCGAAGGCTCCGAATTGCGCCGGCCGCTGGGCATCGCCATTATCGGCGGCCTGGTCGCGAGCCAGCTCCTGACCCTGCTTACCACGCCGGTCGTGTATGTCTTGCTCGACAAGCTGCGCACCCGCAAACCCGATGAACACGCTTTGACCCGCCACCCGCACGACGTCGATCCGACGCCGGGTATCGGTCCATCGCTCGCCAAACCATGATGCCCATGCAAATCTCTGCTTCCCTGCGCCTGACCGTTCTCGCACTGGCCCTCGGCCTTGGCGGCTGCGCCGTCGGGCCGGCCTATGAACGGCCTGCCGCGCTGCCGGCCGGTCCGCTGCCCGCTGCCTACAAGGGCGTCAACGCGCCACTGCCGGGCTGGGCGCCCGCCGCGCCCGCCGACGCGCTCGAACGCGGTCCCTGGTGGCAGCTGTTCAACGATCCGGAACTCGATCGCCTCAGCCGTCAGGTCGAGGCGGCCAACCAGAACATCGCCGTGGCCGTGGCCAACTACGCGCAGGCGCGTGCCATTGTCGCGCAGCAGCGCGCGTCGCTGTTCCCGGTGGTGTCGCTTGGCGCCGGCGGCGACCGCGCCGGCGGTGGTAGTGTCGACACCAACCGCGGCGCCGCCAGCGCCTACCGCCTGCAGATCGGCGCGAGCTGGGAGCCGGACGTGTTCGGCCGCCTGCGCACGGCCGTCGATGCGGCCGAAGCCAGCGCCCAGGCCAGCGCCGCCGACCTGGCCAGCGTGCGTCTCGCGGCGCTTGGCGAGCTGGCCATCAACTACTTCTCGCTGCGCCAGACGGACGCCCAGATCGGCATGCTCACGGCCACCATCGAAGGCTACGAACGGGTGCTCCAGATCACGTCGAACCGCTTTGCGGCCGGCGTCTCGGCGCGCTCGGACGTGCTGCAGGCGCAGACCCAGCTGGCCACGGCGCGCAGCGACGCGCTTGGCCTTGCGCGCTCGCGCGCTGAACTCGAACATGCGATTGCGGTGCTGGTCGGCCAGAGCCCGTCGAGCTTCGCGCTGGCCAGCACGCCATGGCAGGTGGTGGTGCCGGCCGTACCGGTGGGCGTGCCATCCACACTGCTGCAGCGCCGGCCCGACATCGCCGCCGCCGAACGCGATGTGGCGGTGGCCAATGCCGACATCGGCATCGCCCGCTCGGCCTACTTCCCGACCTTCGGGCTGTCGGCTTCGTACGGCAACAACACGAGCCGCGTGGGCGACCTGTTCTCGCTGTCGAACTCGGCCTGGTCGTTTGGCCTGTCGGCGGCGCAGACGCTGTTCAATGCCGGCGCCACGCGCGCCAGCGTTGAAGGCGCCGAGGCGCGCCAGCAGGCCACCGTGGCCAACTACCGCCAGGTGGTGCTGACGGCGTTCGCCGATGTCGAAAACGGCCTGGCCGCCACCCGCGTGCTCGAGCAACAGCAACAGTTGCGCGTCGAGGCTGCCGAAGCGGCGGGCCTGGTCGAAGAGCAGATCCTGAACCGCTACAAGTCGGGGCAGGTGAGCTATACCGAGGTGGTGCAGGCGCAGGTCACGGCGCTCAATGCGCGGCGCCAGCTGGTGCAGGTGCAGGCCGACCGCCAGACGGCCGCCGTGTCGCTGATCCAGGCGCTGGGCGGCGGCTGGGTCGAGGGCAGCATCGACAACGCACCGGCAATTGTCAATTGAGCCGCGTCTGGGCTTACAATGACGCATCCGAGGCTCGAGCGACTTTATGAAAAAATGGATTGACCGTATGCTGGGCGCCGACAAGACGCCAGCCGTGGACGCGAGCGAACCGCCGGCCGGTGAACCTGCGGCCGATCTGGCCGTGCAGGTCGACGGTGCGTATTACCGCTGGCTGACCGCATCGGCCGGTTACGAAGCCACGCCCGACGTCGAAGAACACCTGCTGGACCTGGTGCGTACGCTGGCGCTCGATCCGAACGCGGCCAGCGGCCTGGTGCCGCGTATCCCCGAACTGATCCCGGAACTGCTGCGCGACCTGGCCGACGATGCCGTATCGCAGGGCGCGCTCGCGCGCTCGGTCGAGCGCGACACGGTGCTGGTGGCCGAGGTGATCCGCGAAGCCAATAGCGCGTATTACCGCCCGCTGCAGCCCATCAAGTCGCTCGATGCCGCGCTGTTGATGCTCGGTCAGAATGGCTTGCGCATGCTGCTGGCGCGGATCGCGTTTCGTCCGCTGTTGCGCATGGCCGACACCGGCTTTGCGCGCCACGCCGCGCCGCTCGTCTGGCATCAGGCCGAGAAGTGCGCGCTGGCGTCGAGCCTGATGGCGCCGGGCATGGCTGCCGGCGTGTTTGAAGCTTATCTGGCTGGCCTGATGCAGAACCTGGGCTTGCTGGTGGCGTTCCGCCTGGCCGAGCGCGCAGCCGAAGCGGGCAAGATTCCCGGCTCGAGCGAATTCGGTGCCCGTTTGTTTGCCGTCAGCCGCGGTCTGTCGGCGTCGATCGCAGCGCATTGGGAGTTCCCGCCGGATGTCGTGCATGCCATCGCCAGTACCGGCACGCCGGCTGCATCGGCACTGGGCCGGGCGCTGGAGCGGGGCGACCAGATCGCCAAGCTGCACGTGCTGATCGATGCCCACGTCGTCGCGGAGGACGACAACCTCGTCACCGATGGCCTGAACAGCTTCGAACGGCGCTGCCTGGGCAAGCTGGCCGATGTGAGAAGCTAGCTCAGGGCCCCGGGCAAATCCGGTTGCGCCCACCCTGTTTGGCCGTGTAGAGCATCGCATCGGCCTGCACGAACAGTTCGTTTTCGCTGCGCTGCGCCGGAAACGCCGCCAGGCCGCCGCTGAACGAAAAGTACCGTTCATCGCCCGGCGCGACCTGGAACGCGATGGCACCGAAGGCCGCGCGCAGCGCATCCAGGCGGGCCCAGGCCTGCGCGAGCGTGCAATCCCAGAACACCACCACGAATTCTTCGCCACCAAAGCGACTGAGCAGATCGCGCTCGGCCATCTGCGGCGCCAGGCACAGGCATAGCCGCTTGATGACGATGTCGCCGAAATGGTGGCCCCACGTGTCGTTGATGGTCTTGAACTTGTCGATGTCGATGACGCCGAATGCCAATGGCTTGTCTTCCAGCGTGGCCTGGCGGATCAGGTCCTGGGTCTTGCGCCGCAGCCCGACCTTGTTGAGCAGGCCCGTGGCGCGGTCCTTGCCGATCAAATCCTTGTTGACGCGGATCTTGGCTGCGCGGTTGGCCAGTTGCGCTTCGAGCATGCCCGAGCCGGTGTCGGGCAACACCGCATCGAAGCCATCGCCCAGTGCGCGCCGGGCCAGGGCGTCGTCCGGGCGACGCTGCAGGAGCACGATTTCGCGCACCGGATCGGCCTCGATATTCTTTTGGATCACGCGCGCCAGGGCGTCCACCCGCAGATAGTCGCTGTCGGGGATCAAGACCAGATCCGGTTGCAATTCCTTGACGCGCAGGTGCAGTGTCGATGGCTCGGCGTGGTAACTGACGTCGATGCGCTGGTCGCGCAGCGCCGCATCATCGAGGCTGCCGGGCAGGCCGAGCGTGACCAGTGTGACGGCATCGCCCCGTTTGCTCTGGACGAACAGGTTGAACAGTTTGTCGACCAGCACATCGTTGGCGATCGGTTTTTCGGCATACGCCAGGCAATGGCTGTCGACCAGCCGCTGCTGCAGCAGGAAGCGGCTGCCCTGGCGGCTCGATTGCAGGTACACGTAGCTGTGACCGGGCGGCAGGCGCGCCAGCAATTCACCCAGCATCAGCGTCTTGCGCGCATCCTGCAGGTCGGCCTGCATATTGTGCAGGGTATCGAGGTCGATCACGAACAGGCTGGCGCCGCGATCGGCGTCGACGGCCGCGACATATTGCGCCAGCTCGCTGAAGAAGCGGATATCGAAATCGTATTTGTGCGCGTGCAGCAGCAACTCTGCCCGGTTATCCTTGATGAAGAAACTCTGGCACAGATACAGGACAGTATGTCGGTACAGTGGCGACTCGCTTGTCATGTTTGCATGCCTTCCCTGAATGCCTGTCTTGCAAAACGACAATATTACATCCTGCCAGACCAATATGACGCGGTGTTGACGCGGCCGAACCGGCCGTCGCGTGGCCAACATTCCGACACCGTTTTGACACAACGGCGATATACTCCCGCATTGCATTTTTCATCCAGGGTGTTGTCTTGTTCAAATCGATTTTCCTGCCTGTCGCCCTCCTGGGCGCCGCGACCGCCGCCTTTGCCGACGAAGGCCAGTGGCAACCGCACCAGCTGCCGCAGCTCTCGTCCGAACTGAAACGTATCGGTATCACGATGCCGGCCGCGAAGCTGGCCGATCTGGGCAAGCATCCGATGAGCGCGATGGTGTCGCTCGGTGGCTGCTCGGCCTCGTTCGTGTCGCCCGATGGTCTGGTGGTCACGAACCACCACTGCGCCTACGGTGCGATCCAGCGCAATTCGACTCCGGAGCAGAACTACATCGTCAACGGCTTTTTGGCCAAAACCCGCGCCGAAGAACTGCCGGGTGGCCCGAACACGCTGATCTATGTGACTGAAAAGGTCGAGAATGTCACCAAGCGCGTGCTGGATGGCCTGAGCCCCACGCTGTCGGGCAGCGAGCGCCATGCGCTGGTGGCCGCGCGCGTGAAAGCCTTGATCGCCGAATGCGAGACCGACAAATCGACGCGCTGCTCGGTGCCGGCGTTTCACCGCGGCCTGGAGTACTACCGCATCAAGCAGCTGATGATCCGCGACGTGCGCCTGGTGCACGCGCCGTCCGACCGCATCGGCAACTTCGGCGGTGACATCGACAACTACGAGTGGCCGCGCCAGACGGGTGATTACTCATTCCTGCGCGCTTACGTCGGCAAGGACGGCCGTCCGGCCGACCCGTCGCCGGACAACGTCCCGTACCGCTCGAAGGACTTCCTGGTGGTGTCGGCCGAAGGCCTGAAGAACGGCGATCCGATCCTGCTGGCCGGCTATCCGGGCCGCACCAGCCGCTACAAGCTGCCAAGCGAGATCCGCTTCGCGCGCGACGTCGATTTCCCGGCCAAGGCAGCCACGATCACGGCCGACCTGGCCACCATCGCCGCTGCAACCAAGGACAATCCCGCCTGGGACGTGCGCTACGCGAGTGTAGCCAAGAGCCTGAACAACGTGCTGAAAAAGACGCAGGGCCTGATGGACGGCTTCGCGCGCAAGGACATCGCCGCCATCAAGGACGTGCAGGACGCCGAGCTCCGCACCTGGCAGCAAAGCCACGCCGGCGCGAACAAGAACCTGCTGACCGAACTGGACGCCGTGATCGCCCGCGACATGGCGCTGCAACGCCAGGAAGCCGCCTGGAACGAAGCGACCCACAGCGACCTGCTCAAGAGCGCGCGCACGCTGTACCGCCTGGCCCTTGAGCGCCAGAAGCCGGACGCAGAGCGCGAAGGCGGCTACCAGGAACGCGACCTGTCGTTCATCAAGGCGCGCCTGACGCGGCTCGAGCAATCGTTCGTGCCAAGCGTGGACGAAGCGCGCTTCAAGGCTGCGCTGGGCCGCTACGCGCGCATCGATGGCGCCGTGCGCCCGCAAGGCATCGACGCGCTGCTGCCAACCGAAGCGGCGCTGCCGGCGCTGTACCGCAGCAGCGAGCTGGCCGACACCGCCAAGCGCCTGGCCTGGATCGGCAAGGACCCGCAGGCCTTCCGCGCCTCGAACGACCCCTTCATCGCGCTGGCCGTGCGCCTGCACGACGCCGGCATGGCGCTGGAAAATCAGCGCAATGAGATCGACGGCAATCTCGAACGCGTGATCCCGCAATACATGGCGGCCGTGATCGCATTCAAGACGTCGCAGGGCAAGCCGGTCTACCCGGACGCCAACTCGACGCTGCGCGTGACCTACGGCACGGTGTCGCCATACGCACCGCGCGACGGCCTGCTGAAAGGGCCATTCACGACCGTCGAAGGCATTCTTGAAAAAGAAACCGACAAGGACCCGTTCATCGTCCCGGCCGCGCTCAAGCAAGCCATCCAGGGCAAGCGTTACGGCGTGTTCAAGGACAAGGCACTGGGCACCGTGCCGGTCAACTTCCTGTCGAGCGCCGATACCACGGGCGGCAATTCGGGTTCGGCCGTGATGAACGGGCGGGGTGAGCTGGTGGGCCTGAATTTCGATTCGACCTATGAATCGATCACCAAGGACTGGTATTTCGATACCGCCATCACGCGCGCGATCCACGTGGATATCCGCTACATGCTGTGGGTGATGAAAGAGGTCGATCATGCCGACAACCTGCTCAAGGAAATGACGATCAAGTATCCGAAGAACTAAGTCGGGTACGTCCGCATGAACGAACCCCTTGTCCTCGCCGGCCTGGTGACGTCACCGCTCGAACTGATCTCGTTCCTGCTGGCTGTCATCACGGTCGTGCTCAACATCCGCCAGAAGCACTGGGCCTGGCTGTTCTCGATCGTATCGTCGGCCACTTACGCGGTGGTGTTCTTCGAGGCGCGGCTGTATGGCGACATGGGGCTGCAGTTCGTGTTCATCGGCGCGTCGATCTGGGGCTGGAGCATGTGGCTGCGCGGCGCCGGCAATGCGCCGCTGGTCGTCACGCGACTGCGGCCTGGCACCCGCGCCTGGGTGCTCGTCGCCTGGTTCGCCGGCTTCGTGCTGCTCTCGACCTTCCTCGATCATTTCACCGACACCGACGTGCCGCACGCAGATGGCTTCCTGACCGCCGGCAGCCTGATGGGGCAACTGCTCCTGGCGCGCAAAAAGATCGAGAACTGGCACATCTGGATTGCCGTCGACATCCTGTATGTGGGCCTGTATGTCTACAAGGGCCTGATGCTCACGGCCGTGCTGTATGGCGTGTTCGTATTACTGGCCATCGCCGGCCTGCGCGCCTGGGCGGCGCATGCGGAGAAGCGGGCATGAAGATGCCCGTTGCCGGTGTGGATGGAGTAGCCCGGATTGCGATCCTGGGGGCCGAATCGTCGGGCAAGTCCACGCTGTCCGAAGCGCTGGCGCGCCGCTATGACACGGTCTGGGTGCCGGAATACCTGCGCGAATTCGTCGAGGTTCAGGCCCGCGTGCCGCGCGAGCAGGACCAGTTCGGCATCGCGCGCACGCAACTGGCACGCGAGGATGCAGCAGCCAGCGTCGCACGGCGCTACCTGTTCTGCGACACGACAGCCCTGATGACGGCGTTGTACAGCCAGGTGTACTGGGGCAGGGTGGATGCGCAACTGGCGCACCTCGCCGCACGCCATGCCTACACCGTCACATTGGTGACGGCGCCCGACGGCCCATGGGAGCCGGACGGCCTGCAGCGCGAATCGGAGGAGGTGCGCCAGATGGTGCACCGGATGCTGCTCGAGACGCTCGCCACGCGCGGCATCGCCTACACCATCCTGGCAGGCGACCTGCCGCAGCGCATGGCGCAAGTGGAACAGCTGCTCGCTGCGCCCTGAATGATGCTTGCGGCACGCGTGCCGTCCCATTGATTTCCGTCATGCTTACGTTCAGCGCTGCGCCGTTATGCAGAGACACGGCCGATCGGCGGCAAATAGTTCGCTCGACCTGACTATTTGTTTCTTTGTGGCATTACAATATGCCACTTTCTGAACACGGGGCGGAACGCGATGAAAAATTGGATTGGTCGCTTGCTGGGCGGCGCGGAGAAAGAAACCGTCGTGCCCGCAGCCGTCGGCGCAGCACTGACAGGCGAAGACAGTCAAGCCATGGCGACCGAGGTTCATGCCACTTATTACCGCTGGCTGACGGCCAGCAGCCGCTGCGCGGCGTCGCCCGAACAGGAGGCGCAGATCCTGGACGAAGTGCGCTCGCTCGCCGCCGATCCTGTCTGTGCCTCCGGTCTCGTGCCACGCATCCCCGAACTGATCTCGCAGCTCCTGACCGCGCTGTCGGACGAAAACATCTCGACGGGCGCGCTGTCGGCCCAGGTGGGGCGCGACCTGGTGCTGGTTGCCGAAGTGATCCGCGAAGCGAACAGCGCCTATTACCGTCCGGTGACGCCCATCGAAACGCTCGAAGGCGCCGTCACGATGCTGGGACTGAACGGCTTGCGCATGCTGCTCGCGCGCATCGCGTTTCGCCCGCTGCTGCGCGTGACGACGCAGGGCGTGGCGCGCAAGGTGGCCCCGGTCGTCTGGAAGCATGCCGAACGCTGCGCGTTCGCCGCCAGCGTCATGGCGCCGGGGCTCTCCGCCGGCGTGTTCGAGTCCTATCTCGCGGGCCTGATGCACAATCTGGGATTGCAGGTGGCGTTCCAGGTGGCCGACCGCGTCTGCGAAGGCAAGGTGCCGGGCTCCGGCGAATTCGGCATTGCCTTTTTTGCTGTCAGCCGCGAGCTGTCGGCGGTGATCGCCAGCCACTGGGATTTTCCGCCGGATGTCGTCAAGGCCATCGCGCAGGCGCATGAACCGGAGGGTTCGCATCCGGCGCAGGCGCTGGCGCTGGGGGACAGGATCGCGACGTTGCGCTTGCTGCTGGATGCGGGTGTGATTGGTGATGATGATCCGCTCGTGATGCAGGGGTTGAATGGGTTTGAGCGGCGCTGTTTGGGCAAGTTGCTGGAGTTGTCGGACTGAGTCTGTGTCAGTCCAGGCGTACAGCTGGAGAATGCTGCGCCACGCTCGAGTCGCTCATCTTACAGACAAGGAGTCCTTGCGATATCCCGGCAGACCTGCGTCTCGTGACCAGACAGGTATGTGGCGCGAGACCGACGCGCCTTCCTGATTTCTCTGGCTGACCAAGAGATCGGTCAATAGTCGGCACGGCGGTATTCCCCGTGCATGGACAGTCAGATACCTCAAAGTTACGATCTCTTCCATCTATTCGACAAGCATTCGGCACATCCTGTTCTGCTCATCGCAGCGGTGCAATGTGTCGATGACTACGTCAATCAGAGATGGAGGTTACCTAAGCATGGACGGTCTGCATCCATCCCAGTCTCTTGGTCAGGCATTGATTTGCCAGCACAATCGACTCCTCAAACTCACCACGAGTCTCGGTGACGACGTATTGCTGCCGCAGCGTGTGATGGGACACGACAGATTGGGGCGCAGTTATGAATACGTAGTTGACACGGTCTCGGTGCTCAGAGATATCGAGCTGAAAGAGCTCATCGCGCGCCCAGTCACGCTGTGGATCCAGCAGGCGGACCGGTCGTATCTTCCGGTCAGTGGCTATGTCCATACTGTCAAACGATTGGGGAGCGACGGCGAGCTCACTTTTTGCCAACTGACGTTCGCGCCATGGCTGCACTTTCTGAGATTTCGACGCGATGCCCGGTTGTGGCAAGAAAAACCCGCTGACGACATGCTGGTTGACGTCTTTGCCGCACATCCGCAGGCCCAAGGGCATTTTCGTTTTGAGGTCAGGAGGCCAGCATTGCGCCGCTCATATTGCACGCAGTATGAAACAGACTGGCATTTTGTACACCGCCTGATGGAAGAAGAAGGCTGGTACGGCTTTCACGAACAAAAAGCGGATGGCTCCGGGCACATCCTAGTTATCACCGATTCGCCTAATCAGCTGGAACCATTGACGCAGCAACGTGTTTTTTTTCATGCCGCCGCGACAGAGGACGAAGCGCACAAGATCGTGCACTGGAGCGCCAGCCGCTTTCTGACGTCAACCCGACTTAGGACCCAATCGGACAATTACAAGTCCCCCAATTCTCCGATGCGGACGGAGACCTGGGTACTTCCCGAATATGGCGATCTCCCGAGCCAACTGGAGATATACGAATACACGGGTGCTTATACATTTTCCAAACGCGACCAAGGCGTTTGGCAGGCGCGTATTCGTGTCGAACAGTGGGAGTCGAGCATAAAGCGCTTCTATGGCGTTTCGTCGGTACGCTCGATGCAGTCCGGTCGCTGGTTCATGCTGGAAGACCACCCGGCGCACCGCTACGATACAGATGAAGACCGTGAATTCATGATAATTGCGGTTGATTGGTGCATCGAGAACAATTTGCCGCTGTCGCAGCGGGCACGGGAGTTTCCCGGTAGCCTCGCGGCCCAAATGGACGCATTCAAAGTGTCCATTGGACGTGATGCCGAGAATGGACCAGCCAATAGTTCAGGTGGTGCCGTCAGGGCGCAGACTGGCCATTGCTTCAATCGCTTCGAAGTCCAGCGCCGTAAAGTTCCCTTTCGAAGCCCGTTCGAGCATCCAAAGCCGATGCTTCATCCGCAGACCGCCGTCGTGGTTGGCCCGGAAGGGCAGGAAATTTTCACCGACAAGTTCAATCGCGTGAAAGTCCGTCTGCGCTGGGATCGGATCAATCCCGCCAATGAAAGAGCCTCATGCTGGGTACGTGTCAGCTACCCTAACGCGGGTCAGCACTGGGGCGCACTGAATGTACCGCGCATTGGACAAGAGGTGATCGTCACTTTCTTAAATGGCGACGCAGACCGCCCCGTCATCACGGGGCGCCTGTACAACGATCTCCAGGTGCCGCAGTGGCATTCAAATGGCAGGATGTCGGGTTTCAAATCCAAGGAATTCGAGGGTAGGGGTTTTAATCAGCTTGTGATGGATGACACGAACTCTCAAAACCGGGTGCATCTGTACAGCACCAATACCCATGCACAGCTCAATCTCGGTTACTTAGTAAGTCAAATCGGCAACGAACGCAGACGTTTCTTTGGGGCCGGGTTCGCTCTGAGTACGGATGACTACGGCGCGATCGTCACGCACAAAGGCCTGTACATCAGCACGTATGGTCGACCCGGTGCGCAAGGTACCCAACTCGACGCGATCGAAGCGACAACCAGACTCAAGGCAGGCTCTTCGCTAACCAAAGCACTGTCTGACACCGCATGTAATGCGGGGGCGGATGCGTTGGTCGGGCAGGGTGCACTCAACCACTTTATCGAGGCAACGCAGGAGCGTTATTCGGGCGACGGGCAAGGCGACGCCAACCGGTTCAAGGAACCGATATTGTTGGCCGCCTCTGCGGATGGGCTGGGTCTGACGAGTGCAAAAGGCACGCACGTGCATGCGGGGGAAGAAGTGACGGTGTCGTCAGGCCTGGATACTAACCTCGCCGTAGGCAGGAGCTTGCTAGCCAGTGTCGCAGAGAAGGTCAGCCTGTTCGCTGCAAACGCAGGCATTAAACTGTTTGCGGCGAAGGGCAAAGTCCAGGTCCAGGCTCAGAGCGACGATCTTGACATCATTGCGGAGAAGGTCCTGCGTCTGCTGTCGACCACGTCTCGCATCGAGATTCATGCGAAAGATGAAGTGATGCTGTCTGCTGGCGGCTCGTCCATCAGGATCAATGCAAGTGGCGTCACTGAATCGACTTCCGGCACATCGACTGCCCATGCATCGCTGCACACCATGCTTGGACCGACAACGTCCAACTATGTGATGCCGCATGTGCAGAAGGCTGAGCTCGGCAAGACGGACCTGGAGTTTCGGCATTTGACAGATTGGGGCTCACCCCTCGCTGGCGCCGCCTAAAAGGCGACTTTGAGCGATGGAAGCACCCGCGAGGGCACACTCGATGCAATGGGGATTGCCCGCATCAGCGGCGTTCCTGCGGGGGCGGCGGCGAAGGTCGAGTACGACTATCGGCCGTTAGATGCCAGTTCGACTGTTTCTATCGAGCTGGACGACGATATAGATGAGTTGCTGAACTGGACAGCCGGAAATGCCAGCAAGAAGGGGGATGCATGAATAAGCCAATCCCTAAGGCAGACAGCGATTCGATTCTCGGCGACGCCTGGGGCCAAGTTGTCGGCTGTATGACATGGCTGCAAGCGGTCCTCTGTGGCGAGTTTGCTGATCATCGCCCGCTCTCGGCCGTCATCGCGGACATGCTTCTCAGTTTTGTGCCGGGGGTGGTCATCGTCACCAGCGCACGAGACGCCATTGCTGTCGTCTTGAGACTGGCATGCCATCCTGAAAAACGCGAAGAGTTGATGGAGTGGGTACTGCTTTGTTCCTGCCTGATCGTGATCGCGTTGCCGATAGCGATGGCAGCAGGTGGCGCAATTGTAGCCGGCGCTGGCGCCGCCGTCGGAGGGGTCGTGGGTTCCGAGCTTGCTGCTGCCCTGCGAGCAATCATGCTTTTGCTGATTAGAAAGTCGTCGACGCTGGTTGATCTTGTGCTGTTCTTGCAAAAGTTCATCAAAGGAGATGTATTGAAACTTCTGCGTGCCGTGAAGTTTATAACCTATGAAAAGGCGCTCCTTCGAGCACTGAACAAGATCATTGGCAAGCTTCGCGGCATTGTAGGCTCGCTTCGAGCGCATCTGGAAGGTCTTCGGTATTTCGATTCCGTCAAATCCACGATTGCCAGATTGACGGAGTGGGAAGGCAGGTTTTACAGTCTCCAGCAGGATGCGCTACGGCAGATTCCAAGGGCGCTAGGCGAGCTCGATGCACGGTTGGCGAAGGTGTTGGTGGAGACCTTACCAAAGGAGACTCACACTATTTCTTCAGGTATTCAAACGGAGAAAATAACGGTCGTAACTCCCGAAAAGCAGCGGGTACGTGATACGCCAGGAAAAATACTGGTAAAAACGGATGAAGAAGCTCATGCTGTTAGTAGAATAGTAAACCCTAAATCGGGGCCGACATCGGAAGTCAAGATCAAGGCGGCTGTTGATTCGAAAGCCACACTTAAAGACAGGCCAACACCCAGCAAGTCGCCCGATGAAACACGCAACACTAAGAAGCAGGCTGTTGGTGATGCAGCGATAGCACAGGATCGTGCGCGCATTACGATGTTGTCCAACGAAGGGAAAATTATCGAGGCGCGCTCGATTTTGCAACCCTATGTTGATGCTGCTAAAAATGCCAAAACTGTCGATGAAAAGAGGGCGGCAATGCGTGAAATCGTCGAGCGCTTAGACGTTTCATCTGATAAGGAAAAATTGTTTTGGTCGGGAAATAAAGAATTAGCTAGGAAAATCGCCAAGGAGCAAGGCAAAACGATATTGGAAGAAACCGCTGGCGGTAAGGTGATTGACGATTGGGCAGAGCTAAATTCAGTTTTCAGTTGGAATCCAAAGGATATGGCGCCACACGGCTGGGACCTGTGGGGAGAGGTTTCGCAGAATTATACAAGGGGAGTAACTGGAGAAATACACGCCTTACAGGATATTGGGGTGTTTCCGAAGGGAGGTCCAACTTGGCGAAATCGCGAATGGGCGCAGATAGTCCGTGAGCAGACAGTTACGGGTATTAATATTCATGGGATGGATAAAGCTGGGAATGAAATAGATGTAATTAGAATTGATCCATATGGCGAAGCCGCAAAAAAACTGTTCGGAGGATAGTATGAGTAATGCGTTTGAGGAGTTTCTCACGCAATTTAAAAAGACTGGCAGTGAAAAGGCTGATGGCTATAGTCATGATGCCTTCATTGGACTTACAGAGTTAGAGAAGAAAATTGTATTTGATTATTTAGCGTCAGAACTTCCATGGGGCATAGAATGGTTGTTTTTTCTTGACCCACAACGGGCTGCAGTTGTTGCAAAGAATAAAGAGGCAGAGGAGAGAGGTAATCGTTATGCTCATGTTTATCTGATTCAGAAGCAGTTAGTGAATCAGTGTGGCGAAATGGAATATCAGCAACACATGATTGATGATTACTACAATTACACTGATGAGATTAAGCCTCTAGTAGTAGATGCAATTGCGAAAACGCCAAGAAGCAACTCGTCGATTAATTTCTTCAAGAATCTTATTTTGGTGGAGTCTCATGAGGATGCATTGGCCAGTGCAAGTGTACATTTTCTTAATTCCATGGGGTTCGTACGCGACACCGAGCCTGAAAAGAAAATTTATCTCCGGTTGTTGAAAGAGCTGCGTTGCGGCAACGATATGGTAAAAATTGATGCGATTGAATACATTCTGAAAAAAGGAAAAATGGATTTTTGATGGTTTAGTGCACAGTGCAGCGCCGAACTTATCGCTGGTTTATTAAAGCAATGGTTTTTGATATTATTTTTTAAAAGACTTTAACCACTTTAAAATAGTGTATTGATTTAAAAATGTTGAAATTTTTCGATCAAATGAAACCGCGATTATGGAACGGAGTTGCTGTCAGCAAGTGGGGGCTTAAGTTGATCGGTGTGTTCAGTTATCAAGTATCTCATCGCTTTGCAATGTGTTCGGTAATTATTTGGTGAGATGGTTCGCAGCCAAATATCAACCACTGCAACGGGTTTTGATTCAACAGATATCGATGCCTTAGATCCATTCCCCACGTTGCCAGTAAACACTCGCAGCAGCTCTGTATCAACTACGGTTACACCAGCACCGTAGTTGACCAATGGCTCAAATCAAAAATCAATCTGCGCCGACACCCTGAACGTCCTCGGCGCCCCCGGCAGCAAATACCCACCCAGCGACTGCGTCACGTCGCGCCAGTAGAACTTGTCGAACGCATTGTCCATCCGCGCCCGGATGATCGTGTTCAGGCCGCCCGCGCGCAGCAGGTACGACGCGCCAAAACCCGCCACGTGGTACCCCGGCACATTGACCCGGTTGGCCGGATCGAACACCTTGTTGCCCGAATACTGCCACTGCGCGTCCAGCTTGAGCCCAGCCACCTGCGGCACCACGTATTCGACCCAAGCGGCTGTGCGCAGTTCAGGCACATTGGTCACGCGCTTGCCTTCGGTGCTGGCGTCGCCCGTGTCCTTCTGGTCCGTATCGAGCGCCATCAGCGACAGGTTGTAGTTCAGGCCGGGCAGGGCGCGGCCCTGCGCTGACAGCTCGACGCCACGGTGCGTCTGCTCGCCCGCACGCACGAAGACGTTGGCGGCATTCGTGTATTCGAGGCCCTGGGTGATTTCAAATACGGCGCCGGACAATGCCATCTGCTCGTTCACATTGCGCTTGACGCCAAACTCGAACTGCTTCGAGCGGCTTGGCGAGAGCACCGTGTTTTGATTGACCGTCTCCATCGGCGCGATGCCGCCGTATTGCAGGCCGTGGCTGATCGAGCCGTACACGCGCCAGTCCGGCGCCGGCGCATACACCAGCGCCACGTTCGGCAGTGCGAACGAGTCTTTTGACTTCACGCGAGTCTGGTCGATTTCTTCCAGCGCATCGAGCTTGAGCTGGACGTAGCGCACACCGGCGTGCAGCGTCCAGGCCGGGGCCAGGGTCACGACATCCTGCACGAACAGCGAACGCTCTTCGGTTGCGCGGCGTTCCATGACGGGGCCGGTGACGCGGCTGCTGTCGACCGGCGGCACGATCTGGTTCTGCCATATATTGCTCGAGCCGACGTAGTCATAGACGTATTCGCCGAAGCTGTCGTGGCGTTCGGCGTAGGCGCTGCCGATCGTCAGCGCGTGGCGCACCGCGCCCGTGTCGAAGCGGCCCTGCAGCATCGCTTGCGCGCCCCACGGCGTCTTGCGCTCGCCGGTGCTCTGGAAGTCATACACGTCGTAGTCGCCGTTCGAGCAGTAGCCCGGATAGTAGCCGTCGCCCTCATTGCTGCAGCCGTACGGGAAGGCGGTGAAGTCGTCGCGCTTGAACCAGTGCTTGTTGGCGTTGACGGTCGCGGTCCAGCGCTCGTTGATGCGGTACTCGAAGCGCAGGCCGAGATTGCTGCTGTCGGTGTCGACGGGGCGCGTCCATGGCTGGTCGTTGAGCAGCGTCTTGGCCGAGATCCCGGTAGGCAGGGTTTCATTGCGCAGCAGCTGGTAGCCGGGGGCAGTGACCTGCTCCTTGTGCTGGTGGTCGACGTCGATCTGGAACAGCGCGTCCGGTGACATCTGCCAGTCGAAGGCGGCCGAAATGAACTGGCGCTTGCCGTCGGCGCCGCGCACGTACGACTTCAGGTCTTCGGCAGCGGCATTGATGCGGTAGCCGAAACGGCGGTCGGCGAAGCGTCCACCCAGGTCGACCGCGCCGTACACGGTGCCGCGTTCGCGCACTTCAACTGTGGCCGAACGCAGCGGCGCATTGGTCGGCCGCTTGGTGACGAAGTTCAGCATGCCGCCGGGTGCTGCGACGCCAGCCTGCAGACCGGCCAGGCCGCGCAGGATTTCGATGCGTTCCTTGTTCTCGAGCGGGATCTGCGTGTCGCCCGAGATCGCGATCATGTCCTTGCGGTAGCTGGTCGCGTTGTCGAGCGTGAATCCGCGTACCGAGAACTGTTCGGCGTAGCCGATGGCGTTGTAGGCGTCGCCGATCGACGCATCGTAGCGGCTCGCATCGGTGACGCTACGGATCGACAGGTCCTGCATCTGGCCCTGGCCGATCGACGTGATAGATGCCGGCGCGTCGAGCAGCTGCGTTTCGGCGAAGCCGCCGACGCTGGCGCGGTCGAGCGCGATCCATTTGCTGCTGGTGACGACGACCGAGGGAATGGTGTCCTGCGCGACTGCCGCAGGCGTGACAACGAAGGCCTGCACGATGGCGCAGGCAAGGACTGGGTGCTTCAGAGTGAAGGTCATGGTGTGCTCGTGTTTGCGCGCCACGGAGGCGCGCCGCTTAAATTCAAGCCGGAGCCAACGTGGGGGAAGGGCAAACGAACGGGAGGGCTGCTTTGCGCTTTCCTTCGCTGGCATTATCCAGATCAGGTACGAAGGGTATGTCTCACCCGGAACAACGTTCCAGGACCCCTAGCGAAGGCGCGAGTGTAGCACGGCGCTTGACGGCCGTGGTGAATCTGGCAAGCGTCGTGACTGGATCAGGCTTGTGCGGTGGAGCGAGGGCCGGTCATGGCGGCGGGTGCGGCGACCGGCGCCATGCAGCGCCGCAGCGTGTTGCAGGCGGCTTCGCCGATCGCGCGCCACTGATCACGGCGCTGGGCGGCGCGCTTGCGGTGCTTCGACGGCATGTCGGCTAGCGGCTTGAGGTAGAACGGCAGCGTGATCTGGTAGTGGCGCGCATCGTATTCGGCGCCGCCGAGAATGCGCCAGAAGCCGTCGTAGCCGCTCTCGAATGTCGCGTGCTGGTCTGCCTGGTAGGCCGGGTGCGCAGTGGCACGCAGCGCCAGCACACGGTCGATGCCCAGCGCCTGCGCTGCCCCCTGCAGGGCGGCAAACGCAAAGAAGCTCGGCGAATTATTCGGGAACGCGCGTTCAAAGGCATCGAACGCCGGGCCGGCATCGCGCCACAGGCCGGCGTTGTGGGTCACCAGCGGCACGCTTGCCACGTCAAGGGCGAGCGGCGCGCCGTCGGCCCAGGTCCAGGACAGGCGGTGCAGGACCGCGCCGTTGGCAAGCAACATCAGGGTCAGCCCGCCCTGCGGCTCGTCGTGCTGTGCGGCGCGCAACTGCAGCGCGAACTGACCATGTTCGCCGTCGTGCTGCCACAAGACCAGACCGGCGCTGCCATGCACGGCATCCCGGTACGCTCGGTTGAAGGTCGTGTCCTCGAAGCGGACGTGGGCATTCAGGGACTGGCGCTCGCGCCAGTGGCGCAGGGCGCGCCAGCGTTGGGTCAATCGCGCGAAAATCATCGAGCGCTCCATTGGACAAAAAGTGACGGGCGAACTTTATTAAATTAGTTCCTCAGTGCAATTATGTTCCCGATCGCCAACGTGTGCTTGGGGAAAGTGTAAGGATTCGTCAGGAACCAACACGATTGGGGCCAGTTGCCCTGTGGACAGGGTTCGGCCACTGCTGGGGTGTTGCTCAATAGCGACAATCGGACGATGTCTGTAGCACGCCCCGCTCGTCGCGTCACATTGATCGCCTCGATTGCGGGGTCACGATCCGGAGCAGGTCATAATGGCGGCACTCATTTATCAGCACGAAAGAACACCCATGACGCACAACCAGCCGCCGGAAGGCGCCCTCGCGCAGGGCCCTGAGACCCGGAACGAATCTGTCGAAGATGGCGTGTCAGCAGCAAACACCGCTGCGGACATGGCGCAGTCCCGCAGCATGCACCGCACGGCGGCAAGTCGCGTCGTCAGCCAGCCGTCGCGCGCTGCGACAGCCAAGACGGCCAAGGACAAGGACAGCACGGGCGTTCCTCAAAGGCCGAACGCCAGCCAGGTCTCGGCGTGGAAGAAAGCAAACAAGGCCTCGATTGCCGAAACGGCGAAGCATTTCAACCTGCCGCCAACCATCGCCAAACGGTGGTGCGCAGTCGCCTGATCGCAAGGCAAGCACGCATGGGCGGCGTACCGTGCTTCCCGGCCTTCCGGTTCGGTCTACCATGACTTTTCTCCATCAACAGGAAAAACAATCATGGCGCATCCCTACCAACTGTATTACTGGCCGTCGATCCAGGGCCGCGGCGAATTCGTGCGCCTGGCGCTGGAGGAAGCGGGCGTCGACTATGTTGACGTGGCACGCGGCGATGGTGGCGTCGACCAATTGATGGCCGCGCTCGAAGTCGGCGACCATCCTGCGTTCGCCCCGCCATTTCTGAAAGCCGGCGAACAGACCATTGGCCAGGTGGCCAACATCCTGCTGTACCTGGGCGAACAACATGACCTGGCGCCGCGCACCGCACCTGGCCGGCTCTGGGTGCACCAGCTGCAACTGACGATCGCCGACCTGGTCACCGAGACGCACGACACGCATCACCCGATCGCCTCGATGCTGTACTACGAAGACCAGAAAGCCGAGGCCAAACGCCGTGCGGCCGATTTCGTCGAGACGCGCATCCCCAAGTTCATGGGCTATTTTGCGCGGCTGCTGGCCGAACCCACGCCGCGCGATTACCTGCTGGGCGAGCAGGTGAGCTACGCCGACCTGTCGCTGTTCCAGGTCATCGAGGGCTTGCGCTACGCATTCCCCAACGCGATGAAGAAGGTCGAGGCAGAGCATCCGCAACTCACGGCGTTGCGCGACCGGGTGGCGGCGCGGCCGAAGATCGCGGCCTATCTGGCATCGCCGCGCCGTATTCCGTTCAACCAGGACGGCATCTTCCGCCGTTATCCCGAGCTGGACGCGTAAGCAGGTCAGTGCAGCGCGACCGGCGCGGCGGTCATGCTTTTGGCAGGCACGCCGTCGCGGCGATCGAGCCAGCCGGCCAGCGTCGTGAGTAGCAGGGCGCCCACGACCACCAGCGCACCGATCCACGGCGTGGCCATCAGGCCCAGGTGCGCAACGATCAGGCCACCACCCCAGGCGCCCAGGGCGATGCCGACATTGAAGGCGGCGATGTTCAGGCCAGAGGCCACATCGACCGCCTGCGGCGCATCGCGTTCGGCGCGCCGCACCACATACACTTGCAAGCCCGGCACGTTGCCGAAGGCGACTGCGCCCCAGGCCAGGACCGTGATCAGTACCAGCGGTTTGCTCGGCGCCGTGAACGCCAGCACCAACAGCACCAGCGCCAGCAGCGCGAACACGATCTGCAGCGCGCGCACCGGCCCGAGGCGGTCGGCCAGCTTGCCGCCCCAGATATTCCCGGCCGCGACCGACACGCCATACACCAGCATGACCAGGCTGACGGTTGATGCGGCAAAGCCAGACACTTGCTGCAGGATCGGCGCGAGATAGGTGAAGGCGATGAAGCTGCCGCCGTAGCCGAGCGTCGTGATCGCATACACCAGCAGCAGGCGCGGCTTCTTCAGCACCGCCAGTTGCATCAAGAGCGGCGCCGGCTTGCTGCCGGCGATATCGGACGGCACCAGGATGGCGCTGCCGATAACGGCAATCACGCCCAGCAGCGACACCGCCAGGAACGTCGCCTGCCAGCCAAAGTGCTGGCCGATGAAGGTCCCGAGTGGCACGCCAGTAACCAGCGCCACGGTCAGGCCGGTGAACATCAGCGCGATCGCGCTGGCCGCTTTTTCCTTTGGTACCAGGCTGGTGGCGATGGTGGAGCCAATCGAAAAGAACACGCCGTGCGCCAGGCCCGTGAGCACGCGGGCGGCCATCAGCGCCGTGTAGTCCGGCGCCATCCAGGCCACCAGGTTCCCGATTGTAAACAGCACCATCAGGCCAAGCAGGAGCTGCTTGCGCGGCACGCGCCCCGTCATGGCCGTGAGCAGCGGCGCGCCGATGGCCACGCCCAGTGCGTACAGGCTGACCAGGAGGCCTGCCGAGGGCACCGACACCTGCAGGCTGGCGGCGATGGTGGGGATCAGGCCGACGATGACGAATTCGGTCGTCCCGATGGCGAAGGCGCTCAATGCGAGTGCCCAAAGTGCGAGTGGCATGGTGTACTTTCGTTGAGATGGCAGGCATGCAGTGTGCCGCCTTTGCCAGCCCGGAAAAACAGGTCCGGCTACAATGAACTTTTGATTCGGAGTCATCAATGATCGACGTGGATGCGCTGATTGTTTTTTCGGCAGTCATGGATGCGGGCTCGTTTTCGCGCGCCGCCGAACGCCTGGGGCAGACGCCATCGGGCGTCTCGCGCACGATCTCGCGCCTCGAGGGCAGCCTGGGCATGACGCTGATCCAGCGCACGACGCGGCGCCTGCAACTGACGGAAGAGGGCGCCTGGCTGCTGGGCCGGGCGCGAACAATCCTGGCCGATCTGGCCAACACCGAGGCTGAAGCGGCGGCGCGCCGCTCGCAGCCGGCGGGCCTGGTGCGCGTGAATGCCGCCACGCCGGCGCTGGGCCACCTGCTCGCGCCACTGGTCGCCGAGTTCCTGGATGCGTATCCGCTCATCGGGCTGGAACTGGTCAGCGGCGAAACCTATGTCGACCTGATCGAAGAGCGGGCCGACCTGGCGATCCGCATCGGCGCGTTGCCCGATTCGACGCTCAATGCGCGCCGGCTGGGCGCGGCGCGGTTGCGCGTGCTGGCCTCACCCGCGTATCTCGAACGCCACGGTCCGCTGCGCGACACTGCGGCGCTGACAGGGCATCGCACGCTGGGCTTCACGGCGCCGGCGTTATTGAATACCTGGCCGCTGCGCCATAGCGGCGGCGAAGGCTGGACGATCACGCCGCAGGTGGTGGCGTCCAGCGGCGAGACGCTGCGGCAGCTGGCGCTGCATGGCGCGGGGATCGCATCGCTGTCGGATTTTCTGACGCGCGCGGATGTCGCGGCGGGGCGGCTGGTGCCGGTGCTGGAAGAACACACCCTGCCGTGGACACAGCCCGTGTGGGCCGTGTTCTACAAGCAGGGTGCACTCGCGCCGCGGGTGGCGGCGCTGGTGGACTTCCTCGCCCACAGGTTGGGCGAGGTGCTGGATCGCTAACTCAGAACGCGTAGGTGGCGCGGCCGTAGATATAGCGGCCCGAACGACCGAACGGCGCATACGTCGAGAACGGCGTGTTGCCGGTGGTGTTGATGGACGGCGGCTGCGTTTCCGGATACTGATCGAACACGTTGTCCGCGCCCAGCGCCAGGGTCAGCTTCGGCGTGACCGCCATGCGGCCTTCGAGGTCGACCGTGGTCCTGGCGCCCATCTCGAAGTCGAACGCCGCCGTGGTACCCGGTGAGAGCACTTCGCCGTAGCGCGTCGCGCGCAGCGTCGCGCCCCACTGGCCCAGCTTCCAGTTCACGTTGGCGCTGACCTTGTTCTTCGGCTGGCCTTTTTCAAGCGACAGCACGTTCAGGCGATCGAACAATACCGGCGCCGGGCTCAGGCTCGAGAGCTGCGTCGTCGTCGGCGTCTTGGTCACCTTGGTGTCGGTGAAGTTGGCTGCCAGCGTGAAGTCCAGCTTGCCCGCATCGCCGGCGTTGTACGGCATGCTCAGCACGATGTCGACGCCCTTGGTGGTGGTGTCCACGCCGTTGATGAAGAAGCGCCCGCCGCCCACGCCGATGAAGCCCTGGCTGGCGATGTAGTTGCGCACGTTGGTCTGCGTCAGGTTCTCGGACAGGATGATGCGGTCGTCGATATCAATGCGGTAGGCGTCGACCGTCAGGCTCACGGCGCCCAGACGCATCACGGCGCCGAGCGACGCGTTGATCGATTTCTCGGCGTCGAGCGGCTTGGCGCCCAGCGCGACGGCGACCGGATCGTCCGGGCGGAAGGTCGTGATCTCGAACGGCACGCCGTTGATGAAGTTGGTCGAGGTGGCGGTGAAGTTCTGCTGCTGCGGCGAGGGCGCGCGGAAGCCGTTCTGGATCGCGCCGCGCACGGCGAAGTTCGGGTTGAAGTCGTAGCGCAGCGCGAGCTTGCCGGCCAGGCTGTTGCCGAAGTCCGAATAGCGCTCGCCGCGCACGGCCACCGATGCCAGCAGCTCGGGCGTGACATTCGCTTCGAGGTCGATGAAGGCGCCGATGGCGTTGCGGTGCGCGTCGACTTCGTTCGATGGCCGGAAGCCCGGGAACACCTGGGCGCCCGGCGCCGTCGGTGTACCGTTTGGCAGCAGCGCGCCGCCAAAGCTGTACGACTGCTCTTCGCCAGCGAACAGCTCATAGCCTTCGCGGCGCGCTTCGATACCGACCGCCACGTTCAGCGGCGACGAGAACGACGCCATCTCGACGCTGCGCACACCGGTCAGGTTCAGCACCGCCTGGTCGTACGAATAGCCGCCTGCATAGAACGACGTCTTGCTGGTCGGGCCGAGGGAGCGGTTCAGCGTGTTCTCGATGGTGTATTCCATCTTGTTCTTGCCATAGCCGAGCGAAGCGTCCATGTCCCACGCGCCGGCAACCCAGGTCACGCCGCCGGTGGCCGAAAAGTCTTTCACGGTTGGCGAGATCTGCGGCAGGAAGCCGTCCGGGTAGATCGACTGGATGTTGCGCGCATCCTGCGGGATGCGGGCGTAGCCGGCCGACGTGGCATCGCGGTCCTGGTAGCTCGCCCAGCCATACACCTTGACGCCGCCACCCATGTCGTTGCCGGCATTGGTAAACAGCGTGGACTGCTTCATGTCGGGTTCACCCGTCCACGCATTGAAACGGTTGATCGTGTTCTCGCGCGGGTCGAACGCGCCGTTGACCAGCGCGTACTGCTGGCGCATGTCGTAGCCGGCACGCTCGGTGCGGTTCTGGTCGCGGAATTCGCCGGCGATCGTCAGGTAGCCGGTCTCGCCCAGCGCCAGGCCTTTCCAGATGCTGACCGTGGCGGTCTGGCCATCGGTGCGCTTGCGCGACGCCGGGGCGGTCCAGGTGCCGCCGGCCGGTGGCGCTGCGTTGTACAGATCGTATTCGGTCTTGTTCGCGCCATAGTTGACGGTCGCTTCGCCGCCCGTGCGGTCGGTGCGCAGGCGCATGTTGACGACACCCGAGATTGCATCCGAGCCATATTGAGCTGCGGCGCCGTCACGCAGCACCTCGACCGATTTGACGATCGCGGTGGGGATGGTGTTCAGGTCGACCGCTGCCGAACCGCGGCCAATCGAACCGTTGACGTTCACCAGCGACGACGCATGGCGACGCTTGGAGTTCACCAGCACGAGGGTCTGGTCGGGCGACATGCCGCGCAGGGTGGCAGGGCGGATCGTGTCGGTGCCGTCGGTCAGCGCCGGCCGTGGAAAATTCAGCGAAGGCAGGGCCATCGACAGCGCCTGCGTCATTTCGGTGCTGCCCGAATTCTTCAGGGTCTCGGCCGAGATCACGTCGACGGGTGCGCTGGTATCGAGCACGGTGCGGTTGGCCACGCGGGTGCCGGTGACGACGACTGTCGCGGATGCAGCGGTGGTCTCGGCTTGCGGCGCCTCCTGGGCGTGGGCAAAGCCTGCGCACAGCGCGGCAATGGCAAGGGCAACTGCTGTCTTTTCGGTCTTGGCTCTCTGCATGGTGCGATCCTTTGATATTCAAACGCGGGTGTTCCACTGGGAAGGGCGAGGCCGGGACCTCCATTCCATACTGCTTAGCACTTGCCATGGTGTCAATTCGTGCTAATCGCGAATGACGTAATTACAACAATGGCGGGATGTCAGGTTCATGTAAGTGCATTACGCAACGCGCGGGCGAACGCGCGTCGATGCATGCCGCATACGGCGATACAGAGTGATTGCCAGCACGCCGGATTCACGGCACGATGGCACCACGATCAACCCCACCCAAGCAATGAGCCAGCCAACGTCAGCGCCCAGGGCCGAGCCCACATTTCCACCGGACCCCCAGCTTCATTCCCTCCTCGGATGGGGGTTTGTGCTCGTCGGCATGGTGATCAGCGTGTTCATGTGCGTGACCCTGTTCGAGAAGTACGCGGCCTGGGACTGGCCAAAGGCGCAGGCGCAGATCACCAGCAGCACGCTCTACAAATCCACAGGCCGCTCGACCCGATGGTGCATACAGCTGCGCTATCGCTACACTGTGGGGGGCCGCGAATTTACCGGCAGGCGCCAGGCCACATCCTGGCTGAGCAACGTACCGTGCGATCGCTCGCACGCCGTCATGCAGGCGCGCTTCGCCCACCAGCAGCCGGGTGATCCGATCACAGTCCGCTATCGGCCCGGCCAGCCCGGGCGCGCCGTTGTCTACGCGGATGGGATTAGTCCCGCGGAGTGGTTTTTTGTGGCGCTGGCGATCGCGCTGGTTGCAGGCGGGATCGGGACGCTGCGCGCCGCGGCCCGGCTGCGCCGCGAGGCGCTGGCGCACGCAGCAGAGCGCGTGGCAAGGATGCAGCACGCCGCCGCACTGCAGGGGCACCGGCTTGTATAGTGGTGGCGCTACCAGACCCATCAGGCTTGCATATCAGCACGCCGGCAACGAGACGAATAACGAGACTAATCACGAGACACCATGACAGACCTGTTCCCCCATTTTCGCGCCCTGCAAGTCGAGATCGACCCGACCGTCACCATCAACGCCATCGTCGGTGGCTCCGGCCCGCCGCTCCTGCTGCTGCACGGCCACCCGCAAACGCACGCCATCTGGCACCGCGTCGCACCGCGCCTGGCCGAGCACTTCACGGTCGTGGCCTGCGACCTGCGCGGCTACGGTGATTCATCCAAACCGCAGGGCGCGCCGGACCACGCCAACTACAGCAAGCGTGCGATGGCGGCCGACATGGTGGCAGTGATGCAGTCACTGGGATTTGCCACCTTCCGCGTGCTGGCCCATGACCGCGGCGCGCGCGTGGCGCACCGGCTGGCGCTGGACCATCCGCAGGCCGTCGAGCGCATGGCGCTGCTGGACATCGCGCCCACGCTCGCGATGTACGAGCAAACGTCGGACGCGTTTGCGCGCGCTTACTGGCACTGGTTCTTCCTGATCCAGCCGGCGCCGCTGCCGGAGCGCCTGATCGAGGCCGATCCGGCTGCGTACGTGCGGGACGTGATGGGCAAGCGCAGTGCAGGCCTGGCGCCGTTCGACCCGCGCGCGCTGGCCGAGTACCAGCGCTGCCTGGCGTTGCCGGGCGCCGCGCACGGTATCTGCGAAGACTACCGCGCTGCGGCGACGATCGACCTCGAGCACGACTGGGTCGATCGCGATGCCGGGAATTGCCTAGCGCTGCCGCTGATGGTGTTGTGGGGTGAGCAGGGCGTGGTGGGGCGCTGCTTCGATCCGCTCCAGGAGTGGCAACGGGTGGCGGCTGATGTGCAGGGTGGGGCGCTGCCGTGTGGGCACTATATTGCCGAGGAAGCGCCGGATACGCTGCTTGAACGGGTGCTACCGTTTTTGGCACCAGGCTGAGCCGGAAACAATGTTGACCTGTTGATTATCATACGGCGTGTCATGCAATCGGAGTTCGGATACTTCTTCAGTATTTCCAAGCATATGCTTAAGCGGCCTGAGTTTAATAATCGGTCCCTTTGGTCAGCATTGCCCAGGTAATACGTTTGGCCTTATTCGCTAACGCCACTGCTGCAAGCTTGGAAAGAAGTGGGCATAGTGACCTCTAAGCCAGTGGTAAAATTGCAACTCCACCAAAGCACCGTGCTTTGATGCAACCTACGGATTCGCCTTGGATACACAACTGCTTTTGATCTGTTTCTTAACTTTTGTAATCCACATCATCGGTACCTTTGCATATTCGGTTCGGATTGCGGGCGTCCGCACAAGACGCATTGCTGTATCGCTTGCTCTTTTCAGTATCCTCGTTCTTGTTTCCCGCACTTCTAATTCCTTCCTGGGCCCGTTCTTAGCCAAACGTGTTGAAACTAATTTGAATGGCGTTGTGCACAGTGCGCTGCTAGATGACTTCCGCTGGCTTCTCGTATCGGCGAGTCTCGCAACGATTGCGGGCGCATTTCTAATCCCAACGTTCCAACGTGCTTTCTGTCGCGCAGTCCTTCATTTTCAGACGCACCGCTCTGTTCCTAAATTAATCCTGCATGGTTTTTTCAAAGGCGGGCTTTCTTATGTAAAGGATGTTGCCACCATTCCAGCCGCGAGCAACATGACCGATATTCGTTCACGTCACGGAGTGTCGATCAAGATCACCTTACTTAACGTTGCTACAACAGCGCTGTGGACGGTCGGCGTCTTTGCGTCGCTTTACGCAGGTGTTTTAGATCCATCGGTACGGGTCACATCGAGCACGCTTTCATCGATCATTAATGGCGGGGCGACGATCATGATGGCGATATTTATTGATCCCCATATGTCAGGAATGACTGATGACGTCATCGAGGGAAAAGTTACAGAACCTCAATTCAGAAAGGCGATTGTATGGCTGGTTGGAAGTCGCTTGACCGGTACTATCGTCGCACAAGCACTTCTTGTGCCCTCCGCCATGTTGATTGCCTGGGTGGCACGGGTCATTTGAATGTTGATGTCATCCGCTTGAGTAGCGTCGGTCCGATCCCAGGCTGACCATACGCAGATGTCAACTTCGTACGGTTCTGACCCGAAAGGTGCAATCTTTGAAGATGACACCGGCCAGCGGCATGGAGATGTTGGTGAGTACTCGAAGCTGGAGATCAAGCCGGGCACTGGCTGGAAGAACGTCTAGCGGCGGAAACAATGATTTAAGGAAAATCGATGAACACAGATACATCACTCCAAGCGCTCCTCGAACGCGCCATTGCGATCGCGGAGAAACAGCACGCCGGTCAGGTGGACAAGGCAGGTCGTCCGTACATGGAGCACCCGCTGCGTGTCATGCAGGCGATGTCCAACGATGCCGAGCGCATTGTCGCAATCCTGCACGATGTGATCGAGGATACCGATTTCACCCTTGACCAGCTCGCGGCTGAAGGCTTTCCCGGCTACATTCTTGAGGCATTGGATGCTGTGACGCGGCGAGACGGCGAAACATACGAGGCCTTTGTTGCGCGCGCAGCCACGAACCCGATTGGCAGGCGCGTGAAATACGCGGACCTCCAGGACAATGCAGACCTGGCTCGCATCGCGGTGCCCACAGCTGCCGACATAGCCAGGACGGAAAAGTATCATCGAGCAATGGCCCAGCTGGGCGCTGTATGACTGTCTAGCGAAACTCAGGGTTACAGCGCCAGCGTCCTGCGCAGCCGCAGCGCATCCATGCCGTCGTGGTAGTAAGCACGATGGCTTCCGAAAGCAACGTAGCCGCGCTTGCGAAACAGTGCGAGCGAGGCGGCGTTGTCGGCCCGGACTTCGAGACGCACTTGCACACAGCCGTGGGCCGTAGCCCAGCGCTCGGCCGCAGTCAGCAGGCGTGCGGCCACGCCGCAGCCCAAATGGGCCGGATGCGTGGCGATGGAATACACCCGCGCACCCCGCCAGTCAGTCCGTAGCAACAGCAGGATATAGCCCCGCACGGCTTCGCCGTCCACGTCGACGAATGTCACGCTGTTGGCTTCTCTGAGCAGGTAGCGAAAGCGGCGCCGGTCGAGCCGGTCGCCGGGAAAGCTGGCGTTTTCAATGGCCACAAGCGCGGCGATGTCGCCCGGTGTTGCTGGCCTGATGCCGCTGTTCGCGAAGGCGTTCGTGGACACGTCTGCTGCGCGTCGCGCGGTTGGACCATCAGGTGTTGCGTGCCGCACGGTCACCCCCTTCGCGTTGCAGTGTTACGTATAAATGAATTGCAAATAGTGACGCACCGCGCGTAAAAACGGCGTCAGCAGCTTCAGCGCCAGAGCGCATGCCCCGCGCCCATCTGCGCTTCCATCGAATGCGCCATCGTCGGCAGCGCGGCGTACACCTCGTCGTACAGCGCCTGCATCTCGGCGGCGGCGTCCGGGTCGCAGGCCGCTGCATCCGACACGCAGCGCCCCAGGCCGTAGTTAAAGTCAGCCGGCGCGTGCAGGATAGTCGAGGCCAGCGTGGCGTTCTGCACCCGACTCACGTGCGCGAGCACGGCGGCGCGCTCGTTGGCGTCCGGCCCGGCCGGTCCACTGACGGCGACGAACAGCACCCGCAGGCCAGGATTCAATACGCGCGCACCGTTCAACCGGGCCAGCAGGCGGTATTGCAGGTCGAGGTCAAGTGCGCCGCCTCGCACCGGGACCACCACCAGGCGGCTGGCTGCCAGCACGCAGCGGCAACCGTCGGTATCGCGCGCACCGGCGTCGATCAGGATGTCGTTGAACAGCGGGCGCAGCGCGGCCAGGCGCGTTTCGACGGCGCGACTGCCCACATGGCGCGTGTCGATCCAGGGCCGCACGCCGGCGCTGCTGCGGTCATTGCACCAGTCGCTGTCCGTGCCCGCAGCGGTGGTCATCAGGCATACGCGTCTGCCGCTGCGCGCGCGCAGAACCGCCAGGTTGCGCGCCACGACGGTGCGTTCCGGGGTGCCGTGCTGGTTGACGATGGCGATGATCATTGAAATTCTCCGAAGTTGATGCGATGTTCATCAGCGTAGCGGGGCGCCTGTAAAAACAGGACAAAAGGGGCGGGCGCCCCCGTCAATGCCGTGTAAACGCAGCCTGTCGCGGCCTGCGGGGCCGGGCTAAGCTGTGCGCTTTGCTACTGCGAAGCGAGCCACGCCATGATCCCCATCGACCCTGTCAGCCTGGTGACGCCGCGCCTCTCCCTGCGCGTGCCGACGGACGCCGACACGCACGGCTTGCTGGCGCTGTATGGCGACCGCGCGGTGATGCGCCACTGGAGCCACACGGTGTGGACGTGTCCCGGGCAGGCGCGCGCGGCGATCGCGGAAGCGCAGACTGACCGTGCACGGGGCAGTGCGCTGCACCTGGTCATGATCAGCCGCAGCGACGGCGGCCTGGCGGGCAGTTGCGCGCTGTTCGACATCCATCCGCAGCACCGGCGCGCCACGCTCGGCTATCTGCTGGCGCTGCCGCACTGGGGGCAGGGCCTGGCCGGCGAAGCCGTGCGCGCGCTGCTCGCGTACGGCTTCGATGCGCTCGACCTGGTCCGCATCGAAGCCGAAGTCATCCCCGGCAACGACGCATCGACGGCGCTCCTGGCTCGTCTCGGATTTCGCTGCGAAGGGTTGCTGCGCGCGCGCTGGCGTGTCGATGAACAAGCGATCGACGTTCAGTTGTGGGCCTTGCTGCGCCCCGACCGGCCTGCATGAAACCTGCGCGAGGTGATGACCGCGGCATTTACGCGGGCTTGTCGCGTTGGGCCGCTTTCTTTACGCGGTTTTTACAGGCCAGTCGCTAGAGTCTGCACAGCGCCGGCCATCGAGCCAGGCGCCCGTTTCGATCCACTCCCGATCAACTCCGATACCGTCAATGACCACGCTTCGCATGATTTCCCCCGCCGTCACGGCGACCCAGGCAGCGCCTCCCGAACCCGAGCCTCACGCCCCCGCCTTCCTGATCATCGTCGACCGTGCCAGCGACTGGCGCGCCGCGCGCACTGGTTGCACCGTCATCGAAGCCGATGACTTCCTGGCTAACCCTGTGCTGGACGCAGACATCCTGGTCATCAACCTGTGCCGCAGCTACAAATACCTGTCGGTCGGCTACTACTGCTCGCTGATGGCGCAGGCGCGTGGCCAGCAGGTGCTGCCGTCGGTGAAGACGATCAACGACCTGTCGCGCAAGGCGATCTATTCACTCGACACGTGCGAACTCGAGCGTGCCCTGAATGATGTATTGGGCGCCGATGGCAGCGCCCCGATGCCGGTCGAGTTTTCGATGGACATCCGGTTCGGCCGCACCGACTACACGCCGTTGGCGGCGGTGGCGCGCAGCATTTTCGAGACCTTTCCGGCGCCGCTGATGCGGGTCGAATTTGCACGCGGCGACGAGCGTGGCGAAGAATGGCATATCGCGGCGATCCGCACCCAGGGGCTCAAGGCGCTGGGCGAGCATGGCCGCGCTGCCTGCGAGGCGGCCCTCGGTGCATTCGCGGGCTTGCCGCAGCCGGTGCCCGGCGCGCGGCGCTACCGCTACCGCATCGCGGTGCTGCACGATCCCGATGAAGAGCTGGCGCCGAGTAACACCGGGGCGCTGGCGCGACTTGGCACAGTGGGGCGCGAGTTGGGCCTCACGGTCGAACTCATCGACCGTCATGACTTTGCGCGCCTGGCCGAATTCGATGCGCTGTTCATCCGCGAGACCACGGCCGTCAACCATCACACCTACCTGTTCGCCAAGAAGGCCGAGAGCGAAGGGCTGGTGGTCATCGACGACGCCGCCTCGATCCTGCGCTGCACCAACAAGGTGTACCTGGCCGATCTGCTGCGCCTGCACGGCGTGCCCACACCGCGCACGTTCACGCTGCAGCACGCCGACGCCCAAGCGCTGGCCGCGATCGAGGCGCAGATCGATTATCCGATGGTGGTGAAAATCCCGGATGGCGCGTTTTCGCGCGGCGTCATGAAGGTAAAGGATGCGGCCGAATTTGCCCGCATCGCGGAAGAACTGCTGCAGCAATCGGCGCTGATCCTGGTGCAGGAATACATGTTCACTGAATTCGACTGGCGCATTGGCGTGCTCAATCGCCAGGTGATCTTCGCCAGCAAATACTGGATGTCCAAGGGCCACTGGCAGGTCGCCAAGCGCGACGCCAATGGCAAGGCTGAATTCGGCATGGCAAGCGCCGTGCCGCTGGACGAGGCGCCGGCCGATTTGCTGGCCCACGCGCTGCACGCTGCGAACCTGATCGGCGACGGCCTGTATGGCGTGGACATGAAGATGACGTCGCGCGGCCCGGTGGTGATCGAAGTGAACGACAACCCGAACATCGACGCCGGCGCCGAAGACAGCGTGCTCGGGGACGAGTTGTACCGGATCGTGCTGCGCGAATTCGTGCGCCGGCTGGACCTGCTGCACCGCCCGGCGCTGGAAGCGCCGTGCTGATAGTTTTGCCGCTTTTTTGACAAAATTTTTACACGGCGCTGCGTAGAATCGCGGCCACGATCACTATGCATGACGAGACCGCATGACTATCCGCCGAGACATCGCCATGGGGTGCAAGCCTGGCCAGCACGCATTAAAGGAGCCCATCCGTGAATGAAGTAGCGGCGCGCATCAACTGCACGGTGTACCGGAAGGGCGTCAAGCTGGAAGAGATCCGGATCGAGGACATCAGCGTCGCGCTGGAAGACGAGGACACCTTTGTCTGGCTCGGCTTGTTCGAGCCGGACAAGGAATTGATGGCCATGGTGCAGGACGAATTCGACCTGCACGACCTGGCGGTGGAAGACGCGCGCAAGGCGCACCAGCGGCCCAAGATCGAAGAGTATGGCGAGAACCTGTTCGTCGTGCTGCATACGGTGTCGCTGGTCGAGCAGGTGCTCCACTTTGGCGAGACGCACGTGTTCGTCGGGCCGCGCTTCGTGATGACGATCCGGCATGGCAAGTCCAACGGCTATCGAGCGGTACGCGAACGCGCCGAGAGCGTGCCCGCCAAACTCGCGACGGGCCCCGGGTATGTGCTCTACACGATCATCGATTTCATCGTTGACCATTACCAGCCATGCATGGACATGCTGCAGGACCGGTTCCGCGAAGTGGAGAAGGCGCTGTTTCTGCCGAATCCATCGTCGGATAACCTGGAAGAGTTCTACAACCTGAAAAACGAGCTGCTGTCGGTGCACGCGGCGGCGGCGCCGCTGATCGACATCTGCAACGAACTGCTGCGTTTTCACAGCGACATCATCCCGGCCGGAAACCGCATCTATTACCGGGACATTCTCGACCATGTCGCGCGCGTGACGCAGACGGCAGACCGGATCGGCGAGATGATCAATGCCGCCATGCAGGTGTCGCTGGCGCAGGTGACGATTCGCCAGAATGACGTCGTCAAGCGCCTCGCCGGCTGGGGCGCGATCCTGGCGGTGCCGACGATGGTGTTCAGCCTGTACGGCATGAACTTCCAGCACATGCCGGAGCTGGCCTGGCGCTGGAGTTATCCGGCGGTACTATTCGGGATCGTCGCCGGTTGCACGCTGCTGCACCGGCGCCTGAAGCGCGTCGGCTGGCTGTAGGCGCCGCCCGGAAAACTACCCCAGGGCGCCAGTGAACGTGATGGTCGCGCACACGCCGCGCCCATGCTCGCCAGCCTCCAGCGAGATCGTGCCGCCGTTCCTTGCCGCGCCCCGTTCTGCAATCGCCAGCCCCAGGCCGGAACCCAGTTGCTCCTGCCCCGGCACCCGGTAGAACCGCTCGAAGACCTTGTCGCGCAAATCCGGTGCAATGCCCGGGCCCCCATCGCAGATCGCCAGCCGGTAGCCCGAAGCGGAGCGGGTCAGGTGCACCATGATGCGACCATCCGTCGGTGAATACTTGATTGCATTGCTGATCAGGTTATCCACCGCCGACGCCATGCTTTCCAGATGCAGCGGCAGCGCGCCGCCGGCGTCCGGGGCGGCATCGAATTCGATCTCGATATTGCGTTGCACCGCCAGGTGCGCCGCCGTCGCCACACGCTCGCGCACGAAGTCGGCCACGTCCGTCAGCGGACACGCCTGCGCCACTTGCGGTTCGGCCCGGGCACGTTCGAGCGCCAGCAACTGGTGCACCGTGTGCGTGGCGCGCGCGACGCCGCTGCGCAGACCGGCCGCCGGCTCGGCGCAGCGCTCGGCCATCTCGGCGCCGGCGCGGCTCATCAAGACGTGGGCGTTGATCTGGATGGCAGCCAGCGGCGTCTTGAGCTCGTGCGCGGCGTCGGTCAGGAACTCGTGTTCGTGTTCGATGCGTTGGGAAAGGCGATGCATCAGGCCGTTGATCGCCACCACCAGCGGCGAGAGTTCCTTGTACTTCGAGTCGGGCAGCGGCGTCAGGTCGGCATCCGTGCGCTGGGCGATGCTCGACGCGATCGAGCGCAGTGGCCGCAGGCCGATGCCGACGATCAGCCACGCCGGAATCAACAGCAGCGGCAGGCTGAAAAAGGTCGACGACAGCAGGAAGCTCACGCCCCAGATGGTCAGCATCCACTCGTCGTCGACTTCGTGGCGGCGCTCGACGACGATGCGGTTGTTTGCATCATGCGCCGTCCAGCGCACCCACGCGTAGGCGCCGCGCGCGGCCACTTCTGGCAGCACGTCCGGTAGCTGCGGCATCGAGTTGTAGAGCAGGCGGCCATCGAGCCAGACCCGCACGCGCACGCGCGAATGGTAATCGAGCTCCTTGAACATGCGTTCGCGGTTCACTTCGACCGCGGCAAGCGCCGGCAGCATGCGCTCGGGCCGGGCGCCGGTGTCCACCAGGTGCGACAGGATGTTGAGCGTATGCGCCTTGTTTTCGCTGAAGGTGCGCGTGCGCTGCGTGACCTTGGCCTCATAAAACATCCACAGCACGCCGATGATCGCGACGCTGACGATCACGCCGGCAAAGCTGAACATCAGGCGCCGGAACAGCGAAGACTGTCTAAACGTCACGCTGCACCATGTAGCCGACGCCGCGCACGGTGCGGATCACGCCTTCGCCCACTTTCTTGCGCAGGTTGAAGATGTGGACGTCGAGCGTCTGGCTCTGGCCTTCGCCGGAGGGCAGGGCGCGTCGTTCCAGTTCGACGCGCGTGAGCACGCGGTTGGCCTGTTTCATCAAGGTGAGCAGCAGCGCGAATTCGGTTTTGGAGAGCGTGACGCTCTGGCCGCCGCGCGTGACCAGCATGCGGTTTTCGTCCAGTTCGATGTCGCCCGCCACCCACAGATTTTCTTCCAGCGCGCCGTGGCTGCGGCGCACGATCGCGCGCAGGCGTACCAGCAGTTCGGGAATCTCGAATGGCTTGATCAGGTAGTCGTCGGCGCCCAGGTCGAATCCCTTCAGTCGATCCTGCAGGCTGTCGCGCGCGCTGATGATCAAGACCGGCAGGCGCACGCCTTCGTCGCGCAGCGCGCGCAGAACGTCGGTGCCGTCGCCATCGGGCAGGCCCAGGTCGAGCACCACCGCGTCGAACGATTCGCTGCGCATGCGTGCGGCCGCGCCCTGGGCCAGGCGCAGCCAGACTGCCGTGTGGCCTTCGTCCTGGAACACCGACAACAGTGCCTGGCCGATCGCCAGATCGTCTTCGATCATCAGAATTTTCATGCCGCGAGTGTATCAGTGCGCCGCGCTTCGGGCGCCGCGACGAATCTTCAGATTCGCTTTAGCCATACGTTGACCGCGCATCCCCGATGCCGGACTATCCGGGGCGACCGCTTTCAGGTTGAAAATGCAACAGAAAACAAGACGAGACAGGAGACGTAGGATGCATACCAGTTTATTGAAGATGAGCCTCGTGGCGCTGGGCATGGTGATCAGTACCGGCGCGTTTGCCGCCGAAGACCTGATGGCCAGCGTCGAGTCGCCCGGCAAGGTGCTCAAGGTGTCGCTGCAGGTCGCCCCGGACGGGCGCCTGTCGTACCAGGTCGAGCGCAATGGCCAGCCGGTGATTGCGCCGTCGCGCCTGGGCTTCGTGCTGGCCAGCGACAAGCCGCTCGATGCCGGCTTTGCGATGGAGCGCCATCTCGTCACCGCCCATGACAGCACCTGGGAGCAGCCGTGGGGCGAGCGCCGCACGGTGCGGAATCACTATAGCCAGCTGCGCGTGGATGTGCACCAGAAGAAGGATGGCCGGCGCCTCGCGATCGTGTTTCGCGTGTTCGACGATGGCGTGGGCTTCCGCTACGAATTCCCGAAGCAGGCCAATAACCGCGCCGTGCACATCGCCGACGAGCTGACCGAATTCGTGGTGGCGCAGCCGGCCACCGCCTGGTGGCAGCAGGCCGGCGAAGTTTGGGCACTCGAATACCCGATCCAGAAGACGCCGCTGCGTGAAGTGGGCATGGCCAATACGCCGATGACGGTCAAGATGGAAAACGGCACGCACATCGCCTTCCACGAAGCGGCGCTGGTCGACTACGCGTCGATGTGGCTGCGCCGGGTCGAAGGCCAGCGCCTGCGCGCGCACCTGACACCGTCCGCCAGCGGCGCGCCGGTGGTGCGCACTGGCAGCTTCACGACGCCGTGGCGCACGATGCAGATCGCGGGTGACGCGGCGGGCCTGTACATGTCCGACCTCGTGCTGAACCTGAACGAGCCCAATAAACTGGGCGACGTTTCGTGGGTCAAGCCATCGAAGTATGTCGGCGTCTGGTGGGACATGCACCTGGAAACCAAAACCTGGGCCGCGGGCGACCGGCTTGGTGCCACGACCGATTACACCAAGCGCTACATCGACTTCGCGGCCAAGAACGGCTTCCGGGGTGTGCTGGTGGAAGGCTGGAATCCGGGCTGGGACAGCGACTGGGCCGGCAACGGCGCGGACATGGACTTCACCCGCGCCAACCCGCGCTTCGACCTGCCGGCACTGGCGGCGTATGGCAAAGCGCGCGGTGTCCACATCATCGGCCACCACGAAACCGGCGGCAATATCGCGCATTACGAAAAGCAGCTGGATGCGGCGCTGCGCCTGTACGCAAAAAACGGCGTGGACAGCATCAAGACCGGCTACGTGACCGATGGCGGCGCTGCCCAGTTCATGGGCAAGAACGGCAAGGTCCATTTCGGCTACACCGATTCGCAAGAGGGCGTGCGCCACTACCAGAAGGTGGTCGAGGATGCGGCGCGCTACAAGATCGCGATCAACACGCACGAGCCGGTGAAGGACACGGGCCTGCGCCGCACCTATCCGAACTGGATCTCGCGTGAAGGTGCGCGCGGCGTGGAATACAACGCCTGGGGCAATCCGGTCAACAGCGTCGAGCACGAAGCGAATCTGGTGTTTACCCGCATGCTCAGCGGCCCGCTCGATTACACGCCGGGCATCCTGAGCCTGGAGGGCAAGGACAAGAAGCCGTTCAACTCGACCCAGGCCAAGCAGCTGGCCAACTTCGTGGTGATCTATTCGCCGGTGGTGATGGCGGCCGATCTGATCGAGCATTACGACCGCTATCCGGGCGCGTTCAAGTTCATCCGCGACGTGCCGACCGACTGGGACGATACGCGCGTGCTGCATGGCGCCGTGGGTGAATACGCGACGATTGCACGCAAGGACCGCAACTCGAGCGCCTGGTACGTCGGCTCGGTCACCGATGGCAATGCGCGCACGCTCGATCTGCCGTTGTCGTTCCTCGATGCCGGCAAGTCGTATGTGGCCGAAATCTACCGCGATGGCGACAAGGCGGATTACCGCAGCGAGCGCCGGTTCGACCTGGTGATCGAGAAGCGCACCGTGAAGAGCACCGACACCATCAAGATGGTGCTGGCGCCGGGCGGCGGGCAGGCGATCCGGCTGGTGCCGGCCGGCTGACCGACCGTTGGTAAAAGAACCGGCGCCCGCAGGCGCCGGTTTTCGCATATCCTGTCGGACTGTTCTGTCCACACGCGTCGTCCATGTCCACATCTTCCTCGCCGTCCACCACCGCCCCAGTCACCCCGGCCGCCTCCGGCGCCGTGATGCAGATACTTCTCTCGGTTGCCTTTGTCCACCTGCTCAACGATTGCGTGCAGGCGGTGCTGCCGTCGATCTACCCGCTCCTGAAGCACGAATTCAACCTGACCTTCACCCAGGTCGGCCTGATCACGCTGACATTCCAGTGCACTGCCTCGCTGCTGCAGCCGTGGATCGGCCTGTACACCGACAAGCGGCCGATTCCGTTCCTGCTGCCGGCCGGGATGTGCGTAACGCTGCTCGGCGTGGGGTTGCTGGCGTGGGCCAACAGCTATCCGATGCTGCTGGTTGCTGCCGGCATGATCGGCGTGGGCTCGTCGACCTTCCACCCGGAAGCCTCGCGCGTGGCGCGGCTGGCCTCGGGCGGGCGCTTCGGGTTTGCACAGTCGGTGTTCCAGGTTGGCGGCAATGCCGGCTCGGCGCTGGGGCCGCTGCTGGCGGCGGCGATCGTCGTCGGACGCGGGCAGGCAGAGATTGCCTGGTTCATGCTGCTCGTGCTGGTCGCGGTGGCGGTACTGGTGGGCGTAAGCCGCTGGTACAGCCACCACCTGATGAACATGGTCAAGAAGGCCGCGCTGCACGCCGGCCCGGCGCTGCCGCGCAAGAAAGTGATCCAGGCGCTGGCCGTGCTGGCGCTGCTGGTGTTTTCCAAGTACATCTATATGGCGAGCCTGCAGACCTACTACACCTTCTTCCTGATCGAAAAATTCAAGCTGCCGGTGGGTACCGCGCAGATGTACCTGTTCCTGTTCCTGGCATCGGTGGCGCTGGGCACGTTTGCGGGCGGGCCGATCGGCGACAAGATCGGGCGCAAGCGCGTGATCTGGTTCTCGATCCTGGGCGCGGCGCCATTCACCATCGCGCTGCCGTACGCCGACCTGTTCTGGACCGGCGTGCTGTCGGTCATCATCGGGCTGGTGATGTCGTCGGCGTTCTCGGCCATCGTCGTGTTTGCGCAGGAGCTGGTGCCGGGCAAGGTCGGCCTGATCTCGGGCATCTTCTTCGGCCTGATGTTCGGCATCAGCGGCGTGGGCGCGGCTGCGATGGGCAGCATCGCCGACGTGCACGGCATCGCGCAGGTGTACCAGATCGCCTCGTTCCTGCCGCTGCTGGGCATCCTGGCCGTGCTGCTGCCGCGCATCGACACCCGGCGCTAGCGGCCCGGCGCTATGATGGGTGTTTCCAATTACTGAGGAAGCAGCCATGCGCCAGGACATTGAACGTATCGCCGCCTTCGACGACCACGGTGATGGTGGCAATCCGGCGGGCGTCTGGATCGGCGCGGCCTTGCCGCCAGCGGCCGAGATGGCCGCCATCGCACGCGAGGTCGGGTTCTCGGAAACCGTCTTCGCGGCGCCCGAAGGCGAGGGCTGGCGCGTCCGGTATTTTTCCCCCGCCTCGGAAGTGCCGTTCTGCGGCCATGCGACGATCGCCCTGGGCGCCGCGCTGGCGCGCCGGCAGGGTGACGGCCGTTTTGCGCTGACCCTGAACGCCGCCGCGATCACCGTCGAGGGCCGGCGCGATGGCGCGCAGATGCAGGCAGCGCTGCAGTCCCCACCCACCCGCAGCAGCCCCGCACCGGACGCGCTGGTCGATGGGGCGCTTGCACTGTTCGGTTACGGACGCGCTGACCTCGATGTGCGCATGGCTCCTGCATGCATCCATGCCGGCGCCGACCATCTGCTGCTGGCGTTGACCAGTCGCGCCGCGCTGGCACGGATGGATTATGTGCTCGATGCAGGCCGGGCACTGATGCAGGCGCACGGCCTCGTGACGATCGTGCTGGCCTGGGCCGAACATGATCAGCTGTTTCATACACGCAACGCTTTTGCATCCGGTGGCGTGCTGGAAGATCCCGCCACCGGCGCTGCCACGGCGGCGCTGGCGGGCTACCTGCGCGATATTCGCTGGCCGCACGGCGGCCGGATCGACGTCGTACAGGGTGAGGACATGGGCATGCGCTCGCTCATTTCGGCCCAATTCGGGTCTGACACAGGCGGCCCGGTGCGGGTCTCGGGCAGCGCGCGCATGCTCTGACAGCGGCGGCAAGCATGCAGGGCGCATGGCGCCTGAAATGCGGCCAGGTGACGCGGTTTTCCGCTCATTGAAACTGAAGGTGAAAAGTAGGTCTACTCAGCAATTAGATTGTCCATACGCCGCTTGATAATTGAATCCAGTAAATTTCTGTTTCAATTAATCAATCAAGGAGTTTCGTCATGGAGCAGTTCGCCGCCGCCGTCATCAACCCAGCCACGCTGTCGCGACCACGTCCCGTGCGTCCTCAGGTCGCCGGCAGCGCGACTGAGCGATTGCCGTTCACGATTCGCCGGGTAGAGACCGAGGCCGACCTGCTCAAGGCCGTGCGGATCCGCCATGCCGCCTATGCGCGCCACGTGCCTGATTTCGCACGGAGCCTGTCGCAGCCTGAAGCGGCTGATTACGACGCCGACACCATCGTGCTGCTGGCCGAGTCGAAACTCGATGGTACTGCGATCGGCAGTACGCGTATCCGTACCAACCTGCACCGGCCGCTGGGCGTCGAAGAATCGGTGGTGCTGCCCGACTGGCTGCAGGGCAAGCGGCTGGTCGAAGCGACCCGGCTTGCGGTCGATGAAGGGCGCACCGGTCGCATGGTAAAAATTGCATTGGTCAAGGCCTGTTTCATGTATTGCCAAGACAACGCCATCGACTACTCGGTAGCGACGGGGCGCCCGCCGGTCGACCGTCAGTACGAGCAGATGCTGTTCGTCGATGTGTTCCCGGAAGACGGCCTGGTGCCGCTGCGGCATGTCGGAAATATCCCGCACCGCGTGATGGCATTCGAGATCGCGACCTTCCAGCAAAGGTGGACCGAAGCGCGTCATCCGATGCTCGACTTCTTCTTCAACACGGTGCACCCGGACATCGACATCGGCCCGGTCGTGCGCCCGGCCGTAACGGACTGGTCGGCGCGGGAAGAACTGGCCGTCGCCTGAGACCGATTTCACTGCGCGCGATCGACGTTTGTTCAACTACGAAGGGCATGACGGCGCTACGCTAAAGCTGTATCCTTGCGCTTTAGGAGCCGTCGTTGTCCGCACGGTGGTCACGCGCATTACCAAGGCCGCTCATGCCCAAGCTTTCTCATCAGTTCCGTGCGTCGTTACCAGCCGCGTTGCAAGCGGCTGTCGAACTGGTTCTGAAGATGTTTTCGTATTACCTCATCCCGATCGGGATCGCGGTGGTCTCACTGATCGCGCTCGTTTTCTGGCACGACGAATACCGCACCAGCGGCGACGTGCCACTGACAATGCATGTCATGACCGATGCGGCCGGTACGCTCGATCCGGCCAGCGCACTCGGGCCAACGCGCGAGCGTCCGCTGACCAATACCCATGACACCCATCTGTCCGAAGCGCCGGTCTGGTTCATCGTCGAGCCGATGCCGCGCCCGGGCGAACAGGTGCTCGAATTCCCGTCGCGTCATGCACTCGACATCGCCTGCTGGAACGCCGCCTCGCTGGCGCCCATGGGCAGCGCCAGCCGTAGCGACAGCAGCGGCCTGATGCGCGCTGACAAGGCCGGCTTCGCGCTGAGCGTCGCGCCGCTGCCGCGCCAGCTGCTGTGCCGCGGCACCTTCGCGGGCCCGGCGCGCCTGACGGTCGTGCAGTGGCCGCTCGAGCAGTACGCGCTATCGGTCAAGCAATACCATCGCAAGTCGGGCCTGCTCGACGGCGGCATGATCGTGCTGGCGCTGTTCATCCTGATTACGGCGCTGATCAACCGCCAGCCCGTGTACGTGATGTTCGCCGGCTGGCTGATCCTGAACCTGCGCGTGGGCGCGCTGTCGGCCGGCTGGGACATCCAGTGGCTCGGCCAGGCAGTGCCGTCCGACTGGCTGCTGCGCAGCCGCGCCGTCACGTTCACGATGTACGGCATCGCGACGCTGACGCTGTATCAGGCGCTGCTGAAGGACCATCTGGCCGAGATGCGCTACGTGGTGCCGATGCGCGTCATGCAGTGGCTGTGCATGCCGATGCTGGCCGCTGCCGTCCTGGTCCCATACGGCATGTACCTGCCGCTGATGTGGGGCATCCTCGCGTGCTGCTTCTCGTTGATGACGATTGGCCTGTTCAAGATCATCGTCGAATCGCGCACGCGCGTCGCAGGCTGGTTTGCGGCGTCGTTCGCCGTCACCTTCATGGCCTCGCTGGCCGAAGTGGCCTCGGCCGCGTTCGGCATGCGCGAGTTGCTGGGCGTGATCAACAGCGTTACTGCCGCGCTTGCCTCGAGCCTGCTGGCGGCGCTGGCCGTGGCCGAACAGATGCGCATGGAAACCGAGAAGCGCCAGGAAGCCCAGGAAGAACTCGAACACGCGTACAAGGCGATGCCGGTCGGCCTGTTCACGCTCGATCTCTACGGACACTTCCTGAGCGTGAATCCGGCGCTGCAAAAAATGCTCGGCATCACGGACTTCGCGGCAGGCCGTACCGCGTGGCGCCAGTTCTTCACCGAAGCGAGCTGGGTCGCGCTACACGAGCAGGTCCATGCGAAGGTCGAGGCCGAGATGGAACTCACGAGCCGCGACGGCACGCAGCGCTTCCAGGTCAGCGCCACGCTGGCCCGATCCCGCATCGAGGGCGTGCTGCAGGACACCACCGAAAAACACAAGGCCACCGAGCAGTTGCGCTTCATGGCCAACAACGACCCACTGACCAAGGTCTTCAACCGGCGCGGCATCGAGCGCGAGTTCAGCAATGCCATTGCGAGCCTGGTTGCCGGCCGGCCGATGGCCATGGCATATGTCGATCTCGATCGCTTCAAGCTGATCAACGACCTGTTCGGGCATGCCGCCGGCGACGAAGTGCTCAAGCAGGTCTGCGAACGGATGGGCGCAATGCTGGCCGGCGGTCAGCAACTGGGCCGGGTAGGGGGTGACGAATTCGTGATCGTGATGCCGGAAACCGCCATTCCGCTGGCCTCGATCATCATCCGCGGCATTGTCGACCGGCTGGGCAGCACACCGTACCGCGTGGGTGACAAGGCCTTCCACGTGCGCGCATCGGTGGGCCTGATCGAAGTAGTGCCGGGTATGCCGATGAAGGATGCCGTGTCCACCGCCGACCGCGCCTGCCGCGAAGCCAAGACCGGCACAGGCGATGGCATGGTCGTGTACGAGCGCGGCGCCGATGCATTCCGCCAGCGCGCCGCCGAACTCGACCTGGTCGAGCGCCTGTCGGGCCCGGCCGCCACCGATGGCCTGCTAATCGAGATGCAGCCGATCATGTCGCTGCGCACGCCGTTCGAATCGCTCAATTTCGAGGTGCTGTTGCGCATGCGCGAGCCCGATGGCCGTGTCGTGCCGGCCGGCGCCGTGATCGCCGCCGCCGAAAAAAGCGGGCGCGCGAGCGTGATCGACCGCTGGGTGCTCACGAGCACGCTGGCCTGGATCGCCGAGCACAACGATGCGCTGGTCAATACGCGCTTCGTCTGCATGAACCTGTCGGGCGCGTCGCTGAACGACGAGCGCTTCGTACAGGACACGTTCGACATCCTGGGCCGCTACGTGCATGTGGCCAGCCGCCTGTGCCTGGAAATCACCGAGAGTGTGGCCTTGCACGACCTCGACAACACGCGCCGCTTCATTGACCAGGTGCGCAGCTTCGGTGTGAAGGTGGCGCTGGACGACTTCGGCGCCGGCTACACATCGTTCTCGTACCTCAAAGAACTGCCGGCCGACGTGCTCAAGATCGATGGTAACTTCATCGTCAATATCAATGCGCACCCGGCCAATGTGGCAATTGTCGAGGCGATCGTCAGCCTGGCGGTCAACCTGGGCATGAAGACGATTGCGGAATGGGCCGAGGATGCGGCCACGGTCCAGACGCTGCAGGAAATTGGCGTCGATTATGTGCAGGGATTCGTGGTGGCGCGTTCGATGCCGCCCGAGCGCCTGCTGGAAGGGCGCTCCAGCGCCAGCTTCACCCAGGATGCCACCTTGCTGGCAATGCTCGGCGAGTGGGACAAGCCGCCAACGTCGCATCTGGCCAGTGTCACGCGCTTGCATTAGTCGGCAACGCCTGGGTTGATGCAGGCTCGCTCAGGCTGCAGTCTTGACGGCGTTGCGACGGCGGCGGGTCGTATAGCCCATCAGCGCCAGGCCAGCACCGATCAGCAGGCCAGTTGCCGGCTCCGGCACTTCGCCGCCTGGCGGAACGTCCACGTCAGCGGTATTGAACGTGATGGTGCCGAAGTTCCAGACGCCGTCCGGCGAAATCGATTCATCATTGAAGTCTTCGAAAAACTCGAGGCGCAGGATGCCGTCGGCATCCACACTGAAGCTCAAGCCTTCGGCAACCAGATCAACCAGGTCCACGAATGTTTCCGTACCCGGTTCGTCGAGATCATCGCTGGGGTTCAGAATGACGCCATCGGTATTCGCGGAATTGGTAAACGCGAAACCAATCTCCGACAACCAGCTGGGCGTGAATGCGGTGACGTTGAAGTTGTAGCTGACGCTGGTGATGGTCGCATTGGCGCCGACATTGATTTCGTAGACGTCGTTACCCGCGTCGCCGATTTCCCCCGTACTCTGGACACCTGCAACGTTGAACGTGAACGGCGTGGCGAACGCAGAGGTGCAGGCGAGAAGCGACAGACCGACCAATAATTGTTTGAATGAGCGCACTGGCAAGATAACCTCCGATAAGTATATGCTTATCAGTTATGCAATTAGCATGCCAATCTTCCAATAATGAATAGGTTATTGATTTAACTGGCTATTTTGACCATGCTCAAGCCGGTCAATGATTTAGTGTAAATTGTATCGACAGTTTTCATTGAATGGACAGGGCGCACTCAGTCAAGGCGGGCCAACGCTGGTGTCGAGCGCACATCGCTCAACATGAACTGCGCGCGCGCTGCCTTGAGCGTCGCGATGTCACTGGCCAGGGGCCTGGCCGCGACACGCGTCATCGGCACGTGGATGCGCTGCGATATACGCGGCGACGCACGCTGCGACATACTCTGCGACTCACGCTGCGACTCACGCTGCGATACGCGCGGCAGCGGCAGTACGTTCGCTTCGGCCGCCAATGGGTGGGCAGGAACGCGCGTCACACCATCGTTGGCAGGTTCGCCCGCCATGCGCACGGTGGTGGCGCCCGCTTCGCAAGGGCGATCGGTCAGGGTCACGCGACCGGCGTCGTCCACACACTTGACGATGCTGGTCTCGGAAAATGCGACTGGCGCAGCCATCGTGGTGACAGCCAGCAGGGCCAGTTGGCAAATATGACGCTTCATGATCGACTCCTCGGTTCGGGTATAAATTTAACAACTTAATTGTCTTATTTGCATCATTCCGGTTCTGTGCGCCATTTCACATTCATTTGTAGGCCTGCGCGCCGTTCATTTGCCAGCGTGCGGCGGTAAGTCTGTGCTTATCACGGTCAAGGGCGTATAACGGCTTGACCATCACCCAGTCAGGAGAAACGCTTGAAAACAGCCGTATTCAGTGCACGCCGCTATGACAAGACCATGCTGGCGCAGGCCAACGATGGTGTCGGCCATGCGCTGCTGTTCATCGAGGAGCGGCTCAGCGTCGAGACGGCGAGCCAGGCGGCGGGGTGTGTTGCCGTGTGCGTATTCGTCAATGACACCGTCGACGCGGGCGTGCTGGACATCCTGGCGCGCCAGGGCACACGCTTGGTGGCCACGCGCTCGACCGGTTATAACCACATCGATGCCGCGGCCGCACGCCGGCTCGGCATCGAGGTCGTGCGGGTCACCGACTATTCGCCGAATTCGGTCGCTGAATTTGCGGTCGGCCTGTTGCTGGCCGTGAACCGCAAGATTGCGCGCGCCAGCGTGCGCACGCGTGAAGGCAACTTCGATCTCGACGGCCTGATGGGTTTTGACCTGCACGGCAAGACGGTCGGCGTGATCGGCACCGGCAAGATCGGGCTGATCTTCGCCCGCATCATGGCCGGTTTCGGCTGCACGCTGGTGGGCCATGACCTGTATCCGACGCCGGCATTCGAAGCGCTGGGCGGGCGCTATGCCAGCGTGGACGAATTGCTCGTCTGCAGCGACGTCGTCTCGCTGCATTGCCCGCTGCTGGAGTCGACGCACCACATCGTCGATGCGGCTGCCCTGGCGCGCGTCAAGCGTGGCTGCGTGCTGATCAACACCAGCCGCGGTGGCCTGGTCGATACCGACGCCGTGGTGCAGGCGCTCAAGACCGGCCAGCTGGGCGGGCTGGCCATCGACGTCTATGAACAGGAAGCGAGCCTGTTCTTCCAGGACCTGTCGTCGACGATCATCCTGGACGACGTGATCCAGCGCCTGGTGTCGTTCCCGAACGTGATCGTCACCGGCCACCAGGCCTTCTTCACGGTCGAAGCGATCGGCCAGATCATGCGCACGACCATCGACAGCATCAGCGCATTCGAGCGCGGCGAACCGCTCGTCAACCGGATTCCTGGCTGATGCAGGGTGCATGAGTCGCCCCGCTTGCTGGACAGGCCGCCGAGCCTGCGCTACGGTGCAGGGATCAGACCAGCCACGGAGCAGAGCACATGCACATCGAGACGGTCCGCTTCGAGCGGGTATTCGACGTCCAGTCCGGGACATTCAGTTTTGAAGCGGATGGCAAGCGCGAGTTCAGCGTGATCTTCGATCACAAGAGCGTGCCTGATGCAGGCTCGACCTTTGCCGTTGTCCTTGACGAACCGGGTAACTGGCAGACGGTGGCCGGCTGGCGCGATCTTTCCATGCTCTCCGTTGGGCTCAAGCGTAGCGCCTGGGCCATTGCAATCGACCTGCTGCTGGATTTTTATTTCGTCCTTCTCCCGATTCCCGTGTTGGCGCTGGTGTTGGGCGGCCCGTGGGCGGCCTTGGGGACATTCGGTTTGATGGTGCTGGGCGCCTGCGCCATGGTCGTGGGCGCGGCCAGGCACAACCGCCAGATCCAGCGGGCGCTGCTGGCCGTTCGCCCATTGCCGCCCCGCGCAGTGAAAGGGCCCGACATGCTGGCGCGGCGCGCCGGTCCCACGGCGCCTGCACATTGAGCAGCGCGTCCCCCGGCGCGCCAGGCGGCGGATCGGGCACGAAGCGCGCAATGCACAGCAACTGTCCTGTCGGGTTTGACGATCCTCCGGGTCGCCGATAGACTGCGCCAACGTCTCCCTTACCCGTTGCTCCTGAAAGGACCACCCGCATGACCATGCTCCAGCTTCCCACGTATGACGACGTCGTCCAGGCCGCCGAACGCATTGCCGGCGCCGCGCACCGCACGCCGGTGCTGACGTCGCGCACCGTCAACGAGGAGTTCGGCGCCGAGGTGTTCTTCAAGTGCGAAAACATGCAGCGCATGGGCGCTTTCAAGTTCCGGGGCGGCTACAACGCGCTGGCCAGGTTCAGCCCGGAACAACGGCGTGCCGGTGTCGTGGCGTTCTCGTCAGGCAACCACGCGCAGGCGATCGCGCTGTCGGCGCGGCTGCTCGACATACCCGCCACCATCATCATGCCGGAGGATGCGCCGGCCGCGAAGGTCGCCGCCACGCGCGGCTATGGCGCCACCGTCGTCACCTATGACCGCTATACCGAAGACCGCGAGCAGATCGGCCGCGCGCTGGCCGAGCGCGACGGCTTGACCTTGATCCCGCCATACGACCACGCGGACGTGATTGCAGGGCAGGGCACGGCGGCCAAGGAGTTGTTCGACGAGGTCGGCCCGCTCGACGCGTTCTTCGTCTGCCTGGGCGGCGGCGGTCTGCTGTCAGGCTCGGCACTGGCAACGCGCGCATTGTCGCCGGGGTGCTTGCTGTACGGCGTCGAGCCGGAAGCCGGCAACGATGGCCAGCAGTCGTTTCGCAGCGGGCAGATCGTGCACATCGACACACCGCGCACGATCGCCGACGGCGCGCAGACGCAGCACCTGGGGCAGCTGACGTTCCCGATCATCCAGCGCGACGTGGACGACATCCTGACCGTCACCGACGACGAACTGGTGGCGTGCATGCGGTTCTTTGCCGAGCGCATGAAGATCGTCGTGGAGCCGACGGGCTGCCTGGGCTTTGCGGCGGCGCGCAAGATTAAGGACAGCCTGCGCGGCAAGCGGATTGGCGTGCTGGTCAGTGGCGGAAATATCGATCTGGCCCGGTTTGCGAGCCTGATCGGGGCGTGATTCTTTTCAGCGCTTAGGCCGCCAGCGGCAGCGCCACCTGCAGCAGGAACCCGCCACCTTCACGGTTGCTCACCTCGAGCCCTGCATTGTGGCGCGTGAGTACCCGCTCGACGATCGCCAGGCCCAGCCCGGCGCCATTGGCCTGGCCCCGCGCGCTGTCCAGCCGCGTGAAGGGTTTCATCAATTGCGCGATCTGGTCCGGCGGCACGCCCACGCCATGGTCGCCGATCTCGATCACGGCGCGCCGGCCATGGCCCGTCGCTTTCACGCGCAGCACGATATCGATCTCGGTGTAATCCTGCCCCGGCGTGATGCCATAGCGGCGGCCGTTCTCGATGATGTTGTTGATCACGCGCCGCAGGTCGGTCGCGTTACCCTGCACGTGCACGTCCGGCATCAGGTCGGTCCTGATGCGCAGGCTCGGGATGCGGCCGGCATCGCGGCCGATGTCCGCCAGCAACTCGGACAGATTCACCGGCACGAAGGTGGCCGCTTCGGTCGGCTTGGCGTAGTCGAGGAACTGGCCGATGATGGCGTCCATCTGCGCGATGTCCGATTGCATGCCATCGCGCGCTTCCTGAGACAGATTGGCCATTTCCACTTCGAGACCCATGCGCGCCAGCGGCGTGCGCAGATCGTGCGAGATGCCGGCCAGGATCACGGCGCGATCTTTCTCGACCTGGGCCAGGTCTTCGACCATCTGGTTGAAGCTGCGATTGGCTTCGATGATCTCTTGCGAGCCTTTTTCGGGCAGCGGCGCGGGCCGCTCGCCCTTGGCGATGGCGCGTGCGGCCGACGTCAGGCGCGCCAGCGGGCGATTGACGAGGCTCGAGATCAGCGCTGCGCCCAGCACCGACAGCAGGCCGACGACCACGGCCCAGCCGAGCCACTGCACGCGCGTCAGACCCGCCAGACGCTCGCGCTCGAGCATCAGCCAGTATTTGTCGTCCTCGATGTTGAAGCTGATGTAAAAGCCGGGCACGCCGTTCACACCGCTGGAAAAACGCGTGTCGGCGCCCAGTCGTTCGCGCACGATGGCGGCGATTTCGGGCATCAGGGGATTGTGCGGCGGCGGGTCGATGACGTCGCTGTCTTCGAGCGTGAAGATGCGGATGCCTTCGTTCGAGGCCAGTTCGAGCAGCAGCTCGAGCCGCAGGTCGGGCGCCGAGTGCGTCAGCGCCGCCTTGGTGATGGTCACTACCGACACCACTGTCTCTGCCGTCTGCTGCACTTGCGGGCCGCGCTGGTAGACGTTGATCATGCCGATCCAGGCGCCCATCGAGACGGCCGTGAGCACCGACATCAAAAAGAACGTGCGCCAGAACAGGCCGCTCTTGAACCAGGCGAAGCGCACGGCGCGGTGCGCCGCCGCGAGCGACGTGAATGCAGGAGGCTTCACTAGCGTGGCTGACCCTCAGGGATGAACACATAGCCCAGGCCCCAGACGGTCTGGATGTACAGCGGGCTGGACGGATCGGGTTCGATCAGCTTGCGCAGGCGCGAGATCTGGACGTCGAGCGAGCGGTCGAACACTTCGTATTCGCGGCCGCGGGCCAGTTCCATCAGCTTTTCGCGCGACAGCGGCTGGCGTGCGTGGCGCGCAAACACCTTGAGCACCGAGAATTCGCCGGTGGTCAACGGCACCGTGTCGCCGTTTTTCTTCAGCGTGCGCGTGCCCAGGTCGAGAATGAAGTCGCCAAACTCGAAGGTTTGCGGGGTTTCCGATGGCGCACCCGGGATCTCGTCCGGGCCCTTGCGACGCAGCACGGCGCCGATACGGGCCACCAGTTCGCGCGGGTTGAATGGCTTGGGCAGGTAGTCGTCGGCGCCCATTTCGAGGCCGACGATGCGGTCGACGTCTTCGCCTTTGGCGGTGAGCATGATGATCGGGGTCTGGTCGCCGGCACCGCGCAGGCGGCGGCAGATCGACAGGCCGTCTTCGCCCGGCAGCATCAGGTCGAGCACGAGCAGGTCGTAGCGTTCGCGCAGCCACAGCTTGTTCATGGCCGGCGCGCTTTCAGCGGTCACGACCTGGAAACCCTGTTCGGTGAGATAGCGGCGCAGCAGATCGCGCAGGCGCACGTCGTCGTCCACGACCATGATCTTGGCGGAATGGCCGCCTTGCGTACCGGTACCCACGTTAATGTTCGGAGTCGTTGAAGTCATGGAGCTGTCCAGATTGTCAGATGAATGTCGCTATGGTAACTTCTTATGGCTTGGCCGCAGGTATGACTCAGCTCAGCCATTACAATGTGTTACAAACTTTACCCAATTAGTCTTACCCCGTATTCGGTATCAACCTACACTGGCGTCAAGTGATCAACACAGCTTATCCGTTTATCAGGCATCACGGAAGAGGAACACCATGAACCACGCGCTCAACGACAATCCAGCAGCACCCGGTACCGCTTGCGGCCGGTTCGCCCGGCTTGTGCGCCTCGGTGTTCTCGCCTGCGCCCTGGCGGCGACCGGCGCCGGTGCATTGGCCCAGGACCAGGATCGCAACCGTCGCACCGACGACGCTCAGGCACGCGAGCGTTACGAAATGCAGGCGCAGCGCGATGCGAGAGCATTCGAAGTACGCGAGCAGGGGCGCCGCAATGCCGACGTCCAGCAGGATTCGGCACGTGAAGAGCGTCCCCGCGGCCGGCTGTCGCCGGACGAGCGGCGCGATCTGCGTCGCCAGATCAAGGAAGGCGCGGATCTGTATCCCAGTTCGCGCCGCCGCTGACAAGCGGCTGCTTCAGTAAACACAACGGCGCCGATGGCGCCGTTGTCACGTCTGGGGAATGCATGGTGACCGTTTCCTGGCCTTACCCCACACCCTCACCAGGCACTGTGAATTTTCTTTTTTGCAAATCTCATTGCTATATATTTATTTAACTTGCGCAACATGCTATGTTCTCGGGCGCCGTACTCTTGGTATGGCATGTCTCGACAATATCAGCAACCTGGAGCGTGAACGTGCCCGACCTCGCCATCCCTTCTGCAGCGCGTTTTGTTTCTGACGGCCCGGAACACTGCATCGCCCGGCGCGCTGACGGTGTGTATGCCGATCCCGCGTTGCTCGGCACGACGCTGGTGGCGGCGCTCGACAGCATTTTGCGCTCCGGGAACTACCTGGCTGGGCTCGATTATGCCGTTCTGATCAAGGCGCTGTACGGCCACGGCCCGGCACTGCCGCGGGATGCGGCCGGTCAGGTACAGGTGCGCATCGCCGATGACATCCTGCCATTTACCCCGGCACGACAGGCGTTGTACCGTTCGGTAAAAATCACGGACGGCCAGGCCGAATACTATTTCGAGCCGGTGTTCGAGCCGGACCCCGATGGCGGGGAGCGGCCAACCGCGCTCGATGCCGATGAATTCGTCGCCGACATGTGGATCAAGGGGATCCGCTTCGGTGCCGATGTCGACGCCATCCGCGACGCCATCGGCAAGGGCGCGACCGGGCGCTGCGTCGTGGCGCGTCGCCTGGCGCCAGTCGACGGCGACGCGGCGCGTGTCGAAGAAGTCACGAGCGAACTGCACCGCAGCGATGCGCCGCTCCAGCTGGCCAATGGCAAGCTCGACCTCATGAGCTTCCAGAACCGCTTCCCGCAGGTGCAGATCGGCACGCGCCTTTTGCGCAAGGTGCCACGCACGGCGGGCAGTCCGGGTTTCGAGCTGACCGGCATCCCCATCCTGGCCGAGATCGGCAAGGATCTCGACCTGGGCGTCTACGCCGCCGACGGCACCGGCATCGATATCGTGCCTGCCGGCGAGTTCCTGATTGCGCGCCGCGACGGGTTCCTGAATGTCGACCCCAAGAGCAGCCGCATCGCCATTTCCGACAAGATCGTCAGTCACGACGGCGTCAGCGCCCGGACCACGGGCAACCTGCACCTGAGCGGCGACTACGAAGAGTTCGGCGAGGTGCAGGAGCAACGCATCATCGAAGGCGACAGCATCACCGTGCACGCGGACGTGTATGGCCACGTGCTCTCGCGCGGCGGGGCGGTCCGGCTCGAGCGCAACCTGGTCGGCGGCAGTGCGCGCAACCTGAACGGCGGCGTGCGCGTGCTGGGCGTGGCCTCCAGCGCCACGATCCAGGCCGCCAGGGGCGACGTGATCCTGGGGCGGGCCGAGAACTGCGTGATTTCCGGTGCGCGCATCCGCATCGATACGGCAATCAACTGCGAGATCATGGGCGACGACGTCGAGGTCACGCACGCCGAAGGCAGCGCCATCGCGGGCCGGCGCGTGAAGATCGGCAGCGCCGCCCCCTGGAAACAGGGCGAGATGCTGGTCTACCTGCTGCGGCCCGACTGTGCCCGCATCGACGATGCGATGGCCCAGGTGCGCGAGCGGATCGGGCAGTTCGGTCAGCTCGCGGCGCGTCACCGCGCATCGATCGACACGCTCGCGGCGCAGCCGCACCTGAGCAAGTACCTGAAAATCGCGCCGCGCATCCGCAGCGGCGATCTGGTGCTCAAGCCCGAGCAGGTGCCCCAGTTCCAGCGCATGACCGACACCGCCGGGCCGGCGCTCAAGGAGCTTGGCCGCCTGTCGGACGAAGCGAAAAAGCTCGACGCCGAACGGCAGTCGGGGATGGAAGTACTGGGCCGGCTGGAGGCGCAGCGCTATGACCGCGTGGGCGCGGCGCAGATTGCGCTGGAAGCCATTGCCGGCGAGGTGCAGGTGCGCGCCTTGCCGTACGAGCCGGATCTGGGCTGCATCTGGGACCAGGGGCCGCGCGACATCCGCCTGCGCTTGCGCGACGCGATGGGCACCGAGTTGCTGCACGCCGGGCGCGAGGGCGCCTGGGCCTGGGATTCCGCGTCACCCACACCGCTGGGTTGAGCCACCGCAGCCCCGCAGGCGGGCTGTGCGAATTGATTGCAGTCAAGATCACCGGGTCCGGCAGGCTTACGATGGTGGTCGGACTGATCAAGGATCTGCCATGCACACCACATCGCGCGCGCCACGGTCTGGCGCACCAACGGATTACCTCAGCTTCATGCTCGATGGGCAGGAGTACGGACTCGATTGCGCGCGGGTGCAGGAACTCAAATTGCTCAAGTCCCTCGAACGCTTCGCGGAAGACGGCGACATCATCGGCGGCGTCGCACTGTCGCATGGTGTGATCCTGCCGGTGATCGACATGCGCACGACCGCCACTCAGGGCACAGGTGCGGGCGCCGGCATCGTGCACCCCGATACCGACGTGATCATCCTGCGCCTGTCGAGCGGTCTGGTGGGCATGGTCGTGGAAGGGGTAACGGGCATCGTGCATGTGCGCCCGGAAGCCGTACAGGCCGTCCCGGGCGAGGCCGGTGCGAGTTACCTGATCGGCATTGCCCGCATCGACGGCCGGTGCGTCGTGTTGATCGACATCGATGGCCTGGTGTCGTTGTCGCCGCGGCGGCCGCTCAGGGCCGCCTGACGGCGTCGTACTGCTTGTCCAGCTGGTTTACGCCAGCGCTTCCAGCTGTTCCTGCAACGTCAACCATTCCAACTCGAGCGTTTCCAGATCGCGTGCCACGAACGCCTGGTCGGCCACCAGCGTCTTGAGGCGATCCTTGTTGTGCGCATCGTAGATCGTCGGGTCGAGCAGAGCGGCATCGATCGTGGCTTTCTTTGCCTGCAGCTTGGCCATCTGCTCGTCCAGACGCTTGACCTTGCTTTCGATCGGCTTGCGCTGCGCGGCGTTGCGCTGGCGTTCTTCGGCGCCCAGGCGCTTCTGTTCCTTGCGCTCGGCCGGCGTGGCGCTCGGCACCGGCGCGACGGGTGCGGCGGCCTTGGCCAGCGGCAGGATGTCGGTGCCTTTGCCCAGCTTGGTCTTGAACAGCCAGTCCTTGTAGTCGTCCAGGTCGCCGTCGAACGGTTGCAGGCGGCCGTCGGCAACGATGATGAATTCATCGGTCGTCGCGCGCAGCAGGTGACGATCGTGGGACACCACGATCAGCGTGCCTTCGAACTGCGCCAGCGCCATCGTCAGCGCTTCGCGCGTTTCCAGGTCCAGGTGGTTGGTCGGTTCATCGAGCAGCAGCAGGTTCGGGCGCTGCCACACGATCAGGGCCAACGCCAAGCGCGCCTTTTCGCCGCCCGAGAACGGCTTGATCGAGCTGGTCACCATATCGCCCGGGAAGTTGAAGCTGCCCAGGAAGTTGCGCAGCTCCTGCTCACGCACAGTCGGCGCGATCTTGGCCAGGTGCCACAGGGGCGACTCGTCATGGCGCAGCATCTCGACCTGGTGCTGGGCGAAGTAGCCGATCGACAGGCCCTTGCCAATGGTCGCTTCGCCGGTCAGCGGCATCAGCTCGCCGGCGATGGTCTTGATCAGCGTCGACTTGCCGGCGCCGTTGACACCCAGCAGGCCAATGCGCTGGCCGATGGTCAGCGAAAAGTCGATGTGGTTGACGATGGTTTTCTTGCCGACCTTGTCGCCATGCTCGTCGAGCAGGAAGTAGCCGGCATCGACCTTGTCGAGCACCAGCAGCGGATTCGGGGCCGACAGCGGCTCGCGGAAGTCGAACGAGAATTCGGCCGCAGCGCGCAGCGGCGCCAGTTCTTCCATCTTGGCCAGGGCCTTCATTCGGCTCTGGGCCTGGCGCGCCTTGGAGGCCTGTGCCTTGAAGCGGTTGACGAACGACTCGAGGTGCGCGCGCTGGCGCTGCTGCTTCTCGAGTGCGCCGGCGGCCAGGATCATCTGGGCGGCGCGCTGGCGCTCGAACCCGGAGTAGTTGGCCGTGTAGCGCTTCAGCTTGCGCTCGTCGATGTGCACGATCACGTTCACGACTTCGTCAAGGAAGTCGCGATCGTGGGAAATGATGATCAGGGTGCCCGTGTAGCGTTTGAGCCAGTCTTCGAGCCAGATGATTGCATCCAGATCCAGGTGGTTGGTCGGTTCATCGAGCAGCAGCAGGTCAGAAGGGCACATCAGCGCCTGCGCCAGGTTCAGGCGCATGCGCCAGCCACCCGAGAAGCTCGCCACCGGCTGGTTCATCTGCGCCAGGGAAAAGCCCAGGCCCAGCAACAGCTGTTCGCCGCGCGACTGCACCGTATAGCCATCGGCATCGGCCAGCATGCCGTGCAGCTCGCCCAGACGCATGCCGTGGGCGTCGACGTCCGGGTGCGATTCCAGTTCTTCCAGCTCGGCCTGGAGCTTGCGCAGGCCGACGTCGCCGTCGATGGCGTAATCGAGCGCCGCGCGGTCCAGCGCTGGCGTCTCTTGGGCCACGTACGCCATGCGCCATTTGGCCGGGAAGTCGATCTGGCCCTGGTCCGGGTGCAGCTCGTTACGGAGCATGCCGAACAGGCTCGATTTGCCGGCGCCGTTGGCGCCGATCAGGCCGATCTTGTCGCCCGGGTTGAGGGTCAGGTCGGCATCGACGAGCAGCGGCTTGGTGCCGCGCATCAGGCTGACGTTCTGGATACGGATCATGGTGTCGCTATCTTGTTGTGTGGCCGGCTGTGCCGGCCACGCGGTGATTGTGATGGGTTCCGGTTTTGTGCCGGATGATCTTGCTGGTATCGATCACCGCGTGGTCGGCTGAGCCGACCACCCTACGATCAATGGGCGGCAGGAGTGTTGTTAAACGTTTTGCAGCTGTTCAGCCGTCAGCAGGAACACGGCATCGTCGCCGATGCTGGTGGTCAGCCAGGTCAGGCCCATGTGGCCGAATGCGGCTTCGGCGTATTCGCGCTCGTTGCCGATTTCCACCACCAGGATGCCTTCCGGCGTCAGGCGCTCGGCGGCGCCGGCGATGATCTTGCGCACCAGGTCCATGCCGTCTTCGCCGCCCGCGAGCGCGATCTGCGGCTCGACCATGTATTCCTGCGGCAGCGTGCGCATCGATTCCGCGTTCACGTACGGCGGGTTGGTGATGATCAGGTCATACTTCTTGAACGGCACGTTCTCGTACAGGTCGGACTCGATCGGGTTCACGCGCCCTTCGAGTTTATATTCGCGAATATTTGTCTCGGCCACGGCCAGCGCGTCCTTCGAGATGTCGATCGCATCGACCACCGCGTTGGCGAACGTATCGGCCATCATGATCGCCAGGCACCCGCTGCCGGTGCACAGCTCGAGCACGTTTTCCACGCCATCCGGGTCCACCAGCCATGGGCTGAACTGCTGCGGAATCAGCTCGGCGATGAACGAGCGCGGCACCAGCACGCGTTCGTCGACATAGAAGCGGTATTCGCCCAGCCATGCCTCTTTGGTGATGTAGGCCGCCGGCACGCGCTCGGTCACGCGGCGTTCGATCACGGCCAGCACCTGCAGCACTTCGTCGTCCAGCAGCTTGGCGTCGAGGAACGGCTCCAGGCGGTCGAGCGGCAGCTTCAGGGTGTGCAGGATCAGGTAGGCGGCTTCGTCGAAGGCTTCGATGCTGCCGTGGCCGAAGAACAGCTTGGCGCCGTTGAAACGGGTGATCGCATAGCGCAGCAGGTCGCGCGGCGTGGAAAATGAGGTGGTGGTCATGGCCTGGATGATGGGTTGTAATGCTTCAAGCGGCCAGCAGGCGCTGGAGCGTACGGCGATAGATATTCTTCAGGGGATCGATGTAGCGCAGTTCGATGTGCTCGTCGATTTTATGAATGCTGGCGTTCGGTGGGCCGAATTCTATCACCTGAGGGCAGATGCGGGCGATGAAGCGGCCATCCGAGGTCCCGCCGGAGGTCGATAATTCGGTGTGGACGCCCAGTTCGTCGCTGATCGCGGTGCAGACGGCGTCCGACAGCGTGCCTTTCTCGGTCAGGAACGGCAGCCCAGACAAGGTCCAGTCCAGATCGTAATCCAGACCATGGCGGTCGAGGATCGCGTGCACGCGCGCCTGCAGGCCTTCGGCCGTGCTGGCGGTCGAGAAACGGAAATTGAAGTCCAGGCTCACGCTGCCCGGAATCACGTTGTTCGCGCCGGTGCCGGCCGCGATGTTCGACACTTGCCAGCTGGTGGGCGCGTAGTACTCGTTGCCTTCGTCCCAGACTTCGAGCGTCAGTTCGGCCAGTGCCGGGGCCATCTGGTGGATCGGATTGCGCGCCAGTTGCGGGTAGGCGATGTGGCCCTGGACGCCGTTGACGATCAGGTGGCCCGACAGCGAACCACGGCGGCCATTCTTGATCGTGTCACCCAGCACGTGGTTCGAGGTCGGCTCGCCCACCAGGCAATAGTCGGGCGCGACGCCCCGTTCTTCAAGCAGGTCGCAGACGATGGCGGTGCCGTCGACCGCCGGGCCTTCTTCGTCGCTCGTGATCAACAACGCGATCGAGCCGCGGTGCTCCGGACAGGCAGCGATGAACTCTTCACAGGCGACGACCATCGCCGCGATCGAGGTCTTCATGTCGGAGGCGCCGCGCCCGTACAGCTTGCCGTCGCGCTGCGTCGGCATGAATGGTTCGGATGTCCACTGGTGCAGCGGACCGGCCGGGACCACGTCGGTGTGGCCGGCAAACACGAACAGCGGCGCGTTCTCGCCCTTGCGCGCCCACAGATTGGTCACGCCGTTCGAAACGATCGTCTCGCACACGAAGCCCAGCGGCGCCAGCAGCTCGATCAGGCGCTGCTGGCAACCCTTGTCCTGGGGCGTGATCGAGTCCAGCGCGATCAGTTCTTCGGTGAGCAGCAGGGTGCGTGACGGCCTCATGGCGCCGCCCCGAATTTTTCTTCAAATGCAGCCGGCGAAAAACCGACCGTCACCAGGCCGGCGCCTTGCACGACCGGGCGCTTGATGACCGACGGGTTTTCGAGCATCAGCGCCATGGCGCTGTCGGCATCGACGATGGCAGCCTTGCGTTCGTCCGGCAAGTTGCGCCAGGTGGTGCCCTTGCGGTTGACCAGGGTCGTCCAGTCGAGGTCCTGCAGCCAGGTCGTCACCACTTCAGGGGCAAGTCCTTGCTTCTTGAAATCGTGGAAGGTGAAGTCGATGCCGTGGTCTTGCAGCCAGGTGCGGGCTTTCTTGACGGTGTCGCAATTGGGGATGCCGTAGAGGGTAGTCGTCATGGGATATGCGGGAAAGAGGGCGGCAGCGCCGCCCCGGAAGATCAGGAATTGAGCGTGAACTCGGTAAACGACGCGCCGCCCTTGGGCTCATTGGCCTTGTCGTCCAGCTGCTGCTGGACCTGACTATCGGGCCCGTTGTTGAGCAGCCAGAGCAGGTTGGTGGCCGAGTCGGCGTTGGCCAGGCCTTCGTCCTGCGTCACATGGCCCTCCTTGATCAGGTGGAACAGGGCGCCTTCGAACGATTGCGAACCGGCCGACAGGCTCTTGTCCATCGCTTCCTTGATCTGGCTGATTTCGCCCTGTTCGATCAGGTCGGCGATGTAGCGGGTGTTCAGCATGACTTCGACTGCCGCGCGGCGCGCACCGCCGGCAGCGGCCTTGACGAGCCGCTGCGACACGATGGCCTTGATGCTCGAGGCCAGGTCTTGCAGCAGTGCGTTGCGGTTTTCCAGCGGGTAGAAGCTGATGATGCGGTTCAGTGCGTTGTAGCTGTTGTTGGCGTGCAGCGTGGCCAGCACCAGGTGGCCGGACTGCGCGTAGGCCAGCGCCGCCTGCATCGTTTCGCGGTCGCGGATTTCGCCGATCAGGATGCAGTCGGGCGCCTGGCGCATCGAATTTTTCAGTGCGATGCCGAAGTCGTGCGTGTCGCTGCCGATCTCGCGCTGGTTGACGATCGATTTCTTGTTCTTGAACAGGTATTCGATCGGGTCTTCCAGTGTCAGGATATGCCCGGTGCGCAGGTCGTTGCGATGGTCGAGCATCGACGCGATGGTGGTCGACTTGCCCGAACCGGTGGCACCCACGACCAGCATCAGGCCGCGCTTTTCCATGATCAGTTCGGCCAGCACGGGCGGCAGGCCCAGTTCGGCCAGCGGTGGAATGGTTGCGGGGATGTAACGGAACACGGCCGAGATCGAGCCGCGCTGGCGGAACGCCGACAGGCGAAACCGGCCCACGTTGGCGACCGACACGCCCATGTTCAATTCGTTGTCGCGCTGGAGTTCGTCGATCTGTTCCGACGTAGCGATCTCGGACAGCAGCGACAGGATGTTCTCGGGTTCGAGGCGATGCTGGTTGATGGGGATGAGCGCGCCGTTGATCTTGATATGCACCGGGGAGTTCACGGCGAAGAACATGTCGGACGCGTTCTTCTCTTTCATCAGCTGGAACAGGCGGTCCATGGCCATGGCATCGTCTCCGTCAATCGGGGGAGTTACAAGAGCCGGTTGGGCAGGGCAGGCATGCCGCCCCGTTCAACCGGCCGTACTGACTACGTGCGCAATCAGTCGCCGCGCAGCAGATCGTTGATGGCCGTCTTCGAGCGGGTCTGTGCATCGACGCGCTTGACGATGACGGCGCAGTACAGGCTGTACTTGCCGTCGGCGGATGGCAGGCTGCCCGACACGACGACCGAGCCCGATGGCACGCGGCCGTACGACACTTCGCCGGTGGCGCGGTCATAGATCTTGGTCGACTGGCCGATGTACACGCCCATCGAGATCACCGAGTTCTCTTCGACGATCACGCCTTCGACGATCTCGGAACGCGCGCCGATGAAGCAGTTGTCTTCGATGATGGTCGGGTTGGCCTGCATCGGTTCGAGCACGCCGCCGATGCCCACGCCGCCCGACAGGTGAACGTTCTTGCCGATCTGCGCGCACGAACCGACCGTGGCCCAGGTGTCGACCATCGTGCCTTCATCGACGTAGGCGCCGATGTTGACATACGACGGCATCAGGACCACGTTCTTGCCGATGAAGCTGCCACGACGGGCCACTGCCGGCGGCACGACACGGAAACCGCCGCGTGCGAAGTCTTCTGGCGTGTAGTCGGCGAACTTGGTCGGGACCTTGTCGTAGAACTGGATGTCGCCCGAGGCGACCGGCACGTTGTTCTCGAGGCGGAACGACAGCAGCACGGCTTTCTTGATCCACTGGTTCACGACCCAGGTGCCGGTGTCCTTCTGAGCGACGCGCAGGCTGCCGTCGTCAAGGCCCGCGAGCACATGGGCGACTGCGTCACGCAGTTCGGCGCTGGCGCTGTTCGGGCTGATGTCGGCGCGCTGTTCCCAGGCGGTGTCGATGATGTTCTGGAGTTGTTGGGTCATGGTGCTGTTCTTGGTTGGAATGAATTCAAGGGTGCAGAGGCGTCAGGCGAGGCCCTGGCAGAACTGGACGATGCGGTTGGCCGCTTCCAGTCCTTCGTCGACGCTGGCCACGAGGGCCATGCGGATGCGGTCCTGGCCCGGGTTCTGCCCGTGCGCATCGCGCGCCAGGTAGCTGCCCGGAAGGACCGTGACATTATAGTCGGCGTACAGGCGCCGTGCGAAGTCGACATCCGACAGGCCGGTGCGGCGCACGTCGGCCCACAGATAGAAGCCGGCGTCGGGCAGTTCGACGTCCATCACGTTCTTGAGCAGCGGCGTGATGAGATTGAACTTCTCTTTGTACAGCGTGCGGTTGTCCTGCACGTGCTGCTCGTCGTTCCAGGCCGCGATCGACGCCGCCTGCACCGGTGGCGACATCGCGCCGCCGCAGTAAGTGCGGTACAACAGAAAACGCTTCATCGCCACCGGATCGCCCGCCACGAAGCCCGAGCGCATGCCCGGCACGTTCGAGCGCTTCGACAGGCTCGAGAACACGATCAGGTTGCGGTAAGGCTGCTCGCCGCTGCTGCGGCCCAGCTGGTGCGCCGCTTCGAGCGCCCCCAGCGGCGGGGTGCTGCCCGTGTAGATCTCGGAATAGCATTCGTCGGCCGCGATCAGGAAGCCCCAGCGGTCCGACAGCGCGAACAGCTCGCGCCAGTCGTCCAGCGTGAGCGTGGCGCCGGTCGGGTTGCCGGGCGAGCAGACATACATCAGTTGCACGCGCGGCCATACGTCATCTGGCACGCTCGCGTAGTCGGGTGCGAAATTGCGGCCCGGTTCCGAATTGACGAACCACGGCGTGGCGCCGGCCAGGTAGGCAGCGCCTTCGTAGATCTGGTAGAACGGGTTCGGGCACACCACCAGCGCATCGGGCTTGGAAGCGTCGATCGTGCACTGCGCAATCGCAAACAGCGCCTCGCGCGAGCCATTCACCGGCAGCACCATCGTGGCCGCGTCGAGCGCCGGCAAGCCGTAGCGCCGCCCGAGCCAGCCGGCAATCGCGGTGCGTAATGGCTCGCTGCCGACCGTGCTCGGATAACTGGCCAGGCCCGATACCGCATGCATCAGCGCTTTCTCGATGAACGGGGGCGTCGGATGCTTCGGTTCGCCGATGCCCAGGCTGATCGGTGCGTAGTCCGGGTTCGGGGTCACGCCGGCGAACAACTGGCGCAGCTTTTCGAACGGGTAGGGGTGGAGCTTGTCGAGATGGGGGTTCACGGCGATACCAGTGTGCGCTTTTGGCTAATTTTTCATTATAGCGCCAGGAATCGCTGCCACGGCGCATACGCTTAAAGTGATTTGCGGTAACATCTGACGTCAATACCCACCTGCAATGTTCATGTCGAAAGCCGATTTTCCGTGCCGATCAATTATGCGCGCAGCCTGACTGGACACGCCCGCACACCGGGGGCCAACCGCCACCTGGGCGTGGCGCTGGCCTTTGTCGCCGGGGCCATCAATGCCGGTGGCTACCTGGCGGTGCGCGAGTACACGTCGCACATGACCGGCATCATCTCGAGCGCGGCCGACCATCTGGTGCTCGGCCAGACCGACCTGGTGCTCGCGGCGTTGGGCGCCTTGCTCAGCTTCATGCTGGGCGCGGCCTGCACCGCGATCCTCGTCAATCTCGTGCGGCGCCAGGGTCTCTACAGCGGCTATGCACTGCCGCTGGTGTTCGAAGCGATCCTGCTGCTGGTATTCGGCATCCTGGGCGCACGCCTGAACGACATCGATGCGCTGTTCATCCCGCTGACGGTGATGCTGCTGTGTTTCATGATGGGTTTGCAGAACGCCGTCATCACCAAGGTCTCGCACGCCGAAATCCGCACCACCCACATGACCGGCATCGTGACCGACATCGGCATCGAACTGGGCAAGCTGGCGTACTGGAATATGGATGGCGGCCGGCACCAGCCCAAGGTGACGGCCAACCTGGGCCGTCTGGGCCTGATGATGGCGCTCCTGGCTGCCTTCTGCATCGGCGGCGTGGTCGGGGCCCTGGGTTTCAAGCACCTGGGTTATTTGTCGACGATTCCGCTGGCCGCGTTCCTGTGCGTGCTGGGGATCGTGCCGGTGGTCGACGACATGCTGCGCGTGCTCGGGCGGGGCCGGCGGGCCGGGCACGACGCCTGAGCCGGCCGCAGAAGCAGAAACGCCGGCTTGCGCCGGCGTTGTCAGGATCGGTCTACTGCCCCGTTGTTAGTTCCTGCGGCGCCGACGCGCCGCCAGCAGGCCCGTCAAGCCCAGGCCCAGCAAGGCAATCGACGCCGGTTCCGGCACTTCCGACGGCACGTCCGATGGCATGTCCGTTGGCAGGTCGGACGGCATGTCCGGCGGCGCGTCTGTCTGCGCACCCTCGGCAATGATCTTCGTGCTGAAATACGCCACGTCGCTCCACTCGTTGTAGCCGGCCCAGATCCACTTGGCATCGGTTGACGTATCGTCGCGGTAATACCACGGCTCTGAACCATTGAAGCCGTAGTCGCCGAGTTCGACATAGTTGCCATCGAAGCCCGTGTTGTTGCCGAGCCAATCCTCGGTGTTGGTCAGCAGGCGCTGGGCGCCATTGACGAACATGTGGGTCGAGTCGGTCAGTTCGAATTCACCCAGGACGCCGGCCATGGCGCCAACGTTGTTCGCGACGATGTGCAGGAAATAATCCTGGCCGGCAGCGAGGGTGGCCTGGCCGAGCGAGGCCAGGTCCCACTGGCTGCCGGACGAGAACGCCATGCCCAGCTCGGTATCGCTGGTCGAGAGGTAGGCGACAAAGCTGTCGTCCGCGTGCAGGCGCGAATCGAGGACCGTGGCCGACGCGGTGCAACTGGCAAAAGCGAGGGCTGCGGCGGCAATGATGTGGTTGAGTTTCATGATGTTTGGCAGTGATGTCTGGATAACGGCGCGTGTTCAATACGCCTGGTCGGCCGGAACCTGGACCGACTCGCGAACCGGTTGCGGCAGCGGGTTCGAGGTATTGGTCGGCAGGGTCAGCGCTGGCGCGGTCAGGTTCTTTACCAGCGGCAGGGTAGCCGACGACGGGCCGACACGGATCGCATAGCTGCCCGCATCGACGATCCACGACGTCTTGGCCGGCGCGAAGTACGACAGCGAACGGGCATCGATCGGGATACTCACGCGCTTGCTCTCGCCCGCATTGAGATAGACCTTGACGAAGCCTTTGAGCTCCTTCAGCGGCCGCGCCACGGCTGGCTTGGCCGGGCTCACGTACAGCTGCGCCACTTCGAAGCCGGCCATGCTGCCGGTATTGGTCAGCGTGAAAGTCGCGTTGACGGTGCCGGTTGCGCCCATGCTTGGGGCCGACAACTGCAGGTCGCCGTACGAGTACGAGGTGTACGACATGCCGAAGCCGAACGGGAACAGTGGCTTGACGTTGCTCTTGTCAAAGCCGCGGTAGCCCATGAACACGCTGTCGCTGTAGACCATCGTCTCCTTGGCCGTGCCTTTCGGTGCACCATAGGAGCCGGCCGGCTGGTAGTCCTTGACGTTCGAGTACGACGCGTACGACGGATAGTCCTGCTCGCGGCGGCCAATGCTTACCGGCAGCTTGGCCGATGGATTGACGCGGCCGTAGATGATCTCGGCCAGCGCCTGGCCAGCGTACTGGCCGCTGTACCAGGCTTGCAGCACGGCGCCGGCGTTGCCGATCCACGAGGCCATCTCCGACGGTCCACCGCCATGCATGATGACGACGGTCTTCGGATTGACCTTGCCCACGCTTGCGATCATCTCGCCCTGGTACTCGGGCAGCGTGAAGGCGCGGTCGTACGCTTCGCCTTCGTACTCGGCGTTCACGCCGGCGGAGATCACGACGGCGTCGTAGTGCGCCAGATCGGCCGGCGCCTCCAGTGCGGCCCAGCTCATCTGGACGCCCTGGATGCCGCCCAGCGCCGGAATGAAACGGCCCGTCGTGCGGCGGTATTCCAGGCGCACGGTGGCGGGCACGCCGGCGGTCAGGCCGCCGACCTTGACGAAGTTGCTCAGTGCATTGACCACGTCACCCGACAGCGGCTTGCCGTCGAACTCGAGCACCATCTTGTCGTTCACGTACAGCTTGAACGGGCTGTCGGCGCGCACCTTGAACACGTGGTTGCCGCTGACGGTCGGCACGATCGTGCCGGTAAAGCGGGCCGAGAACGCGCCCGGCGCCGTATTGATGCCGCCCAGGCTCGTGGTGCCGCCATCGGTGACATTGTTCTGGCGAATGAAGTCGAGCTTGACGCCCGGTTCGGCCCGCGTGACAGCCGGCGAGCCGGCCAGGGCGGTATTGGCGAAGTACTCGGCCTTCATGCCGGCGCCGCCATCGGCCTGGGTCCAGGTCGACGCGGCCGGGTTCAGCGACAGCGCCGGGATATAGGTGATGTTGCTGTTGTCGGTATTGAGCAGTTCCAGGCCCTGTTTCGTCGTCACGTAACGCGACGGCGGCGACCAGGCGGTGCCGAATGGCGAGGCCGGCACTTGCAGGCCCAGGTCGCCAATCACCGCGATGCGGGCGTTTGCCGCCAGTGGCAGCACGGGCGCTGCGACGCGGTTGCCGTCGCTGTTCTTGAGCAGGACGATCGCTTCGCGGGCCATCGCCAGCGATGCTGCGGCGCCCGGGTAGTAATCGATGGCGGTCGGGGTCGGCAAACCCTTGTCGAAGCCGTAGCTGACCATGGCTTTCAGGTTGCGGCGGACCTTGTCGTCGAGGACGCTGAACGGCACCTGATTACTGTAGAGCAGGTCATACATCTTCTCTTCGGTGAACTGCAGGCCACTTGGCATGTCCAGGTCGGTGCCGGCCCACGCGCCTTTCTGGGCGTCGCGGATCGAATTGAAGTCGCTCATCACGAAGCCCTTGAAGCCCCACTCGCCCTTGAGGACGCTGGTGATCAGCTCATGGCTTTCGCACGCGTAGTGGCCGTTGATCTTGTGGAAGCCGCACATGACCGACGCCGGATTGGCATTCTTGACCAGCGATTCAAAGCCCGGCAGGTAGATTTCGCGCAGCGCGCGCTGGTCGACGATCACGTCCAGCAGGTGGCGGTTGGCTTCCACTTCGTTGGCCACGTAATGCTTGGCCGAGGTCTGGATGCCCTGGGTCTGGATCGCATTGGTCACGGCAGGGCCGAGCACGGCGCCGATGAACGGGTCTTCGCCGCTCAGGTACTCGGCAGCGCGGCCGCCGTATGGGGCGCGGTACATGTTCAGGCCAGGCGACAGCAGTTGCTGGCCACCGCCCTGACGCGTCTCGTAGCCGATTGCCAGGCCATATTGCTTGGCGCGGTTGATGCTCCAGGTCGCCGCCAGTGCCGACTGCGACGGATACTGGGCGCCGAACAGCTGGCCGCCGACACCGACACCCATCGACGAATCGAGGGCGTGCGTGCCGGGCAGACCTTGCGCCGCCAGGGCAGGGAGCATGCGGCCATCATTGACGCGCGTGAAATTGATCTTTTCCGACAAACTCATGTTGTCGAACATCGCGCCGACGCGGGCGTCCACTTCGTTACCGAAGGTCGGTGGCGCGGCGCTGGCAGCGACGGCGGCGAGGCCCAGGCCGAGGCCAAGACTGGCTTGCAGCAGGCAGGCGCGCGACAGCAGGCGCGCAGCGTGGGAAACAGGGCGAAGGGTAGCGATCATCATTTCTTGGTCGCTCCCGGCGAATCGCTGTCGTCGACTGGCAGTTCGAGCATGCTCGGTGCGTCGCTTGGCTTCTGGACCGGCGGCAGTTGCATCCCGTCCAGGATTTCTTTCTGCTTTTCGAGCAGTTCGAGGCGCGCTTTTTGATCGGCCGATTGGCCTTGCGTTGCGGTGGCGGGAGTAGGATCGGCAAAAGCAGGCATGGACGTCGCCACGCACAGCAAAACCAGAGGGACCAGCTTGTTCATTCAAAACCCTTTACAATGTTGTCGCACATAAACTTTAAGAACGTTTATTACTTGTTCATAATGTAACTTTAATGCAAGAAACATAATCCTGTATGGCAATTTTTAAACTTGTACCTATCATGAAAGCTGATAGTGCCGGTCCACAATGCGCGTCAGCGCGCCCGTACCCAGTGGCGATCTGATGCGTTACAAGCGGCTCGACCTTAATTTGCTGGTAGCCCTCGACGCGCTGCTGGACGAACGCAATACCACGAAGGCAGCCCATCGGCTGAGCGTCAGCCAGTCGGCGATGAGCGGCATGCTGTCGCGCCTGCGTGATTATTTCGAGGACGAGCTGATGGTGCAGGTCGGTCGCGCCATGCAGCGCACGCCGCTCGGTGACGAGCTGGCGGGGCCGGTGCGCGAATTGCTGATGCAGGTCGACAGCACGATCGCGCTGCGCCACGACTTCGTGCCGCAGGAGGCGCAGCGCCATTTCCGGATCGCGGCCTCGGACTATGCGGTGTCCGTGCTGCTGGCCCCGCTGATCCGGCAGCTGCAGCGGCTGGCGCCGCGCATCACGATCGAGCTGATGCCGTTGCTGGCGCGCTCGAACGAGATCATCAAGAGCGGGCAGACCGACCTCCTGGTGATTCCCGAAGAACTGGCAGGCGAAGAGCATCCCCTCGAACGTCTCGTGTCGGACAGCTACCAGTGCCTGGTCTGGGACGGTAACGAGGTCGTCGGCGCTGTGCTGGACATGGGAACGTTCCTGGCCTGTGGCCACGTCACGCCGCTGTTTGGTCCGTTTCGCCAGTCATCGCTCGACGAGCGGTTTTTCCGCCAGCACGGGATCGAGCGGCGGTTTCAGGTGATGACGCCCGATTTTGAATCGATGGCCCAGACCATCGTCGGGACCGACCTCGTGGCGACGATGCCAAGCCGGCTGGCCAGGATCTGCGCCGGCCGCTACCCGATCCGGCTGCTGGAACCGCCGATGGCCGTGCCGGCGATCCGCTACAGCATGCAGTGGCACCGCCACCATACGGCCGATCCGTGCCATCGCTGGCTGCGCGCCCAGTTGGCCGAGCTGGCCCGGAACATCGACGGCCCGGCCTGATCCGTCAGGCAGCCTGTGCGCGCCATGCGCCGGGATTGACGCCGCTCCACTCGCGAAACGCGTGCGTGAACGCGCTCTGGTCCTGGAATCCCAGCAGGAACGCGATATCGGCCAGGCCCAGATCGCGCCGCCGCAGATAGTCCTGCGCCAGAGCGAAGCGTACGTTGCCCAGCACCTGCTGGAAGCTCGACCCGGCGTCGGCCAGCTTGCGCTGCAGCGTGCGCGCCGATAATCCCAGTTCCGCCGCCACCGGCGTCAGGCGTGCCTGGCCATCGGGCAGGCGCCGTGTGAGCGCCGCCGTTACCTGCGCCACGATGCCGTCGGCGGCCAGGACGCGCTGCGCCAGCAGCCCCTCGACGTGCTGGTGCAGCACCGGGTAGAGGCTGGGGTCGGCGTTCGGCACCGGCATGTCGAGCAACGCCACGTCGAAGGCGGCGCAGTGACGCGGCGCGTCAAAGGTCGGCGCAATGCCCAGCACGCGCCGGTATTCGTCGTGGCCGTAGCCAGGGTCGGCGTGCCGGAAACGCATCGCCTGCGGTATCAGCGGCCGGCCCGCCATCCAGCTGCCAAACACGGCAATGCCGGCATACACGCTTTCGGCCAGGTGACGCGTGGCGTCCGGATAGCGGCTGATCCACTCATACAGTGCATGCGGGCCCTCGATGACGAGCCGGCTGCGACCCAGGTCGTGGGCGAGCGATTCATAGCGCTGCGTCAGCGCCATCGCATGGCCGAAACTGCTGCAGGCCAGGAGCAGCAGGCCGTATGCGCTGTAGGTTGCGGGCCGCACCCGTTCACCGACATGCAGACCGAAGAACGGATCGTTCGCCAGTCGCGCGCCAGCATCGAGCAGGGCGATGTAGCGTGTTGTCGGCAGGGTGGCGGGCAACGGGTCGAGTGCATCGGCTGCAAGGCCGGCTGCAGCGGCAAGCGCGTCGCGCGTTACACCGCGTGCAAAGGCAACGTCGAGCAGCGTTTGCAGGTAGGCGCCAGTCACGCGGATATCATCGGACAGGGGTGGCGTGATCGAGCAAGGGGATGGCATGAATGCGCAATACAGTTGGCAAGGCCCTGACTAGTCTGGCAAAAAGGGCAACTTGTGCCCAGTATAACGGGAAGAGTATCAATGCGGCGTTGGAACGGCTGGAGTAACGAGGTAATCAGGGTGCGACAGGATGGTCAGACCGGGGCATGTCACACCCTGAAGGGCGCGTTATCGCACCCGTTTCCCGACTGCTGCATGAACGCCGTGCAGGTGGTGCAGCCATGACGACCTTCCCGCCACCACGCGACTGGGACGTGCTCGTCATCGGCGGCGGCATCACCGGTGCCGGCATCCTGCTCGAGGCAGCGCGGCGCGGTCTGAAGGCACTGCTGGTCGAGCAGGCCGACTTTGGCTGTGGCACCTCGAGCCGCTCGTCCAAACTGATGCACGACGGCCTGCGCAATGTGGCCGCCGGCAGCCTGCGCCGCACTCGTGACGCGGTGGCCGAGCGCGAAGCGCTGCTGCGCGCCGTGCCCGGCCTGGTTGATGCGCAGCCGTTCGCGTTCGCGAACCATGGCGCCGACCTCACGCGCCGCCTTGGCTTGCTGTCGATGCTGCGTGTGGTCGACCTGCTCACGGGCCGGCGCGAACCGCAATGGCAGCGTCAGGATGCCCTGCGCAAACCGGCCCCGGATGCGCCCGATCCGCGCAGCGCCGGCAGCATCCGCTATACCGACGCCAAGACCGACGATGCGCGCCTCGTGCTGCGCGTGCTGGGCGAGGCGCGTGCCCATGGCGCGGTGGCCTGCAATTACGTCACCGTGCAGTCGCTCGTGCGCGATGGCGGCAAGGTGCATGGCGCCTTGCTGCGCGATGAACGCACTGGCGCCGAGACGGCAGTGCGCGCGCGCGTGGTGATCGACGCCACCGGCGCACCGCCTGCACTTGCCGGCGCCGGCGTCAACGACGGGCTGCCGCGCCTGCGCTGGCTGCGCGGCAGCCACCTGCTGTTGCCGGCCGACCGCCTGCCACTGACCGATGCCGTCAGCCTGCTGCATCCGGCCGATGGCCGCCCGGTGTTTGCGTTTCCGTGGGAGGGCGTGACGCTGGTCGGTACGGCCGACGTCGACCAGACCGACGACGTCAATGCCCAGCCGAGCATCACGCGGCGCGAATTCGATTACCTGATGGCCGCCGTGCAAGCCCAGTTCGCACCGCTGGCGCTGGTCGATGCCGACGTGCTGGCCACCTTTGCCGGTGCGCGCCTGGTGTTCGACAGCGGCAGCGACGGCCTGTCAATCAGTGACAAGCGTGAGCACCTGGTGTGGTCCGAACCCGGTCTGGTCTCGGTCGCGGGTGGCACGCTGACGACCTTCCGTCTGGCCGCGCGCGACGTGCTGCGCGAGGCGGCGCGCCAGTTGTCGGGCGCGCCGCTGCGCACCGAGCGCGGGGCCGTGTTTGCACGGGCCAGCGTGCCGGCGCGGCGCGACCTGCCGCCCAATGTACTGCGCCGGCTCACGGGCCGTTACGGGGCGCACGTCAAGGCGCTCCTGTCCGCCGCGCAGGCGGGCGAACTCGAATGCATTCCGGGCACGCACACGCTGTGGGCCGAGCTGCGCTGGGCGGCGCGCGCCGAACAGGTGTACCGGCTCGACGACCTGCTGCTGCGCCGCACGCGCCTGGGCATCCAGCTGACCGATGGTGGCGCGGCGCTGTTGGGCCGGGTGCGCGCGATCTGCCAGAAAGAGCTGGGATGGGACGATGCGCAATGGGACGCGCAGGAGAAACGCTATATGGCTGCGTGGCGCCTGCAGCACGCGGTGCCGCCTGCCACCTGACGGGCAGGCTCAGGGCGCGCGTGAGCCGCGCACGGTGTCCAGCATCGTCCCTGCCTGCAGCATGACGACCTGATTGCGCCCGCGCGCCTTGGCTTCGTACATGGCACGGTCGGCCGAGACGAACAGCGAGCGGATATCGTCGAACAATGTCGGCACGATGCAGGCCACGCCCACGCTGGCCGTGACCACGCCGGCGCCGTCAGCGCGCGGATTCGGCATGGCCAGCTGCTCGATATGGGCACGGATCGATTCACCCAGGCGGGCCGCGCTTGAGCAGCTGGTATCGGCCAGCAGCACGACGAATTCTTCGCCGCCATAGCGCGCCGCCAGATCGGTCGGGCGCATCGCATGCGATTGCAGCGCCTCGGCGATCGCCTGCAGGCAGGTGTCGCCGGCGGCGTGGCCCAGGCTGTCGTTGTAGCCCTTGAAGTGGTCGACGTCGATCACGATCAGCGACAGCGGCTGGCTGCTTCTGATCGCGCGCTGCCATTCTTTGTCGAGAAACGCGTCGAAGTGGCGGCGGTTGGCGATGCGCGTGAGCGGGTCGACCAGCGCCGCATGCTGCAGCGCCGTCTCGGATTGCTTGTGGTGCGTGATGTCGTGCAGCAGGATGACGAACAGGCCTTCGTCGCCGGCCATCGGCGACAGGCCCAGGTCGATCGCGCGCAGCGTCCCATCGGGCTGGCGTAGCCGCACTTCGCGTGTACCGCGGCAGCGCGCAGCGGCCTGCTCATCGGCCGGGTTGGCGAAGAAGGCAGCGTAGTCCCGGTCTGCCGGCGGCTCGATCAGATCGCACAGCGGCCGGCCGGCAAGCAGGCTGCGCGGCTGCGCCAGGAAGCCTTCGCTGGCCGGGTTGGCGAAGGCGATGCAGCCGTCGGCATCGACGAGCATCAGGCCTTCGTCCATGCCATCGACGATCAGCTGGAGGCGTTCAGCCTGCTGCTTCTGGCTGTCGCTGCTGCTGCGCAGGCGCAGCTGGGCGCGCACGCGCACGCAGACTTCGGCCATGCGCACCGGCTTGGCGATGTAATCCGCTGCACCCGTGTCAAAGCCGGCGACGACGTCTTCGGTCTCGCCGCACTCGCTGACGAAAATGACGGGAATATGGGCGGTGTCGGGCGCGCGCTTGAGGCGGCGGCAGATTTCCAGACCGTCGAGGTCGGGCATGCGGACGTCGAGCAGGATCAGGTCGGGCTGCACGCGCAGCGCGATGTCGAGCGCGCGTTTGCCGGTACTGGCGACGAAGGTCTGGTAACCCTGCTGTCGCATCATGTCCTGCAACAGGCCGACGCTGTCGGGGGCGTCATCAACGATCAGAATGGCGGATTGGCGCGCCGGGGCTGCAAGCGCTAGAGCAGGGTGCATCATCAGTTGCAGTAAGACCTCATCAATGTGACGAAATCATACCCGCAATCCGAGGCAATCAGACAACTGATCTTGCCAGAAACTCAGCACCTGATGTTGTTGTTGCAATAATGCAACCAAATTGTCATGGGCCCGCGCCTTGCACGCGGGCCGATGGGCAATTACAGCATGCCGGCGATGAGTTTACCGAGGATGGCAATGCCTTCGCGGATGCGTTCCGGCGGCACCGTTACGAACGACAGGCGCAGCGTGTTCGACGCCGGATCGTTGGCGTAGAACGGCGCACCCGGCACGAATGCCACTTTGGCGGCCAGCGACTGCTCGAGCAGTTTCATCGCGTCGATCTGCTGCGGCAGCGTGACCCAGATGAACATGCCGCCTTCCGGTTCGGTCCAGCTGACGCTAGTTGGGAAGTGTTCTTTCATTGCGTCGAGCATGCACTGGCACTGGTCGCTGTACAACTGGCGGATGGTCGGGATGTGCTGGTCGAGGAAACCGTCCTTGACGACTTCGTGCACGACCATCTGCGTGAGCTGCGCGGTGTGCAGGTCGGCGGCCTGCTTGGCCAGCTCGAGGCGGCGCACCAGCGGCAGCGGAGCGCACACGTAACCCAGGCGGATGCCGGGCGTGAGTACCTTCGAGAACGAGCCCATGTAGATGACGCCGTCCGGGTTCATCGCGACCATCTTCGGCATCGGCTCGCCGCGGTACGACAGCGAACCGTACGGATCGTCCTCGATCAGCGGGATGGCCAGGCGCGCGCAGGTTTCCACCAGTTCGCGGCGGCGCTCGAGCGACAGGCTGCGGCCGGTCGGGTTCTGGAAATTCGGCAGCGAGTACAGCATCCGCGCGCCCTTGGCGACGGCGTCGATCGACGACGGCACCAGGCCGTGCTCGTCGGTGTCGACCGATTTGAATTCGGGGCGGTACACCGAGAACGCCTGCAGCGCGCCCAGGTAGCTCGGGGTTTCGACCAGCACGCGGCTGCCTTCGTCGACCAGCACCTTGCCGAGCAGGTCGAGCGCCTGCTGCGAGCCGGACGTCATCAGGATCTGTTCCGGCAGGATGGTCGAGCCTTCGGTCGACAACGAATTGGCAATCCATTCGCGCAGTGGCGCGTAACCGTCGGTCGGGCCGTATTGCAGCGCCACTTTGCCGGCTTCGCTCAGCACCTTGTCGTAGGCTGCTTTCATGCGCTCGACCGGGAAGGTCGCAGGCGATGGCAGGCCGCCGGCGAACGAAATGATGTCCGGACGCTGGGTGATCTTCAGGATTTCGCGGATGAACGAGCTTTGCAGCTGCGCGGCGCGTTCCGAGAACTGCCACTGGATAGGGTTAGGGTTGTCGATTTTCATACTTGTCTCGCAGGAAGGGGCACGGTCGTGCCGGGCCATTATATAGAACACGCCGGGTAGGCGATCTCTTGTCGGCGGACGGCGCCGGGTCAGCGCCACCCGTGAATCACAGTAAAGGAAACACCGGCGAATGTGCGCCGGTTATTGCCACGCAAACGCTGTGTTTATGCCACTTCGACGATCATCTCGATCTCGACGCAGGTACCGCGCGGCAGCGAGGCAACGCCAAAGGCTGAACGCGCATGCTTGCCGGCGTCGCCGAACACTTCGCCGATCAGTTCCGACGCGCCATTCGTGACCAGGTGCTGCTCGTTGTACTCAGGGGTCGATGCGACCAGGCTCATGAGCTTGACGATGCGCTTGACGCGGGTCAGGTCGCCGCCGACGGCTTCCTGCAGCGTGCCGATCAGGTCGATGGCGACCGAGCGCGCAGCAGCCTGGCCATCGGCGGTGGTCTTGTCGCGGCCCAGGATGCCGGCATTCGGCGAACCGTCGGCGTTCTTGGCGATGTGGCCCGAGATGAACACGAGGTTGCCGGTCTGGACGTACATGACGTACGCTGCGGCCGGGGTGGCTGGCGCTTCCAGCGTGATGTTCAGTTCTTTGAGTTTGTCGTAGACGGTCATGGAATTTCCAGGGTGCGTGAATGAATCCGGTATTGTACGTCGAGCCGGCGGTGCTGCCCAATGCCCGGATCGGTCGCGTCCATATTCAGGAATATGGGCGCCGCGCGATATTGCTTATCAAAAATATCTCTTGAAATCCCCCGGCAGAGCCACATATGCGTCCGGGTCTGACCAACCCCTATTTGTCTTTAACGAGGAACAAGATGGCCCACGCCGAAAAAGAAACCCTTGGATTTCAGGCTGAAGTAAAACAGCTGCTGCAACTGATGATTCACTCCTTGTACTCCAACAAGGAAATCTTCCTGCGCGAACTGATCTCGAATGCGTCGGATGCCTCCGACAAGCTGCGCTTCGAGGCGATCAACAATGACGCCCTGTACGGCAACGACCACGAACTGAAAATCAAGGTGGCGTTCGACGCCGCCGCCAAGACGATCACGATCTCGGACAACGGTATCGGCATGAACCGTGACGAAGTGATCTCGCACCTGGGCACCATCGCCAAGTCGGGCACCAAGGAATTCTTCAGCAAGCTCTCCGGCGACCAGCAGCAGGACGCGGCGCTGATCGGCCAGTTCGGCGTGGGCTTCTATTCGGGCTTCATCGTCGCGTCGAAAATCACCGTCGAGACCCGCCGCGCGGGCGCCGATGCATCGGAAGGCGTGCGCTGGGAGTCTGCCGGCGAAGGCGACTACAGCATCGAGCAGATCGAAAAAGCCGGTCGCGGTACCGACGTGATCCTGCACCTGCGCGACGGCGAAGAAGAACTGCTGTCGGCGTGGAAGCTCAAGTCGATCATCCGCAAATACTCCGACCACATCTCGCTGCCGATCGTGATGCAGAAAGAAGAGTGGGACGAAGAAAAGAAAGAAACGGTCTTGAAGGACGACGTCGAGACCGTGAACCAGGCCAGCGCGCTGTGGGCACGCTCGAAAAACGACATCACCGAAGAACAGTACAACGAGTTCTACAAGCACGTCTCGCACGACTTCCAGGAACCGCTGACCTACACCCACAACCGGGTCGAAGGCCGCAGCGAATACACGCAGCTGCTGTACGTGCCGGCGCACGCGCCGTTCGACCTGTGGGACCGCAACAAGCGCGGCGGCATCAAGCTGTACGTCAAGCGCGTCTTCATCATGGACGACGCCGAGCAGCTGATGCCGACCTACCTGCGCTTCATCAAGGGCGTGATCGACTCGAGCGACCTGCCGCTGAACGTCTCGCGCGAAATCCTGCAAGAGTCGCGCGACGTGCGCGTGATTCGCGAAGGTTCGACCAAGCGCGTGCTGGGCATGCTGGAAGAAATGGCGAACTCGGACGAGCAGGCCGGCAAGGACAAGTACGCGACCTTCTGGAAGGAATTCGGCCAGGTGCTCAAGGAAGGCGTGGGCGAAGATGCGACCAACAAGGACCGCATCGCCAAGCTGCTGCGCTTTGCGTCGACCGCCAATGACTCGGATGCCCAGACCGTCTCGTTCGCCGACTATATCGGCCGCATGAAAGAAGGCCAGGACAAGATCTATTACGTCACGGCCGACAACTACAACGCTGGCAAGAACAGCCCGCACCTGGAAATCTTCCGCAAGAAGGGCGTCGAAGTCATCCTGATGACCGACCGCGTCGACGAGTGGATGCTGTCGTTCTTCACCGAGTTCGAAGGCAAGGAACTGGTATCGGTCGCCAAGGGCGGCCTGGACCTGGGCGCGCTCGAAGACGAGACCGAGAAGAAGGAACATGCCGAGACCGAGGCTGGCTACAAGGAACTGGTCGAGAGCATGAAGGGCGCGCTGGGCGATAAGGCCAAGGAAGTGCGCGTGACGTTCCGCCTGACCGATTCGCCGGCCTGCCTGGTGGCGGACGACAACGAGCTGTCGGGCAACCTGCTGCGCATGCTCAAAGCGGCGGGCCAGGACGCGCCGGAATCCAAGCCGATCCTCGAGATCAACCCGGACCACCCGCTGGTGCAGCGCCTGAAGTACGAAGACACGTCGAGCCCGCGCTTTGCCGACTGGTCGCACATCCTGTTCGATCAGGCAATGCTGGCCGAAGGCGGCAGCCTGAGCGATCCGGCGTCGTTCGTGAAGCGCCTCAACGAAATGTTGCTGGCGGGCGCGAAGTAAGCGCTTGATCCGTTAGTGTGAAAGCCGCCGTTCCCGTTACCGGGAGCGGCGGCTTTTTTACGAGCGCGGATCGGCGCTGCTGGCCCACCTACAGGTGACGCACCTCGGCTGGCGCCGTATCCCAGTTGTCGTTACGCCCGTCGATGTAGCGCACCGGGGCCGCCATCAGCGCATCGACCGGCAGATCATCCAGGCTGGCCACCGTCACCGCGACGAACGGTCCCGCAGCGACAGTCGTGAAAACATGGACGCCACACACGCTGCAGAACACGTGGCCGTCACGCTGCGCGCCGAAGCGGTAGTCGCGCAGCGTGTCCTGGCCCTGCTGCAGGCGAAACGCCGTCGGCGCGATGACAAAGGCCCAGAACCGCAGCTTGGTGCAGATCGAGCAGTTGCACTTGACCGTGCCGGCCGCCAGGTCGATGTCGGCCTGGTAGCGCACCGCGCCGCAGTGGCAACTGCCATGAAAGATGCTCATTCAGTCCACATCATGGCGACGCGTCCAGGTGGCGTGGTCGATGCCGTAGGCTGAAACGGACTCGCCATGCCAGACTTCCACGCCGCGATACGTCATGCCCAATTTGTCCATCACGCGCCGCGACGCGGCGTTCTCAGGGTCGCAGATCGCGCATAGCAGCGGCACGCCCAGATCGTCGAAGGCGAAGCGTGCCATCCGCTCGGCTGCTTCAATCGCGTAACCCTGGCCCCAGCGATCGGGCCGCAGGCGCCAGCCGATTTCGTGCGGGTTGGATGTGTTGTGCTCAAGATGCTGGATGCAGCCGGCGCCGATCAACTCTCCCGAGTCGCGCTCGATGAGGCTCCACCACGCGTAGCCGAGCGTTTCCCAGCGTGCCTTGACGCGGGCGATCACGGCGTGCGTGTCGTCAGGTGTTTCAGGCTGGCCTGATATGAAGCGCATAACGAGCGGGTCACTGTTAAGCCGGCGCAGGCCGTCGTAATGCGCTTCCTGCATGGGTTCGAAGCGCAGCCGCGCGCTGTCCAGGACCGTCATCGTCTATTTGCTGATGTCAGCGCAAAACGCGTCCAGCAAACGCAAGCCTTCGGGCCAGTCGCCATACCCCGCATCGGTGGTGACGTGGCCGGCGTCGCCGATCTCGACCAGTTTGCTGCCCCAGGCGTCGGCAAACGATTGGGTGCGCTCGATGCTGGCATAGGGATCGTTCGTACTGGCCACGATCATGCTGGGAAACGGCAGCGGCGTGCGGGGGACGGGCGCCCAGTTACCGGCGGGGATCGGGAACGATGGCCGTTCGACGTCGCTGGGCGCTACCAGAAAGGCGCCCGCCACTTTCAGGGGCGAGCCGGACAGCGCCCAATGCGCCACCAGCATGCAGGCCAGGCTGTGCGCGACCAGCACCGGCGCGCCGCTGCAGCCGGCGATGGCTTCTTCCATCTCGGCCACCCACTCGTCACGGTCGGGATTCGTCCAGTCACGATGGGCCGCGCGGCGCCATTGTGGATGACGCTCGTGCCACAGCGATTGCCAGTGCTGGGGACCGGAGTTGAACAGGCCGGGCAAAATCAATACGTCACATGTCATCGTGTTTCTCCTTGATGGGGTTGAACGGCGCCGGCGCCAGTGCTGCCCGTTGCGCAGGGCGCCGCAGCGGGCGCAGCGCGTGCTCGAACAGGCGCTTGAACGCATCCTTGCGCTGCTCGGTCAGCATGCCCAGCAATGCGGTAGCGAGGGCGACGGCGGCCGACAAGGCCAGCACGTCGATGATGCTGGCGGGATCATGCGGATACAGCTCGGGCCAGCCGATCAGCACCAGCGCATGCGCCAGGTACAGCGTCAGCGTGTAGGCGGCGAACAGCCGGATGGGGCGCGCCACGCGCAGCAGGGCGGTAAATCCGGCGAAGCGGGCGCAGGCAAAGTTGAGGACGACGATCATGCCAAAGGCATAGTCGGCCAGGAAACGGTCAGCGTTGCCGAGTGCGACATACTGGCCGAGCCAGCTGGCACGGCCCGCGGCGCGCAGCAGTTCCTCGACGCCGTATGCCTCGTACGCGATCAGCAAGACCATGCTCAGCACCCAGCCGGCGCGCGCTGCGGTGCGGCTCAGGGTGTAGCGGGCCTGCCAGTGGTACAGCGCAACCCCGGCCAGCCAGACGGGTAGCAGCAGCCACAGCTTGTAACCCATGAAGGCCAGCAGCAGGCCGATTGCCGGCATGCGCCATGGCCGGCGTACATAACAGGCGACGCCAAACAGCACGTAAAACCAGACCTCGTAATTGAGGGACCACCAGGGGCCGAGCCAGGGCGGGTGCTCCGACAGTCGCCACAGGTCGCCCATGAACAACAGGTGAAACGGGATATAGAACCAGGGTTTGGCCACCTGGTAGCTCGCATCCATGCCGGGCACATGCGGACCCTGGCTCAGGTAAGCGCACAGGAAGCCCAGCAGCAGGACGGGCAGGGCGACCGAATAGATGCGGGCGGCGCGCGCCACGGTGAAGTCGATCGCGTCGGGGCGGCGCATCTGCGTGGTGTAGGCAATGACGAAGCCGGACAGGACAAAGAACGCCATCACGGATTCGCGGCCCAGCAGCGTCCAGTGCTGGGAGCCGGGAATATCGACCAGTCTGAACATGCGCATGTGCATTAGCACCACGGCCAGCGCAGCCAGGAAGCGGACCAGGTCGAGATACACCGAGAACGGCTGGTTGAGGGGAGTAGGGGTAGTGCGCATTCTGTTAATAGTAAAGCAAAACATCGTTTGCACAATTTTTGCCCAGGGTAAGGCGCCCGAAAAAAAGTTCAAATTATTTTGCAGTGAACCCTAAAGTTCCGCCAGGGCCGTCCGATAACAGTCCCAGATAGGCAGTAACCCGTCAAAAAATTAAGTGAAAATTTTTGTCGGATCACCCTAAAGTCGGCAGCAAGGCTGCCGTTAATGGATGGACAGACGGGGGCAGGCAGGTTGTGAGGTCAGAAAAAATATTGAAAATTTCTTCAAACTGACCCTAAAGTTCCTCCGCCAGCCGCCGTTAAAGAGATAAGCGGCTATTGCCGAGTGGCAAAATTGCGACAAACGCGTTTTGTTGCTGCGAATCATCAAGGCGCTTTCCTGCGCTGTACAGCCCTGGTTTTAGCCAGGGTTTCATAGGGAACCAGATGGGTTTGTAAGACAAACTCCTATGGGTCCGTCTCGTCGTTCACTGACTGAAAATACAGACTTTCTCCAATTTGAGAATAGTTTCCCCACGGTCAGAATCTATCTCATCGGCAACACAACGGCAGCCGACACAACGACCGGAGAGAGAAAATGACGATGAACGACATGATGGCTGAAATTCGCGACGCTAACCTGAGCTACCTGATGCTGGCCCAGCAAATGATCCGTGCCGACAAGGTCACCGCCATTTTCCGCCTGGGCGTCTCGGCCGACATCGCCGACCTGATCGAAGGCATGAGCAATGCGCAGATCCTGAAGCTTGCCGGCGGCAACATGATGCTGGCCCGTTTCCGCTTCGACGACAGCGCGATCCTGTCGATGCTGACCAGCCACACGAAGGAACGCAGCCTGGCCCAGTCGCACGCCGCCATCCTGATGGCCGGTCAGCCAGTCGAAGAGATCGTATAATCGCTGCCAGCGGCCTTGCTGTAAGGCCGACAGAGCCGGGAGCCGTATCGCCATGAGTAAAAAGAGCGTTGTCACCGAGGCGCAGGAAATCCAGCTCGCCATTGAACTGATCAACCTTGGCGCACGCCTGCAACTGCTCGAGACCGAAGTCTCGCTGTCGCGCGAACGCCTGCTCAAGCTGTACAAGGAGCTCAAGGGTGTCTCTCCACCCAAGGGCATGCTGCCGTTCTCGACCGACTGGTTCCTGACCTGGCAACCGAATATCCATTCGTCGTTGTTCATCAATATCCACCAGTTCCTGGTGGAGCATGCCGGCGCCACCGGCATCCAGGCCGTCATGAAGGCCTACAAACTCTATCTCGAACAAATGCCGCCGGCGCCGAACGAAGAGCCGTTGCTCTCGCTCACGCGCGCCTGGACGCTGGTGCGCTTCTTCAATGGCGGCATGCTGCAACTGGCGCCATGCAGCAAGTGCCAGGGCAAGTTCATCGTCAACGCGCTCGACCTCAACAGCGACTACCTGTGCGGCCTGTGCCACATGCCTTCGCGCGCCGGCAAGACCCGCAAGGCCAAGGAAGCGCTCGACCAGGCGCGGGCCGATGAACAAGCCGAGCAGGCCGGGCAGGCCGAAGGCAAGGCTGCCGGCCTCGATCCGGCCTGATCCAGCGCGCCGGCAGCCGCCCTTGCCAGCCTCACCTTCTTCCCCGTCGCCCCGCCGCTTGCTGGGCGCGCCCGCGATCCGGGCGCTGTTGCTCCAGCTCGCCGCCTTTCCCCTTACGCTTGCCGTCATCTACCTGCTCGCCACGGGCGGCCTGGTCATCTCGTACTGGCACGTGGCCCTGGTCCATGGTCTGCTCGCTGCAGGCCTGACCTGGTGGCGTGGCCTGGCGATCTGGTGGCGCGCGATCCAGTTCGGTTTCCCACTGGCCCTGCTGGCGACCAGCACGCTGGCGATTCCGCCGCTGGCGTTTTTGTTCGTCTTCTTGTTCCTGCTGCTGCTGTACTGGTCGACCTACCGCACGCAGGTGCCGTATTACCCGTCTGGGCGCAAGGTGTGGGAAGCGGTCGACGCCGCGCTGCCACAGGGCAGGGCGCTGCGCGTGATCGACATTGGCAGCGGCATCGGCGGGCTGGTGCTGGCACTGCAGCGCCGCCGGCCAGACGCGCGCATCGAGGGCATCGAGCTTGCGCCGCTACCGTGGCTGGCCAGCTTCGTGCGGGCAAAACTGGCGCGCAGCCCGGCCGCTTTCATCCGTGGCGACTATGAACGACTCGACCTGGGCGACTACGACGCCGTGTTTGCTTACCTGTCCCCGGCCGCGATGAGCGCGCTGTGGCGCAAGGCAGCGCGTGAGATGCGTCCAGGTTCGATGCTTTTCAGTTACGAATTTATCGTTGTCGGACAAACACCGACACGTGTTGTACATCCGTACACAGATGGGCCCGCATTGTATATATGGGACTTTTAAGAGACAAACGGTGAGTTTCCGGGGTGGTTTTGCTTGCCGGACAGCACTTCTCCAGCTAAAGTAATTCCCTGAATAAACATTTTCTGACATTACCGGTTTCGAGTCGTCATGTCGCGACACGTTACGGGTTTTCTGGAGCGACATCCTTTGCTAGTTATTGTTGGTTACATCATCGTCTGTGCCTGCGTGTTCGGTGGCTTTGCCCTGGCGGGTGGTCACCTTGCGTCGCTGTGGCAGCCGATCGAGCTGTTGATGATTGGCGGCGCCGCGTTCGGCGCTTTGTTCGTCGGTAACAGTGGCAAGGCCATCAAGGCCACGCTCAAGGCGTTTCCCAGCATTTTCAAGGGCTCGAAGTACACGAAGGACATGTACATGGAACTCATGGCGCTGCAATTCGACGTGCTGTCCAAGGTGCGCAAGGAAGGCCTGATGTCGATCGAGGGCGATATCGAAGCCCCGGACGCCTCGCCGCTGTTTTCCAAGTACCCGGCCGTCGTGTCCGACCATCACATCGTCGAATTCATGACCGATTACCTGCGCCTGATGGTGTCCGGGAACATGGACGCGATGCAGATCGAAAACCTGATGGACAACGAGATCGAGACGCACCACCACGAAGGCGCCATTCCGGCCCACGTGATCGCCAAGATCGGTGACGGCCTGCCGGCCTTCGGTATCGTGGCGGCGGTGATGGGCGTGGTCCACACGATGGAATCGGTCGGCTTGCCGCCGGCCGAGCTGGGCATCCTGATCGCCAAGGCGCTGGTCGGTACGTTCCTGGGCATCCTGCTGGCGTATGCGTTCGTCAGCCCGCTGTCCACCGTGCTGGAGCAGAAGCTCGAAGAGTCGACCAAGATGTTCCAGTGCGTGAAGGTGACGCTGCTGGCGAGCCTGAACGGCTATGCGCCGGCGCTGGCCGTGGAATTCGGCCGCAAGGTGCTGTACTCGACCGAGCGCCCCACCTTCGCCGAGCTCGAAGAACACATCAAGAAGAAGAAGTAAGCCGCGATGACCGCATTCGATCTTTCGCCGCAGTACACCATGGAGAATGAGCGTGGCTGACGACAACGCACGTCCCATTGTCATCAAGCGCATCAAGAAGGTGGCCGGCGGCCACCACGGCGGCGCCTGGAAAATTGCGTACGCCGACTTCGTGACCGCGATGATGGCGTTCTTCCTGCTCATGTGGCTGCTGGGCTCGACCGCCAAGGGCGATCTGGTGGGCATCTCGGAATACTTCAAGACCCCGCTGAAGGTCGCGATGCAGGGCGGCTCGGGTTCGGGCGACTCGTCGTCGGTGATCCAGGGCGGCGGCGAAGACCTGACCCGCACCGCCGGCCAGGTCAAGCGCGGCGACTCGGCGCCGGCCAACAAGAGCTACGACCTGCAGGCGGCCAAGGCGGCGCTGGCGCGCGAAGAAGGCGAGCGCCTGAAGACCTTGAAGGCGCGCATCGAGTCGGCCATCGAAGTCAATCCGATGCTCAAGAAGTACCAGAACCAGCTGCTGCTCGACATCACCAGCGAAGGCTTGCGCATCCAGATCGTCGACGAAAAGAACCGGCCGATGTTCGCGATGGCCAAGGCCGAGCTGCAGCCGTACACGAAGGAAATCCTGCACATCATCGGCATGGTGCTCAACGAAGTGCCGAACAAGCTGGGGATCTCGGGCCACACCGATTCGACGCCGTACCACAGCGACGCCGGTTACAGCAACTGGGAACTGTCGGCCGACCGCGCCAACGCCTCGCGGCGCGAAATGGTGCTGGGCGGCCTGCAGGACGACAAGGTACTGCGCGTGGTGGGACTGGCCTCGGCCGCGAACCTGGATGCCAAGGACCCGTTCAGCCCGATCAACCGGCGCATCAGCATCATCGTCATGAACAAGCGCACCGAAGACGCAGTGCGGCGCGATGCGTCCACGCTGGACGTGCCGGCCGAAGACGCCGAGGCGGCAGCAACGGCAACACTGAATGCGGTGAAACCGTGATGACCGACGCCGTGCGGGCAGGTTTGGAGAGAACACGATGACAAGAAAAAAGATACTCGGATCGCACGTCAAACGCCTGCTGTCGGGCGTGTCGGTGCATGGCCGGCGCCACCTGACCGAGGTGGAAGCCGACCTGCTCCAGACCGAATTGCTGCTCGAAGAGGCCATCGACAAGCTCACCGGCAGTTTTGTGGCGGTGCACGCCGTCGTCGGTGCGCGCCAGGAAGCGATCGACCGCATGCTCGCCGGGGGCGAACTGTCGCTTGAGGATCGCGCTTTGCTTGGCTCGATGTCGGACGATGTCAGCGAACACGTGAATACGGCGATCACGAGCATGCAGTTCCAGGATCTGACGGCGCAGCTGATCGAACGGACGCTGCGCCGCGTGTCGGGCTTGCGTGACTTTCTGGGCACGCTGAACGATCATGGCGCGGAGATCGCCCCGGATACCGGCAGCGACGAAATCGTCGACCGCCTGGGCCAGGTCAGCGTGGCGCTGGCGATCCAGTCGCTGCAACTGCGCAGCACGCTGCGCAGGTCGGTCGAACAGAAACACCTGGAAAGCGGCGACGTCGAGCTGTTCTGACCGCGCCGCCGCAGCCCCGTAGTCACCTAACAACCAATTCAACCCGGGTCCGCCCGGTGTAAAACAGCAGGAGCACAAGATGGCAAAAACGATTCTCGCAGTCGACGATTCCAGTTCACTACGCCAGATGGTGGCTTTCAGTCTGAAGGCCGCCGGCTACCATGTGGTGGAAGCCGTGGACGGCCAGGATGGCCTCGACAAGGCGAAGCTGCAGGCTGTCGACCTGGTGCTGACCGACCAGAACATGCCGAAGATGGATGGCCTGGCGCTGATCAAGTCGCTGCGCACGCTGCCTGGCTACGCCAAGACGCCGATCCTGATGCTGACCACCGAGTCGTCGGACGAGATGAAATCGAAGGGCCGCGCTGCCGGCGCCAATGGCTGGCTGGTCAAGCCGTTCGATCCGCAGCGCCTGATCGAGGTGGTCAAAAAAGTGATCGGTTAAGCCATGAATTTTGGCTTAGGCAACCACGAGCGGACATCCCCATGAGCATCGACATCAGCCAGTTTTACCAGGTCTTTTTCGACGAAGCAGAAGAACTGCTCGCCGAAATGGAGCGCCTGCTGCTGGGCGTCGATCTGGCAGCGCCCGACGCCGAGGACTTGAACGCGATCTTCCGCACCGCGCATTCGGTCAAGGGCGGCGCATCCACGTTTGGCCTGACCGACATGTGCGACGTGACGCACGTGCTCGAGTCGCTGCTCGACCGTATCCGCAAGGGCGAGATGGCGCTGACCTCGAATCACGTGGACGCGTTTTTGGCGGCCAAGGACGCGCTCAAGATGCAGCTGGACGGCCATCGCCATGGCAAGCACGTCGACCAGGAAGTCGTCGCCAACGTGCGCATGGCGCTGCATGACCTGGCCGAAGGCGTCGTGCCGGTAGCGCCGGTCGTGGCACCGTCGTATCTGTCGGCGCCGGCGCGCGTCGAACTGCCCACCGAAGGCGCGCACCGCTACAAGATCGAACTGCCGCAAGTGGCGCAGCGCGATATCGATGCGCTGGTCGACGAGCTTGGCCTGATGGGCCGGATCTCGGTCGCGCCGCTCGACGGCGGGCGCACCGCCGTCAGCATCACGACGCTGGAAAGCCTGGACGACATCATCGCGATCTGCTCGTTCGTGCTCGATCCCGATGACCTGAAGATCTTCGAGGCGCCGGCGCTCACGCCCGAGCAGCGGCTGATCGAAGCGGCCGAGCGCAAGCGGGTCGAAGACGACCAGGGCTACGGCTTCTTCGGCCCGGACGACGACGTGGCGCCTGCTGCAGGCGAACCGTCCGAAGACGAACTCGGCTACGGCTTCTTCCAGCCGATCGAGCAGATCCGCGCTGCCGCCGGCATCGTCGACAGCGCGCCGGAACCGGTCGTGGCGCTCGCCGCGCAGGCCCAGAACGTGGTGGAGCATCTGGCCGAACTGGCGCTGGAAAAGAAAGCTGCGCGCAAGGACGACAAGAACGAGTCGTCGTCCATCCGCGTATCGGTCGAGAAGGTCGACCAGCTGATCAACCTGATCGGCGAACTCGTCATCACCAATGCGATGCTCGAGCAGCGCAGCGCCGTGCTCGATCCGATCCTGCACGAACGCCTGCTTTCGTCGGTCAGCCAGCTCGACCGCAACACGCGCGAGCTGCAAGAGGCGGTGATGTCGATCCGCATGATGCCGATGGACTTCGTGTTTTCACGCTTCCCGCGCATGGTGCGCGACCTGGCCGGCAAGCTCGGCAAGAAGGTCGACTTCATCACCAATGGCGCGGCCACCGAACTCGATAAAGGGCTGATCGAGCGCATCGTCGATCCGCTGACACACCTGGTGCGCAACTCGATCGACCATGGCGTCGAAATGCCGGCGGCGCGCATTGCTGCGGGCAAGAGCGAAGCCGGGCGCCTGTTCCTGTCGGCCGGGCACCAGGGCGGCCATATCGTCATCGAAGTGGCCGACGACGGCGCCGGCCTGAACCGCGAAAAAATCCTGGCCAAGGCGGCCCAGAACGGGCTGGCAGTATCCGACACGATGACCGACGCCGAAGTCTGGCAACTGATCTTCGCGCCGGGCTTCTCGACCGCCGATACCGTCACCGACGTCTCGGGCCGCGGCGTGGGCATGGACGTGGTCAAGCGCAATATCACCGCAATGGGCGGCACGGTCGACATCCGTTCGGCAGCCGGTTTCGGCACGACGATCTCGATTTCGCTGCCGCTGACGCTGGCGATCCTGGACGGCATGTCGATCCGCAGCGGCGAAGAAATCTACATCCTGCCGCTGTCGTTCGTGGTCGAATCGCTGCAGCCGACACCGCAGGACGTGCGCGAGATCGCCGGCCGCGGGCGCGTGCTGAAAGTGCGCGGCGAATACCTGCCGATGATCCCGCTGTACCAGATGTTCGATATCGAACCGGTGCACCGCGACCCGTCCGACGGCATCGTCGTCATCCTCGAAACCGAGGGCAAGAAGGCGGCGCTGTTCGTGGACGAACTGGTCGGGCAGCAGCAGGTGGTGGTCAAGAACCTGGAAGCAAATTACCGCAAAGTCGCCGGCATATCCGGCGCAACCATCATGGGCGACGGTGGTGTCGCCCTGATTCTCGACGTGGCAGCGCTGGTGCGCTCGTCGCGCCAGCTGGCCGACGATCCCGTCGTTCAATAAATTTTATTTTCACTGCAAACAAAGGAATACCATGTCCAACCTGGCAAATACCCTCTCGACCGACGGCACCGCGCACGACGGCGCCGGCAGCGAATTCCTTGCCTTCACCCTGGGTTCGGAAGAATACGGCATCGACATCCTGAAGGTGCAGGAAATTCGCGGCTACGAAGCCGTGACCCGTATTGCCAACGCCCCCGAATTCATCAAGGGCGTGATCAACCTGCGCGGCATCATCATTCCGGTGGTCGACATGCGCATCAAGTTCAAGCTGGGCACCCCGGTGTACGACCAGTTCACGGTCGTGATCATCCTGAACATCGGTGGCCGCATCATGGGTATGGTCGTCGACAGCGTCTCGGACGTCACCACGCTCACGCCAGACCAGATCAAGCCGGCCCCGGAAATGGGCAGCGCCTTCAATTCGGACTACATGATTGGCCTGGGCACCGTCGACGAGCGCATGCTGATCCTGGTCGACATCGACAAGCTGATGTCGTCGAGCGAAATGGGCCTGATCGACAAGCTGGCGGCGTAAGCCACCGTCTGCGTCGGCACCAAGCACAACAATCCGGCCGGCTCGTGGAGCCTGCCATCGTATTCAAGAAAGTCACGCACAGTGCCGCAGCAGAAAACAGAAACCAACAAAGAGTTCGATTTCACACGCCGTGATTTCGAACGGGTGCGCGCGCTGATTCACCAGCGCGCCGGCATTTCCCTGGCCGACAGCAAGCAGGAGATGGTCTATAGCCGCCTGGCCCGGCGCCTGCGCGCGACCGGCATCCAGTCGTTCACGCGCTATCTGGACGACCTGGAAGCAGGGCGCATGGACCGCGAGTGGGAGTCGTTTACCAACGCGCTGACCACCAACCTGACGTCGTTCTTCCGCGAGGCGCATCACTTCCCGCTGCTGCTCGAGCATCTGGTGGCGCTGCACAAGAAGGATCCGCGGCCACTGCGCATCTGGTGCTCGGCCGCGTCCACCGGCGAAGAGCCGTACTCGATCGCGATGACGGCCTGCGAAGCGTTCAACACGTTGACGCCGAAAGTCGAGATCATCGCGACCGACATCGACACCAATGTGCTGGCCACGGCGTCCAATGGCGTGTACCCGATGGAGCGCATCGAGAAGGTCTCGCCGGAACGCCTGCGCCGCTTCTTCTTGCGCGGCAAGGGCGCCCATGAGGGCATGGTGCGCATCCGCCCCGAGCTGCGCTCGCTCGTCACGTTCAAGCCGCTCAACCTGCTGGCCGATGGCTGGCCGCTGGATGGACAGTTCGATGCGATCTTTTGCCGCAACGTGATGATCTATTTCGACAAGCCGACCCAGCGCACGATCCTGAGCCGCTTCGTGCCGCTGATGAAGGGCCACGGGCTGCTGTTTGCCGGCCATTCCGAGAACTTTTTGTACGTGTCCGATTCCCTGCGCCTGCGCGGCAAGACCGTGTACGAACTCGACGCGCGCACGGCGTAAGAACGAAGGGCGACCATGAACAGCCAATTCGCTACCAATCTCTACCATGATCGCACGTTCGCGATCGATGCCGCCAAGATCCTCCCCGGTGAGTACTTCTACACCAAGGAGAACATGCTGATTTCGACCGTGCTCGGTTCGTGCGTGTCGGCCTGCATCCGTGACCGCGTCACGGGCCTGGGCGGCATGAACCATTTCATGCTGCCCGACGGCGCGGCTGAACCCAACAATCCGGTATCGGCCTCGATGCGCTATGGCACCTTCGCCATGGAGATCCTGATCAACGATCTGCTCAAGGCCGGGGCGCGCCGCGAACATCTCGAGGCCAAGGTATTCGGCGGCGGCGCCGTGCTGCGCGGCTTTACCGCAATGAATGTGGGCGAGCGCAATGCCGCGTTCGTCATGCAGTTCCTGAAGACCGAACGGATTCCGGTGCTGGCCGAAGACCTGAACGACATCTACCCACGCAAGGTGTTCTTCTTCCCGCGCACGGGCAAGGTGCTGGTCAAGAAACTGATGCAGACCCACAACGACACGCTGGCCAAGCGCGAACTCGATTACGCCAAACGCCTGAAGGTCGAACCCGTCGGCGGCGCGATCGACCTGTTCTGAGCAATTACGGAGACACCATGAAAATCAAGGTCCTGATCGTCGACGACTCGGCACTGATCCGCAGCGTGATGAGCGAGATCGTCAATTCGCAACCCGATATGGAAGTGGTCGCCACGGCGCCCGATCCCCTTGTCGCGCGCGAGCTGATCAAAAAACACAATCCGGACGTGCTGACGCTCGACGTCGAGATGCCCAAGATGGATGGCCTCGACTTTCTCGAAAAGCTGATGCGTCTGCGCCCGATGCCGGTGCTGATGGTGTCGTCGCTGACCGAGCGCGGCTCGGAAATCACGATGCGCGCCCTCGAGCTTGGCGCGGTCGACTTCGTCACCAAGCCCAAGATATCGATCCAGAGCGGCATGCGCGAGTACGCCGACATGATCGCTGACAAGATCCGCGGCGCCGCGCGCGCACGCATTGCCCCGCGCAGCCGCACGCCCCAGGTGGCCAGTACGCAGCTGTCGGCGCTGAGGAGCCCACTCATTTCGTCCGAAAAACTGATCATCATCGGCGCCTCGACCGGTGGCACCGAAGCGATCCGCGAATTCTTGATGCAGATGCCGTCCGACTGCCCGGGCATCCTGATCGCCCAGCACATGCCGGAAGGCTTCACCACGTCGTTTGCCAAGCGCCTCGATTCGCTGTGCAAGATCAGCGTGGTCGAGTCGGCCGGCAACGAGCGGGTGCTGCCCGGCCACGCCTACATCGCGCCCGGTCACTCGCATCTGTTGCTGGTGCGCTCCGGTGCCAACTACATGACGCGCATCGAGCAGAGTCCGCCCGTCAATCGTCATCGCCCATCGGTCGATGTGTTGTTTCGTTCCGCTGCGCAGGCGGCCGGTAAAAACGCCGTTGGTGTTATCCTGACCGGGATGGGCAAGGACGGCGCGGCAGGCATGCTCGAGATGCGCGAAGCAGGTGCCCACAACTTCGCTCAGGACGAAGCGAGCTGTGTGGTGTTCGGCATGCCGCGTGAAGCCATTGCCATCGGCGCTGCCCACGAAGTCGGTCCATTGCAGGCTTTACCGCGCCTCGTACTCGATCATCTGGCCGCCCAAGGCAGCCGGGCGTTGCGCGTTTGAACTGAATTCATCATCCTTCCATGCTTTGTGGGCTATTTTATCGCCGCAGAGCAACAAAAATGCTATTCTTGCGTCTGTAAAAGTAGCTTACCCAACAAACCAAATTAGTAGATTCAAACGGAGTAATTCATGGCTGATCCAAAGATGCGTTTTCTGGTTGTTGACGATTTCTCGACGATGCGCCGCATCGTCCGGAATTTGTTGAAAGAACTGGGTTATGCCAACGTCGACGAAGCAGAAGATGGCGTCATGGCGCTGGCAAAACTGCGCAGTGAATCGTTCGACTTCGTCGTGTCGGACTGGAATATGCCGAATATGGACGGCTTGACCATGCTGCAGAATATTCGTGCCGACCCGGCACTGGCCAAGCTGCCAGTGCTGATGGTGACCGCCGAAGCGAAGAAAGAAAACATCATCGCAGCAGCACAGGCAGGCGCCAGCGGCTACGTCGTCAAGCCATTCACGGCTGCGACGCTGGACGAAAAGCTGAACAAGATTTTCGAGAAACTGGACAAAGCCGGAGCCTGAAATGGTTGAGCAGAACACCGCGCCTGTTGCAGGCGCGTCTTCGCACGATGAGGTGCTGAGCCGGGTCGGTCACATGACCCGTGCGCTGCACGAGAATCTGCGCGGCCTGGGCCTCGACAAGTTGATCGAGAAAGCCGCGAGCGACATCCCCGATGCGCGCGACCGGCTCGATTACGTGGCGCAGCTGTCCGAGCAGGCTGCTAAGAAGGTGCTGGACGCAACCGACGCAGCCGGCCCGCTGCAGGATGCCATCGAAACGCGTTCGACCGACCTCAAGGCCGGTTGGCAGGCGCTTCTGGATGCGCCTGCATCTGAGACAACGGATGCCCAATGGCGCGCGCTGGCGCAGCGCACGATTGCCGGCCTGGACGAGTCACGTGCGGGGGCGGTTGCCACCCGCGGCGAACTGATGAGCATCATGATGGCGCAGGATTTCCAGGACCTCACCGGCCAGGTCATCGGCCGCATCACGGGTATTGCGCAGAATCTTGAAAAGCAGCTGGTCCAGGTCCTGATCGATTTCGCACCAAGCGAGATCAAGCGCGAACTGGACAATGGCCTGATGAACGGTCCACAAATCAAGCCGATTGGCACTGAAGTCGTGGCAAACCAGGGGCAGGTCGACGACCTGCTCGACAGTCTCGGGTTCTGAGCTTGCGCCGAGCAATTTAAAACGGCGCCTCCATGCATCGCACCAACTTCATTGTCCGTGAACCGCTGCTCGATCCCCGGCAGCGCGTTCTCGGTTACGAGCTGTCGTGGCAACAGCACGATGGCCGTATCCCGACCGGCCTCGATCTCGAAGGCCTGGTCGGCTTCGTTGCCGAGCACGTCAACCATGTCGACCAGGGTTGGCTGCTGCGCGACAAGATCCTGTTCCTGGACGCCGTGCCGGCCATGCTGTCGACCGATGCGCTCCATGCGCTGCCACCGGAACACACGGTCCTCGCCTTCGATATCCGCCAGTTGACCGACGTCGACGTGCGCTCCGCCGTGCAGGCGGTGCGCGCCGGTGGCGTGGGCGTGGCCATCCGTGGCTGCGACCTTACTCTGCTGGGGCGCAACCTGGCGCCGTATGCCTCGTATGTCGAGGTGCGTTTTACCGGTAGCGACGTGGCCGACCAGGCCCGGACCTATGCCAGCGCCAAGCATTCGGCGCTGCGCATGGTCGGGCGGCCGGTGGGCACATGGGCCGATTTCGATGCCTGCGCTGCACTTGGCCTGGATGCCTTTGTCGGCAAGCTTCACCTGACGCCCCGGCCGGGTAATCCCGTCAAGGGCATGAACCCAAGCCAGCAAATCATCCTGCAACTGATGCAGATGGTGCAGGCCAATGACGACGTGGGGCGCCTCGAAAGCGTGCTCAAACGCGATCCGGCACTGACCTACAAGCTGCTGCGCTACATCAATACCGCCGGCTTTGGTGCAGGGCGCGAAGTGCAATCGCTGCGTCAGGCCATCTCGCTGCTCGGCTACGCGCCGTTGTACCGCTGGCTGGTGCTGTTGCTGGCCACGGCCAGCGCCAGCGGCTATTCGCCGGTGCTGATGGAAACGGCCGTCGTGCGTGGCCGCCTGGCTGAATTGCTGGGGCAAAAGACCCTGGGCCGGGGCGCGGCCGAACACCTGTTCGTGGCCGGCATGTTCTCGCTGCTCGACCGCCTGCTGGGCCTGTCCATGCAGGAAGTGCTCGATGCGATCCAGTTGCCCGACGAAGTCGTCAAGGCATTGACGAAACGCGAAGGCAGTTACGGGCCGTATCTCGCGCTGGCCGAAGCCTGCGAGCTCAATTCGAACCTGGTAGCGTCGCTGGCGGCAGCGGTTTCCCTGAGCCCGGCCGACGTCAACGAAGCGCATCTGTCGGCGCTGGCGTGGGCGCAAAGCGTGGGGCTGGACGGATAGGGCGCTGGCCTGCTGCCGCCTGTGCATACGTGGCGGCGTCCGTTTGGCGGCTCTGCTAGCATGCCGGATGAAAAATATTCTGCTGGTCGACGACCTGGGCATCGATGTCATGCTGACGCAGCTGGCCCTGCAAGAGTTCGCGTTCGACCATCAGCTGGTCGTGGCAAGCGATGGCGCACAAGCGTATGAGATCATCCGCCAGCAGCACATCGATCTGTTACTCCTCGATATCAAGATGCCACAGGTTGACGGGTTCGAGCTGCTCGCGCGCCTGCGCGCCGAGGCCCTGGCCGCCATGCCCGTCATCATCGTGTCTGGGTCTGGCCTCGCGGCCGACCGCGCCCGTGCCGAAGCGCTCGGTGTCGACGACTATGTGCAGAAAGCCGTCGATTACACCGGGTTCAAGCGGGAGTTACGGGCAGCGCTGGTGCGCCAGGGCTGCCCGGCGGGCTGAGGCCCGCGGGGCGGCCCGAACGATCAGATCTCCAGATTGTCGATCAGGCGCGTGTTGCCCAGCTTGGCTGCGGCAAGCACGACCAGCGGCTCGCCATTTGTCAGGTCGGCCGTGTCCGGCGCCTGCAGGTCGCCGCGCTTGCGCACCGAGATGTAGTCGGGCTTCCAGCCGCGCTCGGCCAGCGCCGCCATCGCGCGTGCTTCGACTTGTGCGATATCGCGTTCGCCGCCACGCACGCTGTCAGCCACTGCATTCAGGTTCTGGTACAGGGTCGGCGCTTCAGCCCGCTCGGTCGCCGACAGATAACCATTGCGCGACGACAGCGCCAGGCCGTCTTCGGCGCGGTAGGTTTCGGCGCCGATGATCTGGGTTGGCATTGCGAACTGGCGCGCCATATTCCGCACGATCATCAGCTGCTGATAATCCTTCTTGCCGAACACGGCCACGCGCGGCTGCACGCACGAGAACAGCTTGGTGACGACCGTGCAGACGCCTTCAAAGAAGCCAGGACGGAATTCGCCTTCCAGCGTGCTGCCCAGGCCGTCAGGCGGGCGCACACGGTACTCTTGCGGCTCCGGGTACAGGTCTTTCTCGGTCGGCGCAAACAGCACGTAGACGCCTTCTTTTTCCAGCTTGGCCACGTCTTCGTGGAACGTGCGCGGGTACTTGTCGAAGTCTTCGTTGGGGCCAAATTGCAGGCGGTTGACGAAGATCGAGGCAACCACCGGGTCACCATGGCGGCGCGCCAGGCGCATCAGCGACAGGTGGCCTTCGTGCAGATTACCCATCGTCGGCACGAACGCCGTGCGCAGTTGGCCGCTGAGCTGGTCGCGCAGCTCGTCAATGGAAGAGATGATTTTCATGTTGGATCGGTTCAGGAAAGGCCGGCTTCAAGCCGGTGAATAGGCCAGGCGCACGTAAATCGGTGCGAACGGTTCGGCCTGGGTAATTTCAATCAAGGTTTCTTTGGCAAGTTCGAGCATGGCCACGAAGTGGACGACGACGATCGGGACCGTGTGCTGGCCCGCAAACAGGTCGCCGAATTCGACGAAGCGCTGCGACTGCAGCGTGCGCAGGATGGCCGACATGTGCTCGCGCACCGACAGTTCCTGGCGCCCGATCCGGTGATGCTGGGTCAGCTTGGCGCGGCGCAGTACATCGAGCCACGCGCGCTGCAAGTCCCAGGGATCGACATCCGGCAGCGGCTGGACCAGGCCCTGTTCCACGAACAGCTCGGGCCGGACAAAATCACGGCCTTCTTGCGGCACATTGCCCAGCGCAACGGCAGCGGTCTTGATCTGCTCATAGTCCAGCAAACGGCGCACCAGCTCGGCGCGCGGGTCGCCTGCATCCTCGATCAATTCGTCCTGGCGTTTGGGCAGCAGCATGCGCGACTTGATTTCGATCAGCATCGCTGCCATCAACAGGTACTCCGCCGCCAGCTCGAGATTGCTCTTGCGGATCTGCTCGACATAGACGAGGTATTGCAGCGTGACCTGCGCCATCGGAATATCGAGGATATTGAAGTTTTGCCGCCGGATCAGGTACAGCAGCAGATCGAGCGGGCCTTCAAAGGCGTCAAGAAAGATCTCGAGCGCATCGGGCGGGATGTACAGGTCAGTCGGCAAGCGCGTGAGCGGTTCGCCGTACAGGCGTGCCAGGGTGGCGTCGACCGGCGCAGGATGCGGTGTGTCGTTGGCGGGCTGGACGGGCTGAGGATACTGAGTGTGTACCTCGTCGTGTCCGTCAGCCGCCCCGTCGGGCATCATGCGCGCGACCGTCCTCAGACCTTGTTCTGGTACGGATAGGCTCGCTGGCGCAGGCGCGACTCTTCAGTGCGTGCCTGTTCGTCGAGCGAGACGGGGGCCTTGTCCCACAGCAGCGCGCGGCCGGCCACCTGGCCGGCATCCATCTCTGGATGCTGTTTCTTCAGTTCCGAGATGAACTTGGTGTGCTCGGATTCGTAGTTCACGTGTTTTTTCGAGAAGATCATGATTGGCTTCGTGGGTGCAATGGAACAGCGGCTTGACGACACCTGGGGCGGGGCAGATTCTTGCGTCCTGCCCCAGGTGTCGTCAAGTATGACGATGTTGCGCTTACTTGTGCAGTGCGTTCAACTGGCGCGCGATGATGTCGTGGTTCAGCCACAGCACCGGCGCGATCTTTTCCGAAGCGCCATGGAACATCAGCGGGCCGGCGCCTTCCAGCACGAGGCTCGACAGGTGATCGGTGATCAGCGCTTTCTTGTCCTTGTGCAGTGCCGTGATGGCTTCCGAGGTGCCGATCATCACATCGGCCAGGGCCGGCGTGTTGTCCATCGGCCAGGCCTCGAAATTGCGGAACTCGGCGCTGGTGGCGTCGTTGTTGTAGCCCTCGATGGTATCGAGCAGCTGCTGCAGCGACGTGCCTTCACCCAGCAGTTCTTCGCAGATGCGCCATTGCTCGTCGGCCCAGGAGCCGCCGCCTTCGCGCTTGAGCGCGACCAGCAACGGGAACAGCGACAGTTCGACGCCGACGAAGATGTCCGACGAATTTGTGCGGATCTCCGGGCAGTTGAACACGGTGGCGGTGATGCCGTTCTTCCATGCCGCTTCGGCCACCGACTCCAGGCGCATCTTGGCGTAGCCCTGCGTGTAGTTGGTGTAGGTCTGCCAGTGGTACTCGCCGCCGATCAGGATCTCGGTGCCGTGGTAACCATAGGCCGTGTAGCGCACTTCGCCGCCGCCTTGCGTGACGCGGTCGCGGATGCTGGCCGACGCGTCGATCAGGTACTTGAGCGTGTTGGCCGAGACTTCGTCGAAGTTCATCAAGATCAGTTTGCCCAGATCGCTCTCGAGCAGGGCGCGCGAGGACATGAAGCGCTCGCCACGGCCTTTGTAGATGCGATTGGCAATAGCCAGGAAGGCCTTGATCTTCGGGATGCCGCCGGCCATCGTGTGGGCGAAGAACACATTCGCGCCCTGTGGCACCAGCTTGTCGATCTCCTGCATGACCTGGGCGGCCGAGGTCGTGAAGCGGCGCACGCCGGCTTCGCGGCAACGCTCGATGTGTTCCCAATCCAGCGTTTCTTCCTGCCAGGTTTTAAGCGTGATCCCTGACAGCATCTCGGTCGGGTTCTTTTCGCCCTCCGGTGCATCCATATCGAAGCCCGCCATCAGCGGCACATTGATGATGCGGCCGCCCAGTTTTTCTTCGGCTTCGGCCAGTTCAGCAGCGTCCAGCGGGCGCAGCGCGCCGGTCTCGTCACGGCGGCCCACGGTGATGCCGACGATCGTCATGCCGGCAGCGCGCGCTTCGTCGATCAGGCCATTTACATAGCCGCGGCCGAACAGTTCACCGAACAGGACGAACACGTCGCCTTTGCGGAACACGTTGGCGGTCGGAATATGGCGCAGGGGAGTCAAATCGGTCATGGTTCTTGGCTACCTATCAAAAGAGTTTGTAGGGCGTCTTGTCATAGTTTAAACATGGCATTGTACACCCGGTACTGGCCCCGGAATTTGCGTCCGGGGCCGTCCGGCGGCAGGCTGGCGGCCACGTTACCGTGGCGCGCCAGGCCAGGCGCCGGCGTGGAGCATCAGCGGATGCGCATGCCTGGCGTCGCGCCCGGCATCGGGTCGAGCAGGTACAGGCCCGGATTGGTTTTTTCGTCAGCGCTGGATGCACACAGCACCATGCCTTCGGACACGCCAAACTTCATCTTGCGCGGGGCCAGGTTGGCCACCAGCACCGTCAGCTTGCCGATCAGGTCTTCCGGCTGGTACGCCGACTTGATGCCCGAGAACACATTGCGGTGACGGCCTTCGCCGACGTCGAGCGTCAGGCGCAGCAATTTGGTGGAGCCTTCGACGTGTTCGCAATTGACGATTTTTGCGACGCGCAGGTCGATCTTGGCGAAGTCGTCGATCGTGATGGTCGGGGCCAGGGCTTCGATGTCGCTTTCGACTTCGCCGGCATCGGTCGCCGGTGCTACCGCCGGTGCAGTAGCAGTCGGTGCGGCGATCGCCGGAGCAGTTGCTGCCGGGACCGGCTTGTCGAACAGGTTCTCGACCATCTTGGCATCGACACGCTGCATCAGGTGCGTGTAGGTGCCGATGGTGCGGCCGAGCATCGATTCGTAGACGGCGGCGCCGTGGGTGTCGGCCCAGCTCAGTTCAGAATCGCCCAGGAATTCGGCGACGCGCGCGGCCACTTGCGGCAGCACCGGTTGCAGCATGATGGTCAGTTGACGGAACAGGATCAGCGCGGTCGTGCAGACGTCGTGCAATTCGGCCGTTTTGGTCTCGTCCTTGGCCAGGATCCATGGCTTGTGCTCGTCGACGTACTGGTTGATGACATCGGCGATTTCCATGATTTCGCGCAGTGCGCGGCCATACTCGCGTGCCTCGAAGCTGGCGGCCACCGATGCCTGGCGCTCGGCGCCGTCGTGCATCAGCGCCTTGCAGATCCAGTCGCGGCCCAGCGGCGAGACGCTGTCGGCCAGCTTGCCGTCAAAGCGCTTGGCGATGAAGCCGGCGCAGCGGCTGGCGATATTCACGTACTTGCCGATCAGGTCGCTGTTGACGCGGGCCACGAAGTCGTCGCCGTTGAAGTCCAGGTCTTCCACCTTGGCGTTGAGCTTGAAGGCCAGGTAGTAGCGCAGCCACTCCGGATTCATGCCCAGTTCCAGATAGCGCAGCGGCGAAATGCCGGTACCGCGCGACTTCGACATTTTTTCATTGTTCACTGTCAGGTGGCCGTGGACGGCGACCTTCAGGTTGTCGATGATCGGATGGCCCGAGAAATTGAGCATTGCCGGCCAGAACAGCAGGTGGAACGAGACGATATCCTTGCCGATGAAGTGCAGCTGCTCGGCGGCCGGGTCGTTCAGGAATGCATCGATATCCAGGCCCTGCTTGTCGAAATAATTCTTCAGGCTGGCCAGGTAGCCGACCGGCGCATCCAGCCACACATAGAAGAACTTGCCCGGCGCATCCGGAATCGGGATGCCGAAGTAGGGCGCATCGCGCGAGATGTCCCAGTCAGCCAGCTTTTCACCGGCTTCGCCCAGCCACTCGGACACCTTGTTGACCATTTCCGGCTGCAGGCGGCCCGGAGTGTTGAGCCATTCCTTGAGGAAGGCGAAGCAGCGCGGGTCGGACAGCTTGAAGAAGTACTGCTCCGACGGCTTGAGCACGGGCGTGGAGCCGGTGAAGACCGAGAACGGGTTGATCAGTTCGGTCGGCTGGTAAGCAGCGCCGCAGACTTCGCAGTTATCGCCGTACTGATCCTTGGCGTGGCAGACCGGGCACTCGCCCTTGATGTTGCGGTCGGCCAGGAACATGCCCTTGACCGGATCGTAGAAGCGGTCGACGGTCTTGGTGACGATCAGGCCGGCATCGCGCAGCTTGCGGTAGATGCCTTGCGAGAGTTCGACGTTCTCGGGCGAATCGGTGGAATACCAGTTGTCGAAGGCGATATGGAAGCCGTCGAGATATTGCGCGCGGCCGGCGGCGATCTTGGCCACGAATTCCTGTGGCGTGATGTTTTCTTTTTCGGCCGCGATCATGATCGGCGTGCCGTGGGTATCGTCGGCGCAGACGAAATGCACTTCGCGTTTCTGGCCGCCCTGTGCATTGCCTTCGCGCTGCATTCGCTGGAAGCGGACCCAGATGTCGGCCTGGATGTACTCCATCATGTGGCCGATATGGAAGGCAGCGTTGGCGTAGGGCAGTGCGGTGGTGACGAACAGCTTGCGGGTCATGGTTGAAACGCTTCGGTTATATGAAAAGAAGCATTTTAACAGCGGATGGCCCTGTGCGCGCAGGGGGTATTGGCCGTGGTTTACCACCAACAGGCTGGCCGCCCAGCCGTTTTGCGCTACACTTCGCCCCAATATCAATCGGAGAACACCCGGAGAGCACCATGAGCATCACTGAAAGCGATATCAAGACGGCATTGGCGAGCGTGATCGACCCCAATACCACCAAGGATTTCATCACCACCAAGTCGATCAAGAACATCCAGATCGACAACGGTCAGGTCACGTTCGAGCTGGAACTGGGCTACCCGGCCGCCAGTCAGGTCGAGATGCTGCGCCAGATGGCGGCCAGCGCCGTGCTGGCCCTGCCCGGCGTCGAAGGCGTGGCCATCCGCGCCTACAGCAAGATCGTGTCGCACACGGTCCAGCGCGGCATGAAGGTCATGCCGAACGTGAAGAACATCATCGCCGTTGCCTCGGGCAAGGGCGGTGTCGGCAAATCGACGACGGCGGTCAACCTGGCCCTGGCGCTGCATGCTGAAGGCGCCAGCGTCGGCATCCTGGATGCGGACATCTACGGTCCGTCGCAGCCGATGATGCTGGGCGTGAGCGGTCGCCCGCTGACCAATGACGGCAAGAGCATGGAGCCGCTGGAAAACCACGGCATCCAGGTGTCGTCGGTCGGCTTCATGATCGACCCGGATGAGCCGATGGTGTGGCGCGGCCCAATGGCCAGCGGCGCGCTCCAGCAACTGCTCGAGCAGACCAACTGGCGCGACCTCGATTACCTGATCGTCGACATGCCACCAGGCACGGGCGACATCCAGCTGACGCTGTCGCAGAAAGTGCCGGTCACGGGCGCCGTGATCGTCACCACGCCGCAGGACATCGCCTTGCTTGATGCACGCAAGGGCCTGAAGATGTTCGAAAAAGTCGGGATCCCGATCCTGGGCGTGGTCGAGAACATGAGCACCCACACCTGCTCCAACTGCGGTCACACCGAAGCGATCTTCGGTCACGGCGGCGGTGAAAAGATGTGCGCCGATTTCGGCATCGAATTCCTCGGCGCGCTGCCGCTGACGATGTCGATCCGCGAGCAGGCCGATGCCGGTCGTCCGACCGTCGTCGCCGATCCGGATGGTGCTGTGGCCGCGGTCTACAAGCAGATTGCACGCAAGGTCGCGATCAAGATCGCCGACAAGGCCAAGGACATGAGCAGCAGGTTCCCGAGCATCGTCGTCAAGAACGACTGACTCATACCGGCCAGGCGCCATGCCTGGCTGGTTCCCGCAAAGCCCATGCGCAACGCTGTTGTGCATGGGCTTTGTGCATTCTGTGTCCCCATGCCGTGCGGGCAGGTCAGGTTTTTCCTGCTGACAATCTGCTTAAAGCTAAACCCTCTCGCAAACTCCCTACCTACACTGCCAGTTTGCGGGGCCCGGCACGCACGTGACCCGCCACGATGCCGGCATGATGCGCCCGGCAACAGACATACCTGCTCTTTTTCGATTGTTGACCCGTCCAGGAGGCGCCGTGCACAACGAATTCATTCCCTTTGATCCAGCGCAGCACGTGGTTGCCGCAGTTGCCGGTCATGGCGGCCAGGAGCCGCACGGCATCGATTTCGCATCGCAGGATTACCTGGCGCTGGCCGCCCATCCGGCCGTGCATGCGGCCGCGCGGCGCGCGTTGTGCGATGCCGGTCTGCACGGCGCCGGTTCGACCGTCCTGGCAGGGCGTGCCCGTTCTGCGCGAGCGCTTGAAGAAGCGTTGGGCGCGCTGGTGGGCCTGGAGCACGTGGCGCTGTTCCCGACGGGCTGGGCAGCCGCTCTCGTGGCCATTGCGGCGCTCGTGCGCGGGGCGGACCATGTCGTGATCGATGCCCAGGCCCACGACTGGCTGCGCCATGGCGTGGCCGGCGCCACCCGTCGGGTCCTGCTGCACCGGCATCTCGATTGTGACCACGTGCGCGAGCTGCTTGACCGGATCCGCGCGGTGGACGCGGTCAACACCATCCTGGTGGTGACCGAAGGGCTGTTTGCCATGGATGCGCACAGTCCCGACCTGCCGCTGTTGCAGCACCTGTGCCGCGAATACCGGGCGACGCTGCTGGTCGATGTCACGCACGATCTGGGCGCGCTGGGTGCGGGCGGCGGGGGCGTTCTGGCCAGCCAGGGCATGACGGGACGGGTCGATATCGTGGCGGGCAGTTTTTCCCCGACCTTCGCCACCGAGGGTGGCTTTGTCGCCTGTGCCGATCGTTCGGCCAGGGATCGCTTGCAGCGGTACGCCGGGCAGCACATGCGCTTCGATGCACTTTCGCCGGTACAGCTGGCGGTGGCCACCGCGAGTCTGGAAATTGCCGTTTCGGCCGAGGGCGAGGCCTTGCGCGCCGCCCTGCTGCGCAACGTCATGGGACTGCGCGCGGCGCTGCAGGCGGCGGGCCAGGATTGCCTGGGTGCGCCAGCGCCGATCGTGCCGGTCTGGACTGGCTCGGAAGCCTCGGCGCGTGTGGCCGCTGCCTGGCTTGCGCATGACGCGGTGCTTGTTCAGCCGGTGGAGTTTCCCGCGGTGCCAGCGGGCGCCGCGCGCCTGTGTCTGCACGTGATGGCGCAGCATGCGCCGGCCCCATTGCAACGCGGCGCGCACCTCGTGGCAAGCGCCTGCGCGCGCGCCGGCGCCGGGCGTGCGCCCCGTAGTGTCGGCCAGCAGCGTTATCGTGGCTGAAGGCGTGTTGTGGCCAGGCTCACCGCCGGTGCTGGCCGGGCGGGCATCGGGGTAGAATACGCCTTTTACCTGATTGCTTTCTGCCATGACCGTCCGCACCCGTTTTGCTCCCAGCCCGACCGGCTACCTCCACGTTGGCGGCGCGCGCACCGCGCTGTATTCGTGGGCCTATGCCCGCCATTTTGGCGGCACGTTCATCCTGCGCATCGAAGACACCGACCTCGAACGCTCGACGCCGGAAGCCGTACAGGCCATCCTCGATGGCATGAAGTGGCTGGGGCTGGAGCACGACGAAGGCCCGTTCTACCAGATGCAGCGCATGGACCGCTACCGCGAAGTGGTCGCCGGCATGCTCGACGCCGGCACCGCCTACCTGTGCTACTCGTCGCCCGATGAAGTCGAGGCGATGCGCGAGCGCATGCGCGCAGCAGGCGAGAAGCCGCGCTACGACGGTACCTGGCGTCCGGAAGCCGGCAAGACCCTGCCGGCCGTGCCGGACGGCGTCAAGCCAGTCGTGCGTTTCAAGAATCCGCTCGATGGCGACGTCACATGGACGGACGTGGTCAAGGGCACGATCACGATCGGCAACAAGGAACTCGACGACCTGGTCATCGCGCGCCCGGACGGCACGCCGACGTATAACTTCTGCGTCGCGGTCGACGACTGGGACATGAAGATCACGCATGTGCTGCGCGGCGACGATCACGTCAACAACACGCCGCGCCAGATCAACATCCTGCGCGCGCTCGGCGCCGAGCTGCCGCTGTACGGCCATCTGCCGATGATTCTGGGTACCGATGGCGCGAAGCTGTCCAAGCGCCACGGCGCCGTGAGCGTCATGGATTATCCGGAGCAGGGCTATCTGCCCGAAGCGATGCTCAACTACCTGGCGCGCCTGGGCTGGAGCCACGGCGACGATGAAGTGTTCACGATGGCGCAGTTCACCGAGTGGTTCAACCTGGAGCACCTGACCGCATCGGCGGCCCAGTTCAATCCTGAAAAACTGAACTGGCTGAACAACCACTACATCAAGGCGGCGGACAACGAACGCCTGGCCACGCTGGCGCTGCCAAAACTCGAGCGCGACGGTGCACGCTTCGATGGCGCGCCGGCGCTGCCAACCGTGCTGGGCCTGATGAAGGAACGCGCAAACACGATCAACGAACTGGCCGATGCCGCCATGCTGTTCTACCGCGATCCGCAACCGGATGCCGAGCAACTGGCGCTGCACCTGACCGAAGCAGTGCGTGGCGCGCTGGCGCTGTTTGCCGAGCGCTGCGCCACGGTGGCGTGGGACAAGGCGTCGCTGGCGGCCATGATCAAGGAAGTGCTGGCGGCACATAGTCTCAAGATGCCGCAACTGGCTATGCCGCTGCGCCTGCTGTTGACGGGGCAGTTGCAGACGCCGGCGATCGATGTGGTGCTCGAGTTGTTTGGCCGCGACGTCGTCTTGGCGCGCGTGCAGAAGGGGCTGTAAAAGCCGCCGGTGGGCACCCCGCTTCAACGTCGCAAAACGTTGTTTGCGAAATGCAAGGGTGTCCTATATAATGCTCGCACTTCAGCGCTGCGGGGGTATAGCTCAGCTGGGAGAGCGCTTGCATGGCATGCAAGAGGTCAGCGGTTCGATCCCGCTTACCTCCACCAACTCTGAAGTGTGGCAGTGGTTTTGCCTTAGTCGTAATGTGATGCTGTGTAGCCAGCAGCAAAGTAGTTCTGCAGTAATCGGTTGTTCACGGTCCCCATCGTCTAGAGGCCTAGGACATCACCCTTTCACGGTGAGTACCGGGGTTCGAATCCCCGTGGGGACGCCAGCGTGCTGGTTAGAATGGCCTGACACAGTATGCGAGCAGCATGCGCTACTGGTCGAAGCAGGTGCAGTGTAGTAAAATGTTGTTTTCCCGTGGGGGGTATAGCTCAGCTGGGAGAGCGCTTGCATGGCATGCAAGAGGTCAGCGGTTCGATCCCGCTTACCTCCACCACGTAAAAGAAAACGACATTCAGGCAGCAGGCAATAACAGCAGTACAAGAGTAATTGAGCAAGTCCAGGGTCCCCATCGTCTAGAGGCCTAGGACATCACCCTTTCACGGTGAGTACCGGGGTTCGAATCCCCGTGGGGAC